>LNFM01001853.1_pt1 | contig 65999 bp, 58 predicted proteins | sample 596031 | NCBI WGS metagenome assembly LNFM01 (sample SAMN04254537, study PRJNA301005) | activated carbon metagenome | isolation source: dual media filters at the Ann Arbor, Michigan drinking water treatment plant | place: USA: Ann Arbor
TCGAGTTTCTCGACCACGCTCACCCGCCACCCGCGGGCGGAAAGCCGCACCGCCGCGGCCAGCCCACCGAAGCCCGAGCCGATGATGACGGCATGCGGCCGTGGGTCCTGTGTGCTGTCGAGCATGGCTTCTCCTCCGGGCGGGATCATGCCCAGTTCAACGTGATATAGGCGAGTGCCGCGAAACGGCAGGTCTTGGAAATCCCCACAAGGGCCAAAAACACCCAGATATTCTCCCGCATCACCCCCGCCACCACGGTCAGCGGGTCGCCGATGATGGGCATCCAGCTCAGCAGCAGCGTCCAGCGCCCCCAGCGGTGATACCAGCCACGCGCGCGCTCCAGCGCGGCGGGGGAGACGGGAAACCAGCGCCGGCCGGAAAAGCGGTCGAGTTCAAGCCCCAGCCACCAGTTCAGCACCGCGCCCAGCACATTGCCCAGGCTGGCCACCGCCACCAGCAGCCAGGGCGTGCCCACACCGCCCAGCAGCATGCCGATGAAAACCGGCTCGGACCCCACCGGCAGCAGGGTGGCCGCGCCGAAGGCCGAGACGAAAAGCCCGGCATAGGCGGCGACATCGCCTACCAGAAGGGCCTCGGCACCTTCACCGGCAGCAGCGCCTGGACGGCCAGGTTCGCGAAGCGGTCGAGCTCCAGGCTTTCATGCACCGCGGTCACATCCTGGCCCAGCAGATGGGTGCGGATGACCGAGCGGGAGTAGAAGGGCGCGTCCTCCAGCGTCTTCACCAGGCTGGCCTGGCCGTTCTCCGAGCGGGTGGGGCGGGCGATGCGCCAGAGGGTTTTGGGCAGCTCCACCGGGTCCGGCACCGCGATGTCGGTCACCGCGCCGTCATTGCCCACCCGCAGCGCTAGGGATTGCGCCGTGCCGTCGCGTCGGGCGGCGTTGTAGAGAATGGCCGTGGCGTCGGGCGTCGGCGCCCGGCACCAGTCCCACTCGCAAAAATCCTCCTCCAGCGGCGCCGCACCCGCATTGGTGTCGAAATAGGACGGGCCGGACCATTTCAGCTTCGGATTCTCGAATTCGACCTCGACCCGCGAGCGCGGCGCGATGGGGTGCCATTTGTGTCGCCCCTTCGCGTCCAGCCGGAATTCCCGGGTGGAGAGCGCGCGAGGCGTCAGCCGCACCGTGCCGCGCAACCGCCCGGGGAAGGGCGCCGTCACCTCATCGATGGAAATGGTCAGCGTATTGCCATCCCAGACCAGCCCGCTTGGGCCGACGGTGAAGGAATTCTCGTCGCGCCGCACCGTCCAGCGCTGCCGGTCGGTCATCGCCCAGCGGCTCGGCCGGCCATAGAGTGAGACATTGATGCAGCAATGGTTCAGCGGGTCGCCCCCGCCGCCGCGCCGCGCCCAGGCATACCAGGGCGAAAACACCGTGCCGATGAAGGCGATGATGGTGATGCCCTGCTTGCCGTCATCGGAGAGCGCATCGACATACCACCAGCAATAGCCGCGCTCTGGCACCGGCTGGTCGAATTCCCAGCCGCGGCTCACAGCCGGTGCTCCATCACGCGCTCGGCGGCGAGCCGGCCGGAAATGGCGGCCATCGCCACCCCCGCGCCGGGATGGGTGCCGCCGCCGCAGAGGAAGAAACCGGGCAACTTTGTCCGCGCCACGGGGCGGGAGAAACTGGCCGCCCAGCCGTGCGTGGCCTGGCCATACAGCGCGCCGCCGGTGCCGGGATACTGGCGGGCGAAATCATCGGGTGTGTTCGGCACGTGATCCTCGAATTCAAGATGGATGCCCGCGGCCCCGGCCAGGCCGAGCGCGGCCTGGCCGCAAGCGGTGATGGCATCGGGCGGCGTGGGGCGGGTATCGGCGCGGGCGGGCGCCATCACCATGGCGGTGGCGCCGCCCGAGACCTGCAGGCTGGGCCGCGCGGCCAGGCGGTTGCGGAAATGCAGCTCGGTGAATTCCGCCGTGGGGTCTTCGGGCAGAAAGATGCTTTGCGCCGGCATGTCGCGCGGCCTGATCCGCCAGCTCAGCGCCGAGAAGGAGCGCTTGTTCGCCGGCAGCGCGGGCACGGCGCGGGCGGCATCCCGCCCCAGCAGCCCCGCGCCCAGGGCTGCGCAATCGGCATTGGCGATCACCGCATCGGCGGCCAGCACCTCGCCGCCCGCCAGCACCACGCCGGCCACGCGCCCGGCGTGGAGGCGCAGGTCCAAGGCCTCGGTTCCCAGGCGGATGGTGGCGCCGCGCGCCTGTGCGGTGGCGGCCATGGCCTCCACCAGCCCCATCACGCCGCCCTCCACATCCCAGACGCCGAGCTGCTCGATATGGGAAATCATCATCAGCGTGGCCGGCGCCAGCAGTGGCGAGGCGCCGACATAGCAGGCCGCGCGGCCGAAGACCTGGCGCAGCCGGGGGGCCGGAAAATGCTCGGCCAGCCCGTCCCAGAGCGGTGCAAGGGCCGAGATCCCCAGCCGCCGCGCCAGCGTCGCATTGGCCGAAAGCGCCATGGCGCCGGGCCGGTGCGCCTCGATGAAGGGCGCCCGCAGCGCCTCGAAATAGCGTTGTCCGCGGGCGGCGAAGTCGCGGTAGCCCTGGGCGGCGGCGGACCCGGCGAAGCGGCCTATGGCCTCGGCATTGGCCGCCAGCCCATCGGTGATGTCCAGCGTCGCGCCATCGCTCCAGTGATAGCGCGCCAGCAGGGCTTGGCGGGTGACCGCCGGCATGGCCGCGCCATCGAATAGCGCCTGAAACACCGGCAGCATGGTGATGCCATGGGCGGCGGGCATGGCGCGGGCCTTGCCGCCGAGCGTCTCGGCCCTTTCCAGGATGACGACCTCCCGCCCTGCGGCCGCCAGCAGCATCGCCGTGGCCAGCCCCCCCATGCCGGCCCCCACGATGCAGATGCGGTGTGGCGCGCGGCTCATGCGCCCAGTGATGCGGGATGGGGCTGGACTGTCAAGTTTGTCGGACAGAAATTTCGGCGTTATGATTGAAATATCCGATGATCTCTCTCCCCAGCCCGCAACAGCTCCGCTACCTCGTCACGCTGGCCGAGCTTGGGCATTTCGGCCGCGCCGCCGCCGCCTGCTCGGTCACCCAATCCACCCTCTCGGCCGGGCTGATCGCGCTGGAGCGGCAACTCGATGCCTCGCTGTTGGAGCGCGGCGCCAGCAAGCGCCCGGTCTTCACGCCCCTGGGCCTGCAGGTGGTGGAACGCGCCCGCGCCGCGCTCGCCGCGCTGGAGGCGGTGGCGGAAACCGCGCATTCCGCCCGCGCGCCGCTCTCGGGGCCGCTGCGTCTGGGCATCATCCCCACCATCGGCCCTTTCCTGCTGCCCCGGCTGATGCCGGCCATGGTTCGCCACTTCCCGCGGCTGAAACTCTGGCTGCGCGAGGATCAGACCGATCGGCTGCTGGAGGGGTTGGAGGGTGGCCGGCTCGACATTCTGCTGCTGGCGCTGCCTTGCGCTTGCGGCCATGCCGAGACGATGGTCATCGCCACCGACCCCTTCTGGGCCGCGCTGCCCCCCGGCCATCGCCTGGCGCAGCTGGATGTGGTTCCCGCCGCCGCGCTGGCCGCCGAGAATCTTCTGCTGCTGGAGGACGGCCATTGCCTGCGGCCGCAGGCACAGCAGGCCTGTGGCTTGCCCAGCGGGGTCCATCGGGGCGATGGCTTCGCCGCCACCTCGCTGCACACGCTGGTGCAGATGGTGGCCGGCGGCTTGGGGGTGACGCTGCTGCCCAGGCTGGCGATCGATGGCGGCGTCCTGGCCGGCGCGGATGTCGAGCTGCGCCCGCTGAGCGGCGATGGCAGCGGTGACGCCCCGGGGCCGCCGGCGCGCAGCCTGGCCCTGGCCTGGCGGCCGAAAAGCCCGCGTGGCCAGGAATTGCGCGGCCTGGCCCCGGCCATCGCGGAAGCGCTGCGGCTGATGTAAGGTAGGGCCCATGGATTTCGGACGCATCCTCGGCGCGCTGGTCAACGGCGCCGCGACCCCACCCCGCCGCGCCCCCGCCCGGCGCGGCCGTGGCCCGCTTGGCATGACCGCCGCCGAGACCCGGCAGGTCGGCCGCGTGCTCGGCAGCCTGGCCGGTGCCGCGATGGAGGCGATGAAGGCCCCGCCGGCCCAGAGCGCCCCGCCGCCCGCGACCAAGCGCCCGGCCCCGCGCGACCTCCCCGGCCCCGCGCCGCGCATCCCGCAGACCGGCGGCTCGCCCTGGACGCCGCGGCCCGGCGCGCCCCCCGCCGAGCCCGCTGCCACGGTGGGCGCCGAACATTCCGAGGCCCTGCTGCTGACCCGGGCCATGGTCGCCGCCGCCCGCGCCGATGGCGTGACCGATGCCGCCGAGCGCGCCGCCATCGCCCGCCAGCTCGACACCGCCGGCCTCACCGCCGCCGAGCGTGACCACGTGCTGGCCGGCTTCGACAACCCCGCCACGCCCGAGGCCCTGGCGCGCGAGGCCACCGACCCCATGCTGCGCGCCCAGCTCTATGCCGCCTGCGTCGCCGCGATGGGCGAGATCAGCCCGCCCGAACGCGCCTGGCTCGACCGTCTGGGTGCGGCGCTGAAGCTGGACGCCGCGGCGCGCGCCAGCATCGAGAAACGCCTGGGCTGAAAGCCCGCACCGCTAAGCCTTTGGCAAGGTGATGCGGGCATCCTGGCGCCAATGAGCTCAGATGCTGGCGCACAGATCGACCGATACGCGAAGGGGCAGTTCCAGCCCACGACCTTCCTTGAGCGCGGGGTGAGCCCGCCCTTCACCACGCCGCTGCTGGTGGGCGCGCGGCTGCGGCTGGCGGAGCGGATGGGGATGGAGCTGGTGATCGCCAACCCCGGCGGCGGCCGCGGCGTCTATATCATGCCCTGGGCCGCGCTGCCCGAGATCTGCGTGCCCACGCTGCATGACCGCAAGCTCTGGGCGCTGCTGGCGGCCGAGCCGGTGGCCAGCCCCGCCACCGTGCGCCGCGCCGCCCGCCGGGTGGCACGCGATGGCCTGGCCGGCCGCGCCGCCGCCGCCGCTGCCGCCATCGCCGAACGTGAGCGCGAGAACGAGCGGGTGCGGGCCAATTTCCTGCTGCTGATGCGCGTCATCCGGGGCCAGGAAACCGCCGCGGAGGCTGCGATTCCGCCTGAGCGCGACAGGCCGGAGAATCTCGAGCTTCGCGCCAAGCGTGCGCTCGGTCGCCTGGCGCCGCAGCTCGGCCTCGCCTCCGATGACGTCGCCGCCTGCCTGGAGGAGGTTGCCGCCATGATCCAGGACATCGGCGGACCTGGTGACCTCAAGCCGGCCCGCGCCCGCCGCCACATGCAGGAGCTGGAAGCCATGGTGCGCGAAATCGCGGAATGGGGGGCGGTCACCCCCGCCACCCGGGATAGCCCGGTGGTCGAGATCATCGGCGAGGCGGCGAGGCTCACCCTGGTCTGCTGCGATAAGGTCATGGGCGAGCTGGATGCGCTCATTGCCGACCCTGTCGCCCTGCTGAGGCGCTTTCGGCAGGACCCTTTGCCGCTGCGCCAGCTGGCGATGCGGCCGGAATGGCTGCTCGATGGCTGGGCGCTGCTCTGCGCGATGTGGCGCGACGCGGCCGACCATGCCCGGCTCGCCATCAGCCGCGACATCGCCCTCCTCGCCCCCATCCTCCCGCGTGAGGCCGGGGGGTGGAGCGGCGTCGAGGCGGATTGGGAGCGCCCGGTGCTGCTGCGCCGGCGGGTAAAGGCAATGGAAGACTGGCGGACGGGACGAATGATCCACATGATCGAAGTGCGGGAGCGCGCCCTGGCGCTGGCGCCATGAGCCTCGCTTCCGCCGAAAGCCGCCGGCTGGGCCACGCCCTGGCCCAGGCCTCCGACACCGCGCTGGGCCGCGTGGTTGGCATGCTGGAAGCCATGGGCAGTCCGGCCGAGGCCGAGATGCTGCTGGCCAACATCCGCCCCCGGCTGCGGGTGCTGCGCCCGCCCCGGCCGCTGCGCCTGAGCCGCCTGTTGTTCATGCCGATGGAAGGCGCGCTGGTCGATGCCGTGTCCTGGACGCGCGGCACCGGCCGCCTGCCGCGCAGCGCGCTGACCGCCCTTGCCGATCAATTGCGGGACGCCGCGCCGGGGGAATGGCGCGTGCTGGAAGCCAGCGCGGAGGGCCGCACCCGCAACGACGCCGCGGCGGTGGGTGCGATCGGTCGCAGGCTCTGGGCCCTGGCCGCCCGCGCCATGCCGCAGGCGCCGCCGCCGGATTGGACGGACGCCACCGGCCTCAAGCCCGAGGATCATGCCACGCTGACCCGCGCGTGCATCGGCATCTGGCGTCAGGCCAACCCCCTGTGGGATGCGGTGGAGGCCGCGCCCGAGGCCCTGCCGGAGCCGCTGCTGCGCGCCGCCATGGCACCTTTCGCCAATGACGAGGCGATGTTCTCGGCCTGCCTCGCCACCCTGATGCAGCACGCCGCCGCCCCCTGGGTGGTGGCCGATGAGGCCGGCCGGCTCGGCGCCATCCCCCGGCGCGTGGCCGAGCTTGCGCTGGATGAGGCCATCGAGGCCGCGGCACCGCGCATCGACGCCCAGGCGCCCGGCGAGACCGCGCGGTTGATCGAACGGGCCTGCGATGTCTGGGAGGGTGTGGCGGCCTCAACCCCCGCCGGCCGGGGCGAACGGCGGCGCGTCGCCCAGCAGCTTCGTCACGAGGCCGACCGCGCCTGCCGCGCCGCCTATCCCGTCGCGCTGGACACGCAGCTGCTGCAACCGATGGCCGGCCTCATCCGGGCGGCCGGTGATGCGGAGGTGGCGTCGCTGGAGAGCACCGCACGGCATATCCGCGCCCTCGGCCTGGCCGGCCGCCGCCTGGGCAGCCCCGCCAGCTATGAGGAGGCCGATCGCGGCCTGCCGGCGGCCATGGCGCGGCGCATCGGGCAACCCGTGCCCGATGCGCTCAACCGGACCGACATCGCCCGCCTGGTCGAGATCATCTGCGGCCCCGAAGCGGCCGAGCCATTGCTGGCGGGCGGTTGATCAGCCTTCGACCGAGGCGCCGGAGCGCTGCACCACTTCGGTCCATTTCGCGATCTCGGCGCGGATGAAACTCTCGAAGGCGTCGGGGTTGGTGCCGCCATCGGCCTGCAGATTGGGCTTCATGCCGCCCAGATCGGCCAGCCGGGCCCAGGTCTGGGCATCGGCCACGGCGGCGTTCACCTCGGCGCCCAGGCGCTGGATGATGGCGGCGGGGGTGCGCGCGGGGGCCTGGACGCCGAACCAGGCGGTGGCCTCGATGCCAGGGAAACCGGCCTCAGCGGTGGTCGGCACCTCTGGCAGGGCGGGGCTGCGGGTGGCCGTCGTCACCGCCAGCGGCCGCAGGCGGCCCTCGCGCAGATGCCCGATCACGCTGGGCAGGTTGTCGACGCCCAGCTCGATCCGTCCGGCGATCATCTCCTGCAGCATCGGCCCCGAACCGCGGAACGGCACATGGGTGACCTGCACGCCGGTGGCCAGCTTCAGCAGCTCGCCCGTCATGTGCAGCGAAGTGCCGATGCCGCTCGATCCGATATTGAGCTGGCCGGGCCGCGCGCGCAGCAGCGCCACCAGCTCGGCCAGGGTGGTGGCGGGCACCGCATTGGCCACGAAGATGGCGTTGGGCACCCGCAGCAGCAGCCCGACCGCGGCCAGATCTTCAGGCCGGATCGGCATGCGGCGGCCATAGAGCGGAAAATTGATGGCGCCGGAGCTGACGGTGGTCATCAGCAGGGTATGGCCATCGGGGTCGGATTTGGCGACGACATCGGCGCCCAGATTGCCGCCGGCGCCGGGGCGGTTCTCCACCAGCACGGATTGCCCCAGGCGCTGGGTCAGCCGTTCGGCCAGGATGCGGGCGGCGATGTCGGTGGTGCCGGCGGGGGTGAAGCCCACCACCAGGCGGATGGAGCGCGAAGGCGCCCATTGCGCCCGCGCCGGCCCGGCGCCGAGGGCAAGCAGGGCAGGGGTGGCGAGCAAAGCGCGGCGGGGCGTGTTCATGGCGTTCTCCTGGTTATTCGGCGGTGATGCCGGCGTCGCGGATCACCTGTCTCCATTGCGCGATCTCGGCAGCGACGAAGCGGGTGAAATCGGCTGGGCTGCCGCCCATGGGTGCCACGCCGATATGGGTGAGGCGCGCCAGCACCGTCTCATCGGCGAGCATCGCGCGGGCCTCGTGGTTCAGCCGGGCGATCACCGCGGGCGGCGTGCCGCGCGGCACCTGCAGCCCATACCAGACGGTGGCGACGAAGCCCGGTATTGTCTCGCCGAAGCTCGGCACATCGGGCAGGGCAGCATTGCGCTGCGCCCCGGTGGTGGCCAGCGCCCGCAGCACGCCGTCGCGCACCAGCCCTATGCCGGTCGAGATATTGCCAAAGGCAATGGAAATCCGCCCGGCGACGAGTTCATTGAGCATCTGCCCGGCGCCGCGATAGGGCACATGCAGGATGTCGATGCCCGCCCGCGCCGCCAGCAGCGCGCCGGTGAGGTGCAGGCTGCTGCCCGCGCCGCTGCTGCCGAAGGTCAGCAGGCCCGGCCGCGCCCGGGCGGCCGCGATGAAATCACCCAGCGTCCGCCAGGGCGCCGAGGGTGCCACGGTCGCCATGTTGGGCAGCGAGAACATCCCTGCCACCTCCGTCAGCGCCTCGGTATTGTGCGGCATGGAGGGGTAGAGAAACTGGTTGGTCGCGGCCGTGCCGATGCTGGCGAAGAACAGGGTCTGGCCATCGGGCTCGGTCTTGCCGGCGATATCGGCGGCGATGCTGCCGGCGGCACCCGGGCGGTTGTCGATCACCACGGTCTGGCCCAGTGCCGCGCCCAGCCGCTCGGCGGTCAGCCGGGCCAGGGTGTCGGTGGTGCCGCCGGGGGGGAAGGGCACGATCATGCGCAGCGGCCGCGTGGGTGACCATGCTTGCGCATATGACGCGCCCGCCAGCACCAGCCCGAGGCCTGCCCGTCTTCCCAGCCTGGCCAGGTTTTCGGCCATTGCTTGTCCCATCCCTGTGTTGCGCGGAGGTTGGCGCAGGGCCGGGCAGGATTCAAGACCGCATGGCGGCACGAAAACCGCCATAATCAGGGCGGCATGAAACGTCGCTTGCCCGCAAGGGTTGTTTGCGCGATGCGAGGCAGGCAGGGAGGTCGACCATGAACTTCATCAGGCTTTATGCCCGAGTGCTCGGGCTTCTCGCCGCCGACCGGCAGGTGGCGATGGGGCTTGCCCTGTCGGCCGTGGCGCTGGCCGGGCTGCAATTCCTCGAACCCGTGCTGTTCGGTCGGGTGATCGACCTGCTTTCGCGTTCCGACCGCATGACCGAGACCAATGTCTGGGCCGAGGCGGCGGTGCTGCTGGCGATCTGGGCCGCGGTCGGGCTTTCGGGCATCGGCGCCAATGTCGCGGTGTCGCTGTTGGCCGACCGGATGGCGCATCGCAACCGCCTGAAGATGATGAGTCGCTATTTTGAGCATGTGCTGAGCCTGCCGCTCGCCTTCCATGGCGATGTGCAGTCGGGCCGGCTGATGAAGGTGATGCTGGTCGGTGCCGACAATCTCTTCGGCATGTGGCTCTCCTTCTTCCGCGAGCATCTCATCACCTTCATCGGCGCCATCGTGCTGCTGCCGCTCACGCTGTTCCTGAACTGGCGGCTGGCGATCGTGCTGATCATCCTCGTCGTCATCACCTGCGCGGTGACCATCTATGTCATCCGCAAGACCCAGGCGGCGCAGATGGCGGTGGAGCGCTTCCACACCCAGCTCGCCGGCAATGCCCAGGACGCGCTGAGCAACGTCATGGTCGTGCAGTCCTTCACGCGGATGCGGTCGGAGACGAAGATGTTCTCCGACATCATGCGCCAGGTGCTGGACCATCAGTTTCCGGTGCTGAACTGGTGGGCGGTGGTGAACGTGCTGACCCGGGCGGCGGCGACGATCAGCACCATCGCCATCTTCGTCTTCGGCACCGTGCTGCACCTGCGCGGCCAGGCAACGGTGGGCGAGATCGTGAGCTTCATGGGCTTCGCCACCCTGCTGGTGGCGCGGCTGGAGGGGGCGGTGGGTTTCGTGTCGCACCTGCTGTTCCAGGCGCCTTCGCTGACCGAATTCTTTCAGGTGCTCGACACCCGAAGCACCGTGCCCGAACGCGCCGACGCGCTCGACATCCCCCGGGCCGAGGGGCATGTGCGCTTCGAGAATGTGGGTTTTTCCTACCCCGGCGGCGGCCGCATCCTCAGTGCCATCGATTTCGAGGCGCTGCCCGGCCGCACCGTGGCACTGGTGGGCCAGACCGGCGCGGGCAAATCCACCGCCATGGCGCTGATGCAGCGGCTGTGGGACCCGGTGGAAGGCCGCATCACCCTCGACGGCCACGATCTGCGCGATATCAGCCTCGAAGCGCTGCGCCGCAATGTCGGCGTGGTGTTCCAGGAGAGCTTTCTGTTCAACCGCACCATCCGCGACAACCTCCTCGTCGGCCGCCCCAACGCCACCCAGGCGGAGATCGAGAATGCCTGCCGCATGGCGGAGGCGCATGATTTCATCACCCGCCAGCCGCATGGCTACGACACGCTGGTGGGCGAGCGTGGCGCCTCGCTCTCGGGCGGGCAGCGGCAGCGCCTGGCCATCGCCCGCGCCCTGCTAAAGGATCCGCCGGTGCTGATCCTGGACGAGGCCACGAGCGCGCTGGATGCTGCGACCGAGGCGCGGGTGCAGAAGGCGCTGAAGGCGTTGATGGCCGGGCGCACCACCTTCATCATCGCGCACCGGCTTTCCACGGTGCGCGATGCCGATGAGATCCTGGTCTTCGAGGCCGGCGGCATCGCCGAGCGCGGCGGCTTCCAGGAGCTGGTGGCGCAGGATGGCCGCTTCGCCGCCCTGGTGAAGACGCAGCTGATGCCGGCGATGCCGGTGGGGTAGCCCGCAATCGCCCTGGGTGGAGACACCCAGGACGGAAATTGCCCGGCCAAGCAAGGCTAGACTCAAATCGCCCTGACACAGTCAGGGCGATTTGAGTCTAGCGCCGCCGGCTCCGCCGCCACATGCGATCACCAGCGTAATGAGATGCTGCGCCGCACAGTCACATCGCGGTGCAAACCCAGGTTTTCCTTGCCTCGGAAGGCCTCGGGCGCCCACCATGGCGAGCCAAATCAACAACGGGAGCAGCGACAATGATCGGCTCAATCCTGAAGCACAAAGGCGGCCAGGTGATCTCCGTGGCGCCGCAGGACAGCGTGGCCTCCATCACCCGGACACTGGCGCAGCATCGCATCGGTGCGGTGCTGGTGGTGGAGCGTGATGGCACCGTCTCGGGCATCGTCAGCGAGCGGGACATCGTGCGGGCCATGGCCGGGGGCGGCGAGGCCACCTTCCGGATGTCGGCCGGCCAACTCATGACGCGGGTGCTGCACACCGTCAGCCCCGACAGCACGGTGCAGGAGGCCCTGCAGCTGATGACCGACCGGCGGGTGCGGCATTTGCCCGTGCTGGCCAAGGGCGGCAAGCTGGTCGGCATGGTCTCGATCGGCGACCTGGTGAAGGAGCGCATCGCCGAGGCCGAGCACGAGGCCGAGGAACTGAAGCACTACGTCGCCACGGCGGGGTGAGCTGGCGTCGAGGGACCGCACAGGGACACCCTTTGGGACCCGCCAGCGGCGCGGGGCGCTTGCCGGCGCGCCGAAGGGCCGCTCGTTCGAGGGAGACCGCGCGGTGGCCGGGGCAACGGCTATTCTTCCTTTTCGGTGCTAGGCAGGTTTTTGCTTAGTTAGGAAATATATCCGAAAGGCACTTTTGAAAACATGCCAGGTCGCCGACCCGGTCCTCGCCCCCCTCGGCCGGATCGCCGGTGTGTCCGACATCATCCGTTTCGGCGCCATGCCCGCTCGGCATCATCGGGCGCCGTCGTGTCAGCGCTAAAGGGCCTGCAAGCCCCATCCGCAGCCCGCGCCAGCCCCGCCCTGCCGCATCCGCGGGCAGAACCGGCCCATTCCCACCCCAGCGCCCGCTTTACGGGCTTGCCAGCCGCCCGCAAACCACCCGATGCTCCGCTTACCGAATTCTGTTGGGAGCTTCACCAATGACCGTCACCCGTCGCGCCGCCCTCGCCGGCGCCGCCGCCATCCCCGCCACCCTGGCGCTCGACGCCGCCGCCCAGGCGCGCTGGCAATTCGCCCTCGCCTACCCCGACGGCAATTTCCACACCCGCAACGCCAAGACCTTCTCCGAGGCGATCGAGTCCGCGACCTCCGGCCGCGTCTCGGTGCAGATGCATTCCAACGGCTCGCTCCTGCCGCTCCCCGCCATCAAGCGCGGCGTGCAGCAGGGCCAGGTGCAGCTCGGCGAAATCCTGCTCAGCGCCTATGGCAATGAGGATCCGTTCTTCGAGATCGACGGCATCCCCCAGCTCGCCCGAACCTATGCCGATGCCAAGCGCCTGTCGGATCTCACAAAGCCCTTCATCGAGGCGCGCTTCCAGCGCCAGGGCCTGACCCTGCTCTATATGGTCGCCTGGCCATCCTCGGGCTTTTACACCAACGCCCCGGTGGAGACGATCGAGAACCTGCGCGGCACCCGTTTCCGCACCTTCTCCGTCATGACCAACCGCTTCGCCACGCTGGTCGGCGCCACCCCCACCCTGGTGCAGGCCGCCGAATTGCCGCAGGCCTTCGCCACTGGCGTGGTGAACGCCATGGTCACCTCGGCCACCACGGGCGTCGACAGCTCGGCCTGGGATTACGCCCGGGTCTTCACCCCGGTGGGCTTCACCTACACGAAGAATGCCGTCTTCATGTCCCGCCGCGCCTTCGACGCGCTGAGTGCTGCCGACCAGGCGACCATCCGCCGCCTCGCCGCCGAGGCCGAGACCCGCGGCTGGGCACTCTCCGAGGAAGCCAATACCAGCAACCAGAACATCCTGGCCGCACGCGGCATGAACGTCGCCACCCCCACGCCGGCGCTGATGCAGGCGCTTGACCGGGTGAGCGCCGAGATGGTCACGGAGTGGCTGACCCGCTCGGGCGAGGATGGCGCCCGTGTCATCGCGCAATACCGCGCCGCGAGGAGCTGAGTGCGCCTGCTCAGGCAGGCGCTGGACGCGCTCTACTGGCTGAGTGCCGCCATCGCCGCCGCCTGCCTGTTCGGCATCTTCGCCATCATGATGATCCAGGTGGCGCTGCGCAGCATGAACCGGCCCTTCCCCGGCGCCGATGACGTCACCGCCTATATGTGCGTGGCCGCCACCTTCTTCGCCCTGGCCTATACGTTTCGGCGCGGCGAGCTGATTCGCGTTGGCCTGTTCATCGAGCGCCTGGGGCCCGCGGCGCGGCGCATATTCGAGATAATCTCGCTGGGCCTCGCCGCCGCGCTCACCGGCTATATCGTGTTCTGGACCGCCAATGACGTGATGTTCAGCTACGAGATCGAGGATATGGCCCAGGGCAGCGTGCCCTTCCTGCTGTGGATCCCCAAACTGGCCATGCCGCTGGGCGCCGGCGTCCTGCTGATCGCCATCATCGATGAATTCGTCACCGTGTTGCTGGGGCAGAAGCCCAATTACGTCCGCGCTGCGGAAGAGCGTGCCGCGCGCGGCGATTTCTCGGCGGAAGTCTAGATGGACCATATCACGCTCGCCCTGCTACTGCTGACGGTGCTGTTCCTGCTGCTCGGCAGCGGGCTGTGGATCGCCCTGGCACTCGCCGGCACCGGCTATATCGCCATGCTGGTGGTGAACCCGAGCCCGGGGCTGTTCCTGGCTTCGGCCTATTGGGAGAGCACCGGCTCCTGGACCCTGGCCGCCCTGCCGATGTTTGTCTGGATGGGCGAGATCCTGTTCCGCACCAAGCTCTCGGAGGAATTGTTCAACGGCCTCGCCCCCTGGGTGCGGCGCATCCCCGGCCGGCTGCTGCATGTGAATATTCTGGCTTGCGGCATCTTCGGCTCGGTCTCCGGCTCCTCGGCCGCCACCTGCGCCACCGTCTCCCGCATCGCGCTGCCCGAGCTCAAGCGCCGGGGCTATGATGAGAGCATCTCGATCGGCAGCCTGGCCACCGCCGGCACGCTGGGCATCATGATCCCGCCCTCGATCATCATGGTGATATATGCCGTCGCGGCCGAGGTCTCGATCGTTCGGGTCTTCATCGCCGGCTGTATCCCCGGGCTTCTGGTGATGCTGCTGTTCAGCGGCTACATCATCGTCTGGGCGCTGCTCAATCCGAAGAAGCAGCCGGCGGCCGAGCCGCGCCTGAGTTTTCTCGAAAAGCTGCGGGCGTCGAGCCAGCTCATCCCCTGCGGGCTGCTGATCATCGGCGTGATCGGCACCATGTTCATCGGCTGGGCGACGGCGACCGAGGCCGCAGCCTTCGGCGTGCTGGGAAGCCTGATTCTGGCGGCACTCACCCGCACGCTCACCCTCCGCAGTTTCTTCGAGAGCCTGGCTGCGGCCACCCGCCTCTCCTGCATGATCCTGTTCATCCTCGCCGGCGCCGCCTTCCTGACCAAGGCGATGGCGCTGACGGGCATTCCCACCGCACTCGCCCAGCAGGTGGCGGCGGCGGGCCTCGGCCCCTACGCCATCATCGCGATCCTGACCGGCGTCTATGTCATTCTGGGCATGGCGCTGGATGGCGTGTCGATGATCGTGCTGACCACCTCGGTGGTGATCCCCATCGTCCAGCAGGCCGGCTTCGACCTGGTGTGGTTCGGCATCTTCATTGTGCTGCTGGTGGAGATTGCGGAGATCACGCCGCCGCTCGGCTTCAACCTCTTCGTCATGCAAACCATGACGGGCAAGGAGCAGACCGAGGTGGCCTGGGCCTCGCTGCCCTTCTTCCTGATGCTGGTGGTGACGGTGGTGCTGATCACCCTCTTCCCCGTCACGCTGGTGACGGGTTTGCCGGAGTGGCTGCTGGCCCGCTGAGGTCAGGAACCGCCATTATTGGCAAAGCGGGGGCCGGAATAAATCGGCTGCGGGCCGGAAGCGTAATCATCCGGCAGGATCGAGCAGGCGCTGATCAACAAGACCAGCGCCAAGGAAAACAGCGTGCCCAGGCTTCGCATATGCGTTTCCTTTTGGCGTTGCCGCGCGGACGACACCGCTCCAGCCCTGCAAGATCACCCGCCGATCAGGCTTACTTTCCGTCACCGCCACCGGCCGTGTTCAATTGCAGCATATGGTCCGCCCACGCGACGGCTTCGACCGGCCCCACGCCACGGCAGGCGCTGATGAACAGTGCGAGGGAAAGACTGCAGAGAAGGATGACAGTGCGCATTGTGGTGGCCTCCTAAGGGTACACCCCTGCTACGCTGCCAACCCGGCCGCGGTTACGGCGGCGCCGGCCAGTCCGGTCGCTCGAAGCGCTGGAACTCCAGCAGGTTTCCGGCCGGGTCATGCAGAAAGAAGTGGTAGATCCGCCATTGCGCCGAGTGTTCGGGCGGCTTGGGGATGGCGGCGCCCTGGGCCAGCAGGTGGGCGTACCACCCATCCACATCCTGGGTGACGAAGGTGAAGCAGACGCCGCCCTCGACGCGCGGATTGGCGCTGGCGCGCGGCGCGCCGGCCATGCAGATCCCCAGGAAGGACCGCCCGCCGGCCACGGCATAGATGCGCACGCGCTCCTGGTCCTGCACCAGGGGCAGGCCGATGATCTTCTCGTAGAACGCCCAGCAGGAGGCCGCGTCCTGGGCGTAGAGGAAGGTGACCTGCTGATCGAGCGCGGGGTGTGCGGGCATGGCGGTGATCATGGCACGCGACCTAGCAGCTTCAAGCGCCCCGAGCCCACCATGGCCGCGACCCGGGCTTCCAACGCGATGGCGGCGGAGGGGTCGAGGCCCAGCATGCGGCTCAGGCCCATGGCCAGTTCGGCCTCGGTTGCGGCGGGGGCCGCTTCTTGCAGGGCCAGGGCGGCGGCCTCCACCTCGGCGGTCGGCAGCATGGGCGGGCGGCGCAGCCATGCGGCGGCGGCGCGGCGGTCACGCGCAACGGGCGCCGGGCTGTCCTCGGACGACCAGAAACCCGCGGCTTCCCGCGCGCCATGCAGCTGACCAGCCAGGCGCAAGGCCTGTTGCAGCGCGGCGCGGTCGGCGGCGGTCAGGGCGCTGGCGCCCCAGAGGATACGGGCGCGTTCCATCACCGCATCGCCATGCACCGGGGCCTCGATGGCAATGATGCGGGCCAGCAACCCGGCCAGGCCAGCGAAGGGCATGTCGGGTATGGTGGTGCCACGCGGCACCTCGAAATCCGCCTCGACATAGGGCTGGGCCAGGCCGGTATTGGCCGGCGCGGCGATGGCGGCGGCGGTCTCCATGGGCGCGCCGAGGGCCGCGCGCAGCCGGGCTTCGGCCTGGGCCGGGCGGTTCAGCCAATCCAGGCTCCAGCTGCGGGCGAGCTTCCAGCCCATGCCGGACAACGCCCCCTGCCGCCCGCGGTCGCGGTCACGGGCGCAGCCCAGCGCCGCCCAATCCGCGCCATCGGTTTCCACCCCCAGCTCGAACCCAGCCTCGCCGGCGGCGGCGACATCGAGGAACAGGCCGGAAAGGCCGACACGCTGCACCGGTCGCTTGCCGGCTTCCTCCACCACCCGGGCAATGGCGGCGCCGAGCGGCGAATCGCTGGCGGCGCCGGTCGCGCGCAAGGCAGTTCCTGCATCGGCGGCAAATGCCAAAAATGTTTTCAGCGCCGCCACGCCGCGGCCCGAGGCGCGCTCCAGGTCGATCTCCTCGGCGCCAATGCCGGAAAAGACGATGCAACGTTTCTTCGCCCGGGTGATCAGCACGTTCAGCCGCCGCTCGCCACCCTCGGCGCTCAGCGGGCCGAAGCGCATGGCCAGCTTGCCGGCCGAATCGCGGCCATAGCCCACCGAGATCATGATGCTGTCACGCTCGTCGCCCTGCACATTCTCCAGGTTCTTGATGAAGAAGGGTTCCGCCGCGTGGGCGTTGAAGAAGGCTTCCGCATCGGGTGATTCGCGGCGCAGCTTTTCCACCGCATCGATGATGGCATCGCGCTGCTTCACGCTGAAGGCGGCCACGCCGAGCGTGTCATCGGGCGTCTCGCGCGCATGGCGCAGCACCGCCGCGGCGATGGCGGCGGCCTCGGCGGCATTGGTGCCGGTGCCGCCGGTGTCGAAACGCCCCTCCACCCGCACCAGGGAGAGGCCGAGCACGGTGCTGCGCGGCCGCGGGCTGGGCAGGACCAGCAGCCGGTTGCCATAGAATTCCTGGTTGGAGGTGGCGATCAGGCTCTCGTGCCGGCTGCGGTAGTGCCAGCGCAGCATGGCATTGGGCACGCCGCGGGCATTGGCCAGGCCGAGGATACTCTCCACCTCACGCGCGGCGACCGTCTCTCCCGCCGCCTCTCCCGGCTCTTCCTCATCGCTCATCATGCGCTGAAAAAATCTGGTCGGCGGCATCTGCTTGTCGTCGCCCACCACCACGAGCTGCCGGCAGCGGGCGATGGCGCCGAGTGCGTCCACCGGCTCGATCTGGCTGGCCTCATCCATCACCAGCAGGTCGAAGGTGAGGCCGGGTTTCAACCCATGCGGCGGGGCAAGGAATTGCGCGACCGACAGCGGGCTCATCATGAAGATGGGCTTGGCCGCCTGGATCGCCGGCGCGGCGCGGACCAGCAATTCGCGCACGGGCAGGTGGCCGCGGCGCTTTTCCATCTCGCCGCGCAGCACGGTCAGGCCGGGCACCTCGCCGTCGCGCACGCGCTTGAGGCGCTGGGCATGGGCATGGCCGGCCTCGGCGCGGGTGAGCTGCACGCGGGCGGCGTCGGCGGCGCGAAAATCCTCCACCACGCGGTCCATGGTCGCGCCGTCGAAGGCGGCGAGCGAGGGGTTGTCGCGCATCGCGGCGCGCAGCAGGGCCTCCAGGGCGGCGTATTCAGTGGCATCGGCCGCGGCCTCGGGCTGGAGCTTTTCCGCCGCCAGAAGCGCCGCGAGAGGGGCAAGTTCCGGCGCCGCCGCCCGGGCGCGCTGCCAGGCAAGCCAGGGCTGCAGCGCATCGGGGTCGCTGGCCCAGGCGGTCAGCGTCTCCGCCATGGCGGCGAAGCTGGGCGTGGCGCTGCCGAAACCCTCCGGCAGATCGAGGCCGAGCGCCGCCTGCATCTCCGCAAAGCAGGCCAGGGCGGCGCGCAGCGGCGCCATGGGCATGGCAGGCGCGGGGCTGAAACCGCCCCGCCAATCCGCACCCAGCGCGAGGCCTGCCCAGGGCTCGGCGGCATCCAGCCGCGCCGCCGCCGCGGCCATGGCGAGAGCGGCATCGAGCACCGGCAGCGCCTGCGCATCGGCCGTCACGGCCACCTCGGCCAGGGTGGCCTGCGCCGCCCGCCGGGCTGCCGAGAGGAAACCGAAGATACCGGCCGCTTCGGCCAAAGTAGCGCGGGCTTCGGCCAGCCCCGCCACCCGCCAGGCGCCCGGCTTCAGGCGCGGGTCGGGCTGGGACAGCAGCGCCAGATCCGCCCGCAGCGCCGCCAGCCGCGCGGCCCCGCCCTGATAGCCCGCATCATCGGGCGCGGCCTCGCCCAGCGCCCGGGCCACCGCCTCGGCGCGCTCGATCGCGGCCTGCGCCTCCACCGGGCCGGAGGGTGCGGCCGCGAAGGCGCGGATCCATCCCGGCAACCGGCCCATCAGCCGCTCCGCCGCGGTGGCATCGAGTGCCGCGGTCACGCCGCGCCAGACGCTGCGTGCCCCGCCCTCGGCGGCCCGCGCCGCCAATTCCCGGGCGGCATCGCGCCAGGCCTGCAACGCTGCGGCATCGGGCGCGGGCAGGGTGAAATCGGGCGCCGCGACGCCGCGCTGGCGCAGCGCCACCAGCCCGCCCACCACGCGATGCAAGGCCAGGCCCGAGGCGCCGACCGGCGCGCGCATCGCCGCCGCATGCCGGTTCAGCCGGCCGCGCATCTCGCCCAGCCGCCTGACCACCGGGGCGCGGTCCGGCTCTGGCGGCATGGGTTGGGCCAGCGTCGCGCGCAGTTCATCCAGCACCGCCCGCTTGGATTGCTTCTCGCTGTGCAGCTCCAGGCAGGCGCCGCCCAGGCCGAGATTGGTCAGCCGGCGCTGCACCACCTCCAGCGCCGCCAGTTTCTCGGCCACGAAGAGCACGGTCCTGCCATCCAGCACCGCCTGGGCCAGGATGTTGCAGATCGACTGGCTTTTTCCGGTACCCGGCGGCCCCTGGATCACCACATGGCCGCCGCGCCGTGCCAGCTCGGTCGCCAGGGCCTGGCTGCCATCCACCTCGACGACATGGTCGAGTTTCTCCACCGGAATCGCCTCATCCACATCGGCGTCATCGGCAAAGGCCTGGGGCTGCGGCGGCAGTGCCTCACCGCCGACCAGCGCGCGCACCAGCGGGTGTTCGGCCAGCCCGGGATTGGCCTCGGGCGAGAGGTCACGCCACATCAGGAACTTGGCGAAGGAAAACAGCCCCACCGCCATCGCATCGGGCTCGACGCGCCAGCCCTCGCGCCCCTGGGTGACGGCGGCGACCGTCTCGGCCCAGCGGGTGGGGTCATAGAGGTCGGCGTCGAAGGCGGGCAGCGCCACCCCCATGCTGGCGAGCTTTTCGCGCAGCGAGAGGTTCTCGGCCAGCTCCTCCGGGCTTGCCCGCAGGCGGAACTGGTTGGAGACGCCTTCGCGCTCGATCGTGGCCGGGAGCAGCACCAGCGGCGCCAGCCGCTCCGTGCCCGGCGTGCCGGGGTCGCGCCAGGCCAGCGCACCCAGGGCCAGGAACAGGCTAGGCACGCCGCTTTCCTCGCGGGCGGTGCGGGCATCGGCGATGATGTCGCGCAGCTTCTTCGCCAGCTCGGCAGGTGGCAGGCGCACCCGCAGCTTCTCATCGCGTTGCCATTCCTCGCGGCTGGCGGCGCCGGCCTGGCTGACGCCCTCGGCGGCGCGTTTTGCGCCGCCTCGAAGCCGAAGGGTTTCCCGGCGACCAGCTGGGTCAGGACGAAATCCGCATCCTCGTCATCGAGCAGGAGCACGCCGCGCGAGCGGCCCGCCGCGGGCAGCGACAACAGGCGGTTGCGGGTCGAGAGGTCGAGCAGCCCGCGCCGCGCTTCCTCAAGCCTTGCGGCGAGCGTCTCGGCCAAGAAATCTCTCCTTTCAGGGCATGCTGCGGTCGCATGCGATCATGCCGCCGGCGCTGACCCTTGCGGCCTGGATGCCCCAACCGCAACTGAACCTGGCTAGCCCAAGGCGCGTTCGATGCGCATCTCCTCAAGATCCAGCTCCTGGCTGAGCTTGACCAGCGCCTCGTCAGCCAGACCGGTGGCGCGATGGTGCTCCAGCAGGGCCGCGCGCGCCACCGTCAGCAGGTCAAGGCGGATGCGCCGGCGCGCGGCGCGCTCGGCCAGGGCCGCACCGCCGCCCTTGTGGCTGCGGTGCAGGGCGCTCGCGCGGTCGGTGTATTCGCCCATCAGGTCGGCGGCGATGGCGCCATCCATCATGTCGGTCGTGCGTGCTTGCATGGCCTGGAGCTGCGCCTGGGCGACCACGTGGCGGGCATGCGCCTCCTGCGGATCCAGCCCGCCGGGATGGGGCTTTTCCTCCACCTTGAGGCGCAGGATCAGCCATTCCAGCGTCGTGCCCTGCAGCACCAGCGTGGCCAGGATGGCGGTGAAGGCCAGGAAGACGATCAGGTCGCGCTCGGGGAAATTCACCGGCAGCGCCAGGGCCGCCGCCAGCGAAACCACGCCGCGCATGCCGGCCCAGGAAATGATCACCATATGGCGCCAGGGCGGATTGGGGTCGCTCCGCCGGACCGCGGGGATAAGGCTTGGCAGGTAGGCGGCGGGAAAGACCCAGACGAAGCGGCCAATGATCAGCGCCGCCGAAATCGCCAGCGCCAGGCCCGCCAGCTCCAGCCAGTCTCGATCCGCCAGCCGGTCCAGCGTCTCGTTCAGTGTCAGGCCGATCAGCATGAAGACCAGCGATGTGAGGATGAATTCGATGAAGACCCAGACGGTGCGCGCCTCGATGCGGGTCTGCGGCGAGAAGACGGTGTATTGCGCCTGGCCCATGATGATGCCGGTGGTCACCACCGCCAGCACGCCCGAGACATGCAGCGCCTCGGCGCCCAGGAAGGCGCCGTAGCAGACCAGGAAGCTGACGGCGGTCTCCAGCAGCGTGTCGTTCAGCCGCTTGACCACGCGCATCGCCAGCCAGGCCACCGCCCAGCCCACCGCCACGCCGCCCACGGCGACGAGGACGAAGCTGCCGCCGACCTCCCAGGCCGGGGCGGTGGCGCCGGCGAGCGCCGTGGCCACGGCAAGGCGATAGAGCACCAGCGCGGAGCCGTCATTGAGCAGGCTCTCACCCTCCAGCACCGTCACGATGCGGCGCGGCAGGCGCAGGCGCGTCAATACGGAGGAGGCCGCCACGGCATCGGGCGGCGCCACGATAGCGCCCAGCGCGATGGCCGCCGCCCAGGGCAGCTCCGGCAGCAGCAGCCGCGCCACCCAGGCCACCAGGAAGGTGGTGAACAGCACCGCGCCGACCGCCAGCAGCAGGATAGGCCGCAGGTTGTTGCGGAAGGCCCGCCAATCCGTGCGATAGGCGCTGGCCATCAGCAGCGGCGGCAGGAAGAAGGCCAGCGCCACATCGGGTTGCAAGGTGATGTGAGGTTTCACGGGCAGGAAGGCGATGACCATGCCGACCAGGATCAGCAGCACGGCATAGGGAAGCTTCAACCACCGCGCGACGACGGCGATGCCGACGCAAGCGGTCAGAAGGCCCAGCACGGCTTCGACGATCTCCATGGCAAGGGATGTAGAGCGGGATGGTGCGATGCGCCAGCACACACATCGCCCTTGCCGGCGGATCGGCTTTTGCCTAGCGTCCCAACCCAAGCAAAAGGGGTGGGAATTGGACCAGACGGCGATCCTGACGGCGGACAACGTGTCCCTGCGGTTCGGCGGCGTTCGGGCGCTGACCGAGGTGAGCTTTCATGTCCGCCCGGGCGAAATCTTTTCCATCATCGGCCCGAACGGCGCGGGCAAGACCTCGATGGTCAACTGCATCTCCGGCCGCTACCGGCCGACCGAGGGGCGGGTGTTTTTCCGTGGCCAGGACATCACCAAGATGGGTGCGAACCGGCGCGCCGGGCTGGGGCTGGGGCGGACCTTTCAAAACCTGGCGCTGTTCGGCCATATGAGTGTGCTCGACAACATCATGGTCGGCCGCCACCACCTGATGAAGAGCGGCTTTGCCCGGGGCATGCTGTACTGGCTGGGCGGCGCGCAGCGCGAGGAGATCGAGCATCGCCGCGCGGTCGAGGAGATCATCGATTTCCTGGAAATCCAGCATGTCCGAAAGGTGCCGGCGGGCACGCTCAGCTACGGCCTGCGCAAGCGGGTGGAACTGGCCCGCGCGGTGGCGGTGAACCCGAAGCTCATCCTGCTCGATGAGCCCATGGCCGGCATGAACCTCGAGGAAAAGGAGGACATGGCGCGCTTCATCATCGACCTGAACCAGGAATGGGGCATGACGGTGCTGATGATCGAGCACGATATGGGCGTGGTGATGGACATCTCGCACCGCGTGATGGTGCTCGATTTCGGCCGCAAGCTGGCCGAGGGCGAACCGGCCGCGGTGCTGGCCGACCCCCAGGTCAAGCGCGCCTATCTCGGCGAGGCCGATGACGCGGTGCCCGAGACCGTCGAGGCATGACGCCCACCTTGCCGCAGTTACTGGCGCAAAACGCGCGCGAGCATGGCGGCGAGGTGGCGCTGCGCGAAAAGCAGTTCGGCATCTGGCGCGACATCACCTGGGCTGGGTATTTCTCCCGCACCAGGCTGTTCGCGCTGGGCTTGCAGGCCCTGGGTGTTGCGCGCGGCGAGGTGGTGGGGCTGATCGGTGACAACCGGCCGGATTGGGTGATGGGCGAGATCGCCGCCCATGCGCTGGGTTGCCGCTCGCTCGGCCTCTATCGCGACGCGCTGGATGAGGAGGTGGAATACCTCCTGGCCTTCTCCGGCGCGGTCGCGGTGTTCTGCGAGGATGAGGAGCAGGTGGACAAGGTGCTCTCGGCCGATCTGCCGGCGCTGCGCCACGTCATCTATTCCGACAAGCGCGGCATGTGGAAGCTGGAGGATTCCCGGCTGATCTCGGCCGAGGCGCTGGTCGCGCTGGGCCAGGCCGCCGATCCCGCGCTGTTCGACGCCATGCTGGCGGCGCAGGACCCCGATGCCGTGGCCATCCTCTGCACCACCTCCGGCACCACGGCGCGGCCGAAGCTGGCGATGCTCAGCGCTGGCGCGGTGGTGCGGCATTGCCAGGCCTACCTCGCCGCTGACCCGAAGGGGCCGGAGGATGATTACGTCAGCGTGCTGCCGCTGCCCTGGATCATGGAGCAGATCTATGTGCTGGGCTGGGGGCTGATCGCGCGGATGCGGGTCAATTTCGTCGAGGAACCCGAGACGATGATGGCCGATTTCCGCGAGATCGCGCCCAGCTTCGTGCTCTTCGCGCCGCGCATGTGGGAGGCGATCGCCGCCGATGTCCGCGCACGCATCCTGGACGCCAGCCCGCTGAAGCGGCGGATGTACGAGTTCGGCATGGCGCGTGGTTTGGCGGCGCTGGAGCGGGGCGGGCGTTCCGGCGTGGCGGATGTGCTGGCCTTCCGCGCGCTGCGCGACCGGCTGGGGTTTTCGCGCCTGCGGTCGGCGGCGACCGGGGGCGCCGCGCTGGGGCCGGACACGTTCCGCTTCTTCCAGGCCATGGGGGTGCCGATGCGCCAGCTCTACGGCCAGACCGAATTGCTCGGCGCCTATACCCTGCACCGCCCGGGGGAGGTGGATTTCGACACGGTTGGCGTGCCCTTCAATCCAGAGATCGAGCTGCAGGTGAAGGACCCGGATGTGAACGGGGTGGGCGAGATCGTCACCCGCCACCCCAATATGTTCCTGGGCTATCACGGCATGGCGGACACCGGTGATGTCCGCGAGGGCTGGATGCACACCGGCGATGCCGGCTATTTCGACAAGCGCGGCCAACTCGTGGTGATCGACCGGATCAAGGACATCGCCACCACCCGGGACGGCCAGCGCTTCAGCCCGCAATTCATCGAGAACAAGCTGAAATTCAGCCCCTATGTCGCCGAGGCGGTGGTGCTGGGCGATGGGCGTCCGCATCTCTCGGCCATGCTCTGCATCCGCTTCTCCATCGTGAGCAAATGGGCCGAGCGGAGCCGGATCGCGTTTACCACCTACACCGATCTCTCCTCGCGGCCGGAGGTGCTGGAACTGCTGGCAGGTGAAGTGGCGCGGGTGAATGCCACGCTGCCCGAGCATTCGCGGGTGCGGGATTTCATCCTGCTCTACAAGGAGCTGGACGCCGATGACGACGAGCTGACGCGCACCCGAAAAGTCCGCCGCGGCGTGGTGAACGAGAAATACGCGGGGATCATCGAGGCGATCTATTCCGGCGCGCCGGCCATTCCGGTGGACACCGAGATCAAGTTCCAGGACGGCACGAAGAGCCGCATCCGCACCACGCTCACCGTGAGGAAAGCCGCCTGATGGAAACCGGCCTGCTGTTCCAGCTCGTGCTGAACGGGTTGATCGTGGGCGCCCTCTACGGCGTCGTCGCGATGAGTTTTGTGCTGATCTACAAGGCCTCGCAGGTGGTGAATTTCGCCCAGGGCGAGTTCATGCTCATCGGCGCCTGGGCCTGCTGGTGGCTGCTGACCTATTGGCAATTGCCGTTCTGGCTGGGCTTCCCGGTGGCGCTGGCCTTCATGACGCTGTTCGGCGTGTTGCTGCAGGTGACCGTGCTGCGGCCCCTGATCGGCGAGCCGGTGATCTCCGTCATCATGGCGACGGTTGGCCTCTCCATTTTCTTCCAGGCGCTGATGAAGTGGATGTTTGGCGTCTTTGCCCAGCCCTTCCCGGCGATCTTTCCGGTCGAGCGCGTGCGGATCATGGGGCTCGAGGTGCAGAGCGTCTACCTGCTCTCCATCGCGCTCTCGCTGATGATCATGCTGGGCTTCTGGTGGTTCTTCAATTTCTCCAAGCACGGGCTGGCCATGCGGGCCACGGCCTTCGACCAGCAGGTGGCGCAGTCGCTGGGCATCTCGGTGCCGCAGGTCTTTGCGATGAGCTGGGCGATCTCGGCCGTGGTCTCGGCCGTGGCGGGCGTGGTGGTGGGCGTGGTCTCGGGCGTGTCCTCGGGCCTGTCCTTCTACGGCATCAAGGTGTTTCCGGCGGTGATCCTGGGCGGGTTGGATTCGGTGGTGGGCGCCATGCTGGGCGGCATCATTGTGGGGGTGCTGGAGAACCTGGCGCAGTACGTCGACAGCCAGTGGCTGAACTGGGGCAACATGACGAACATCGCGCCCTTCTACGCGCTGATCATCATCCTGCTGATCAAGCCCTATGGGCTGTTCGGCACGCGCAATATCGAGAGGGTGTGATGCGCGCTCCCATCGCCCCGCGCGCCCCCGGCGCGACAAATATCGAGCGCGTCTGATGGCCCTCGCTCCCGCCGGAGAATTCCACACCAGCTATCGCGCGGACATGACGATCTTCCCCACGAAGAATTCGCGCCGGGCGTTGATGCTGGGGATTTTCCTGCTGTGCTTCGCGCCGCTGGTGCTCGGCCGGTACGAACTCGGCCTGCTGATCAATATCGGCTTCATGGGCATAGCGGCGCTGGGGTTGAACATCCTGGTCGGCTTCACCGGGCAGATCAGCATCGGCCATGCGGCGTTCTTCGGTGTCGGTGCCTTCCTCTCGGCCTATCTGCATGAGCGGTTCCACATTCCCGTCATCCTCTGCATTCCCTTGGCCGGGTTGGGCACGGCGGTGGTGGGATTGATCTTCGGCCTGCCGGCGGCGCGGCTGAAGGGGCTCTACCTCGCCATCGCCACCCTGGCGGCGCAGTTCATCCTCGAGGATTTCTTCGCCCGCGCGCAGTGGTTCACCGGCGGCGTGGCCGGGCGGATGACCGAGGCGGTGGAGCTCTTCGGCGTGAAGTTCGACCGCGAGGAGAGCTATTTCTACGTGGTGCTGGTCTTCACCATCATCATGTTCGTCATGGCCGCCAACCTGATGCGCACGCGCGATGGCCGCGCCCTGATCGCCGTGCGCGACCACTATCTCAGCGCCGAGGTGATGGGCATCAACCTGGCCTATTACCGCACGCTGTCCTTTGCGATCTCCAGTTTCTACGCGGGCATCGCCGGCGCGCTCTACGCCCACTACCTGTTCTTCGTCAGCGTCGAGGCCTTCAACATCCTCTTCTCCATCCAGTTCCTGGCCATGGTCATCATCGGCGGCCTGGGCAGCGTGATGGGCAGCCTGATGGGCGCGGCCTTCATGGTGCTCATGCCCGAGGGGGTGCAGGCCCTGGCCGACATGCTGGCCGGCGGCTGGATCGACCGCACGCTCAAGCTCGGCGCCTCCATCTCCTTCCTGCGCGAGATGGCGATCGGCGCCGCCATCATCCTCTTCCTGGTGTTCGAGCCGGATGGCCTCGCGCATCGCTGGAAGCAGATCAAGGCCTATTGGAAACTTTATCCCTTTTCCCACTGAACGGAGGAACGACAATGAAAAAGACCATCCTCGCCGCGGCCCTGGCCCTGGCCCTACCGGCCGCCGCGCAGCAGCGCACGCCCATCGGCCACCTGATGGACAATTCCGGCCCGACCTCCGATGTCGGCGTGCCCTATGGCCAGGGCGTGGCCGATACGCTGGCCTGGGCGAATGCCAACAACCGCGGCCGGCCGATGAATGTGCTGGGCTTCGATTATGGCTACCAGGCGCCGCGCGCGGTCAGCCAGTACCAGGCCTGGAGCCGCGACCGCGTCGCCGCCATCCAGGGTTGGGGCACGGTGGACACCGAGGCGTTGGTCCGCTTCGTCACCCGCGACCGCATCCCCTATATCTCCGGCTCCTACTCCGCGGCGCTGACCGATGCGGGCGGGCGCTCCGGCCGCCAGGGCATCGAGGCCGCGCCGTACAATTTCTTCTACGGCCCGTCCTATTCCGATGCGCTGCGCGCCATGCTGATCTGGGCGCGGGATGACTGGCGCGCGCGGGGGCAATCCGGCGCGCCGCGCTATGTCCATATGGGCGCCAACCACCCCTACCCGAACTCGCCCAAGGAAGCCGGCGAGACCCTGGCGCGGGAGCTCGGCTTCGAGGTGCTGCCCGCGATTCAGTTCGCGCTCACGCCGGGCGACTACACCGCGCAATGCCTGACCTTGCGTTCGGGCGGCGCGCATTACGCCTATCTCGGCAATACCGCGGGTTCCAACATCTCCGTGCTGCGTGCCTGCCAGACGGCGGGGGTGCAGGTGCAGTTCCTGGGCAATGTCTGGGGCATGGATGAGAACGCGATGAAGGCCGCGGGCACCGCCGCCAATGGCGTGGTCTTCCCGGTACGCACATCGGCGGTCTGGGGCCAGCGGGCGCCGGGGATGGCGCAGGTGCAAGCCATCTCGCGCATCTCCGACACCGCCGGCACCGCCTATCGGCCGGTGCATTACCTGGCAGGGGTTTGCTCGGCGATGCTGATGGTGGAAGCGATGGAGACCGCCGGCGCGAATGGTGGTGCCGTGACCGGCGAGCGGATCCGCGACGGTTTCTACGCCCGGCAGAACTGGGTGCCGCGCGGTTTTGATGGTGTCTGCGCGCCATCCAACTTCACCAACACCGACCATCGCGGCACCCTGGCCGTGCCGCTCTACCGCGCGCGGGTGACGGGCGATACGGCGACGGGCACGGTGGCTGAACTGGTTGCCGCCGGAACGATCCGGCTGGAGCCGGTGACGACCATCACGCTCGACCGCCGCGCCGATTGGCTGGGTTGGTAAGCCGGTGCTGGCCGTCAACAACATCGAGGTCGTCTACAACGACGTCATCCTGGTGTTGCGCGGCCTGTCGCTGGAGGTGCGGGAGGGTGCCATCGTCGCCCTCCTCGGCGCCAATGGGGCCGGGAAATCGACCACGCTGAAGGCGATTTCCGGCCTGCTGAAGACGGAGGAAGGGAAGGTCACCCGTGGCGAGGTGCTGTTCCAGGGCCAGCGGATCGACGGTGTCGACCCACACATGATCGTCCGCCGCGGCATCTTCCAGGTGATGGAGGGCCGCCGCATCGTGGCCGACATGACCGTGCTGGAAAATCTGCGGCTCGGCGCCTTCACCCGAAATGACGGCGGCGTGAAGGCCGATATCGACATGGTCTATGGCTACTTCCCGCGGCTGAAGGAGCGCACTGGCCTCGCCGGCTACCTCTCCGGTGGCGAGCAGCAGATGCTGGCCATCGGCCGCGCGCTGATGGCGCGCCCGAAACTGATCCTGATGGATGAGCCGTCGATGGGCCTCTCGCCGCTGCTGGTGAAGGAGGTGTTTGGGATCATCCGCCGCATCAATCAGGAGCTGGGCGTCACCATCCTGCTGGTGGAACAGAATGCCCGCATGGCGCTCTCTGTCGCCAGCCACGGCTATGTCATGGAACAGGGCAAGATCGTGCTCGATGGCACGGCCGAGGAGCTGGCGAACAACGAGGACGTGAAGGAATTCTACCTCGGCGGACACGGGGCGGAGCGCAAAAGCTTTCGCGACATCAAGAGCTACAAGCGGCGGAAACGCTGGCTGTGAAACATTGGTCTGCCGGTGTCGGGCTGCTCTCCGGGCCGCGCTGGAACCTGCCCGAGCGCTTCAACATTGGCGTGGCCTGCAGCGATGCCTGGGTGGGCGCGGGCCGCACCGCGCTGATCCATGAGCGTGGCGATGGCGGCGTGGAGCGCTGGAGTTTCGAGGCGCTGAGCGAGGCTTCCAACCGCCTGGCCAATGTTTTGGCCGCGCGCGGCGTGGCACGGGGTGATCGCGTGGCCGTTCTGCTGCCACAGGTGCCCGAAGCGGCGATCGCGCATCTCGCCGCCTACAAGCTCGGCGCCATCGCCGTGCCGCTGTTCCAGCTCTTCGGCCCCGATGCGCTGGAATACCGGCTGCGCGATTGCGGCGCGGTGGCCATCATCACCGACGCGACGGAGAAGCTGGATGGGCTGGACCTTCCGGCGCTCCGCCACGTCATCTGGCCCGGGCCTGGCTGGCTGGACGCCGCCTCGCCGCATTTCACGCCCGTGGACACGGCTTCCGAGGATCCGGCGCTGATCATCTACACCTCCGGCACCACCGGCCAGCCCAAGGGCGCGCTGCATGCGCACCGCACGCTGCTTGGCCATCTTCCCGGCGTGGAATGGCCGCAGGACCTGTTCCCCAGGCCCGGCGACCTGTTCTGGACGCCGGCGGATTGGGCCTGGATCGGCGGGCTGCTGGATGTGCTGCTGCCCAGCCTGTTCCATGGCGTGCCGGTGCTGGCCCATCGCGCCCAGAAATTCGACCCGGAATTCGCTTTCGCCCTGATGGCGAAGCACGGCGTGCGCAATGCCTTCCTGCCGCCCACCGCGCTGCGAGTGATGCGCGGCGTGGCAAGCCCGGTACCCACCCGCCTGCGCAGCATCGGCTCGGGCGGTGAGAGCCTGGGCGCGGAGATGCTGGAATGGGGCCGCGAAACCTTCGGCCTGACGATGAACGAGTTCTATGGCCAGACCGAGTGCAACCTGGTGCTGGCGACCTCCGCCGGCCTCTTCGGCAGCCGGCCGGGCTGGATCGGCCGCGCCGTGCCTGGCCATGAGGTGACCGTGCTGGAGGACCCGGATGACGGCGAGATCGCCGTCCGGCGCGGCAGCCCCTCGATGTTCCTGGGCTACTGGAACCGCCCCGCGGCCACGGCGCAAAAATTCCAGGGCGACTGGCTGCTGACCGGCGACCGGGGCGCCATGGAGGATGGCTGGTTCCGCTTCATCGGCCGCGACGATGACGTCATCACCTCCTCTGGCTACCGCATCGGTCCGGGCGAGATCGAGGATGCGCTGATGCGCCACCCTTCGGTCGCCGCTGCCGCCGTCATCGGCGTGCCCGACGCGCTGCGCACGGAGCGCGTTGTGGCGGTGGTGGTCGCCGCCCCCGGTGCGGTGGTCGATACGACCGCGCTGCAGGACCATGTCCGGCAAAGGGTTGCCGCCCACGCCTATCCGCGTGAGGTGCATGTGGTCGAAACCCTGCCCACCACGGCGACCGGAAAGATCATGCGTGGCGTGCTCCGCCGCCAATTCACCCAGGAGACCGCCTAGATGCTCCCCAATGCCCTCCCGCCCGGCCTGGATTTCGGCCTGGGCGAGGATCTCGACATGCTGCGCGACAGCGTGCGCGGTTTTTCGCAAGACCGCGTAGCGCCCATCGCTGCCGAGATCGACCGCACCGATGAATTTCCGCGTTACCTCTGGCCCGAAATGGGCGCGCTTGGTTTGCACGGCATCACGGTGGCGGAGGAATATGGCGGGGCAGGGCTGGGCTACCTCGCGCATTGCATCGCCATCGAGGAGGTAAGCCGCGCCAGCGCATCGGTGGGCCTCAGCTACGGCGCGCATTCCAATCTCTGCATCAACCAGATTTTTCGCAACGGCAGCGAGGAGCAACGCCGGAAATACCTGCCGAAACTGATCTCGGGCGAACATCTCGGCGCGCTGGCGATGAGCGAGCCGGGGGCCGGCAGCGATGTGGTCTCGATGAAACTCCGCGCGGAAAAACGCGGCGACCGCTGGGTGTTGAACGGCACCAAGATGTGGATCACCAACGCGCATTACGCCGAGACGCTGGTGGTCTATGCCAAGACCGACCCGAGCGCCGGGCCGAAAGGCATCACCGCCTTCATCGTCGAGAAGGGGTTCAAGGGTTTCATCCCGGCGCAAAAGCTGGACAAGCTGGGCATGCGCGGCAGCCCCACCTCCGAACTCGTCTTCGAGGATTGCGAGGTGCCGGAGGAAAACGTGCTGGGAAGCCTCAATGGCGGCGTGCGCGTATTGATGAGCGGCCTGGATTACGAACGCGCCGTGCTGGCCGCCGGCCCCTTGGGCATCATGCAGGCCGCGATGGATGTGGTGCTACCCTATATCCACGAGCGAAAACAATTCGGCCAGGCGATCGGCGAGTTCCAGCTGATCCAGGGCAAGGTGGCCGACATGTACACGCAGATGAATGCGGCACGGGCTTATGTCTATGCCGTGGCGCGGGCTTGCGATGCCGGGCGGACAACGCGCAAGGACGCCGCCGGCGCCATTCTCTACGCCGCCGAAACCGCGACGAAGCTGGCGCTGGACGCCATCCAGATCCTCGGCGGCAATGGCTACATCAACGACTACCCGACGGGGCGGCTGCTGCGCGACGCCAAGCTCTATGAGATCGGCGCCGGCACCAGCGAAATCCGCCGGATGCTGATCGGGCGCGAGCTGTTCCGGGAATCCGCATGATCCTGACCTCCGCCATCAACACCCGCGGCGCCGAGTTTCGCGAACGCGCCGCGCACAACGCGGCACTGCTGGAAACGCTGGCGGCGCGCGCCGCGCAGGCAGCGCTGGGCGGAAATGAACGCTCCCGCGCCCGCCACACCGCCCGCGGAAAATTATTGCCGCGGCAACGGGTGGAACGGCTGCTCGATCCCGGCGCGCCCTTCCTCGAACTCTCGCCGCTCGCCGCGCATGGCATGTATGGTGATGAGGTGCCGGGCGGCGGCATCATCACCGGCCTGGGGCGTGTTGCGGGCAGGCTCTGCGTGATCGTCGCCAATGACGCGACGGTGAAAGGCGGCAGCTACTACCCCATCACAGTGAAAAAGCACCTTCGCGCGCAGGAGGTGGCGGCGCAGAACCGCCTGCCCTGCCTCTACCTCGTGGATAGCGGCGGCGCCAACCTGCCGAACCAGGACGAAATTTTCCCCGACCGTGACCATTTCGGCCGGATCTTCTTCAACCAGGCCAATATGTCGGCCGCCGGCATCCCGCAGCTAGCCGCCGTGATGGGCAGCTGCACCGCGGGCGGTGCCTACGTGCCGGCGATGTGCGACGAGAGCATCATGGTGCGCAACCAGGCCACTATCTTCCTGGGTGGCCCGCCGCTGGTGAAGGCGGCGACGGGCGAGGTGGTGAGCGCCGAGGATCTCGGCGGCGCCGATGTTCACACCCGCCTCTCCGGCGTGGCCGACAACATGGCTGTGGACGACATGCACGCGCTGGGCCTGCTGCGCGGCATCGTGCGCAACCTGAACCTGCCCGAGCTTCCGCCGCCCGCCGAAACCCGCGCGCCCCTCTATGACCCTGCCGAGCTCGCTGGCATCATTCCCGCCGATCTGCGAGAACCCTTCGACGTGCGCGAGGTGATCGCCCGCATCGTCGACGGCTCTGAGCTGGATGAATTCAAGCCGCGCTACGGCACCACCCTGGTCACCGGCTTCGCCCGCATCCATGGCCAGATGGTCGGCATCCTGGCCAATAACGGCATCCTGTTCAGCGAGAGCGCGCAGAAGGGCGCGCATTTCATCGAGCTGTGCTGCCAGCGCAAAATACCGCTCCTCTTCCTGCAGAATATTTCCGGATTTATGGTCGGGCGAAAATACGAGAGCGGCGGTATCGCCAAGGATGGCGCCAAGCTCGTCACCGCGGTCGCCACCGCCGCCGTTCCCAAGCTGACGGTGCTGATCGGCGGCAGTTTTGGCGCCGGCAATTACGGCATGTGCGGCCGCGCCTATTCGCCCCGCTTCCTCTTCACCTGGCCGAATTCGCGCATCTCGGTGATGGGCGGCGAGCAGGCGGCGAGTGTGATGGCCACCATCCAGGACCGCGAATGGGCGGAGGGCGAGGAGGATGCCTTCAAGGCGCCGATCCGGCAAAAGTACGAGACCGAGGGCGACCCATATTACGCTACCGCGCGGCTGTGGGATGACGGCATCATCCCCCCCGTCGCGACGCGCGACGTGCTGGGCCTGGCCCTTGCGGCGGCAACCATCTCGCCCATTCCTGACACTCGTTTCGGACTGTTCCGGATGTGATGTTCAAGACCATCCTCATCGCCAATCGCGGCGAGATTGCCGTCCGCATCATCCGCACCGCGCGAAGGCTCGGCATTCGCAGCATCGCCGTCTTCTCCGAGGCCGATGCCAGCGCGCTGCATGTGCGCGAGGCGGATGAAGCCCACCCCATCGGCCCGGCGCCGGCCGCGCAATCCTATCTGCGTGGCGATGTCATCCTCGCGGTCGCGCGCCGCGCGGGCGCCCAGGCCATCCACCCCGGCTACGGTTTCCTCTCCGAGAACGCGGATTTCGCCGAGGCCTGCGCGGCCGCGGGCATGGTCTTCATCGGCCCTTCGCCCGCCGCCATCCTGGCCATGGGCAGCAAGGCGGAATCCAAGCGCCTCATGGTGGCGGCCGGCGTGCCCACCGTCCCCGGCTATCACGGCGAGGATCAGGGCGATGTGCTGCTGGCGGCAGAAGCCGCGCGCATCGGCTTCCCCGTGCTGATCAAGGCCAGCGCCGGTGGTGGCGGCAAGGGCATGCGGCCCGTGCTCTCGGCAGAGAATTTTGCCACCGAACTGGCTGGCGCCCGGCGCGAGGCTCAGGCCGCCTTCGGTGATGACCGCGTGCTGCTGGAGAAATACCTGCAACGCCCGCGCCATGTGGAGGTGCAGGTTTTCGGCGACAGCCACGGCCGCATCACCCATCTCCACACCCGCGACTGCTCGCTGCAGCGCCGCCACCAGAAGGTAATAGAGGAGGCACCGGCGCCCGGCCTGCCGGATTTGTTGCGTACGCAACTGCACCACGCGGCCGAGAATGCCGCCCGCGCCGTGGCCTATACCAATGCCGGCACGGTGGAATTCATCGTCGAGGACGACCAGGCCTATTTCCTGGAAATGAACACCCGCCTGCAGGTCGAACATCCGGTGACGGAAATGGTCACCGGCCTGGACCTGGTGGAATGGCAGCTTCGCGTGGCCGCTGGTCAGGCGCTGCCGGAGGCCTGGCCGCCGCCCACCAAGGGCCACGCCGTCGAGGCGCGGCTCTATGCCGAGGATCCGACGAAGGATTTCCAGCCCTCCGTCGGCCTGCTGACCACCCTGTCGCTCTGGCCCCAATCCAGCGACGCGCGGATCGATACCGGCGTTGTGCAGGGCGATGCCGTCACCTCCTTCTACGACCCGATGATCGCCAAGCTGATCGCCTGGGGCGAGACGCGCGGCGAGGCGATCGACCGGCTGCTGGTGGAGCTGACAGCGGCGCGGGTGCGCGGCGTCGCCACCAATGCCGCCCTGCTGCGCCGGCTGCTGCGGGAGCCTGAGATGCGCGAGCGGGCGGTCGATACCGGCTTCATCGCGCGCCATGCGGACAGGCTGCTGCGTGCCGCTGATCCGGTGCCCGACGCGTTGCTGGCGCTGGCGGCGGGGCTGTGGATGGATGGGTGGGACCGGCGCGGCGCTGCTGATGATTCGCGGGCAGCCAATAGCTGGCAGCGTGGTGATTCCTGGCGTCTCTTCGGCCCGGCCGAGATCGCGCTGCGCGTCGATGCTGGCGGCGTGCAGCGGCGCCTGCTGCTGCAACGCCAGGGCGTGGCCACCCGTTTGCGCGTCGATGACGGCGCCTGGCACGAGGTCACGCTCACGCCGCTCGATGGCGGTTCGCTGGTCACGCTGGATGGGGTGGCGCTGCCGATGCATCGCCGCTGGCAGCATGGCGACCTGGTGGAATTGCTGCATGAGGGCGAGCCTCATCGCCTCACCCTGCTCGACCCCTACGCCCCCGCCGGCGAGGCCGCGGGCGCCGACAACCGCCTCGCCGCCCCCATCCCCGGCCGGGTGGTGCAGGTGCTGGTCGCCCCGGGCGATGCGGTGAGACGCGGCGACATCCTCGTCATCATCGAGGCGATGAAGACCGAGCTGCGCATCACCGCGCCGCGCGATGGGGTGGTGGAGGCACTGGGCTGCGCCATGGGTGAGAGCGTGGAGGAGGGGACGGAGCTCGTCACCCTCCGCGCGTGAAAGGCCGCGCCAGGCCGATCCCGAGCGCCCGCAACCCGCCCGCCAGCGTCAGCACCGCGCCCATGGATTGATAGGCCGCGAGGGGCGGCGCCACCCGCAGCAGCATGGCCAGCGCGCAGGATTTTTCGCCGTGCTGCGCCAGGGCCAGGGCCATCAGCATGGCCATCTCCTCGGCGCCGATCTCCGGACAGAGGGTGCAGCGGGAGGTCGGCGCCGCGCGGCGCAGCAGCATGTCCAACGGCACCGCCAGGGCCTCGGCGCCGGCCGCCGCCAGGACCATGGCCGCGGCGGGCAGCGGCGTGGCCGCCGCGGCCCAGGCGCGCATGGCGTCGAGCAGCAGCGCCTCGGCCTCGGGCAGTGCCGCGGCTTCGGAGGTGTGCCAGGGCAGGCCGGGCATTCCGTGGGTGGTCATGAGCGATCTCCTGCGAATCACCGCAGGTTAATGCTATTGCGAGGCAATCGCAATTAGCCCGCAATCGCTCTGGGTGAAAACACCCAGAGCGCCAATTGCCGGGCCAAGCAAAGCTGGACTCAAATGGTCCCGATACAGTCAGGGCGATTTGAGTCTAGACCAGCTCGCGCTCTTCCTTCAGCGCCCGAATGGTGGCCTGGAAGGCGGCCGCGGTTTCGCCGATCACATCCGCGCCATGGGTGGCCGAGAGGATGCCGCCGCGATGTCCCATCGCATCCACCCCATTCACCACCATGCCGAGATAAAGTTTTTGAGCCAGCGACTTGCGCGGATCGGGCTTGAAGGCGGCGGAGGGGAGGGCGAAGGGGTCGAAGATTTCCGGGTCCACGTCCAGCCCATCGGGGTTGGTGAAGATGTGGAAGAAGCTGAACTCGCCATAGACCGCCCAGGGCAGGTTCTCCGCCGCCAGCACCTTGTTCAACGCGCCGCGCATCGCAGCACCCGCGGCATTGGCGCGGCCGCAGGCATCGGTGTCGCGGATGATCTTCAGGGTCTCGATTCCCGCTGTGGCCGAGACAGGGTTGGCGTTGTAGGTGCCGGGGTGCCTGATCTTCTCGCGCCCGAGCTGCGCGCTGACCTCGAAATCGAGGAAATCCAGCAGGTCCTTCCGCCCCGCCACCGCGCCGCCGGGCATGCCGCCCGCCACCACCTTGGCCAATGTGCAGAGATCGGCCTTCACCCCCCGCGCCTCCTGCGCGCCACCGGGGGCCAGCCGAAAACCGGTTACCACCTCATCCATGATCAGCAGCACGCCATACGCCTCGGTCAGCGCCCGCAGCGCGTGAAGAAAACTGCCGGGGATGGGCACCGCGCCGGTGGTATTGCCGATCGGCTCCAGGATCACGGCCGCGATATCGCCATCCCTCTCGAACAACGCGCGCACGGCATCGATGTCGTTGGGCGGCAGCAGCACCACACCCTCGGTCGTGGCATCCGGCACGCCCGGCGTTGCCGTGCCGTCGAAATGGCCATCCACGCCGAAGGCCATCACATCATGCCAGCCGTGGTAATGGCGATGGAAACGGAGAATTTTCTTGCGGCCGGTGAAGGCGCGGCACAGCCGCACCGCCATGTGGGTGGCCTCGGTGCCGCTGGCGACGAAGCGCACGCGCTCGGCGCAGGGCACCATCTGTTGGATCAGGCCGGTCCATTCGATTTCCAGCGCATGGCCGGCGCCGAATTGGCTGCCCTTCGCGATCTGCGCCTGCACCGCCTCGGTCACGCCGGGCGGGCAATGGCCCAGCAGGTGGCTGCCATGGCCGCCGAACAAATCCACCAGCCGGTTGCCATCCACATCCCATTTCAGCGGGCCGGCGCCGCGATCGACATAGAGCGGGTGCGGCTTCATCCAGCGGCTGTCATGGGCGATGCCGCTGGGCAGCATCCCGAGCGCTTCGCGGTGCAGCGCGGCCGAGCCCGGCGTGCGGCCGACATAGGCGTTGATGATGGCGCTGTTGGTCAGGTTGGTGTCGGGCATGGTGCTCTCGCGGCTGATCGGGCCAGCGCAGCACGCATGCCTTACTTCTGCAAGGCGAGAACCACCTCGGCATGCTGTTCCAGCACCGCCCGCCGCTTCACCTTCATCGATGCCGTCAGCAACCCGTTCTCGATGGAGAAGGGCTCCGCGAGCGCCCGCCAGCGGCGGATGCGCTCGATACCGGAGAGCTTGCCGTTCACCCGCTTCACCGCCGCCTCCACCCTCTCCGCCATGCCCTCGGCGGGGACGATCAGTGCGAGGATGCCAGGCTGGCCCTCGCCCGCCACCACCGCCTGGGCGATCTCCGCCTCGGCCATCAGCAGCGCCTCCAGCTTGGCCGGCGCCACCATGTCGCCGCCGACCAGCTTGATGAAGTCGCGCTTGCGGTCGGTGATGCTGATCCGCCCGGCATCGTCGATCAGCCCGACATCGCCGGTGTGCAGCCAGCCCTCCTGCAGGGCCGCCGCCGTGGCCTCAGGGTTGTTCCAGTAGCCATCCATCACCAGCCCGCCCTTGATGAGCAATTCGCCATCCCCGGCAATCCGCGCCGAAACGCCGGGCAGCGGCAGGCCCACCGTGCGGCGGTCATTGGACCAGGGCAGGTTCACGCTCACCACGGGCCCCGCCTCGCTCTGGCCATAACCCTGGATCACCGGGAGGCCGAGGGCGAGGAAAAACCCGGACAGATCAGGGTCGAGCCGCGCGCCGCCCGAAATCATCCCCTTCAGACGCCCGCCGAACCGGGCCCACATCTTCTGCCGCACCAGCCGGTCCAGCACGAGGTCCTGGGCGCGCTCCAGCAAGCCCAGCCCCGGCCCATCCAGCCGGCGCAGCCCCAGCGCGAGGGCGCGCTGGAACAGGGCCCGCTTCAACCCGCCATCCTTCTCCACCTGCGCCTCGATCCGCGCCCGCAGCACCTCGAAAAGCCGGGGCACGGCGGTGATGATGGCGGGCTGGAACTCCATCATCTCCGCGCCGATCCGGTCGGCCCCGCGGGAGAACACCACCTCCATCCCCATCTTCGGCAGGAGAAAACCGCCCACCGTGTGCTCGTAGCTGTGCGACATCGGCAGGAAGGAGAGGTAGCGGCTGCCCGCCAGGTCCAGCTTCGCCAGCAAGGGCGTGGCGCCGGCGGCGTTGGAGAGCATGGCGCGATGCGGCAGCATCACCCCCTTCGGCGCCGCGCCGGTGCCGGAGGTGTAGATCAGGCAGGCCAGCCGCCCGGCGGGGATATGCTCCACCTCGGCCATCAGCATCGCCGGCTCCGCGCCCGGGTCCAGCAGCTCGGGCCAATGCAGCGCCCTGGTGCCGGGCGGGCAGGCGGGCTGCGCGTCCAGGCAGACCAGCGCATCCAGCCGCGCCACCCCGGCTGCGGCGGCGACCACCCGCCCGGCCAGCGCATCCTGGCTGACGATCGCAACCCGCGCCCCGCAATCGCGCAGGACATGCGCATGGTCGGCCAGCGTATTGGTGGTGTAGGTCGGCACGGTGACGGCGCCGATGGCCATGATGGCATTGTCGGCGATGAGGAATTCCGGCCGGTTCTCGCTGACCAGCAGCACCCGGTCCCCCGGCATCACGCCCAGGCGCCGCAGCCCGGCGGCGGCCTGGGCGACCGCGATGGCGAAATCGCCCCAGAGCGTTTCCCGCCACGCGCCGTCCCGCCAATGCCTGGCCAGCACGCGGTCTGGCCAGCGCGCCGCCAGGCCCAGCATCATCGCGGGCAGGCTCTGCCACTCGCCCTCGACACGGCTTTCCTGGTTCATTTCGTGATCCCCCGTCGGTCCCGGCTTGGCCAGGGCCTTTTTCCCCATATATGAGAGCCATGCATCACCGCCCAGGCCCCCCCTCCATTCCCCGCTCGCCGCTCGACGCCGCCGGTGGCGCGCCTGAATTGCCCAGCTGGGACCTCGCAGACCTCTACAAGGGCGCCGAGGATCCGGCGCTGGCGGCTGATCTCGCCCATGCGGATGCCGCGGCCGCCGCTTTCAACACGGCCCATTCCGGCAAGCTCGGCACGCTGTCCGGCGATGCCCTGGCGGCCGCCATCGCCGAGTATGAGCGGATCGAGGAAATCCTTGGCCGTGCGATGAGCTTTGCCAGCCTGGTCTTCGCCGGCGATGCGCAGGACCCGGCCAATGGCCGCTTCTACCAGACCATGCAGGAGAAGGTGACGGCGGTCAGCAGCCGCCTCGTCTTCTTCACGCTGGAGCTGAACCGGCTGGAGGACCAGGCGCTGGAGGCGAAGATGGCCGCCTCCGCCGCACTCGCCCGCTTCCGCCCCTGGCTGCGCGACCTGCGGGTCTGGCGCGAGCACCAGCTTTCCGACGAGATGGAGCGCCTGCTGCATGAGAAGGAAGTGACCGGCCGCGCCGCCTGGAACCGGCTCTTCGACGAGACCATGGCCAATATGACCGTCCCGGTCTCTGGCCAGGAGGTTTCCGTCAGCGCCGCGCTGAACCAGCTTTCCGATCACGACCGCGCCAAGCGTGAGGCCGCCGCGAAGGGTGTTTCCGAGGCCTTCCAGTCCCGCCTCCGCCTCTTCGGCCTCATCACCAACACCTTGGCCAAGGACAAGGAGGTGATGGACAATTGGCGCCGCTACCCGCGCCCGGGTTCCTCCCGCAACCTGTCCAACATGGTCGAGGACAAGGTGGTCGACGCGCTGGTCGATGCCGTGCGCGCCAGCTTCCCCAAGCTGTCGCATCGCTACTACGCGATGAAGGCGAAGTGGCTCGGCCTGGAGAAGCTCCAGCACTGGGACCGCAACGCGCCGCTGCCCAGCGATGCCGACAGCACTATCGCCTGGCCCGATGCCGTGGCGCAGGTCCGCGCCGCCTATGCCGGATTTTCGCCTGAGCTGGCCGAGATGGCCGACCCCTTCTTCGAAAAACCCTGGATCGACGCGGCGCTGCGGCCGGGCAAGGCAAGCGGCGCCTTCGCCCACCCGACGGTGCCGAGCGCGCACCCCTATCTGTTGCTGAACTACCATGGCCGCGCGCGCGACGTGATGACGCTGGCGCATGAGCTGGGCCATGGCGTGCACCAGCGCCTGGCGGCCGGGCAGGGCTACCTGATGTCCTCCACCCCGCTGACGCTGGCCGAGACCGCCAGCGTCTTCGGCGAGATGCTGACGTTTCGGGCCATGCTCGATGCCGAAAAGGACCCCAAGCGCCGCCGCTTGCTGCTCGCCGGCAAGGTGGAGGACATGCTGAACACGGTGGTCCGCCAGATCGCCTTCTATCGCTTCGAGACATTGCTGCATGACGCCCGCCGCGGCGGCGAGCTTTCGGCCGAGGCGATCGGCGAGATTTGGATGCAGGTGCAGACCGAGAGCCTGGGCCCGGCCTTCGACTTCACGCCGGACTATGCCTGCTACTGGGCCTATATCCCGCATTTCGTGCACTCGCCCTTCTACGTCTATGCCTATGCCTTCGGCGATTGCCTGGTGAACGCGCTTTACGGAGTGTTCCAGGACGGCAGGGTTCCCGGCTTCGAGCAGAAGTATCTCGACTTGCTGCGCGCCGGCGGCACGCTGCGGCACAAGGAGTTGCTGGCGCCCTTCGGCCTGGATGCGAGCGACCCGAAATTCTGGCAGCGCGGCCTGGACGTCATCTCTGGCTTCATTGACGAGCTGGAAAACGCCGGTGGCTGAAAACACTCTCTTTGGCGAAATCCGCCGTATGGCGCGCACCTCGGGCGCCGTGACCGGCATCGCGGCGCGGGTGGCGGGCCAGCGCTATCTCGGCATCAAGACCGACAAGGCCGCGCATGCCAATGACCTCAAGGCCATCCTCGGCGGGCTGAAGGGCCCGATGATGAAGGTGGCGCAGTTCCTCTCCACCGTGCCCGACGCGCTGCCCGAGGAATACGCGGCCGAGCTCGCCACGCTGCAATCCAACGCGCCGCCCATGGGCTGGGCCTTCGTCAAGCGCCGGATGACGTCCGAGCTGGGGCCGCAATGGCAATCCCGCTTCGCCGAATTCGGCCAGGAGGCTGCGGCCGCGGCCTCGCTCGGCCAGGTCCATCGCGCCACCATGCATGACGGCACGCAGGTCGCCTGCAAGCTGCAATACCCCGATATGCCCAGCGTGGTGGAGGCCGATCTCAAGCAGCTGAAGATCGGCATGAGCCTCTATCAGCGCATGGACAGCACGCTGGAGAATGGCGACGTCTTCGAGGAGCTGCGGGACCGGCTGCGGGAAGAGCTGGACTATACCCGCGAAGCCGCGCAGCAGCGGCTCTACGGCATCATGCTGGCCGGCGACGCCCTGGTGCAGGTGCCTGTACCGATCATGGAGCTGACCACCAAGCGCCTGCTGACCATGACCTGGCTGCCCGGCCGCCCGCTGATGCGCAGGCTGGAGGAAAACCCTGGCATGGAGGAGCGCAACATCTACGCCGCGGGTCTGTTCCAGGCCTATTACAAGCCGCTGTACAATTATGGCGTGATCCATGGCGACCCGCATCTCGGCAATTACCTCGTGCGCAAGCCGGAAGGCGATGATGCCGGCGGCATCAACCTGCTGGATTTCGGCACCATTCGCGTCTTCGCGCCGCATTTCATCGGCGGCGTCATCCGGCTCTTCGAGGCGGTGCGCGACCATGACGAGGAAAAGGCCCGCCACGCCTTCGAGGAATGGGGTTTTCGTGACCTTTCCAAGGAAATGATGGGCCATCTGAAGCGCTGGGCCGAATTCCTTTATGAGCCGCTGATCGAGGACAAGGTGCGGCCGATCCAGAACCTCGACGATTTGCAGCAGGGCCGCCGGGTGGCGGAGAGCGTCCATAAGGGCCTGAAGGCGGAATCGGCGCGCACCGGCAAATCCGTGCGCATCCCGCGCGAATTCCCGCTGATGGACCGCGCCGCGATCGGCCTGGGCTCTGCCTTCTCCCGCCTGCGGGCGGAGCAGAACTGGCACCGCATGTTCAACGAGCTGATCGATGGTTTCTCCGAGGAGAGGCTGGCCGAGCGTCAGGCCGCGGCCCTCATCGAGGCGGGGGTTCCCGCGTCAGTTGCCGTGACACCAGCACCAGCATAGCCAGCAGGCACAGCCACCAGCCCTGCCAGACGCCATAGCTCAGCGCAGCGATGGCGATGGCGGCGGCGAAGGCCCCGGCGTTGCCGGGGCTGGTGGCGCGCCAGCCCAACGCCAGCACCAGGGCCGCCGCCAGAACGGCACCCACCAGGCCCAGTTCCAACCATATCTGCAGCGAAGCATTGTGGGTGTGCAGCGGCAGGCGCTGCGCCCGCACAACCTCGAACCACTCCCGCTGGCCGCCGAGGCCGAAGCGCAGCAGATCCTCGGTGGCGATCTGCTCCGCGCCGCCGGGGATGGCGCGTGCCGATTCCATGCCCCAACCCAGCAAGGGCCGTTCGGCGATGCGGGCGATCGCAAAATCCCAGATCAGCACGCGATGCGCGGCACTGCCCTGCATCGCCGCGACATCGGGGCTGCGGGCGAGAACCGCGCCGAGCAGCAGGGGTGTCAGCAGCACGCTCAGCGCGGCCACCGCAGCGATGCCGCGCGCTGCCCAAGGCCCGGCCAGCCGCACCAGCACGAAAGCCGCAAGCCCGACCAGCACGCCGATCTTGGCCGATTGCGCCGGCATGCCGAAAATGCCGACCAGCACCAGCACCAGCGCCATGCCCTTCCAGACCCGCGCGACGTGCAGCGCCAGCGTGAGCGGCAGCAGCAAGGCCAGGACGGTCGCGGCCGGCTTCAGGCCGAAACCCATCACCACATCCCATTCCGTCCGCCCCCGCACCAGCGCGCGCAGCCAATGGCCGCTCTGCTGGTCGAGAGTGGCCAGCACCGCGCCGAGCACCAGGCCACCGAGCAGGAAGGGGGAAAGCCGCCGCGGCGGGCCGGCCGCCAGCGCCTGACCGGCGGCGGCGGCGAGCAGGACCAGCGCGCCCATCCGCGCGCCCTCGAAGAGGCTGCGCCCGGGGTCGACCGCCCAGAGCGTCGAGACCATGCCCCAGCCCATCAGCGCGAGCGCCAGCCCCGCCACCAGCCCCGGCCGCGACGGCAGCCTGGGCGCGGCCAGCGCCGCCGCCGCCATCGCGATGACCGCCAGCGGCGCCAGCGCGCGGAATTGCAGGACGGCGGCCATCGGCGCCACGGCCAGGAACAGGCCAAGCGCCAGCGCGGGGTCACGAAAACGTATCACGCGGCGCGGGGTGGCACGCGTGGGGCGCGCCGTCCAGCCATGTCGTCGGTTGCAGCGTCGGTAAACCTCTGCCTTACTTCACGTATCCGAGCGGCGCGGGGCAATACCGCGCCGGAACAAGAACGGAAGGGAGAGCTTTCAAGTGATCACAGTGACTTTGCTGCTGGTCATCCTGCTGGGGGCGACATCGCTCGCCTATGGCTGGATCACCACGAAGGACATCATGGCCAGGCCCGCGGGGAATGCCCGCATGCAGGAGATCGCCCAGGCGATCCAGGAGGGCGCCTCGGCCTATCTGAAACGGCAATACATCACGATTTCCGCGGTGGGGGTGGTGCTGTTCATCGGCATCTACCTCGTGCTCGGCACGGCCGTGGCGGTGGGCTTCCTGATCGGCGCGGTTTTGTCGGGGTTGGCGGGCTTTATCGGCATGAATGTCTCGGTCCGCGCCAATGTGCGCACCGCCGAGGCCTCGACCCATGGCCTGGCCGCGGGGCTCGACCTGGCCTTCAAGTCCGGCGCCATCACCGGCATGCTGGTGGCGGGCCTGGCCCTGCTGGGTGTCGCGGTCTATTTCTTCGCGCTGGTCTGCGTGGGCGGTTATGAGATCAATTCCCGCACGGTGATCGACAGCCTGGTGGCGCTGGGCTTCGGCGCCTCGCTGATCTCGATCTTTGCCCGTCTGGGCGGCGGCATCTTCACCAAGGGCGCGGATGTCGGCGGCGACATGGTGGGCAAGGTCGAGGCCGGAATTCCCGAGGACGACCCCCGCAACCCCGCCACCATCGCCGACAATGTGGGCGACAACGTCGGCGATTGCGCCGGCATGGCGGCCGATTTGTTCGAAACCTATGCCGTGACGCTGGTCGCCACCATGGTGCTGGCCGCCATCACCTTCCCCGATGTTGGACGGACCGGGGCGATGCTCTTCCCGCTGCTGATCGGCGGCGTGTGCATCATCACCTCCATCGTGGGCACCTATTACGTGAAGCTGCCGGCGAATAATTCGATCATGGGCGCGATGTATCGCGGTCTGATCGTGACCGGCGGGCTGTCGCTGGCGGTGCTGCTGCCGCTCAGCTTCATCGTTTTCGGCTTCCGCACGGTGACGGTGGGGGGCTCGACCTTCGGCGCCTTCAGCATGTTCCTCTGCGGTGCCGTGGGCCTCGCGGTCACCGCGATGATCGTGATGATCACGGAATACTACACCGGCACCCAGTTCCGCCCGGTGAAGAGCATCGCCGAGGCGTCGCAGACCGGCCACGGCACCAACGTGATCCGCGGTCTCGCTGTCTCGATGGAGAGCACCGCCATCCCGGCGCTGATCATCATCTTCGGCATCATCAGCACCTACTCGCTGGCGGGGCTTTATGGCGTGGCCATCGCCACCACCACCATGCTGGCGCTGGCGGGCATGATCGTGGCGCTGGATGCCTTCGGCCCGGTGACGGACAATGCCGGTGGCATCGCGGAAATGGCCGGCCTCCCGCCGGAAACCCGCGTGACGACCGACGCGCTGGATGCGGTGGGCAATACCACCAAGGCGGTCACCAAGGGCTATGCCATCGGCTCGGCCGCGCTGGGTGCGGTGGTGCTGTTTGCGGCCTATACGCAGGACCTCAACTACTTCATCACCAATTCGGCGCAGTTCCCGTATTTCGCGGGGATGACGGCGATCGATTTCAGCCTGGCCAACCCCTATGTCGTGGTCGGCCTGCTGTTCGGTGGCATGCTGCCCTATCTCTTCGGCGGCATGGCGATGACGGCGGTGGGCCGCGCGGCGCAGAGCGTGGTCGAGGAAGTGCGGCGGCAGTTCAAGGAAAAGCCGGGCATCATGCTGGGCACCGAGAAGCCGGATTACGGCCGCGCGGTGGACATGCTGACCAAATCGGCGATCAAGGAGATGATCATCCCCTCGCTGCTGCCGGTGCTTTCGCCCATCGTCTGCTACTTCGTGGTCTATGCCATCGCGGGCAAGGGCGCTGCCTTCTCGGCGCTGGGTGCGATGCTGTTGGGCGTGATCGTGACCGGCTTCTTCGTCGCCGTGTCCATGACCACGGGCGGCGGCGCCTGGGACAACGCCAAGAAATACATCGAGGAAGGCCATTACGGCGGCAAGGGCAGCGAGGCCCACAAGGCCGCGGTGACGGGCGACACGGTGGGTGACCCGTACAAGGACACGTCGGGGCCGGCGGTGAACCCGATGATCAAGATCACCAACATCGTGGCGCTGTTGTTGTTGGCGATGCTGGCGCACTGAGGCGCAGGGGGGCGGCCTTGGCCGCCCCTCACTTCCCGCTGGCGTCGACCAGTTTTCGCAGGGCGGCGTTGATCCGGGTTTGATAGCCGCGGCCGTCACGGGCGAAATGGTCGAGGATGTCGCTGTCCAGCCGCAGCGTGACCTGGCGCTTGATCGGACGATAGAACTTGCCGCGTTCGGCCTTTGACCAGTCCGTGACCTCGGGGATGTCGGACAGGTCGATCGGTTCCTGGCTCGCGGCCAGGGCCTCCATCTCGGCGAGCAGCCTGGGATCAATGTTTCGCTTCATAGGCCCTTCTTTCCACCGGCGTCGCCCGGCGTGCGGAGATGATGCGTCCACCTGTCTCGGGGTCTCCGGTATGGACGACGAACAACAGCAGCGACAGGTCGGGCCTTGGTGCGCCGATGCTGCGCCACCGGTCGCCATCGGGGTGGGGATCGGGCTGGGTCAGCAGCAGGGGATCATCGAACACAAGAACGGCCATCTCGAAGCGGACGCGGTGTTTGCGGTGATTGCTCTCCGCCTTTCCGATGTCCCAGGACCAGACGTCTGTCACAACAAAAATGTAGCTACAAATGCGGTCTGGTTCAAGCCCTATGTCCCGCCCGCCGCCGCCGCCCCGCCATCCACCAGGATTTCCGTCGCGGTGATGAACCGCGCCTCGTCACTCAACAAAAACAGCGCCGCATGCGCCACATCCCAGCCATCGCCCATATGCCCCATCGGCACCATGGCGTGGCGCTTGGCGATCAGCTCCGCCGCATCATTGGCGCCGAGCTGCGGCACCAGGCGGTGCTCCACCAGCGGGGTGTGCATCAGCCCGGGGATGACCGTGTTGCATCGGATTTTCTCCTTCGCATGCCGGATGGCCACCGAGCGCGACAAACCGATCACCGCCATCTTCGACGCGGTGTAGCCGACATGCGGCCGCGTGGCCGAAACCCGCAGCGCTGCGATCGAGGCCAGGTTCACGATCGCCCCGCCGCCGCGCGCCCGCATCAGCGGGATGGCGTGCTTACAGCCCAGAAACGCCGTCTTGAGGTTCTGCTGCAGCTGCCGGTCGAACAGCTCCTCGGCCATGTCCTCGGCCCCGCCAGGCGCGCTGCCGCCGACATTGTTCACCAGCAGGTCCAGCCCGCCGAAAACCCGGGCGCATTCCGCCATCGCCTCGGCCACCGCGGAGCTGTCGGTGGCGTCGCAGATATGGGCCGCGCCGGAGAGCCCATCGGCCGCCAGCAGCCGCATGGTTTCATCCAGCCCCTCGCGCGAGAAATCGGTGCCGAACACCTTCGCGCCCTGGCGGGCCAGCAGCACCGCCGTGGCCCGCCCATTGCCCCAGCCCGGCCCCACCGAGCCGGCGCCCGAAATGAACGCCACTTTGCCATCCAGTCTCAGCATCACGTTTCTCCCTCTTGGGGCGCAGCCTGCGCCCGGGCGATGGCTGCTTCAATCCCGGCCCGGGCCTCGCGGAGCGGTTCGAGGCATTGGCGGATGCCCTCCTCCGGCGACACGGCGCGGGCCATCCAGATGGCGTTTATGCAGCCCCGCAGGTGTCCCCCTGCCATGATGGGCAGCGCCACCGAGCCGGTATGCGGCCAGGGTCCGCCGCCGGCGCGCAGCGCATAGCCTCGCCGTCGTGTGTCCGCCAGGCGGCGCGCGAAGCCTGCCGGCGCGCCCAGCATGCGCAGCAGCGCCGCCCGCTCCTCGGCCGGGCAGAAGGCGAGGTAGGCCTGGCCCATCGAGCTCTCTAGCATCGGAAGCCTTCGGCCCAGCATCGCGCGGTCGATGGAAAAGGGCGCTACGCGATGCGTCGTCTCGCGGATCACCATTTCCGTGCCCTCCAGCGTGCCGACATCGCAGGGCCAGCGGATCCGCGCGGTCAGCGCCAGCAGGGCTGGGGCGGCGATCTCGGCGATCCAGGCCTCGTCCTCAAAACCATCGGACAGCGCGCGCACCCGCAGGCGCAAGGTGTAGCGCTCGCCCATCGCGGCGACATGGCCGGACCGCACCATCGTCTCCAGCAAGCGATAGATGGTGGCGCGGGGTATCCCGGTCTCGCGCGACAGCACGAGGGCGGTGGCGGTGCCATGCCGGTTCAGCGCCTCCAGCAATTCGAGCCCGCGCGCCACCGCGCGGATGGGTTTATGCGCCATGTCCACCTGGTGAACAGATTGGCCAAAAGCTTTGCGCCCGCCGCGGCCAGGCTGCAAGCTGGCTTCAATGCGATGATGCTGCGCATCACGCTGGCGCGACGATGCTGCGCATCACGCTGGGGAGGAGACATGCACGACGTTGCCATCATCGGCTACGGCCCGGTCGGTGCAACGCTGGCCAATATCCTGGGCCAGGCGGGGCTCGACGTCGTGCTGCTGGAACGCGAGGCGGCCGCCTATCACCTCCCGCGCGCCGTGCATTTCGACGATGAGGTGATGCGGGTCTTCCAGGGCATTGGCCTGGCCGAGGCGATCCTGCCGCTCACCATCACCTCGCCGGGGATGAAATTCGTCGATCGCGCCGGCGCCTTGCTCCTGGACTGGTCCCGCCCCGCCGGCATCGGGCCGCAGGGCTGGCACGCCTCTTACCGCTTCCACCAGCCGATGCTGGAGGATGCGCTGCGCGCCGGCGTGGCGCGCTATCCCAATGTGGCGGTGCGCGCTCGCACCAATGTCACCGCCATGCAGCCCGATGGGCGCCTGGAAACCTCCGCAGGGCCGCTGCAGGCCCGCTGGGTGGTGGGCTGTGATGGCGCCAATTCCCTCACACGGCAGACGATTGGGGAGGGGTTTGACGACCTCGGCTTCGACGAGCGCTGGCTGGTGACCGACCTTATCCTCAAGCGCCCGCGCCCCGAACTCGGCGACCATTCCATCCAGCACTGCGACCCCGCGCGCCCCGCCACCTATGTCCGCGGCGTGGGGGAGCGCCGCCGCTGGGAAATCACGCTGCACCCGGGCGAGGAGCCGGCCGACCCCTGGCCCCTGCTGGCCCGCTGGATCACGCCCGATGACGCCACGCTGGAACGTGCCGCGATCTATACCTTCCGCTCCGCCGTGGCGCGGAAGTGGCGCGAGGGCCGTCTGCTCATCGCCGGTGACGCAGCCCATCTCACGCCCCCCTTCATGGGCCAGGGCATGTGCGCGGGCATTCGCGACGTGGCCAATCTGGGCTGGAAGCTGGCCGCTGTGCTGCGCGGCGCGGATGAGGCGCTGCTCGACACCTACCAGTCCGAACGCGCCCCGCACGCGCGGGCCTATATTGAGACAGCGGTGCGCCTGGGCGGGTTGATCAACACCCGCGCCATGGCCTTGGCGCTGGGCGAGGCGCCCGAAGGTCCGGTCAGGATGGAGAGCATCGCGCCCGCGCTGGGCGGCTTTACGGCCCCGCTGGGCCGCCCCGCGCCGCAGCCGCGCCTGGCCGATGGCGCCTTGCTCGATGACCGCATCGGCCCCCGCCACGCCGTGCTGCTGCGCGGCGGTGTCGCCGACACGACAATTCTGGATCACCGCGGCGCCGTGCTGGTGTCCGACCCCGCCCTGGAACCCTTTCTCGCCGCCAACACCGCGCTGGCGGCGCTGATGCGGCCCGACCGTCAGGTCGTGGCCTTCGCCCGAACACCAGCCGAACTCGCAACACTGATCTGAATCGGAAGTCCCATGCGTCTCCTCTCCTTCCTTCGCCCCGATGGCTCGCCCGCATGCGGCGTGGGGCTCGCCGATGGCGTGGCCGACATCACCAGGCAGCTGGGAATCCCCAGCCTGCGCGCCCTGCTGGAGGCCGGCCGTATGGTCGAGGCCGCGGCGCTGACGACGGTGGATTTCCCCTATGCCGCCATCCGTTTCGCGCCGGTCATCCCCAACCCCGACAAGATCATCTGCGTCGGCCTGAACTATCACGACCATGTGCAGGAGACGGGCAATACGGCGACGCCGCACCCCGCCCTTTTCGTCCGTTTCCCCGCCAGCCAGGTCGGCCATGGCCAGCCGATGATCCGCCCCCGCGTCTCGGAAAAATACGATTACGAGGGCGAACTCGCGGTCATCATCGGCAAGGGCGGCCGGCATATTTCCGAGGCCGACGCGCTCAGCCACGTCGCCGGCTACGCCTGCTACAATGAAGGCTCGATCCGCGACTGGCAGCGCCACACCGGCCAGTACCTCGCCGGCAAATCCTTCGACCGCAGCGGCGCCTTCGGCCCATGGATGGAGACCTCCATCACCGACCCGGCCTCGCTCACGCTGGAAACCCGGCTAAATGGCCAGGTCGTGCAGCACAGCGCGACCTCGCTCATGATCACGCCCGTGCCGGCGCAGATCGCCTATATCTCCACCGTGCTGCCGCTGCTGCCCGGCGATGTCATCGTCTCCGGCACCCCCGGCGGCGTCGGCGCGCGGCGCACCCCGCCGCTGTGGATGAAGCCCGGCGACACGGTGGAGGTCGAAATCTCCGGCATCGGCATTCTTCGCAACCCGGTGGAGCAGGAAGCATGATCAAGGCATTGGGCTATATCGGCGTGCGCGCCACCAAACCCGAGGAATGGCCGGATTTCGCCGGCAAGTTTCTGGGCATGCAGATGGTGGACCAGGGCGGCGGCACGCGGCTGTTCCGCATGGATGACCGCGCCCAGCGCCTCATCGTCACCCCCGAGGCCAGCGACGGACTGCATTTCATGGGCTGGGAGGTGGAGGATCTGGACGCCACCATTGCCACGCTGGAAGCCCGCGGCGTGAAGGTCCAGCCCGGTCCCGCCGCCGAGCGGCATGTCGACCGCATGGCCTTCTTCCACGACCCCGCCGGCAACCGCATTGAGATTTTTTCCGGCGCGCATCTGGCCGATACGCCCTTCACCCCCGGCCGCCCCATCTCCGGCTTCAACACCGGGCCGCTGGGCATGGGCCATGCCGTGCTGCATGTCGCCGATGCCAATGCTTTGCTGCCCTTCTACCGCGATGTGCTGGGCTTTTCGGTCACCGATTACGGGCTCACGCCCTATCCGCTCTATTTCTTCCATGTGAATGGCCGGCACCATTCCTTTGCCATGGTCGGCTCCGGCCAGGCCGGCTTGCATCATTTCATGGTGGAACTCGGCTGCCTCGATGATGTCGGCCAGGGCTATGACCTGGCGCAGATCGAGGAGGGCCGCATCGCCTATACGCTGGGCCGCCACACCAATGACCACATGACCAGTTTCTATGTGAACACGCCTTCGGGCTTCTTCGTCGAATACGGCTGGGGCGGCCGCGTGATCGACCCGCCGAAATGGCAGGCCAGCGAATTCCATGATGGCCCCAGCCTATGGGGGCATGAGAGGCTGCACCTCCCGGATGGTCCGCGGAAAAACATGCGCCAGCTTCGCCTCGACGCTGCTGCCAAGGGGCTGCGCGCGCCGGTCTATGTGGCGGATTGCCCCTGGTTCACCACCCAACTCGCCACCCATTGAGGAACGCCGATGCAACGCCGCGCCCTGCTGGCCAGCCTGCTGGCCACCCCCGCTCTGGCTCAGGACATCCCTGGCCGCACCGTCACCCTGGTGATCCCGTTTTCCAACGGCACCGTCATCGACATCATGGCCCGCGCCTTCGCCGAGCCGTTTCGCCAGGCGATGGGAGGGAACATCAACGTGGTGGTGCTGAACCGGGAGGGCGCGGGTGGCGCCATCGCCGCCGGTGCCGTGGCCCAGGCCAGGCCCGATGGCACGACCATCGGCTTCGGCCCCTCGGGCATGATGACCACCCAGCCCTTCATGGTGCCCAGCCTGGCCTATCGGCTGGATAGCTTCGAGCCGCTCTGCCAGACTTTTGAGAACATCTTTGCCCTGGCGGTGCCGGCCAATTCACCGCATCGCACGCTGCCGGAGTTCCTCGAGGCCGCCCGCCGCGCCCCGGAAACACTCAGCTTCGGCCATGCCGGCAATGGCACCGTGGGCCACCTCATCGCGCGGCAACTCGAGCTGATGGCCGGCGTGCGCCTGACCGACGTCGCCTATCGCGCCGGCGGGCAGATGATGGTCGATGCCCAATCCGGCACGCTGTCCATGGCCATCACCACCTGGGCCACGCTGAAGGAGAGCGGGCTGCGCGTGCTGGCCGTCGCGGCCGATGCGCGCGACCCCAATATCGCGGCCCCCACGCTGGCCGAGCTGGGCTTCCCGGTGACCTGGCGCGGCTTCGGCGGGCTCTGGGCGCCGCGCGGCCTGCCCCGCCCGGTCGCCGCGCGCATCGAAGCCGCCTGCGCCGAGGCGACCAATTCCGCAGGCTACCGCACGGTGATGGACAATACCGCGCAGGTCGTGGCCTTCCTCGGCGCCGAGGCGTTTTCCGCCCGCCTGAGCGCCGAGCAGCAGGAGGCCGGTGCCCTCCTGGCCCGGCTGGGGCTCATCCCGCGCTGATCAGCGCTGCGCCGCCTTCACGAACTCGGTCAATTCGCGGTTGAAGCGCGGCGCATCCTCCCAGAACGGCGCATGGCCGATATTCTCGTACATCGAGAGCCGCGACTGCCTGGCCATGGCCGCGGTGTGCTGCGCCATGCTCGGCATCACCAGCTGATCCTTCACCCCCTGGGTCACCAGCACCGGGATGTCGAGCGCCCGCAGCTGCTCGTCATAGACGCCCTGGCGGCCCAGCAGCCCCAGCCTGGCATGCCGCGGCACCATCATGTTCAGCGCCAGGATGGTCTCGAAATCCTCCGCACTCGGCTGCACCTCGAAGCAGGCGCGCAGGAAGCTGATGGTGTTGCGGATCGCCGTCGCCGGGTCCGCGCTGCCCGAGCCCGCCGGCCCGCTGAACCGCCCGCCCGGCCCGAAGCGCGAGGGATCGGCCGTCGAACTCAGCGCCGCCACGTAGCTCATGCCTGCCAGCCCGGCATGGCCGTGATGCACCAGATAGTCGCCCATCAGCCGCCCGGCATAGCTCCAGCCCACCAGCACGGGCTTGTTGAGGCCGGTCGCGCGGATCACCGCCGCCACCTCATCGCCCCAGGCCTTGTTGGTCTTGTAGTATTGGTCGCCCACCGGCTTGTCGCTCATGCCATGGCCGCGCATGTCGTAGGTGACCATGCGGAAGTCTCGGAGCATCGCGGGGTTGGTGACCTGCTTTTCCCAGCTCATGCCCCCCTGCATGTAGCCATGGATGAAGAAGATCGCGGGGCCCTGCGGGTTGCCATATTCATAGGCCTGCACCGTCACGCCATCGGGTGTCGCCACGCTATGGGCGCGATAAGGCAGGGCGGGGGACGCCGGTGCCTGTGTCTGTGCCTGCGTGGCCTGGGCCAGCAGCACCCCGCCGGCCCCCAGCATCAATCCGCGACGTTCGAGCATGTGTTTCTCTCCCTTATTGTGGGGCGAGCCTGACATGCCCGAGGCGCCGCGGACAAGCATCACCGCCGCATCCGGACCTGGCGCAGCTCCAGATCCTCGGCGACGCGCAGGTTGAAATCGGCCACCGTCTCGCGCATGGCAAAAACCTGCGGCTCCTGGTGCAGCGGCACCATCGGCAGGGTCTCGCGGAAGCGCGTCCAGTATTCACGCGCCAGGGTCGCGCGGCGGGCGGTATCGGTTTCCTGACCATAGGCGGCGGCGGCGCGGGCCATCGCCTCATCGGCGAAGCCGCCCCAGTTGAAGCTGCCCTCGCCCAGCAATTCGCGTGCCGGGTTGCTCATGTCGAAATTCCCCGGCGTCCAGCCCAGCAGCCAGAACTGGAATTCCTTGTTGGCGCCGCGCTGCAGGAAACGGCCGAAGGGCACGGCGTCCAGCCGGGCCTGGATGCCCGCCCGGTTCAGCATGGTGGTGATGGCGGTGCAGATCGCCTCGTCATTCACATAGCGGTTGTTGGGGCAGCCCAGGGTCAGGCGGAAGCCCTGCGGGTAGCCCGCCTCGTTCAGCAGCCGGCGCGCTGCCTCCACATCGAAGGGCAGGCGCTCGTTCAACTCGGGCACGAAGCCGCCGATGGCCGCGCCGATCGGCAGGCCGGCGGCGACGGTGGAGCCGCGCAGCACCACGCGGCGGATCGTGTCCATGTCGATCGCCTGGTAGATTGCGCGGCGCACCCGAACATCACGCAGCGGGTTGGGCGAACCCGGCACGTCGAGGCTTTCGGCGCGGGCGGTGTCGAAACCGAGGTAAATGCTGCGCGCCGTCGGTCCCTGCAGCAGCCGGATGCCCGGCGCCTGCTGGACGCGCGGAATATCCTGCAGCGGCACATGATACATCATGTCCAGCTCACGGCTCAGCAGCGCCGCCACCCGGGTGGGCGCGCTGGCGATGGGGCGGAAGACGGCGCGGGTGATGCCATGCTCGGCGGTGCCCCACCAGGTGGGGTTGGGCACCAGCACGGTGCGCTCATCGGCCACCCGCTCGGTCACCCGGAAGGGTCCCGTGCCATTGGCATTGAGCTGCACGAAGGTCGTCGTCGCCCCCGGTTGGCCGGCGCGGGCCACCGAGAAGGCGCCATTGCCCTCGATCCAGGCGCGGGAGGTGATGAAGAACAGGGTCAGGTCCTGCAGCAGCACCGGGTTGGGGCCGCGGGTGTCGAATTCGACCGTCATCGCATCGATCGCCCGCGCCGCGGTGATGCTTTGCACGGTATAGGCCATGTCATTCTGCCGCACGCGCTCGACGCTGTGCACGACATCGGCCGAGGAAAACGCCTCGCCGCCATGGAAGCGGACATCGGGGCGGAGATGAAAGCGCCAGGTCGTGGGTGAGACCAGCTCCCACCGCACCGCCAGGCCGGGCGAGAGGCTGCCATCGGCCTCGCGCCGCACCAGCGGCTCATAGACATTGAGCTTCATGGCATTGGTCACGCCATGATTATTGGCGTGGGGGTCGAGCCCCAGGATGTCATTGGCCGTGGCCCAGGTGAAGGTATTGGCCAGGGCGGGTGGCATGATGGCCAGCAGCCCGGCCAGGACGGCGGTGGTGATGCGCATTGCGGCTCTCCCAAACATGAAGGGATGGCAAGATGAAGCGCCGGGGGCCGGGTGAGAAGCGTGCATTTTGTGGAAAACACCGATTTCGGACGAATTGCCTATCTTGGCGTTGTGATGCACCGGTTTTTCGAATCGGCGGTTTTCGGACAAATTGCCGGGACGCCATTGCGAAATCGCTTTTTCTGCCGGTCTTTGGCGGTTTTCAGGCATCTGCATGGCTCCTGCTAGATCAGCAGGAGAGCATGAATTCTCGGCAAAAACAAAGAAAATTTTCCTTGTCAGCGACGCTATCCAGGGCGTCAACTCCAGGCTTTCATGCCATCTCGTCATGTCAGGAGAGTGCCAGCATGTATCGCCACCCCCTCCGCCGCCTGCTTCTGGCCGCAGCCCTTGCGCTGCTGCCGGCCACCGCCCCCCACGCCCAGCCGCCGGCCGAGATCCCGCTTTCCGCCTTCTACACGCCCGCTAGCCCGATCCCCGCCCGCCCTGGCCAGATCCTGCGCTTCGAGCCGCTGCCGGCCAACCTTGCCCAGCCCGGCGCAGCCACCAGCCTGCGCATCCTCTACAGCTCCACCGACGGGCTGGATGGCGCGAGCCCCATCGCCATCTCCGGCGCCCTCTTCCTGCCGCCCGGCACACCGCCCGCGGGTGGCTGGCCCCTGGTGGCCTGGGCGCGCGGCACCGTGGGCGTCGCCAATGCCTGCGCCCCCTCCTGGTCCGGCAGGGATAGGCGCGACGTGCAGTATCTCGATCATTGGCTGGCCCAGGGCTATGCGATCGTGGCGACCGACTACCAGGGGCTGGGCACACCCGGGCCGCACCCCTATATCGCCGCCCGTCCGGCGGCGCTGGGCGTTTTGGACAGCATCCGCGCCGCGCAATCCGGCACCTGGCCGGTCAGCCGCCGCACCGTGATCATCGGCCAGAGCCAGGGCGGCGGCGCGGCCTTCTCAGCCACCGCCACCGCGCGCTTCTATGCCCCCGAACTCGACATCCGCGGCACCGTCGCCACCGGCACGCCGTTCTTCGACCCCGCGCGCGCGGTGCCCGCGGCGGCTGAGCCGGCGCCCGACTCCGGACTGCCCAAGCTCGGTTTTTCCCTGCTGCTGTTCGATCTGGCCGAGCGCCGTTTCGCTGATTTCCAGGCGGCGGACTGGCTGACGCCGGTGGGGATCGAGGCGCTTCGCGTCTTTCAGGCTGAATGCTTCCCCCAGGCCGCGGCCAGCATCGGCCCACGCCGCCTGACCATGGCCGATGTCTTTCGCGACACCAGCCTGACCACGCCGGTCTGGATGCGGCTCTACCCGCTCCTCGCCTTCGACACGCTGCTGTTGCCGACGCCGGTCTTCATGGGCATCGGCGGCGTCGATGAGGCGGTGCCGGCCGAGGGCCAGCTGCGGCTGCGCCAGGCCGCCTGCATCGCCGGCAGCAGGATTGAGGCGCATCTCTATCCCAGCCTGGACCATTCCGGGGCGGTCAATGGCTCGCTGGCAGAATCCACGCCTTTCGTGGCGCGTGCCTTCGCGGGCCAGGCCAATGCGGGGAATTGCGCCGGGTTTGGCTGATCGGGCTTGGTGCTGGCGGGCGCTGGACGCCGCACCTCCCCCCGCCTCAGCGCCGCGGTGACGTCACCGCGCCGGTCAGCGCGCCGGCGGCGCCGCCCAGCAATGCCCCGCCCAGCACCGGCCCGCCGGCAATGGCGGCGATGCCGGCACCGCCCGCGGCCCCGATGGCGCCGCCCGACAAGGCCCGCTCGCCAGGCTGGTTGCCACAGCCCGCCAGGGCCAGGATCGTCGCGCAGCTCAGTGCCAGAAACAGCCGGGGCATGGTCTTGATCTCCTCGAATGGGCCGCGGATCCGCAGCCCGTGGCCCATCAACGCCGCCGCGGCCCCGTGGTTTCCCAAGCACCCCGGCACAACCCGGCGGAATCTTCTGCCAGCTCCGCGCCTGCGGCCCTTGAGTGTGGGGCTGCATGGGTCTAACCACCCCCTCCCGAACCCGAATTTCCTGACGACCCCCCGGTCGCTCATCCTGTCGATCCTCGGGTCGATCTTTTTGGCTGGAAGGTTGCCTGCATGTTTTCTCGCCTGTTCGGCTTTCTCTCCGCCGACATGGCCATCGACCTCGGCACGGCGAACACGCTCGTCTACGTCAAAGGTCGCGGCATCGTGTTGAATGAGCCCTCGGTGGTCGCCATCGCCGATATTCGTGGGCGCAAGCAGGTGCTCGCCGTCGGTGACGAGGCCAAGCTCATGCTCGGCCGCACCCCTGGCAACATCGCCGCCATCCGGCCGCTGCGCGACGGCGTGATCGCCGATTTCGAGGTGGCGGAGGAGATGATCAAGCATTTCATCCGCAAGGTGCACAACCGCCGCAGCTTTGCCTCGCCGATGATCATTGTGTGCGTGCCCTCGGGTTCGACCGCGGTGGAGCGCCGCGCCATTCAGGAAAGCGCGGAATCCGCCGGCGCCCGGAAAGTCCTGCTGATCGAGGAACCCATGGCGGCCGCGATCGGCGCCGGCCTTCCGGTGACCGAGCCCTCGGGCTCCATGGTTGTCGATATCGGCGGCGGCACCACGGAAGTGGCGGTGATTTCGCTGGGCGGCATCGTCTATGCCCGCTCGGTGCGCGTGGGTGGCGACAAGATGGACGAGGCGGTGATCAGCTATATCCGCCGCACCCACAACCTGCTCATCGGCGAAAGCTCGGCCGAGCGGATCAAGATGGAAATCGGCGCCGCCACCGCCCCCGATGATGATGCCGAGGGCATCATGACCGAGGTCAAGGGCCGCGACCTGATGAATGGCGTGCCGCGCGAAGTCGTGGTCAGCCAGCGCGAAATCGCCTTCGCCCTGTCCGAGCCGGTGACAAACATCGTCGAAGCGGTGAAGGTGGCGCTGGAGAACACGCCGCCCGAACTTGCCGCCGACATCGTCGACAAGGGGATCGTGCTCACCGGCGGCGGCGCGCTGCTCTATCGCCTCGATGAGGTGCTGCGCGATGCGACAGGCCTGCCCGTGGTTGTGGCAGAGGAACCGTTGAATTGTGTGGCGCTGGGCACCGGGCGGGCCTTGGAAGAGCTCAAACGTCTTCGCCAAGTGCTCACGAGCATGTATTGAGGCTGACACCCACTCAGATCGGATAGGACCTTGATCCGACTCAGCATTCCCCTGCGCCAGGCCCTGGCGCGCCTCTCCCTGCCGGTGCTGATCGCGGTCGCGTTCGGCACCATGCTGCTGGGCAAGGCCGATACGCTGCTGGTCGAGCGCGCGCGCATGGTGCTGGCCGATGCGCTGATGCCGGTCTGGGCGGTGGTGCAGGCGCCGGTCAGCGCGGTGAACAATGCCGTGCGCGAGGCCGAGACGCTGTGGGACATCCGCGGCGAGAACGCCCGCCTGCGCGAGGAGAATGATCGGCTGCACCGGTGGCAGGCAACCGCCCTGGCGCTGGAGTCGGAAAACGCGCTGCTACGGCGGCAATTGGCCTGGATCCCCGATCCGGCACCGAACTTTTTCACCGCGCGCGTTGTCGCCGATGGCGGCGGCACCTATGCCCGCGCCGTGCTGCTCGCCACCGGCGGCGCCCAGACGCCCGCCCGCAAGGGCCAGGTCGCGCTCGACGAGCGCGGCTTCGTCGGCCGGGTGACCGAGGTGGGCAGCCGCTCCGCCCGCGTGCTGCTGGCCACCGATATCAACTCACGTATTCCCATCACGCTGGAGAACAGCCGGGCACGGGCCATCATGGTGGGCAACAACGCCTCCCGCCCGCGGCTGCAACATTGGCCCGAGGGCCAGGCGCCGCGCGAGGGCGACCGGGTCGTCACCTCGGCCGAGGCGGGCGCCTTCCCCGCCGGCCTGCCGGTGGGCGTGGTGCGCTGGACCGAGAGCGGCGCGCCGGAGGTGGAACTGTTCGCCCGGCTGGACCGGCTGGATGTCGTGCGCCTGTTCGATTTCGGCCTCACCGGCATTCTGCCGCCGGAATCTGTCGCTCGTCCCGAGCCGCGGCCGCGGCGATGAAACCCCCTATCCGCGGCAGGACGGAGCCGCCGGCGGGGCTGCTGCGGCGCATCGATGCCATCCTGCGCGGCGCCTTCCCAACCCTGGTCACGCTTGGGCTGATCGTGCTGGCCGCGGTGCCGGTGGGCGCGCCGGGGCTGGTCATGGCGGTTTGTCTACCGACGGTGTTCTTCTGGTCGATCTTCCGCCCCGCCGCGATGCCGCCGCCGGCGGTCTTCGGGATAGGCCTGGCGCAGGACCTGCTGACCTTGGCGCCGCTCGGCGCGGGCGTGCTGATATTGTTGGTGGCACATGGCGTCACCATGCGCTTCCGCGGCCTGCTGGTCCGGCTGAATTTCTGGGCGGTGTGGCTGGTCTATGGCGTGGTGGCGGTGGCGGCGGCGGCCATGGCCTGGGGGCTGACCGGGCTGCTGAGCTGGCAATTGCCGCCCACCACGCCCGCGATGCACCAGGTCGGCATCTCGGTCGGCCTCTACCCGGCGCTGGCCTGGGTGCTGACCCGCGCGCACCGGGCGATGCAAAGGGCGGAGGAATGAGGCTGCCCTGGCGGAAACCCGAGCGCGGGATCGCGGGGTTCTCCATGCGTCACGCCGCAAGCGTGCGGGGCAACACACCGCGCATGGAGGCGGCATGAAGCTTCGCATGCCCTGGCGGAAACCCGAGCGCGGGATTGCCGGCTTCTCCATGCGCGGCGTCAAGCGCGAGGAGGAGCAACGACGGTCCGTCTTCACCCGCCGCGCCCTCGTGCTGGGCGGCGTCCAGCTCGGCGCCTTCGGCTTTCTCGGCTACCGGCTGCACAAGCTGCAGGTGGAGGAAGGTGCCCGCTTCGCCACCCTGGCCGAGGAGAACCGGCTCTCGGCGCGGCTGCTCAGCCCGCCGCGCGGCCGGATACTCGACCGCAACGGCCATGTCGTCGCTGGCAACAGGCTGAACTGGCGGGCCTTGCTGGTGGCCGAGCAGACGCAGGATGTCGCCGCCTCGCTGGAAACTTTTTCCCGGATTGTCCCGCTGGGCGAGAATGAGCGGGCGCGCGTCGAGCGCGAATTGCGCCGCCGTCGACGTTTTGTTCCGACCATTGTCCGTGAATTCCTGACCTGGGAGGAAATGGCGCGGATCGAGGTCAATGCCCCCGACCTGCCCGGCATCCTCATCGATGTCGGCACCACCAGGCTCTACCCCGAGGGCGAGCACCTCGCCCATATGGTCGGCTACGTGGCGCCGCCGGCCGAGCGCGACATGGATGGCGATCCGCTGCTGCAGCTCCCCGGCGTGCGCGTCGGCCGCTCGGGTGTCGAGCGCTACCACGACACGCTGCTGCGCGGCCGCGCCGGCGCCGTGCAATTGGAGGTCAATGCCGTCGGCCGCGTCATCCGCGAGCTGGACCGGCGCGAGGGCGTGGCCGGGCAGGATATCGAGATCAGCGTCGATACCGAATTGCAGAAGACGCTGCGCTCCAAGATCGACGAGGGCACGAGCGTGGTCGTGCTCAATGCCCGCAATGGCGAAATCCTGGCCATGGCCAGCCAGCCCAGCTTCGACCCGAACATCTTCAATTCCGGCGTCTCCGGCGCGCAGTGGCGGCAATGGACGGCCAATCGCGCCACGCCGCTGATCAACAAGGCCACCAACGGGCTCTATGCGCCGGGCTCCACCTTCAAGATGGTGGTGGCGCTGGCGGCGCTGGAAGCGCGCGTCACCACGCCGGGCGAGCGCGTGACCTGCCCGGGCCACCTCGATTTCGGCGACACCCGCTTCCATTGCTGGAACCGCTCGGGCCATGGCGGCATGGACATGCGCACGGCCATCAAGCTGAGCTGCGACGTGTATTTCTACGAACTGGCCAGGCGGGTGGGCATCAACCGCATCGCCGCCATGGGCCGGCGCTTCGGCATGGGGGTGGATCTGGAGGTCGAACTCCCGGGCACCCGCCGCGGCCTCATGCCCACGCGCGAATGGCGCGAGGCGCAGGGCCGGGCCTGGAACATCGGTGACACCATCGTCCATGGCATCGGCCAGGGCTTCTACCAGCTCACGCCGCTCTCGCTCGCCACCATGACGGCCAGGCTGGCCACCGGGCGGGCGCTGCAGCCCCACCTCACCCGCAGCATCGGCGGTCGCGCCGTCCGCGGCGGCCGGCCGGAGGATTACCCGAGCCTTGGCATCGCCGACCGCGACCTGCGGCTGATCCGCGATTCGATGTGGTCGGTGGTCAATGAGGGCGGCGGAACCGCGCTCGGCGCCCGCCTCCCCGCGGGCTATGGCCAGATGGCCGGCAAGACCGGCACCACCCAGGTGCGCCGCGTCACCCGCGAACAGCGCGAGCGTGGCTTCAATGTCAACACCGTCCCGCGGGAATGGCGGCCGCATGCGCTGTTCGTGGCCTATGCCCCGCATGACAATCCGCAATACGCCGTCAGCGTGGTGGTCGAGCACGGCACCTCGGGCTCCGGCGCCGCGGCACCGCTCGCGCGTGATGTGATGGTGGAAACCTTCAACCGCTTCCGCGTGGCGCCCAATGGGCCAAGGCTGGCGGAAGGGAGAAGCGGCTGATGTCCCAGGTCTTCGAGAAACGGCTGCTGACGCGCGACCGGGGTGCCGGGGTGTTCCAGAAGCTCTGGCGCATCCCCTACAGCTTCGTGCTGCTGCTCTGTGCCATCGGCGCCGTCGGTTATGTCGCGCTGTATTCGGCGGGCTCGGGCAATCCTGACCTCTATGCCTCCAAGCATGCGTTGCGGTTCGGCTTCTGTCTGGTGATGATGCTGTGCATCGGGCTGGTTGATATTCGCATTATCGCCCGGCTGTCGTGGCTGGGTTATGCCGGCGCGCTGGGACTGCTGCTGCTGGTGGCGTTTCATGGCGAGGTGGGCAAGGGCGCGCAACGCTGGATCGATCTCGGTCCGTTGCAGCTGCAACCCTCTGAATTGATGAAGATCATGCTGGTGACGGCGCTGGCCGCCTGGTTCTCTCGGGCGAGCTGGGACCGGATGGGCAACCCGCTCTTCCTCATTCCGCCGGTGGTGGCGGTGCTGGTGCCGGTCGCGCTGATCTTCAAGCAGCCCAATCTCGGCACCGCCCTGATCACCGCGGTGCTGGGGGCTGCGATGTTCTGGGCGGCGGGCATGCGGTGGTGGAAATTCGCCCTGGCCGGCTGCGCCGCAGCGGCGGCCGCACCCATCGTCTATGATAATCTGCGCGACTATCAGCGCGCCCGCATCCACACCTTTCTGGATCCGGAATCCGATCCGCTGGGGGCCGGCTACAATATCATTCAGTCCAAGATCGCGCTGGGTTCCGGCGGCATCTGGGGCAAGGGGTTTTTGCAGGGCACGCAGGGCCATCTGAACTTCCTGCCGGAAAAACAGACCGACTTCATCTTCACCATGATCGCCGAGGAATTCGGCCTGGTCGGCGCACTCACCACGCTGGCGCTGCTGATGCTGGTGGTGGCCTTTTGTTTCATGGTCGCCCTGCGCTCCAAGCACCAGTTCGGGCGGCTGCTGGGGATCGGGCTGGGGACAAATTACTTCCTGTATATCTTTGTGAATGTGGCGATGGTGACGGGGTCCATCCCCGTGGGCGGGGTGCCGCTGCCGCTGATTTCGCATGGTGGTTCGGCGATGCTCACCGCCATGATCGGCTTCGGCATATTGATCTCGGCGCATGTCCATCGCGATGCCGAATTCGGGCCGGCGCGGGAATGATCGCCGATCACGGCCGCCTGGCCACCGAGCAATGGCGGGACGGCGTGCTGACCCGCATGCTGGTCTCGGCCGCGAATGGTGCGGCGGAACTCTGCGTCTTCGAGCAGTTCTGTGACCCGGGCTGCGGCGCGCCGATCCACACCCACACGGTGGAGGAGGTGCTGATTGTGCTGGCGGGCACGGCGGAGATCACGGTGGGGGAGACGCGCGCCACCGCCACGGCCGGGCAATCCGTCACCATCGCGGCCGGGCTGCGGCATGGTTTCGTGAACACGGGGGCGGGCATGCTGCATGTCCAGGCCATCCTGGCCGCGCCCATCTTCGAGGCTTATGACGAGGGCGGTGCCCTGCGGCGGCGCTGGACGGCGGGTTGAACCCGCCGCCCGCCATCCGCGCCATGCGGGCGGGCGAGGCCGATGACGCCCTGGCCACCCTGGTCCAGGCCTTCGCCAGGGACCCGCTGGCGCAGTGGCTCCACCCAGACCCCGAGGCGCGCCGCGCCGCCCACACCGCGCTCTTCACCGCCCTGCTGCACCAGCCCCAAACCTTGATCGAGGTGACCGGGGATGTCTCGGCCGTGGCGCTCTGGTACCCGCCCGGTCACGTCCCGGCGGCCAATCCACCCGCGGATGCGGCGGCACCGGCCGCGAGGTTCTTTGCCGCGATCGACGCCGCCACGCCGCGCGAGCCGCATTGGTATCTTGCCTTCCTGGCCGCGCGCGTCCCGGGCGGCGGCGGCGGTTCGGCCTTGCTGCGGCATCGCCTGGCGCGGGCGGGCGGGCCGGTCGCGCTGTGGACGGGCAATCCAGCGAACCGCGCCTTCTATGCCCGCTTCGGCCTGACCGCCGGCCCAGCGGTCAGCGCGGGCGGCGGCACGGGCTGGTGGCTGCGGGGGATGGGCCAGGGGGAGGAGCGGTGACGCCATGCGCGCCGCGCGCCCGCCGCATGCGGCTCCGCCGGGGGAAGGGGCTGGACAAACCGCCCCCACCCTGTAGAAGCCCCCTCTCGGCGGGCGCTTAGCTCAGTTGGTAGAGCAGGTGACTCTTAATCACCGGGTCCACGGTTCGAGCCCGTGAGCGCCCACCACCCGCCCCTTTGCTGGCGTTGAGACGCTGGCGTTAAGACTGGGCCGCGCCCCGTCTCTGCCGCCGCGTTCGCGCTGTCGCGCGCCCCTGCAAGAAACCTGACATGAACGAGCCGTGTCGCGCCACGGCTGCGCGCAGGGAAGTCGAGAAAAGATCGATTCGCATGCTCGTCAAAGTTGTCGGACGACTGAAAAGTTCTTTCACATCGTGAATTTGTGGAAAAAATCGAAATATATCAGCCAAAATCTCATTTTCTATTGATTTTATCACTTCTTTCGATCAAAACTCCGACATTCCCCCGGAGTGACACACAATGTCCGCCAGCCGTTTCGCCCATGATCCCGACAAGGTCTTCCCGGACCATGCCCATGCCCCCGGCTATGAGCCCGTGATCCGCCAGGACGCCCTCGATACCCCCCCCGAACCCGTCTTCGAGGGGGGCCAGATCCGTCGCTTCGTCCTCGCACTTGTGCTGGTCTTCGGCGGCCTGGGCCTGCTCGCCGCGATATTCTGACCTGATCGGCCGCAGGCGGCTCAGAACGAGCCGAGCAGGCCGCCCAGCACGATCACCACCGCCAGCGCGATCAGCGCGCCCACGATGCAGGCCATCACGATGTCCAGATAGCTCTGCTTGTGCGTGCAGCCGCAGACCGCCAGCAGGGTCACCACCGCGCCATTATGCGGCAGGCTGTCCAGGGTGCCGGCGCCGATCACCGCCACGCGGTGCAGCAGCCCGGGGTCGATCCCCTGCTCGGCCGCCAGCCGCATATAGGTCGGCCCCAGCGCATCGAGCGCGATGGTCAACCCGCCCGAGGCCGAGCCGGTGAGTGCGGCCAGCACATTCGTCGCCACCGCGAGCGACACGAGCGGCCCGCCGCCGATGCCCAGCACCCAGCCGCGCACCAGCTCGAAGGCCGGCATCGCCGCCACGACAGCGCCAAACCCCACCAGCGAGGCCACGGCAAAGACCGGCAGCACCGAGGCATTGGCGCCGGCATCCATGCTCGCCCGCAGCGAGGGCAGCCGCCGCCCGCCGAGTGCCACCAGCACCAGGATCGCGCAGAACAGCGCCACCGCCACCGACCACACGCCCGCCACGGCCGACAGCGAGGTCCCGCCCCAGAACGGCTCGGCCAGGAAGGCGCCATCGATGCGCGGCAGCACCACCAGCGAGAGGGTGAGGTTCACCAGCACCACCACGAACAATGGCAGGGCCGCCAGCAGAATGGGCATGTCGCCCGTCGCGCGCTGGCTGCGATGCAGCTCGCCCAGGTCGAAATCGCGGGACACGGCCGCACGTTCGCGCAGCACCGGGTCATCCACCGCGGCATCGGCCGGCACCGGCGTGCCATCGCCAAACCCCTCGCCCGCCGCCCGCGCCCGCGCCACCCGCAGGTTCAGCCACCACACCCCGAAGCCCAGCATGATGGCCGAGGCCAGCAGCCCCAGCCCGGGTGCGGCGAAGGGCGTGGTGCCGAAGATGGGCATCGGGATCGCGTTCTGGATCGCCGGCGTGCCGGGCATCGCCGACATGGTGAAGGTGGAGGTGCCGAGCGCGATGGCGGCGGGCATCAGCCGCCTGGGGATGCCGGCATTCTGGAACAGCGCCTGCGCCATGGGGGCGATGACGAAGATCGCCACGAAGAGCGACACGCCGCCATAGGTCACGCCCGCGCCCGCCAGCACCACCGCCAGCATCGCCCGCGCGATCCCCAGCCGCCCGGTCATCCAGCGCGCGATGGCCGCGACCGCGCCGGTATCCTCCATCAGCTTGCCGAACAGCGCGCCGAGCAGGAACAGCGGGAAGAAGGCCGCGATGAAGGCGGCCGCGGCGCTCATGAAGGTCTGCGTCCAATGCGCTAGCAGCGGCTCGCCGGCGAAGGCGGCCGTGATCAGCGCGGCGACAGGGGCCAGCAGCAGCACCGACCAGCCCCGGAAGGCCAGCCAGACCAGCAGCCCCAGGCCGCAGAGGATCCCGATCAGGCCCATGGCGTCACCAGCCCTCCAGCAGCTTGTCGAAATCCATGCTGGAGGCGGTGCCAAGATTGTGCCCCTTCTCGCGGAGGAAGGCATCCGCGGCGCGCCTGCCCTCGTCGCGCAGCATGGTCAGGAAGGGCCATTCGGCATTGAGCTTGGAGGAGGCGCCGAGCGCCGTCACCAGGTCGCTGTTGACGAGATGCATGCGCATCTCCGCCCAATGCGCGGCGATGGGGTCGTTGTAGGCATCGCGCGCCTTCTGCGCGCCGCGGCGCAGCATGGCCATCATCTCCAGCTCCTTCAGCAGCACGGCGTTGAAGGAGACCTCGTTCAGCCGGTTCAGGATGTCGCGCGCCGTGCGGGGTATGCCCGGGCGCTCCACCGGGTTGATGCCGATCAGGATGGTGTCGTCGGAGACGCATTCCTTGATCAGCGGCGTCATGGTGGGGTTGCCGCCGAAGCCGCCATCCCAGTAGCCGTCGCCATCGATCTCCACCGCCTGGAACATTTGCGGGAGGCAGGCGGAGGCCATCAGCACCTTCGGCGAAATCTCGGCGTTCCTGAACACCCGGCCGCGCCCGGTGCGCACATTGGTGGCGGTGATGAACAGCTTGATCGGCGCCGCCGCCAGCCGCTCGAAATCGATCGTCCCGGCGAGGATGTCCTCCAGCGGGTTCTTGCCGCCGAAGGGCATGTCATAGGGCGAGAAGAGGCGGGACATGATGTCCATCGCGACATAGGCGGGCGAACTGTCCAGCGTCCAGCGGTCGAACATCACATCCAGCGGGCCGCGCTTGAGCGGGCTGAAGGCGGCGGCATCCGACACCGCGCGCCAGAATTTGGTAAGCGCCGCCCGCGCCCCCTCGCGCCCGCCGGCGGCGAAGCCATCGGCCAGGACGGCGGCGTTCATCGCGCCGGCGGAGGTGCCGGAGACCGCCTCGATGGCCAGCCAATCCTCTTCCAGCAGCCGGTCCAGAACGCCCCAGGTAAAGGCGCCATGGCTGCCGCCGCCCTGGAGTGCCAGGTCGATCAGCAGGGGGTTGGCGGCGCTGGGCTTTTGGGGCGGCTTCGGCGCGGCGCCGGGCGCGGCCAC
>LNFM01002442.1_pt1 | contig 65997 bp, 66 predicted proteins | sample 596031 | NCBI WGS metagenome assembly LNFM01 (sample SAMN04254537, study PRJNA301005) | activated carbon metagenome | isolation source: dual media filters at the Ann Arbor, Michigan drinking water treatment plant | place: USA: Ann Arbor
GTCACAGGCCAAACAGCATAGTTGCGAATGACAACAACGCTGAAGAGTTCGCCCTCGCTGCGTAAGCAGTGCGAGTGATCTCGACCTAAGTCCTTACGAGTAGCATCCTAAGGCGGGGCCCCCGGACGCCCGGCAACAGAAGTCCGGGATTTTCTGCTCATCAGAGATCACTGCGCCAAAACGCACACGCCTATGCCCGGTGAGCGAACGCGATCGCCTCGCATTTGGACGCCAGTCGGTCGCCTGTGAGTAATTCACCGTGAGCCGCACCGCAGTCACGCTTGTTTGAGGCGCCGCGCACGCGAAGTCTTCGCCGGAATCTCCTTGTCGTGCAGTTAGTTGGCGAGTTGCTCACAGGGTGGTCGCGCACTAAGCGAGCGCGCGTGCTTTGCGGCGTCACACTTGCACACACGCGGGTGAACTTGTGCGCCGCGTCGTGCGTTCGCCTGCCGACGTTGAGATGATTGATGTTTTCGCGCCTTGTGGATCAGCAATTGACTGCCCGAAACGAGCCAGTAAGGGTGAGGCGGGATGATGGAGGGGTGTGGCCATGGCCGATGACGTGATCGGATATGAGCAATTGATGCAGGACGCGCTTCGCAGCGTCGTCCGCGCCGCGCTTCAGGAGGCGGCGAACCCGCGCGGCCTGCCGGGCAAGCATCATTTCTACATTACCTTCCGCACACACGCGCCGGGCGTGATCATCCCCGAACAATTGCGCACGCGTTATCCCGAAGAGATGACGATCGTGCTCGAGCATCAGTTCTGGGATCTCGAAGTGTACGCTGATCGCTTCCGCGTCATTCTAAAATTCTCGGGCCAACCGCAGCCGATCACCATTCCGCTGAAGGCCATCACCCGCTTCTTCGACCCGAGCGTGAAGTTCGGCCTGCAGTTCGAGCAGCAACACCAGATCGACGAAGCGCGCATGGCCTCCGGCGACGATTCCGGCCACCCCGCCGCGCGCGAACAAGCAACGGCCGCAGAGGCGCCAGCCGCACCGGCTGACGCCGCGGTGGTGAGCTTGGATTCTTTCCGGAAAAAATAAGGTCGAGCACGCACCAAACAGGAAGCGCTCATCGCAAGGTGAGCGCTTTTATTTTGCTAGCGCTTATTCAAAAACCGCAGCGCGCGGTTCGTGCGCAGCAGCGTTGTCAGGATCGAGCCCAACAGGACGAGCCACAGGAAGAAGGCGATGAACACGCCTTTGCCGCTATCGTTGACTGTGCCCCAACCGAGGATAGAGGCGGCGCCGGGCCCAAGTTGCGGATCGAAGATCGTCAGCAGCGCCGCGACCGTCATCCAAAACATGCGATGCGGCTTCGCCATCGGCCCGGAAAAATCCGCCGGCGCGCCCGCGCTCTTGCCGACTTCGCGCACATAGGCGGTCATCACCGCAAACACGGCTGCCGCCCAGCCAAGTGTCGCGTCGAACATGCCCGTCGCGGCCACCGCGTAGCCCGCACCGATCAGGACGAAAATATCCGCGAAACGATCCGGCACTTCATTCCAGATCGGCCCATCCGGGCCCCCTTTGCCGCCTTCGACCGCGACCATGCCGTCCATCATGTTGGCGAGCAGGCGCAGCTGGCAGAAGAGTGCGGCGCCAATGCACAGCATCACCCGGTCACCGCCGCTGGTCGCCAGCGACGTGGCGTAGAAGCACGCGCCGCCGAGCGCGGCGAACACGATGCTGGTGAACGAGATGAAGTTCGGCGTAACGCCGCTCCGCACCAGCGCGCTCGACAGCCATTGCGCCCAGCCGTGCGAACGTTGCGAGATGGGGCGGCGGTCGGCGTCAGCCATGGTTACGTCTCCAGAGGCCCCAATTGTAGATCACCGCATACGTGGTGGACACGGTGAAGGGAAACGCGATCGTGGCCCAGATTTCCGGCGTGTCGGCAATGGTGTGCGCGGCATAGAGGATGATCAGGATCGAACCCGCCGTCATCAGCGGCGGCACGATCAGCGCCGCCAGCCGATTGAGGCGCGCGCTGAACGATTCCAGAAACTTCTTCAGCCCTAGCGTCAGCAACGCCGAGATCGTCCCCTGCACGATGCCGGCGAGCAGCATCTCGGGCTCGGAATGGTCGCGGTTTGCGAACACCGCCCAGCCGCCCATGACGATAAAGGCAAAGCCGACATGCGCGACGGTGCTGTTGGCCGCCCATTGGCGCAGCGATTGAAACGCGCTCATTGACGCCGCTCCAGGTTGCGCGGAAATGAGGCCATGAGCGGACTCACAGTCTCCGACGACGACTTCATCCTCAACATTCCAGAGCCAGTATTCCTGGGCTTCCTAGGCGTGCTGGCGCTGCTCCTGGTGGGCACCATCGCCGCGCTCATCCTGCCGCGCGCGCAGCCGGGCAAGTGGACCGACCTCGGACCGCGCATGCGCTCATGGTGGGTGATCGTGATCCTCGTCGGCGGCGCGCTTGTGCTCGGCTGGCAAGCCACGGCGATCCTATTTGCGCTCATTTCGTTCCTCGCCCTGAAGGAATTCCTGACGCTTGCGCCGACGCGCAAGGAAGATCGGTTGATCGTGCTGCTCGCCTATCTCTCCGTGTTCGTCAACTATGGGTTGATCTTCGCCGAGAGTCTTTTTCAAGACAGCTATCAAATCTATCTCGTCTTCCTGCCGGTTTATGGCTTTCTCATTTCGGCGGCGGCGATGGCGTGGATCGGGCGCACCGAAGGCTATTTGCCGACCGTGGGCATCATCCATTGGGGCATGGTCGTTTGCGTCTACAATATCGGCTACATCGCGTTCTTGATGCGCGTGCCCGACGCTGAAGCGCCCGCAGGCGGCGCAGGCTTGGTGTTTTTCCTAATCTTCATCACCCAGCTCAATGACGTCGCCCAATATTGCTGGGGCAAAGCGCTGGGGCGAACGAAAATCACGCCGAGCGTTTCGCCGAACAAGACGTGGGAAGGCGCCGTCGGCGGCTGGCTGACGACGGCGGTCGTGTTCTACTTTCTCGCACCGGTGTTCACGCCGCTCTCGCCTTTGCACGCGGCGATCATGGGCGTCATCGTGCCAATGGCCGGCTTCTTCGGCGACATCACCATGAGCGCGATCAAGCGCGACCTGGGCGTCAAGGATACGTCACGGCTCATTCCCGGTCATGGCGGCGTGCTGGATCGGCTCGATAGCCTCACCTTCGCCGCGCCGGTTTACTTCCATCTGCTCGCTTATTTCGCCATCGAGCGCTTCTGATGCTGCAAACGATCCGTCGCTATGGCTTGATGCTGATCGTGCGCCCGATCGCGCGGCTTTTGTTCGGGCTCGATGTGATCGGCGCCGACAAGCTGCCAAAAGATGGCCCGGCAATCGTGGCGGCCAACCATAACAGCCACGTCGATACGATCGTGCTGCTCTGCCTCTTCCCCGCCAAGCTGCTGCACAAGATCAGGCCAGTCGCGGCGGCCGATCACTTCGACAAAGGCGGCTTCGGCTCGTGGTTCTCAAAAAACATTATCGGCATCATCCCGATCAAACGCGGTGGCGCATCGCGCGGTGAGGACGTGCTACTCGCCGCCAAGGAAGCGCTGACACGCGGCGAAATCCTGGTCGTCTTCCCCGAAGGCTCGCGCGGCGAGCCGGAAGAGATGACACGCTTCAAGACTGGCGTTGCGCGCCTGGTTGAGTTTCATCCCGCCACGACGGTGACGCCGGTTTATCTGCAAGGCGCTGGCCGTTCGCTGCCGAAGGACGCGAAACTGTTGGTGCCGTTTAACACGACCGCCGTGGTCGGCGACCCGCTCACCTGGAACGGTTCGCATCACGGCTTCGTCGATGAACTCCGCGCGCGGATCGAAGCGCTAAAGGCGCAAGCGCCGCCGATGCGGTGGGAATGAACGGACCGCGCGTCTTCAGACGCGCACGCGGGCCTGAAGGCCCGCGTTCCTTTAGTCGCGTCTCACCGTTCGCACCGTAATCCGATCCCGCTCCCCCGCTCTGCGCTCACACAAGAGCCGCGCGATCTGGCTGTCATCGAAGAACACATGCCCTTTCAGCGCGTCGAGCAGCGCTTTCGCCAGATTATCCAGATCGAGCCGTGGCGCTTCGCCGACATATTCCATCACCAGCTCGACCTCGAACTCGCCGTAACGCGGGCGGATCGGGAATTCTTTGCGGAAAAACTCATATACGAGCGGCTTGTAATAGCGCGCTTGCGTGGTGACGCCTTCGATGGCGATCTCGGCGCCGCCCTCGATCTCGCGCGCGCGAACTTTACCGCGTCCGGTCCAGTCGTTCATGCCGGCACGTGGTGGGTTGCGCGCATGGCGGCGAGCATTGCCGCGCGGAAGACGCCGCGGCGCTGGATTTCACCGTCAGGTGCGTAGTGGTGGACGGCAGCGTTGATCCCGCGCTCGCGCAGCGCCGCTTCCGCCTCCTCCAGCTTTCCCCAAAGCGCGACGAAGACGCAGCGCGGCGCGGCGCGCTCGGTGGCAATAACATCCAACTCCCAGGCCGTGCCTTGGGTGACTTGGCTCAAATCCACGACGATCGCGTCGCTCGAATCCATGAAGAGCTGCACCACCATCCGCCACCAGGCGTCGGACGTGCGCACCATGAACGCTTCCTTAGAGACGAGCGCGGTTTGCACGTTGAGGCCAATGCGATCGCGCAAACGCTGCGCCAAATTGCGATAGTCGCGCGCGTTCAGCACGACAGCCGGCCCCATCGCCGAGCGATCGAACAAGCGCCAGACGAAGCGGATCGGCAATCCAATCACGAACCAAAGCGCGGCCAGCGGATTGCCGAGCGAAAGCAGCGCCATTTGCAGCCAGCCGAAACGCTCGCGCCGGATGTGCTTGTCGGAGAGCGTGGCGATATGGCCGTAAGGGCGCAGTTCGCTCGCCAGCATGCGCTCCAATGGTTCGGAGAGATGCCGCTCGTTGAACTTGCGCAAGAGCAAAACACGCGCGGGATGACGGCGCAGCGCCGATGCGACGAACCAGATGATCGCGAGCCACAAAACCACCGCGCCGACATACATGCCGATCTCTTCGGCATTGGCGGGCGCGCCAGTAAGTTCGCGCGCGAAGGCGAGCGCGAGGATCCCCAGAAAGCCGATGAACACGCCGCGCCCGCTCCAGAGGCGGATCGCGCGGCCCCAGCCGAAGAAGAGCTTGTCGCCGCGTCGCTGAAGGTCCGCGCCGCGGATGAAGCCGGGGACACTGAGGCGCCAGCGGTCAGCACTGATCGAGCGCGCGCGAAGCTCAACTTCGGCGGCGGCGCGGGCGGCTTCGGAGTGATCGGGATTTTGCACGGCGGCGCGCAGGACGCGGTCCGGCATGCGCCGGATGTCGTCTTCGGGCGGCGCTCCGTTCCGAAGCCCGCTCAGCGTCCGCATGTCGCGCAGATGCATGCGCCAATCGCTCCCCCCAAAGCCCCCAAAGGCTGCTTGATCGGGGTGACTCATGCCCATATCCCCTTCTGGGACAACGCGTCAGATTCTCCCAAAGTTACACACCCGAGGCGCCGCCATGAAGACCCGCACTGAAACCGACACTTTCGGCCCGATTCCGGTGGAGGCCGACAAGTATTGGGGCGCGCAGGCGCAACGTTCGTTGCAGAACTTCAAAATTGGCGAAGAAAAAATGCCGGCGCCGATCGTGCGCGCGCTGGGCATCGTCAAGCGCGCGTCGGCGGAAGCCAATATGGAGCTGGCCGGGCTCAATCCGGAAATTGGCGGCACAATTGTGAAAGCCGCGCAGGAGGTCATCGAAGGCAAGCTCAACGCGCATTTCCCGCTGGCCGTGTGGCAGACCGGCTCGGGCACGCAATCGAACATGAACGCCAACGAAGTGATATCGAACCGCGCCATCGAGATGCTCGGCGGCGAGATGGGCTCGAAGAAGCCAGTGCATCCGAACGATCACGTGAACATGAGCCAATCGTCGAACGACACCTTCCCGACGGCCATGCACATCGCCTGCGCCGAAGAGATCGAGCATCGGCTGATCCCGGCGCTGCAAAAGCTACGCAATGCGCTGAACGACAAGGCGCAAGCCTGGAAGGACATAATCAAGATCGGCCGCACGCACACCCAGGACGCAACGCCGGTGACGCTCGGCCAGGAATTCTCGGGCTATGCGACGCAAGTCGAAAACGGCATTGCGCGGATCGAGCAGACTATGCCGATGCTGATGCAGCTGGCGCAAGGCGGGACGGCTGTGGGCACGGGGTTGAATGCGCCGGTGGGGTTCGCGGAGCGCGTGGCCGAGAAGATCGCCGCGATCACGCAAATGAAGTTCACCAGCGCGCCAAACAAGTTCGAGGCGCTGGCGGCGCATGACGCGATGGTGTTTAGCCATGGCGCCATCAACACGGTGGCGGCGTCGCTTTTCAAGATTGCCAACGACATCCGCTTTTTGGGTTCGGGCCCCCGCTCCGGCTTGGGCGAACTAGCGTTGCCGGAGAATGAGCCAGGCTCATCGATCATGCCGGGCAAAGTGAACCCGACACAGTGCGAGGCGCTGACGCAGGTCTGCTGCCAAGTGTTCGGCAATCACGCCGCCATTACCTTCGCGGGCGCGAGCGGGCATTTCGAACTCAACGTGTTCAACCCGGTAATGGCCTATAACTTCCTGCAAAGCGTGCGGCTGATGGCCGACGCGAGCGTGAGCTTCACCGACAATTGCGTCGTCGGCATCGCGCCGCGCCGCGACAATATCGAGCGCGGCTTGAACAACTCGCTGATGCTGGTGACGGCGCTCGCCCCCAAATACGGCTACGACCGCGCCGCCAAAATCGCCAAAACCGCGCACAAGAACGGCACCACCCTGCGCGAAGAAGCGATTAAGGACGGCATCGACGGCGCCGATTTCGACGCCATCGTGCGCCCAGAAAAGATGATCGGGCCGGGCTGAAGTCACAGGAACCGCGCCTGCAACCGGTTCCCTCGTTTCGCTACAACAGCGCGCGCAAAGCGCAGCGCTCACGGAACGGAACTACCGTCTGTGCATTGAGCGAAAGCCATGCATTTGAACGACAATTCGACGCGCCAGTCTTGGCCTCTCGCCGGTACCGGCATACATCTCCCGAATGAGCGACATCATGAACCTGAAGCGCGCGCGCAAAGCGCGGGCGCGCAGCGAGGCGGAGGCGAAAGCCGAGGCCAATCGCATCGCACATGGGCGCACGAAAACCGAAAAGAAGCTGACAAAAGCCGAACAGGAGGCCGTCGCGCGCAAGCTCGACGGACACAAGCGCAATGACGACTAAAGGCGCACTTCTGAAGCGATCCATGCGTATCGCCGGTCACCGCACCTCGTTGGCGCTGGAGCAGGAATTCTGGTCCGCGCTGGAGCGCATCGCGCGCGCGCGATCACAGACGCTGCCAGTGCTGATCGCCTCGATCGACGATGGCCGAGGCAAAGCCGCGCCGGACGCTTCACTCGCATCAGCGGTGCGCGTGTTCGTGCTGGAAAACCGAGTGTAGGTAAGAGGGACTATGGACTAGGGACGAGAGGTCCCGTTCGTCCCCCGGCCCTCATCCCTCGTCCCGCACTACTGAGCCGCTCGCCCGTAGAGCGCCAGCGCGTAATAACACGGCGCGATCGAGCAATTGTACATCTGCACTTGGATGGTGAAGTTGTCGTTGTAAGCGGGCTGCACGGCGACGACGGGTTGATTGTTGGTGCTGGTATCCTGCGAGACTTGTCGCCCGGCGCTATCGAACAACACCAAATCCAGATCGTTGCAGTCACGGTCGCAGACGCCGAGCACGCGATACTCGTAACCGACGGCGAGCTGCGCCGGGACATTCCAGCTCTGCCCTTGTGCAAGGCTGCCGCTAAACGGCTGGCCCACCAGTTGGAAACCCTGCTGCGCCGCGACGGCTTGCGCCTGCTGCAATTGCTGCAGGATGATCGCTTGCGGATCTTCGCCACCGGTCGCGGGCGGCGTCACCACGGCGCCAGTTGCGGGCTGCACTTGCGCGCTCTGCTGCGGATCGCTCGGGACCATCGAACCGATGATTCCAAGCACGACAACTGTCGCCACCACCGCGCCGGCGACCCACACCCAAACCGGCAGGCCTTTCTTCTTCTCTGGTGCGACAGCGGCCGGCGGCGGCGGCGCTGCGCGCGGCGGCGCCGAGAACGCCGCTTGCGGCGCCGGACGCGGTTCGGCTTTGGTGAATTGAGCAACCGCATCGACAAAGCGGCGCCAGTTGGGATGATCGGCTTCGCCATTCCATGACGCGAGATTGGCGGACTGCACTTCGCCAAACCCGAACGGCGGCTGGCTCGCATCGATCATCACCGGGATGAGCACGCCCTTATCGCGGCCCATGCGCGCTTCCTCGCGCACCCATTGCGACTTGGTCGAGTGCTCGCTCCACAACACGATCAGCGCTTTGCACTGTGTGAGCTTCTGCTCGATGTAATCGGCCCAGGTTTGGCCAGGCGGGATTTCGTTGTCCCAAAACACTTCGACGCCGGCGCTCTTCAGCCCCTGCGCGACCTGTTCGGCGCGCGCGCTATCCTCGCGCGCGTAAGACAAAAATACGTCGGCCATGTCCCCTCCTGAGCCGCTGTCCTAGCAGCCTTGGCGGGGCAGGTTCAAACCGTGCGTTACAATCCCTTGGGATTGGGGCCGTATTGGTTCGGGCCGGGCTTCGACGGGAGCACCGCGATGACTAGAACCGCCAGACCGGTCGCGATCATCAAAATGCCGCCCACAGGCATGGCCGCCGCGCTCATCATGCCGCCGACGAAGTAGGCGCCGAACACCGCCGCGACCAGCCAGCCGCTCAAGCCCACATCGTGAAAGCGGCGGCTCAAGACGCTCAGGCTCGGCGCGAGCAGCGCGATGCTGGCCGCGCCGGAGACAAACTGTGTGTTCGGCATGCTGGTGTAAGAATTGAAACCGCTAGTGGCGCCATCGAGCACATAGGCGACGACCTGCACCGCCAGATTGAACGCGACCCACCACCAATATTCTGCGCGCCGCGCCCGGCCCTTGCCGTCGACGAAGAGACGAAAACATTTCTTGATATAGCAGAGCGGGGAAAGCGTCTCGACGTCGCCTGTAGCCTGCGGCTGCACTTGCGGACGCGGCGGCGTGTAGGCTGGCGCGGCGGCAGGCGGCGGCGTGTAGGCAGACGCAGCAGCGGCTTGCGGCGCCACTGCGCCGGCGCCATTCACGGCGCTGAACACGGCTTGGCTGAAGCGCTTCCAATCGGCGCTGTTGGGATCGCCGGTCCAGCTTGCGAGATTGGCCGCCTGCACTTCGCCAAACCCGAACGGCGCCGGCGAGCCATCGATCATCACCGGGATCAGCTTGGCTTTGTCGCGCCCCATGCGTGCTTCTTCGCGCACCCATTGCGAGCGCGTCGAGTGCGCGCTCCACAACACGATCACGGCTTTGCAGGCGGAGAGCTTGCCTTCGATATAATCGGCCCAAGTCTGACCGGGCGGGATTTCGTTGTCCCAGAAAACGTCGAGCCCCAACGCTTCCAGCCCCTGCGCAATGCGCTCAGCCGGCGCCTGATCTTCGCGGGCGTACGAAATGAAAACGTCGGCCATGCGCAATTCCCCGCGATTCTCACGGCGAAACTAGCAATGCCCGCGCACGAGTGCGAGCGCTGACGGTATCGATTTACCTAGAAGGAAACGTGCGAGGCGCCGCCAGCGCCGCCCCGTTCATCGGCAATCTCGGAAGGCTGCGCGGGCTGAAGCGCCGTTAATGCCATGACGGAAAGCGCAACCACCATGATCACAGCAAAAAGCCCAGATAGAAGGCCTGCGCGGGTTTCCTTGTCGTCAGCCATGCTGTGACAACAGACAGCGTTACATGAAGTTCCCGTTACTCTTGTGGAAGCGGGCCGCAATAGACGAGGCTGGTCGATGGTTGCCACGGCCCGCCCGACACCATCATCGCGCGCGCGGACTCAGCGAAAGAGATACGCATGTCGTGCGAAGTCGTATTGCCCTCGGAACGACACGTCGCGGCCACAGCGTAGCCGGTGGCCGTCATCTGCACATTGCTGAAGTCGCACGACACGTCGCCCTGCGTGACGATGGCGTTTTCGCTGAACCGCCACGCCGGGGACTCGCATCCGCTTTGCGTAGTGGCCCACAGACCGACATAGCGCGGCGTAGAGCTCGGCGCTGGCAATGTGGGGGTCAGCGTCTCCGACGGACCGATTTGTGCGGCGGCCTCGGGATCTGGCTCGGGCTCAACGGGGTCGGCGCACGCAATCAACGCCACGGAAATCATCGCGGCTGCGCAGCGGGCGAGCACTTTGGAGAGCCTCATCACCCGCGTTAACACCTGGCCGCTGTTCTCCGTTCCCAAAGCGCTCGCAAGCTGTGGTTAGCGGCACTATGTTCTCGGTTCGTGCTAGAAAGCCGTGCTACGGACGAGTCGAGTGAGCGACAACTTAGAACCCCTCCCCATTTCGCAGCGCGCGATGGCTGCGCCGCCTTATCTGGCGTCGCTCAACCCTGAGCAGCGTGCGGCGGTCGAGGCGCTCGACGGGCCTGTGCTGGTGCTGGCCGGCGCCGGCACCGGCAAGACGCGCGTGCTGACAACGCGGCTGGCGCATCTGCTCTCGACCGGCAAAGCGAAGCCGTGGGGCGTGCTGGGCGTTACCTTCACCAACAAAGCCGCGCGCGAAATGCGCGAGCGCGTGGAAAAGCTGCTCGGCCCCGGCGGCGGCGGCTTGCCGTTTCTCGGCACTTTCCACTCGATCAGCGCACGCATGCTGCGTTCGCACGCCGAACTCGTCGGCCTCAAAAACAATTTCACCATCCTGGATACGGACGATCAGGTTCGCCTGATGAAGCAGATCATCGAAGCCGAAGGCATCGATGAGAAGCGTTGGCCGGGGCGGCAACTCGCGGGCGTCATCGATGGCTGGAAAAACCGCGCGCTGACGCCGGACAAAGTGCCGAAGAACGAGGGCTTCTCATTTGGCGATGGCGCCGGCGTGAAGCTCTATGCGCACTACCAAGCGCGGCTGAAGATTTTGAACGCCTGCGATTTCGGCGATCTGCTGATGCACATGATCGATGTGTTCCAGCGCCATCCCGACGTGTTGGAAAGCTATCACCGTAAGATCACGCATCTGATGGTTGACGAGTATCAAGACACCAACGTCGCCCAGTATCTGTGGCTGCGGCTGCTGGCGCAGGCGTCGAAGAATTTATGCGTGGTCGGTGACGACGACCAGTCGATCTATGGCTGGCGCGGCGCCGAGGTCGATAACATCCTGCGCTTCGAGCACGACTTTCCGGGCGCTGTCGTGGTGCGGTTGGAGCGCAACTATCGCTCGACCGGGCATATTCTCGCGGCCGCCTCGCATCTGATCGCCAACAATCGCGGCCGCCTCGGCAAGACGCTCTTCACCGACGACGAAGAAGGCCATCGCGTCAAAGTACGCGGCCTTTGGGACGGCGAAGCCGAAGCGCGGCTGATCGCCGACGACATCGAAGCATGGGTGCAAGGCAATCGCTCCTATGCCGAGTGCGCGGTGCTGGTGCGGGCGGCGTGGCAGATGCGGGCGTTCGAAGAACGCTTCCTGATGTTGCGCATCCCCTACAAGGTCATCGGCGGCCCGCGCTTCTTCGAGCGCGCCGAAGTGCGCGACGCGCACGCCTATCTGCGCTTGATCCGCTCCGAGGACGACGATCTCGCCTTCGAACGCATCGTCAATCAGCCCAAGCGCGGCATCGGCGAAAGCACGGTGCAGAAGCTGCACGCGCACGCCGGCAAACCGCCGGTGCGCTTCATCACCGATAACGGCCCCCTGTTCGACGCCGACACGGGCGAAGTCGTCACCGAACAAGCCGAAGCCCCGGGCGGCGCGACGCGCTTCCGCTCACTCGTCGCTGCGTCGCGCGAACTGGTGCTGACGGATGAGCTTCCGCTGAAAGCGCGCACCGCGCTGCGCAGCTTTCTCACCGATCTCGATCGCTGGCAGCTGCGCGCGCGCGAAATCAGCCACGTCGAACTCGCCGAGACCATTCTCGATGAGAGCGGCTACACCGAAATGTTGCGCAACGATAAGTCGCCGCAAGCGCAGACGCGGCTCGAAAACTTGAAGGAATTGGTCCAATCCATGGGCCAATACGACACGCTAGAAGCCTATCTCGAACACGTCGCTTTGGTGCTCGATATCGAAGCTGAGAGCGAAGCGGAAAACGTGCAGCTTTCGACATTGCACGCCGCGAAGGGCTTGGAATTTCCGCTGGTGTTTCTGCCGGGCTGGGAAGAGCAAGTCTTCCCGTCACAGCGCTCCATCGATGAAAACGGCGAGAAGGGTTTAGAAGAAGAGCGCCGCCTTGCTTACGTGGGCATCACGCGCGCCCGCGAAAGCGCGCGCATTTCGTTTGCCGCGAACCGGCAGATTTACGGGCGCTGGCAAACCGTTCTGCCGTCGCGCTTCATCGATGAATTGCCGCCGGCGAGCGTCGATGCGGTGAGCGAGACCGGTTACACGATGCAAGCGGGTGGCGTGCGCGAGGCGGCGTCTCGGCTCGATGCGTATGCGCCCGGCGCGGGCTTCAACAGCGCTTATCAATCGCCCGGTTGGCGGCGTGCGCAGGAGCGCGGCGCGTTTTCATCGAAGCCGCCTTTGCTTGAAGGCGAAGCGCGCCTCATCGCGCGATCCGGCGAAGCCGACGCCGCCTATCGCCGCGGCGACCGCATCTTCCACCAAAAATTCGGCTACGGCCTCGTGCGCCTCGTCGATGGCAACAAGCTCACCGTGGATTTCGACAAAGCCGGCGAAAAACGCGTGATCGACAGCTTCGTCATTCCCGCTAGCGCGGCTTAATCGTCGTCATCATCATCGTCGTCGTCATCATCGCCACTTCGCGCTGGGGCGGGCGTTGCAGGCGCTGGCGTGCGGCGGGCGTCGGTGACGCCGGGGAGGACTTGGCGTTCGCTTTCGGCGCTGGCGGCTTGCGGCACGTCAGCGGCGCCGCCGAACCAGGAGAACATGTTCCAACCGCCGCCATCGCGTTCAGCGCTTGGCGCCTGCGCGCTCGCCCTGCGCGCTGCGGCAGGCGCGATCTCGGATGCGTTGGCTTCCTCCACCACATCACCCGGATGCGTGATCATGTGCGTCACAGCGGCGGCGCCGGCGGCGAGCAGTGCTGCGGTGCCGACGCTGGCGGCGATAAATCCAGCTTTCTTCATCGGATAGCTCCCTCGCCCGCCAAAACGCCGCTGACAACCTGAACGTCGCATGAATTAGCGCTCGCCGCGTGCGCGACCAGAGTTCCCTTTGGCCGGGCCGCCCTCTATCCAGCCTCCATGTTGCTCCTCACCGCCCTCGGCACGCTGACCCAAATCCGCGCCGCCGCCGATGAACTCGATCGCCACGATCCCTCGCCTGCCGACGCGGTAAGCTGGTTCGAGGAGAAGCCAGGCAAATTCCGCATCGAAGTCTATGTGCCGACTAAGCAGGACGCAGCGTCGGTCGAAGCCATCGTCGGCGCGGCCGCGCCCGAACTGCACATGAAGCAGAAGAAGGTGAAAACCGCCGATTGGGTGGCGATGTCGCTTGAGGGCCTGCCCGCCGTGCGCGCCGGACGCTTCATGGTGGCGGGCGCGCATGCGCTGGCGAACGACGCGAGCGGGCGAAAGAAAATCTGGATCGAAGCCAGCGAAGCCTTCGGCACCGGCCATCACGGCACGACCTGGGGCTGCTTGATGGCGCTTGAAGGCGTACTGCGGCAGCGGCGCGTGACGCGCGTTCTTGATGTCGGCGCGGGCTCCGGCGTGCTGGCAATCGCGGCGGCGAAGAGCGGCGCGGAGGCGTTAGCGATCGAGATCGACACGCGCGCAGCAGCGATTGCGGAAATCAACGTGCGCCAAAACAAGCTCGGCCCGCGCGTGCGCGTGATCGCCGGCGACGGCGCGCGCTACATTGCGGGCCAACAGTTCGATCTAGTGTTCGCGAACATTCTGATGCGACCACTGATCAAGCTCGCGCCGAAACTCGTGCGTGCGCTTGAGCCCGGTGGAACGCTGGTGCTCTCAGGCCTGCTGCAAACGCAAGCGCCGCTGGTGCGCGAGGCCTACGCCAATCGCGGGCTCATCCTTGAGCGGCAGATTCCGAAAGAAGCGTGGATGACGCTTGTGTGGCGGAAGCCTCAGCGGCTGTAGACGTTGAACGCATACCAGCACGGCGCGCTGCTGCAGCGGCTCATGACGGCCTCGACATCGTAATTGCCGGTCACTGCGGGGCGGACATGGATGATCGGAACGGCGTCATCCAAGACGTCCTGGGCGACGAGTTGATTGCCGGCGGCATAGAGACGGAGATCGAAATCACCGCAGCGTTCATCGCAGACGCCGAGGATGCGATAGTCCTGGCCGGCGCGGAGCATGATGGTGTGCCGGCGCGCGCGGCGCTCGTTTAAGCCGCCCGCGAACGGGCCAGCGGCGCGCTGGTAGCCATCGTCGCGCAACAGAGCTTCACCGCGCGAGAGCTTCTGAGCCAGCTCGCGTGCGAACGGGTCCGGCACCTGCGCCGCGGCGGGTCCCGCCAGCAGCGCCAGCGCGGCGAAAGCCGCAAACGCCCGTTTCAACCCAAGCACCAAAGCTACTCCAGCGGCCAATCGCCGTGAATTTGGGAGGAATGCTCTTAAACCTCCAGCCGGGAAGCCCTAGACTTGTCCGACTGAACCGCCCCTGAACCCAGGGCCAAAGGACGCTAACTCGTGTTCCAAACCTATGACGATCCCGGCGGCCCCGCGCTCGGCCGCAAGCACCTGCCCCGCTTGAGAAAAGCGCTCAAGGCCGCAAACCTCGACGGCTTCATCGTACCGCACGAGGACGAATGGCAGAACGAATACGTGCCGGCGGCGTATGACCGCCTGGCGTGGACGACGGGCTTCACTGGCTCAGCCGGCGCGGCTGTCGTGCTGGCCGACCACGCGGCTGTGTTCACGGACGGGCGCTACACTTTGCAGGTGCGCGCGCAGGTCGATGGCGCGTTGTTCGAGTATCGCGATCTGGTCGATGGCGGGGTGCCCGCCTATCTGCGCGAACGCGGCAAGCCCGGCATGCGCATCGGCTACGACCCCAAACTGCACAGCCCCGACGCGCTCGATCGTCTGCGCGCAGCAGCGGACGCATCAGGCGCTGAGCTTGTCGCGTTGACGTCGAATCCGGTCGATGACATTTGGGACGATCGCCCGCCGATCCCGGCGGCGAAAGTCGCGCCGCACGCGGAGAGCTATACCGGCGAAAGTGCTGCCTCGAAGCGGCATCGGTTAGGCGAAGGCTTAAGCGGCGAAAAAGCTGACGCAGTCGTAATCACGTCGCCAGCCTCGATCGCCTGGCTGTTCAACGTCCGCGGCGGCGATGTCGCGCGCACGCCGCTGCCATTGGGCGAAGCTCTTCTGCATGCGGATGGCACGGCCGATCTCTTTCTGGCGGACGAGAAAGTCTCGCCGGAATTGCGCCAATGGCTCGGCAACGAAGTCGCGATCAAACCCAGCGCGGAATTGCAGCCGACGCTCGCCGCCATGCGCGGCAAACGCGTGCGTCTCGATCCGGCGACGGCGAGCGCGTGGTATTTCGAAGAGCTACGAAAAGCCGGCGCAGAAATCGTGCGCGGGACTGACCCGGTCGTGCTGCCGCGCGCCTGCAAAAACGCGGCCGAGATCGAAGGCTCACGCAAAGCGCACACGCGCGACGGCGCCGCGATCTCACGCTTCCTGCATTGGCTCGCGACCGAGGGCCAAAGCGGCAAGGTGCAAGAGATCGAAGCCTGTCAGAAGCTGGAGCAATTCCGGCACGACACTGGCGCGCTCAAGGATCTCTCGTTCGACTCGATCTCCGGCGCGGGGCCGAACGGCGCCATCGTCCATTATCGCGTCACCAAGAAGACCAACCGCAAACTCGCGCGCGGCTCGCTCTTCCTGATCGATAGCGGCGGCCAATATCTCGACGGCACCACCGACATCACCCGCACTGTCGCCATCGGCCGGCCGACAAAGGAGATGAAGGATCGCTTCACGCGCGTGCTCAAAGGCCACATCGCGCTCTCGCGCGTGCGCTTTCCAAAAGGCACCACCGGACACCAACTCGACGCGCTGGCGCGGATGAGCTTGTGGGAAGGCGGGCTCGACTACGATCACGGCACTGGCCACGGCGTCGGCTCGTATCTCGGCGTGCACGAAGGCCCACACCGCATCGCCAAGTTCGTCAACACGCAGCCGCTCGAACCCGGCATGATCGTCTCGAACGAGCCCGGCTATTACAAAACCGGCGCTTACGGCATCCGCATCGAGAACCTGCAGGTCGTCACCCCTGCCGCCGACATCGAAGGCGGCGAGCGCCCGATGCTCGGCTTCGAGACGCTGACACTCGCGCCGGTCGCGCGCGAGCTCATCGTCAAGGCGCTGCTGACCAAGGATGAGATAACCTGGGTCAACGCCTATCACGCGCGTGTCTGGGAAAAGATCGGCCCGCAACTCGATGGCGAAGCGAAAGCTTGGCTGGAAGCAGCGACGAAGCCGCTCTAAGCTTCCCCCTAAACGGGGGATGAGCCATGACTGAGTGCAAAGACGGCGCGAGCCGGCGTGGGCTGCTGCAGGGCGCGGCGCTGGTGGCGGCGCTGTCGCCGGCCATCGCCGATGCGCGCACGCCGCGGCACAGCGAAATGCAACGCGCAGTGGACCGGATCAAGGAGCAGACGGTCGCCCAAATCCAGGATTGGATTCGGCATCCCTCGATCGCAGCTGAAAATCTCAACATGCCCGAGGGCGCGGAGTATATGCGCCGCCTCGCCGAGAACGCCGGCTTCACCCACACGGAAGTCGTGGAGACGTCCGGCCATCCGGGCGTTTACGCCACTTGGGACGTCGGCGCGGAAAAGACGCTCGGCATCTATTTCATGTACGATGTGAAGCAGTTCAACGAAAGCGAGTGGTCCTCGCCGCCGTTGGCGGCAGCGCTCGTCGATCGGCCGCAGGGGCGCGTCATCATGGGACGCGGCGCTGTCAATCAGAAGGGCCCTGAGATGTGCTTCCTCGCGGCGCTGCATGCGCTGCGCTTGGCGGGCCGCACGCCGCCCGTAAACCTCGTGCTCGTCGCCGAGGGCGAAGAAGAAATCGGCAGCCCCAACTTCCACGAGATTGTGCGCCGGCCCGACATCATGGCGGCGTTGCAGCGCAGTGAAGGTGTGTTCATTCCCGTCGGCTGGCAGGATCCCACAACCGGCGGCGTCACCGTCAATCTCGGCGCCAAGGGCATCATCGAGTGCGAATTGGTGGCGAGCGGCGAGCGCTGGGGCCGTGGCCCCGCGCGCGACATTCACTCATCCAACAAGGCCATGGTGGATTCGCCAGTCTGGCGCCTAGTGGCGGCGTTGCAGACGCTGGTGACGCCAGACGGCAACACGCCCGCCATTGACGGCTGGTTCGAGAACGTCCGCCCGCTCACCGATCGCGAACGCCAAATCATTCGCCAGAACGCCGCCAACACCAGCGCCGAAGATTGGCAGCGCCGCAACGGCGTGCCGCGCTTCATCGACGATCTCGCCTGGCCGGAAGCGCTCGAGCGCTTGGCGTCGCAGCCGACTGTAAACATCGAGGGCCTCGTCGCCGGCTATACCGGCCCCGGCGGCATGACGATCCTGCCCGGACGCGGCACAGCTAAACTCGATTGCCGCTTGGTGCCGAACCAAACGCGCGCCGAAGCCGAACGCAAACTGCGCGCACACTTGGATGCGCGCGGCCTCAACGATGTCGAAGTCAACGTCACCGGCGGCTACGATCCGACGGAAACACCGGAATCCGCGCGCTTGGTGCAAGGCCAACTCGCGGTCTATCGGCGCGCGGGATTGGAAGCGACGCTCAACCCGCGCTTGGCGGGCTCGTGGCCGGGCTCGGTGTTCACGCAAGCGCCAGTATCCATTCCAGCCGCGCAGTTCGGTTTGGGCCACGGCGGCGCTCAGCACGCGCCGGATGAGTACTTCGTCGTCGACAGCGCCAATCCGCGCGTGATGGGCGTCACTGGCGCCATCATGGGCTTTGTCGATTTTCTCTACGAGATGGCGCGCTAATGTTCGTTGGCCACTACGCTGCGGCGATGGCCGCGAAGGCGATCGAACCGAAGGCGCCGATGTGGACGCTCGCGGCTGCGGCGCAGCTGGTCGATATCGGTTGGAGCGCTTTCATCATCGCCGGCATCGAGCGCGCCAGCGTCGATCCATCCCTGCCCGGTTCGGCGCTCGTGCTCGAGCACATGCCATGGACGCACTCGCTGCCGATGGCGCTGGCGTGGAGCGTGGGCGCGGCGCTCCTGGTAATACTGCTGCTGCGCTTACCGGTTTGGGCGAGCGCGATTGTAGGGCTCACGGTGTTTTCGCATTGGCTGCTCGATTGGCTCGTGCATCGGCCCGATCTTGAACTCTGGATCGGTGGGCCGCGTGTTGGTCTGGCGCTCTGGAATCATCCTGTGCCGGAGCAAGCGCTGGAGATTGGCTTGCTGGCCGTGTGCGGCGGCGCCTGGATCGCGAGCCGCAAGACGCTGGGGCGCTTCGCCTGGCCGGCGATTGCGTTCATCGGTTTTCTTGTCGTGCTGCAAGTCGTAGCGATGCTGTCGCCGCAACCGGCCGGGCCATTGCAGGCGCAAAGCGGCGTGATGATCTTGGCGATCTATCTCATCGTCGCCGGCTTGGCCGCGCTGACTGATCTGCGCGGCAAACAAAAGGAAGCATGACGGCTTAGGCCGCCTGCTCCAGCTTGTACTCGCGCGGTTCAGCGCACGGCGGTGTTTCCAATTGCGCGAGGACGGAGAGTGTGAAGGTCGAGCCATGGCCGAGCACGCTGCGCGCCTCGACATCGCCGCCCATCAGCCGCGCCAAACGGCGCGAAATCGCCAAGCCAAGGCCGGCGCCGCCATGCGTGCGCGTGATCGAGGCGTCGGCCTGCACAAACGGGCGGAACAGAATGGCAATCGTGTCCGCCGCAATGCCGATGCCGGTATCCTCCACGCTGAACACCAGACGCTCGCCTTCGCGGCGCACGCGCAAAGTGATCACGCCTTGCAGCGTGAACTTGACGGCGTTGCTGAGCAGATTGAGCAAGCATTGGTGCAGCCTCAACGCATCATTATAGACGACCCCGAAATTCTCCGAACCCAAATCGAGGTGAAGCCTATTGCCCCGCGCCGTCGCGAGCGGCCGGATGGTGTCGAGCGCTTCGCGCGCAACGCCCTCGACGGAAAAATTACTCGGCTCAAGGATCACCTTGCCGGCTTCGAGCTTCGACAGATCGAGGATCTCTTTGATCATCGCCAGTAGATGACGCGAGGCGCTCAGGACATGGTCATGATCTTCGACATCGCGCTCGCGCCCGTCTTCGGCCGCAGTCTCTTGCAACATCTCGCTGTAGCCGATGACGGCGTGCAGCGGCGTGCGCAGTTCGTGACTCATCGTCGCGAGGAATTCCGACTTGGCGGCATTCGACTGTTGCGCCACCGCGAGCGCCAGCCGCTCGTGCTCCAACGCATCCAACAACGCTTTTCGGTCGCCAAGGAAGATCGCGCCGGCTGATAGCGTCGATAACACAGAACCGAACGCAATCGCCGCATCAAGCGTGAAGCCGAAACCGGCAAAGGCGCCAGCCGCCGCCCAAAACACCGCCGCCGACATCGTCGCCACCAGGATGGTGCGATTGGCGCCGTAATAGACGAACGTGTGGCAGATCGAGCCGATCAACCACGAGGCGCCGACGATCATCCCAAGCGGCGTGCCGCTCGCCAGAGCAAGGCCGCCCAACGCGCCGAACAAAATCGCGCTCGCGCACTTTGCCGCCGCGTACCAGATCAGCTTCGGCTCAAATGCGCCGAGGGCGAGCAAGCGGTCCGCATAAGGCCGCCCGACAGATTCCCAAACGATCACCAAGGTCAGCCAAACGACGACGACCGGCCACACCACCACGGCGGAACAAGCGAGCGCAAAAGAGCCGCAAAGCCCACACGCGACTTCACGCTGCGCGCCGATAGCGCCATCGCCTGAGCGATGTCGTGTTCCGCTTCCGCGGCGATCGGGATGGAACTTTGCTGCACAGTGCTTTGTACGCGCTCATGGATAAGCAAGCGTTCCGCGCGCTGCTCATAGTTCCGTTGCTCAGGCGCTGAGCGCGATCCAAGCGTCTTCGTCGATCACTTTGACGCCGTGTTTCTCGGCCTCGGCCAGCTTGGAACCGGCGCCGGGCCCGGCAACGACGAGACTGGTCTTGGCTGAGACGCTGCCGGAAACCTTGGCGCCTAGCGCAATCGCGCGCGCTTTGGCTTCGTCGCGCGTCATCTTTTCAAGCGTTCCGGTGAAAACGATTGTGAGGCCCGCGACCTTGCTGGACGTCGCCGCACGAGGCTGATCTTGCACGCGCACTTCTTTGAGCAAGCGCTTCAAGGCATCAGTGTTGTGCGGCTCGGCGAAGAAGTCGACGAGATGATCGGCGGCGACGGGGCCTACGCCATCGATGCGCGCGAGTTCGAGATAATCCTCGCCCGGCGCTTGCTTCGCCGCCGCCTTGATGGCGGCGATCGCCTCGGGCAGGGAGCCGAACGCTGCGATGAGGCCCGCCCACGCTTTCGCGGTGACGCCCTTGACTTTGGGCGCCTCACCTTCAGCGAACAGATCGCCGCTCGGCGCCTTCATCTCGAACGCAGACGCGATTAGCGCCGCGCGTGCGCCATCGCCGACACCAGGCACACGCTCAAGCGCTTCATAGGCTTCACCTGGTCGCGCTTTCACCGCCGCTTTCATGGCGTCTTCAAACGCTTTCCAGCTTTCGAAACGCCGCGCGATGACACCGGCTGTGGTCTCACCGATATCGCGGATGCCGAGGCCAAACAGGAAGCGCGCGAATTCGGGTTCGCGGCGCGCATCGATGGAGGCGAGCAGATTGGTGACGCTCTTTTCGCCATAGCCCTCGCGCGTGGTCAGTTCGTCGCGATGATCGGAGAGCCGGAAAATGTCGGCGGGCTCTTTCACCCAGCCGAGTTCGTAGAATTCCTCGATCTGCTTTGAGCCTAGGCCTTCGATATCCATGGCGCGGCGCGCTACGAAATGGATCAATCGCTCCACCGCTTGCGCCGGGCAGTTCAAACCGCCGGTGCAACGGGCGATGACGCCCTCTTCGCCCGGCTCCAATTCGCGCGCGACATGGCTGCCGCAAACGGGGCAGGTCTCCGGAAACTGATATTTGCGCGCGCCTTTGGCTCGCTTCTCCAACAGCACATCGACAATCTGCGGAATAACATCGCCCGCGCGTTGCACGACGACCGTATCGCCAATGCGCAAATCCTTGCCGCCGCGGATCGGCGCGCCATCGGCGCCGACGCCGCGGATATAATCGGCATTGTGCAGCGTCACGTTAGTGACGGTGACGCCGCCGACGAACACCGGCGCCAAGCGGCCCACCGGGGTTAGCGCGCCGGTGCGGCCGACTTGGATATCGATGCCGTCGAGTGTTGTCGTCTGTTGTTCGGCGGCGAATTTGTGCGCGATGGCCCAGCGCGGGCTGCGCGAGACGAAGCCCAAGCGCTGCTGCAGCGCCAGATCGTCGACTTTGTAAACGACGCCGTCGATCTCATAGGCAAGCTTTTCGCGGCCTTTGAGGATGCCCTCATAGATCGCCAGCAACTCGTCCGCATTCTTCGCACGTCTGATGCCGGCGAGCGGAAAGCCCAACGCCTCAAGCCGCTTCACGCTATCATACTGCGTCGCGGCGAGCGGCTCGCTCAACTCGCCCCAGCCATGCGCGAAGAAGCGCAGCGGCCGCGTCGCGGTGATCTTCGCATCGAGTTGCCGGAGCGCGCCCGCGGCGCTGTTGCGCGGATTGACGTAGGCTTGCTTGCCCTCTTTCTCGAGCCCAGCGTTCATTTTCGCGAACGCGGCTTTCTCCATGTAAACCTCGCCGCGCACCTCAAGCACGGCGGGCCCGCTTTTGATCGCGTGCGGAATGTCGGCGATGGTGCGGAGATTGGCGGTGACATCCTCGCCTTCACGGCCATCGCCGCGTGTCGCGCCTTGCACGAACACGCCATTCTCGTAGCGCAGCGACGCGGAGAGCCCGTCAATCTTCGGCTCCGCCGTGATGACCGGCGGGCCGCTCAGATTCAGGAAACGCTGCACACGCGCGACGAAGGCGTGCGCGTCGTCCGCGTCGAACGCATTGTCGAGCGACAACATCGCAACAGCGTGACGGACCTTGCCGAACCTCTCCGCCGGCGCCGCGCCCACACGCTCGGATGGGCTATCAGCGCGGACGAGCGCAGGAAAACGCGCTTCGATCGCGGCGTTACGCTTGCGGAGCTTGTCGTATTCGGCGTCGGTCAGCTCCGGCGCGTCTTTGGCGTAATAGAGTTTATCGTGGCGCGCGATTTCGCCGGCTAACCGCGCGAGTTCGGCGGCAGCTTCGGCTTCCATCAGCTTATCGACAGGCTTGTCAGCCACGCGCTCCTCCCTGCGGGAGGCTTAGAACACCGCGCCGAACGTGCGACGCAGCCAGCCGCGGCGTTCGGCATCTTCGGCGGAGACCTGGGCGACGCCAGACTCAGTCATCAACGCGAATGAGCGCTGATACCAATCGCTGCCCGGGAAGTTGTGCCCGAGAATCGCGGCCATGCGCTGCGCCTCTTCAGTCATGCCGACCGAGAGATAGGATTCGACCATGCGATGTAGCGCTTCCGGCGTATGCGACGAACGCTGGTAGTTCGGGTTTTCCAGCACTTGGCGGAAGCGATTGATGGCGGCGAGATGCTGGTCGCGCTCCAGATAGAAGCGGCCGACTTCCATCTCTTTGCCGGCGAGTTGGTCATAGACCATGTCGAGCTTCAGGCGCGCATCGCGCGCGTACGGGCTGTCGGGATAGCGGCGCACGACGTCGTTCAACGCCACTAAAGCGCGCTCGGTCGTGCCCTGATCGCGGCCGACATCGAGGATGCGCTCGAAATGGCAGATCGAGACGAGATAATAAGCGTAAGGCGCGCTTTCGTTGCCAGGGTGCAGCGCGATGAAACGCTGTGCGTCTTCGATTGCGGAATCGTATTCGTTGGCTTGGTAATGCGCATACGCTTGCATGAGCATGGCCCGGCGCGCCCATGAAGAATAAGGGTGCTGCCGCTCGACTTCTTGAAACACGATCAGAGCCGCCGCCCAATTGCGACGGTCGAGAAAGTCGGCGCCGCCGTTATAGAGCCGAGCAACCGGTTCATCGACGTACTGCACGTTCTCGCTTTGGCGATCGCCGCCAAGCACGCCACAAGCGCCAAGGCCGCCGGCCATCACTGCGACGGCCACCGCCCGCATCAGGTGCTTCTGTCGAGACATCATTCACCCGGCCTCTTCTTGCTCAGGACACCAAAGCGCGCCGAAGCAGCGCCGACCAGCCTGATACAGGATGGAACGGCCCCCGCAAAGCCGCTGCCGCTGTCACGCGAATGGGGAAAGTCAGCCGGCCGCCGCAACGAGCGCGGGTGCGGTCGAAACGGCCTCTTCGGCGGCTTCGGCGTGCTCCCAGCACCACGCTTCTGGCGTATCCAGCAGCGCCCGAACCAGACGCGCATTGAGCGCATGGCCGGGTTGATCCGCCACAAAGCGGCCACAAATGGGCGCGCCCACGAGGCTCAGGTCGCCAATGGCGTCCAGAAGCTTATGGCGGACGAATTCGTCATCGAAACGCAGGCCTTCCGGGTTCGCCACCCGGCCGGCGTCGACGACGACCGTGTTGTCCATCGAAGCGCCGCGGCCAAGGCCGGCGGCGCGTAGCGCGTCGACATCCGACATAAAGCCGAAGGTGCGCGCGTCGGCGATGTCGTTCAGGAACGCCGCTGGTGTCAGCTGCACGCGGCGGCGCTGCACGCCGATGGCGGCGTCTGCGAAACGAATCGTGACGTCCAGATCAAGGCCGTCGAAATCATCAGCCGGCATCAGCGCCGCGCTCTTCGCGCCCATGCGCACTTCGATCGGCTCCAGAATGCGGATCACGCGCTGAGGCGCGTGTTGTTGTTTAACGCCTGCATTCAGCAGCACTTGCACGAATTGCGCGGACGAGCCGTCGAGGATCGGCACTTCCGGGCCATCCACTTCGACGATCAGATTATCGATGCCCAAGCCGGCGCAGGCCGACATCAAGTGCTCAACCGTGGCGATCTCGACGCCGGCCTTGTTGGTCAACGTCGTGGCGTTGCGGGTTTCAGAGACTGAATCGGCATGGGCGCGAATGGCGTTATCGGTGATGCGCACGTCCGAGCGCACGAAAACGATCCCGGTATCCACAGGCGCCGGCGACAAAACCATGCGCATATGAGCGCCCGAATGGACGCCAATGCCCGCACACACGGCCGGGCCTGCTATAGTCTGCTGACGACGCACCAGAACCACCTCTTGTCCCCCGACAGGGATTTTGGGCCCCCCGACCCACACTCGGAATATGGCGCCCATGCCCCTCCAGCCAACACACGTTGCGTTACGGTTTGTGACTGTTAAGGAATGACCCGTAAGGCATTGAAATATGGGCGAAGATCGTAAACTCGCGGAGGCCGCCGAGGCGCTCCATGCAACCGCGCTGAAAGGCGGGCCGGGCGCGGCCCTGGCGGCGCGGCGTGCGGCGGTGCTGGCAGAGCGCGACGACCCAGACCTCGCACGCAAGGCGCTGGCGCTCGCCGCCCAGTTGGAACCTCTGGATCCTGCGCCCCGCCTGGCGCTCGCCCGGCTGCATGCCGAACAGGGCGATCTGGCCGCCGCCAAGGCCGAAGCGGCCGGGGTGCTGAGCGACGCCGTCGATCAAGCGGCGCGGGCGCGGGCTGCGTTCATGCTGGGCGAAATGGCGCGCGTCGGCAGCGATCGCGGCATGGCGCGCGGCTATTATGAAACGACGCTGAAGCTTGAAGACGCGCTGCTCGCCGCCAATCGCGCCGACCCGACAGCAGCGCGCTGGTACGCGCGCGCGCGCGGTCGTCTGGCAGAACTCGACGCAGGCGACGGTCACTTCGACCGCGCTCTCGCCGGCGCCGAAGGCGCATTGGCTTTGCTGCGCGCCGCCGCCGCTCAGATCGGCGAGACCCCGGTGCTTGCCGCCGACATCGCAGATGCGGAGCTGCGCCTCGGCGCGCTGGAAATGGATTCAGATCAAGCGACGTCGGCGCGGCGGCGCTTCACTGAAGCGATCGGACGCTACGAGGCGTTGGCAATCACCGAGAAGCAAGAGCCGCATTGGCGCGCCGTGCTTGCTGACGCTTGGGCGCTGGCGGCGGAGGCCGATTATGTGCGCGGCGCCCACGATGCGGCGCGCGCGGCGATGGACAAGGCGCTGCAGGCGCGGATTCGCTTAGCGGCGAACAATCCGGAGGAAGCCTGGGGCCTCGCCGGCACATGGCGTTTGCGCGGGGCGCTGCGTGCAGCACTCGGTGATGCGGACGCGGCGGCAGAATCGCTAACGCAAGCGCGGCTGTTGGCCGAGACGTTATGCACGCGCGCGGCTGGCGCCGAGGCGCCATCGCGCTTTGTGATCCGCACCCTGCTCGATCAGGCCGACCACGCCATCCGCAGCGGCGACCTCAATCGCGCCCGCGAAGCCGCCGACACGGCGCGCACGCGGGCCGAAGCCATGGCGGAGACGCATCCTTCCGCCACATGGTTCACTGAGAATGCCGCCTGCTGGGATCGCCTCGGCGAAGTCGCCCGCGCAGCCGAAGCGCACGCGCAGATGCAAGACGCGTTTGCACGCGCCGTCGAGTTTCGCCGTATGGCGCGCGACCGCGATCCGGAGAACGCAATGCTTACGCGCGCCGTCGCAGGCGCGCTGGTGAAGCTAGGCGAAGCGGCACTGAACGCGGGCGCGGCGCAATCGGCGCGCGCGGCGTTCCATGAGAGCTCGGCAATCCGGCTCCATTTCGCCGACACCGCGCCGGACGATCGCCGCGCCGCCTATGCGCTCGCTGTCGCGCTGGAGCGTTTGGGCTTAGCGGCCCTCGCCTGCGGCGATCGCAACGCGGCGCGCGGCGCGTGGGAAGAAGAGCTGATGCTGGCCGAGCGGCTCTTCGCCAATGACGACAGCATCGAGGGCATCCGCTTCCGCGCCATCGTGCATGCTCACCTCGCCGACGTCGGCGGCTCGCACGGCGAAGACCACCGCACGCAATCCATGGCGCTGTTCGATATCCTGGCGAAAGCCGGCGTCATCACTGAGCGCGAAGCGGCGTTGCGGAAGAAGCTCTGGGGCGGGTGAAGCAGTGAGCGCACAACGCCTTTGCGCCAACGCTTTGTCCATCGTCGGCCACCCAGCCGTGCTGACGCCGCTTGCGCTTGCGGCCGTCTCGCTGCGTGAAGGTCCGCTCAGCGCGCCAGTGTTCGGCGCAATCGGCGTCGCAGCTTTCGTGGTCGGCTACAGCGCGTTGCAGGTCGCGCGCGGACGCTGGAAGGACACCGACGCTTCAGTGAAGCAGGAACGCGTAGAGTTGAACGTATTCCTTGTGCTCTTGCTCGGCGGCGCAGCGGCGCTCGCCTGGTTCACCGGGCAACCCGCAAAGGTCGTCACCGGCTTTGCGCTGACCGCAGCGATTGTCCTGTGCGCACTCGCGTTGCGCAATGTGCTGAAGCTTTCCCTACACGTCGCATTCGCCGCATTTTCCGCGACTTTGTTTTGGCCTGATTGGCCCATCGTGCTCGCCGTGGCGACACTGGCCCTCGCCATTGCCTGGGCGCGACTGGCGCTTCACCGACACACGATGGCGGAGGTGTGCGTCGGCGCGCTGACCGGCGCTACAGCGGGCGTCCTGCTCGCGCTTATCGCGCCTTAGCGCGGGTTCATCTGCCTGCGCAGGAACGCGGGGATTTCCAGCTCTTCATCGAGGTTGGGATCACGGTGCGCCGGGTCGTCTTCGCGTGCTGGCGGCGGCGTATCGTCTTCGACGTGGAAGTCGCTCAATTGCGGCTCTTCCTCACGCGGCTCGGGCTTTTTCCAGCCGAACAGGCTGAAGCCGCCGCGCTGACGCTCGGGCTCGATATCGTTGGCAAAGCTGGGGCGCGGCTCTTCATACGCGGGCGTGCGCACCGGTTGCGGCGGCGGCTCGCGCGGGGGTTCGGCGGCGCGCGGCAGCGGCGCGGCGCGCCGGCTCGACCACGGTTTGCTGCGTGACGATGGCCTCATCATCGATTCCGGTTGCGACCACTGACACGCGCATGCGGCCTTCCAGGCTTTCGTCGAAGGTCGAGCCCAGAATGATGTTCGCGTTCGCGTCGACTTCGGCGCGGATTTCGTTGGCGGCTTGATCGACTTCGTAGAGCGTCATGTCGAAGCCGCCCGTGATGTTGATCAGCACGCCCTTGGCGCCGCGCATCGAGACGATGTCCAAGAGCGGATTGGCCATGGCGCCGTGCGACGCATCGAGCGCGCGGTTGGGGCCGCCGGCTTCGCCAGTGCCCATCATCGCCGTGCCCATCTCGGCCATCACGGTGCGGACGTCGGCGAAATCGAGATTGATCAGGCCAGGCATCACCATCAGATCGGTGACGCCGCGCACGCCGGAATAGAGCACCTGGTCCGCAAGCTGGAATGCTTCGGCAAAAGTCGTGCGCTCATTGGCGACGCGAAAGAGATTTTGGTTCGGGATGACGATCAGCGTATCAACGTGCTTGCGCAGTTCCTGAACGCCTTGCTCCGCCAGCTGCATGCGGCGCTGGCCTTCGAAGTGGAACGGCTTGGTGACGACAGCGATGGTGAGGATGCCGCGTTCGCGCGCGGTGCGCGCAATTACCGGCGCCGCACCCGTGCCCGTACCGCCACCCATGCCGGCGGCGACGAACACCATGTGCGCGCCTTCGAGAAACTCGATGATCTCCGGCTGGCTCTCTTGCGCAGCGGCCTGGCCGACTTCCGGACGCGCGCCGGCGCCGAGACCTTCCGTGATCGAATGGCCGAGTTGGAGACGATTCGGGGTCTTGGCGCGAGTCAGCGCCTGGGCGTCGGTATTGGCGACGACGAAGTCCACGCCCTGCAAGCCGGCGTCGATCATGTTGTTGACGGCGTTGCCGCCCGCGCCGCCGACGCCGAACACCACGATACGTGGTTTCAGGTCATGCATGGCCGGCGCGCTGTACTGACTCATTTCCCGCTCCAGAGCAGAACCGCGTCTCACGATTCGCCCACGCTCGCACTCGACCCCAGGCTTGGTGTGACCGGGTTCGTTTAAGCTTTCGTTAATAGTTCGAAGCGGAGGCGGCGCTTTTGCGGCGCGCGCGCGGCTAAACACAGGAACGGGCCGGGTTTTTTGGAACGGCGCTACGGCCAGCGGGTTGCCTAGACAGAGGTTTCAACGCCGATGTCCACCGATCCCGAAGCGTACCGCCCGCGCGTCGCCGCAATTCGCGCCTGGGGCGCGAACGCGTGGTCGCGCACCCGCGCCGCTTCCGCCTCGGCTTGGTCGCGCACGCGCGCCGGCGCGGCTTCCACATTTACGCGCGTGCGCGCAGCGCCTTGGCGCCGGATCGGGCTTTGGGCAGGCGGCGTATTTGGCGTGCTGGTCGTCTCGCTCGTGCTGTTTGCGACGTTCGCGGACTGGAACGCGTTGCGCGGGCCGATCGGGCGCATGGCGTCGGCGGCGACCGGACGCGAGATCATTATTCGCGGCGATCTCGACGTCGATCCGTGGACGCTGACGCCGAACATCCGCGTGCATAATCTCTACGTTGGCAATCCGCGCATCTATCAGAATCGCGGCGCGTTTGCTGAAATCGCGGCAGCGGAAGCGTCAGTGCGGCTGCTGCCGCTCTTCATCGGCCGCTTCGAGTTCGTGCGCCTCAACCTGCACGGCGCCGACATCTCGCTCTATCGCGGCGAAGACGGCATTTCCAACTGGGCGCCTTCACCAAACGATCGCGGCCGGCCCTTTGAACTGCCGGCGATTCGCGAGTTCTCGCTGAGCGACGGCCACATCCGCTTCGAAGACGATAGGCGCCGCCTCGTGCTCGACGCTGATTTCACCACGGCCGAGAGCGCCGACCGGCGCAATCCCGGCCAGTTCTCGTTGAGCGGCGAAGGCCAGATCAACGATCGCCCGTTCAGCTTGGAATTGACCGGCGCGCCGCTACTGAACGTCCGCCGCGATCGCCCCTACCCGTTCGTCGCCGACGTGCGCGCGGGCGGCACGCGCATTCAAGCGGATGGCTCGATCACACGCCCGTTCAGCTTTTCCCGCTGGCGCGCGGACGTTCAGGCCTCCGGCCCGGACTTGGCCGATCTCTACACACTGATCGGCTTAGCGCTGCCGAACACGCCGCCCTACGATCTCGAAGGCGTCGTCGAGCGCAACGGCCAGACCTTCGGCATGCCGCGCATTGCGGGCCGCGTCGGCGATAGCGATTTGCGCGGGAATTTCACCGCTTCGCGCCAGCGCGATGATCGGTTGTTGCTCGAAGGCGCCTTCGCCAGCAACTCGCTCGACTTTGACGATTTGCTCACCGTTCTCGGCGGCGCGCCTTCCACCGCCAGCGGCGAAACCGCTTCCGACGATCAGCGTCAGATCGCGGCAAACCTCGCCTCGCAAGGGCGCTTGTTGCCGAACGCGCAGCTCGACATCAGCCGCGTGCGCAACATGGATGCGCGTGTCACCTATCGCGCCGCACGCGTCCGCAGCGAGAGCATGCCGGTGCGGGCGTTGTCGCTCGACATCAATCTCGACAACGGCCTCCTCACGCTCGATCCGCTGACATTGATGCTGACGCAAGGCCGCGTTGCCGGCGCGGTGTCGATCAATGCGCGCGAAGAGACACCGCGTGTCGATCTCGACGTGCGGATCACGGATGCGCGGCTCGAATCCATTTTCCGCGTCGGCGACCGTCAACCGATCACCGGCGCACTGCTAGGACGCGTGCAATTGAGCGGCAGCGGCGGTTCGGTGCGCGATGCGGCCGCCACCGCGAACGGGCGCATCAGCCTCGTTACGCCTTCAGGCGACATACGCGAAGCGTTCGCGGAGCTTACCGGCATCAATGTAACACGCGGCCTCGGCCTGTTGCTGACCGGCGACCAGAGCACGATCGGCATACGCTGCGGCGTCGCGAGCTTCGATGTCGCCAACGGCACCGCCCAATCGCGCACCATCGTCGTCGACACCGACACGATCCTGATCCGCGGCGCAGGCAGCATCAATCTGCGCGACGAGACGCTCGACCTGGAGATCGAAGGCGAACCGAAAGAAGCGCGCTTGATCAGTATTGGCGCGCCGATTTCGATCGAGGGCCGTCTGCGCTCGCCGCAGGTGGGCGTCAATGCAAGCGATGCGCTGGGCCAAGGCGGCTTGGCGGCATTGGCGGCGTTGATCGCGCCGATTGCAGTGGTGCTGCCGTTCGTGGATGCAGGGCTTGCCGAAGACGCAAATTGCGCAGGCCTGCTGGCGGGACGCCGCGAAGAACCGGCGCGCGAAGGCTAAGGGAACGAAAGTTCCGGCCTGCTCGTTGGCTTTGGCTATGACAAGTTTCGCCGAAGCCATCTTCCAGCCGCCGCCCGAAGCGGAGCAATTCTATATCGACGGCCTTCGCCTGTTAGCGGAGAGCGACATTCCGTTTCTGCTCGCCGGCACGTATGCGGTCAGCGCCTATACTGGCATTTCGCGGCCGACGAAGGATTTGGATATTTTCTGCAAGGCAGGCGATTATCCGCGCATTCTCTCCTTCTTTCATGAGCGCGGCTATCAGATCGAAGTCGAAGACGAGCGCTGGATCGCCAAGGTCTATAACGACAAATACTTTTTCGACGTGATCTATAGCTGCCGCAACGCCGAGATCGCGATCACTGACGAATGGTTCGAAGATGCGCCTGAGATCGAGGTCTATGAAACCAAAGTCCGCATCATCAAGCCGACGGAGCTGATCTGGTCGAAAATCTTCGTGCAGGATCGCTATCGCTATGACGGCGCCGACGTTGCGCACGTGATCCTGAAGCAGCACGCGGAGATCGATTGGAAGCGGCTGGCGCGCTACATGGAGCTGCATTGGGAAGTGCTGCTGACGCACCTGATCAACTTCCGCTACATCTATCCGAGCGAGCGTCACCTCGTGCCGCGCTGGCTCATGGACGAATTGCTGACCCGCATGAACGCCCATCTCGACATGCCGGAATCGAACGTACGCGTGTGCCGTGGCCGCCTCTTCAGCGCGCGCGATTACGTCACCGACATCACTGAATGGGGCTATGCCGACATGACCGGCAAAGGGCTGGAAGAACGCCATGACCCGGTCACCTAACGGACGCTTGCGCGTCGCGGCGATCGGCGATCTGCACGTTCAAGAAAGCCGCACCGACAATTACCGTGAGCTGTTCGCTGAAATCAGCGGCGAAGCCGACGTGCTGGTGCTGTGCGGCGATCTCACCAATTACGGCAAGACAGCCGAAGCGCTCTTGCTCGCGGAAGATTTGAGCGCGGTTACCATTCCGATAATCGCCGTGCTCGGCAATCACGATCACGATTGCGGCCAGCCCGAGGTGGTGAAGACCTATCTCACCGACGTCGGCGTGCGCGTGCTGGACAATGGCGAGTCGTTCGAGATCGATGGCGTTGGCTTTGCCGGCTGCATGGGCGCGATGGGCGGCTTCGGCCGCGGCATGCTTTCAGCCTTCGGCGAGGCCGCGACCAAGGCATTCGTGCAAGCGGGCATGGAAGAGAGCATGAAGCTCGAAAACAGTCTGCGCATGCTGCGCACGGAGCGCGCAATGGCCGTGCTGCACTACGCGCCAGTTATCGACACGCTTGAAGGCGAGCCGCGCGAGATCCTGCCCTTCCTCGGCAATTCCCGCCTCGCGCAAACCATCGATCAGTTCGACAATGTGCGCGCCGTCGTGCACGGCCACGCGCATCGCGGCAATCATCGCGGCAAAACGCCGAAGGGCGTGCCGGTCTACAACTGCGCGCAAATGGTTGCGCTCGCCGAGACCGGCCGCCCTTACGCATTGATCGACGTTTAGACGCCGAACGGATTCGGCGGTGCGTAGCCGGGGACCATCGCCATAATCGAACCGACGATCGTGCCGAGTATCAGTTGCACGATGATCGCGACGACGATGATGGAGATCAGATAAATGACGCGCTTATCTTCTGGCGTGCCCATCACGCGCGGCAAGCCGATATAGATCAGCGCAAACGAATAGAGGCCGACCAGCGCCAGAATGCCAAGCGGCGGGAAAAGCGAAAACACGCCGGCGAGATAAAACGCCGTCGAGCCATACGCCGCGAGCTTATGCGCTTGGCCCATGTCCTGACGCGAACCAAAGCTCGACGCCAGCGCATTGGCGACAAACGCCAGTACGAACACCGAGCAGAGCGAAAGCGCCACTTGCACGGCGACGCCGATCAAGCCCGGCATCAGCGGTATGCGCCAGCCCAGTACGCCGAACACGCTCATGCCGATGAAGCTGCACAGCGCCGAGAAGAGCGCGAGCGGCAGCACGTAGCCAATGTAAATTTTCTGCACATCGGCCGGTTCTGGCGCGATGCGATCCCATTCCGCTTGCGGCGTTAGGATGATGTTCTTGATGCGGTCTATGAGGCCTGCGCTGCTGGCGTTTTGTGGATCAATGGTCATGACGCTCTCCCGTGCGACTCGCCCGGGATGCTAAGAGCGATGCGTTAACGGGAATAGCGAAAACGCGGTTGCTCAGTTGGTGACGCAGCTCGCCAGCGAGAACAAAACGATGCCGGCGACCATGGTCGCGATCGTTACGGTCGCGGCATAGGGCATGGCGCGCTCGACCGGCGCCTTCATCAGAATCGGCAAGCCGCGGAACATCAGGAACACCATCGCCCCGAGCGCGAACAGCGACAGCCACCAGAGCGGCGGCCACAAGCCGAACACGCCAGAGAGAAACGCCGGCGTTAGCGAATAAGCGGCAATCTTCTGCGCGGCGAGATCGTCCTTATCGGCATCGAAATTTTCCGCGACCGCATTGATCAGCACGCCGAGGAAGAACACGAGACCGATGCTGACGAGCCAGGTGACGACGGCGCGGATCAGCGCTTCGCCGGGCTCGATCGTGAGTAAGCGATTGAACAGCGCCGAGCCGATCAGATCGCAGATCGGCGGAATTGCAGCGAGCGGCGCGACATAGCCGATCAGGATGGCGGGGACGGTCGTCTCCTCCGCCTTAATCTGCTCCCACTCTTTCTTCGGCTCGCGCAACAGGCCCCAGGCGCGCGAGAGAATGAACTCGCTTTTGTGCAGCGCCTCGCTGGCGCGCCGGCGCGCGTCCTCCACCGAAAAGCGGGCGCCGCCGCCGCGTGGTTCGTTTTCGTTGTCGGCCGTCATTGAGAACTCCGGGCGGTAGGCAATAGGCAGCAGGCAATAGAGTCAACGCCTCGCAGGCGAAAGGCGAACTCGCCCCACTGCCTAGCGCCCATGGCCGACTGCCTTCCCTTACGCCTTGAATGGATCGCGCATCAGAATGACGTCGTCGCGCTCCGGGCTGGTGGAGACGATGGCCGCCGGGCAGCCGATCAGCTCCTCGATGCGGCGCACATACTTGATCGCGTTGGCCGGCAGATCGCGCGACGTGCGCACGCCGCGCGTGGCCGACTTCCAGCCTTCGAGCGATTCATAGACCGGCTCGACCGCCTGCTGCTCTTTCAAGCTCGCCGGCAGATAGTCGATGACCTTGCCGCCGAGTTTGTAGCCGATGCAAATCTTGATCTCATCGAAACTGTCGAGCACGTCGAGCTTGGTCAGCGCGATGCCGTCAATGCCCGAGAGCGCGATCGATTGTTTCACCAGCACGGAATCGAACCAGCCGCAGCGGCGCGCGCGGCCTGTGTTAGTGCCGAACTCGTGGCCGATTTCGCCGAGCCTTTGGCCATTCTCATCATGCAGTTCAGTCGGAAACGGGCCGGCGCCGACGCGCGTGGTGTAGGCCTTCACGAGGCCCAGCACGTAGCTAATCTTGCGCGGGCCTACACCCGAGCCAGCCGACGCCTGCCCTGCCGCGACATTGGACGAGGTGACGAATGGATAAGTGCCGTGATCCACATCGAGCAGCATGCCTTGCGCGCCTTCGAACAGAACGCGCTTCGAATCTTCGAACGCGGCGTTCAGTACGCGCCACGCCGGCTGCGCGTACGGCAACACTTTCGGCGCAATCTCGGCCAAGTCCTTTCTCAACGCCGCGACATCGATCTCCGGCAGATCGAGACCTTTGCGCAAAGCGTTATGGTGCGCCGTCAGCCGCTCGATCTTCCAGTCGATCGCTTCGGGATCGGTAAGATCGGCGACGCGGATAGCGCGGCGGCCGACCTTATCTTCGTACGCCGGGCCAATGCCGCGCTTGGTCGTGCCGATCGAAGCCGCGCCCGCTTGCGCTTCGCGCGCGGCGTCGAGATCGCGGTGAAACGGCAAGATGAGACACGCTTGATCGGAGAGCACCAGCTTTTCCGGCGTGATCTTCACGCCCTGCGCGACAATCTTCTCGATCTCGCTCGCCAGCGCCCACGGATCGACGACGACGCCATTGCCGATAATGGAGAGCTTGCCCTGCACCACGCCCGACGGCAGCAGCGCCAGCTTGTACGTCGTGTTGCCCACCACGAGCGTATGCCCGGCATTATGGCCGCCCTGAAAGCGCACCACGACATCGGCGCGGTTGCACAGCCAATCGACGATCTTGCCTTTGCCTTCGTCACCCCATTGGGCGCCGACGACCACTACGCCTGACATGTCTGCTCCTTAACCTCGGGGCTCGCGCTTGCCTCCCGGGCCGATCGGACCTTGGCGCGTCCACGGATCGGGATTGAACGAGTCCGGCGGCGGCGCAAGGCTGATAAACCGCGCGCCCGCCTTCTCGCCGAGATCGAGCAGAAGGTCGAGGTTTTTCCTGTGCTTATTTGTGATGAGGCTGGCGCGCTTCAGTTCAGTCTTACTCAGCGGCTTGCCGCGCAGTTCGCGGGCGGTTTCGGGCAGGAATTGGCCGGCTCGGTTCTTGTCGTCGCCTAGGCGAACATCGACGCGCTGATATGTCAGCAGCGGCGCGCCGGGCGGCGCCAGGTAACTCTTGTCCTCCTGATATTCCTTCTCCGAATTGATGTACCAGCGCAGCGCGACGCGCGACATGCCTTGGAGATAGGCGATCTGTTGCAGTGATACGTCGTTCAACATCGAGCGAAGCGCGGAAATGGTACGGCTCACGAACAAGCGGCCGCCGACATTGCGCTCGCGCAACCAACCGGTGCCGAGCGACAAGAGATAGATTTGATCCTGGCCGAGATCCCATTCGAAACCGAATGCGGGATCGCGCACCAGCGAGAGCAACTCCATCGCGGGATTGTTGAAGCCGGCGACGCCGCCGTCGATGAACTCGCCTGGCGGTACGTTTTCTCTCGCGTGCTCGATGTGAATTTGCACGCGGCGGAAATAGTGCGGCGCCGCCGCACTCGCTTGTACAAGACTGCGCAGCTTGAAGCCGCTATTGGACTCGTATCCCACACCGGGTTGCTTGCGATCATAATAGTACCAGCGCGGATTATTGCAGAGCACCCAAGCGCTGCCGGTGTCGGCGCGCTTGGCGAAAATCGCGAGACCGGTTTCGAGATCGACCGACTCCAGTGGATCGTCGCCGAAAAAACGCTTCAACGCTTCGGCGAGCGGGTACTCGTCATAAGCAGGCTCCAGCAGACCAAACGCGCGCTTACGCCCGAACACTTTCGGGATGATGGTGAGGTACGCGGTTTTGACATCATCCACCGTCCAGCCATGCGCCAAACCAGTCGCGATGATCGAGCCAGTCGATGTGCCGCCGATCAAATCGAAATACTGGCTCAAGCGATAATTGTTGTCGCCGGAGCGCCGTTTCAGCTCCCTTTCCAATTCGCCCAGAATGCCAAGCGTGATGAGACCGCGCACGCCGCCGCCATCAAGCGCAAGAATGCGCCGCTTACTCTTGGTATCAGCGAAAAATTGCTCGAACCGGCGCGTCATGCATATCCCCCTGTCCCAACGGGCGGGAGATTAGCCGAAACACGCCGATAACGTCACTGGCCGAATTGGTAGCCGATGCGAATGCCAGCCTCATCGAGGCCTTGATTGCGGCCGCTGGCGAGGATTTGGCCGTGGCTCAAATGCTCGAAAAACAGCTGCGCTTCCCATGGGCCGTCGAAATCGTAGGTGAGCCCGATCGAGGTGCGGAAAAGCAGGTCAGAGCCGAGCAGCACGTTTTCTTCGGAGAACGCGAACGCTTCCGGCGTGCCGTTGGCATAGGGATTGTTCACCGCGCCATCGTGCACGACGATGCCGACACCCGGCTCAAGCGCCCAGTTCTCCGCGAAATTCCAACGCCATTCGAGACCGACGCCGCCGAAGCTCGTATTGCCCGCAGTGTTGACCGACGCCATCGCGTAGGGCTCCGGCGAACCGGCCCAGTTCAAGAAATCCGGCGAGTCGAACGAGACTTGAAACTCGACGTTCGGCCCATCTTCCTTATTGGCGTTGTCGCAATTGGTGACGCAGATATTGTGCTGCATCACGCCGACATGAATTTCGTTGATGCCCGCATGCGCGGCAGGCGCAACAACCATCGCCGCGCCGAAGGCCGCGATCCCCGTCAATACCCGCATTGCACTCTCCCGTCACAGCGCACTCAGTTCGCCGGATCGGGATCGAGTCTATAGGCAAATCGCAGGCCGACATAGTCCAAGCCTTGGTTGCGGCCTGAGTCCAGGATTTGACCGTGACTCATATGTTGCCAATAGAGCTGCGCCGCGAAATGATCACCGAACTCACGTTCGAGCGCGAAGGTGGTGCGGAACAAATCGCGCGAGCCCAGCAATTGGTTGTCGGCCACGAAGGCATTGGCTTCGGGAGAACCAGGCATGAACGGATTGTCGATTTCGCCGTCATGGACGATGTAGCCGAAGCCCGGCTCGAAGGCCCAGCCATCGGCGAATTCCCAGCGCCAGATCAGGCCAACGCCGCCAAAATTCACACCGTCACTATCGGTCGCGAACGAACCCATCAGGTACAGGCGCGGCGAGCCGATCAAATTCAGAAAGTCCGGCGAACTCGAAATGATATCGAGTTCGACATTGGCGCCCTCGTGCTTGCCTTCGACAATGTCGCCTTGATCGGAGCGAATGTTGCCGACCACGCCCAGACGTATTTCTTCGATGTCCGCATGAGCCGGCGCGGCAAAGCCCGCGACCGCCAGTATCAGGGTCGAGGCCCACGGCTTCAATTTCATCGACAGTCCCCTCGCAAGCGGCCTCCGCCGCAAGCGAGAAACGCCGATATAATTGCGCGGTTCCCTAGAACCGAAGCAGCTTTGCGTACCGCACTTGCGGCAGCGCTTTGAGCGCCTCCATCACCGGAACCGGCGGCGCCTGATCGACGCCGAGAAGCGCGATGGCCTCGCCGCCCGCGCCTTCACGGCCGAGGTGGAAGGTGGCGATGTTGATCTGCGCGTCGCCCAGAAGTGTGCCGAGCGCGCCGATGAAGCCGGGCTTGTCGGAATTGTTGATGTAGAGCGTGAACGGGTGGAACGGCGCCTCAAGCGACATGCCCTTCACTTCGGTGATCCGCGGTTGCCCCGCGATCACCGCACCCGCCACCGTGCGCCAGCCGCCGCCGGTTTTCACCTTGATGCGGATAAGGCTGTCATAAGTCGGCGACGCATCGCGCGTGCTCTCCGTCAGCGCCACGCCCCGCTCTTTGAGCAGCGCCGGCGCCGAGACGACGTTCACGTCCTGCAACAGCGGCCGCAGAACGCCCGCGAGCGCCGCCGCCGTCAGCGGCTTCATGTTGAGCTTGGTGACATCGCCCTCGTATTCGATTTCGACCTCTTCCAGGCCTTCATCGACGATCTGCCCCGCAAACGCGCCGAGCTTTTCCGCCAGCGCCGCGAACGGCTTCAAACGCGGCGCCTCTTCGGCGGTGATCGAGGGCATGTTGAGCGCGTTGGTGACCGCGCCCGTCAGGAGATAATCGCTCATCTGCTCGGCGACTTGCAGCGCGACATTTTCCTGCGCTTCGTTGGTGGACGCGCCGAGGTGCGGCGTGGCGATAAAATTCGGCGCGCCGAAGAGCGGGTTTTCCTTGGCCGGCTCGACAGTAAACACGTCGAACGCCGCCGCCGCCACGTGTTCGCTCTCCAAAGCTTCGCGCAGCGCCGCTTCATCCACCAGCCCGCCACGCGCGGCGTTGACGATGATCACGCCTTTCTTGGTCTTGGCCAAGTTCTCACGCGACAGCACGTTCTTGGTCTTGTCCGTGAGCGGCACGTGCAGCGTGATCACGTCGGCGCGCGCGAGCAGCTCTTCGAGCTCCACCTTCTCGACGCCGATCTGCACGGCCCGCTCGGCGCTCAGGAACGGATCGTAAGCGACGACCTTCATCTTCAGGCCCAATGCGCGATCAGCGACGATCCCGCCAATGTTGCCGCAACCAATGAGGCCCAACGTCTTGGCGTAGAGCTCGCGCCCCATGAAGCGGTTCTTTTCCCACTTCCCGGCCTGCGTCGAAGCATTGGCTTCCGGCACTTGCCGCGCCGCCGCGAACATCAGCGCGATGGCGTGCTCAGCCGTGGTGATCGAATTGCCGAACGGCGTGTTCATCACCACGATGCCCTTGGCCGTGGCCGCGGGAATATCGACATTGTCGACCCCGATGCCGGCGCGGCCGATGACTTTGAGGTTCTTTGCGGCGGCGATGATGTCAGGCTTCACCTTGGTGGCCGAGCGAATGGCGAGGCCATCATAGTTGCCGATGATCTCTTTTAACTTGGCGGCGTCCGGCCCGAGCTGCGGTTGGAAGTCCACCTCGATCCCGCGCGTGCGGAAGATATTGACGGCGGCTTCGCTGAGTTCGTCGCTGATGAGGACTTTGCGCATATGAGATTCCTGGCGTGAGCGCTCGGCGTTCACGCGTTTGATTTAAGCAGCTTTGGTTGCGAGTTCGGCGGCGAGCGTTTCGAACGCCCAATCGAGCCACGGCGTCAGCGCTTCGACGTCGGACGCCTCAATCGTCGCGCCACACCAGATGCGTAGCCCCGGCGGCGCCGTGCGATAGGAGGCGGCGTCGAGTGCGACACCTTCTTTTTCCAGCAACGCCGCGAGCTTTTTGGCGAAGTCCGCTTGCGCCTCTTCGCCGAGCGACGTCACGCGCGGATCGACGATCTTGAGGCACACGCCCGTATTGGAACGAAGCTTCGGATCATCGACCAAATTGGCGATCCATGGCGTGCGATCGACCCAATCATGCAGCACTTGGGCGTTGGCGTCAGCGCGCGCATGAAGCGCCTTCAACCCGCCAATGCTCTCGCCCCACTTTAGAGTGTCGAGATAATCCTCGGTCGCCAGCAAGGACGGCGTGTTGATAGTGGCGCCCTCGAACAATTCGTCGTCGAGCTTGCCCTTCTTGGTCATGCGGAAGAGCTTGGGCAGCGGCCGGTCCGGCGCGTAGCTTTCGAGCCGCGCCACCGCGCGCGGCGACAGAATGATCATGCCGTGCGCAGCCTCGCCGCCCATCACTTTCTGCCAAGAATAAGTGAGCACATCGCACTTGCCCCACTCGATTGGCTGCGCGAACGCAGCACTTGTGGCATCGTTGATGGTGATGCCTTCGCGGTCGGCGGCGATCCAATCGAAATTGGGAATCTTCGCACCCGACGTGGTGCCGTTCTGCGTGAAGATGATGTCGGCGTTCTTGCGCGCCTTCGAAAAATCCGGGAGCGCCCCATAGGGACGCGCCACATAAAGCGCCGCGTCGATCTTCAGCGCCTTAGCGTCGGTGACCCATTCTTCGCCGAAGCTTTCCCAGGCGAAGACATCGACCGGGCGCTCACCCAGCATCGACCACATCGCCATTTCCACCGCGCCCGTATCGGACGCCGGGACGATCGCGATTTTGTAATCGGCCGGCACTTCGAGCAGCGCGCGGGTGCGGTCGATCGCTTCTTTGAGCTTGGCTTTGCCGGTTTTGGAGCGGTGCGAGCGGCCGAGTGCCGCGCCTTCAAGCGCAGCAAGGCTCCAGCCAGGGCGTTTTTTGGTAGGCCCCGAGGAAAACCGGGGATCGGCCGGGCGCACTGCCGGCTTGGCGGGTATTGTCATCAACGTGTCTCCCATCCTCACAGATGGACGTCCGCCGTTGGGAGCGGATGGCCCGCTGACCGTGGTGCTCCGGTTCGCGGCCGATGACAATGCGGCAAATGCTAATGTGTGCGCTTAGGGCGGGGGCGCCGCCCCCTGTCTTGGCGTAAACCGCGCGCGGCGCTACATTCAATTCATGAGCAAATTCGGCCAGATCACCTCTGCGTTGAAAGCCCTTCCCGAGAAACGCCGGGAGGAAATCGCGGCGATCATCGAGACACTCTTCCACGGCGACCTCCATCCAGAAAGCGCGCTCAACGACGAGCAAGTCACCGACTTGCGTGCTCGCCTAGCCGATCCCGGACCGTTTGCTTCGGATGAGGACGTTGACGCTTTCTTCGCCCGCCTGACGGTCTGAGCGATGCGGCGCGTCAGATGGCGCGCGCGAGCCCTTGCCGATCTGGAAACCATCAAAGCGTGGCTGCCCAACGCAAATCCCTCCAAGACTTTGCTTCGGATAAGAACAGCGGCGGATACATTGCGCCGGCTTGGCGACATTGGCCGCCCCAGCCGCGTCGAAGGCGTGCGCGAAATGTCAGTTCGCGCCGCGCCCTACGTCATCGCTTATCAAGTGGATGGCGATACGATCGACATTCTCGCCGTCTATCACACAGCCCAAGATCGGCGCTGACCTACTTATCCGTCACCACAATCCGCGGCGGCAGTGGGTCGCTTTCGGGGGGCGCAGGGTGCGATGTCGGCGGCGGCAGCGCGCCGTCGCGTTCCAGCCCTGGCAGCATTGGGTCTTCGAAGATGGCCGGCAGTTGCTTTGCGGCGCGCGGGCGGCGCTTTTTGCGTTTGGGCGCTTCGGGGTGATCCTCGACACGGTTGTGCAGGCGCGCGAGCGCCGGATCGAGTTCGCCGCGCAGATAAACGGCCACCTGCCCCAACAAGCGCACGCTGGATAGCGTCTGGATGGCGCGAATGAAGCCGCCCCGGCGCGAGGCTTGTGAACCGACCACGCTTTCGAGATCGAGCCGATCGCACCAATACGGCGCGGTGTCCGCAAAGGCCGAACCCGTCACCGGATCTTCGTCCACACCCGCGCCTGGCGCGAAGAAGCGTTGCACGAAGTCGTACGGCTTGCCGTCGTCGGCCGGCGCGCTGACAACCAGGATGCCCTGGCGTGGTCCGCGGATGATCGTGTTGAGCGCCGCGATATCGGGCTTCAAGTTCACGACCGCGTCTTCGTTTTCCAGCACGACATTCGCGTACTCGCCAACGAACGCGTCGTAGATTTCATCGACGCCAAGCGCGAGCGCGACATCATCGTCCGGCGTCCACGGCGAGCGCTGCTTGCGCGGCAGATCGAGCGTGTAGCCTTCCGGCGTCGTCCGCACGACCAGCACGCCGGCGTGCGTATCGAACACCACGACTTCGAGATCGGAGTGAAGTTCACTCAAGATCATCGCACCCGCCGCCAACGTCGCGTGGCCGCAGATCGGCGCTTCCGTTGACGGCGTGAACCAGCGCAGCTGGTAATTGCCCTTGAGGCCGGTCGAGACCACGAACGCGGTCTCGCTGAGTTTGTTTTCGGTCGCGATGGCTTGCAGCACAGCGTCCGGCAGCCAGCGTTCCAGCGGCACCACGGCGGCCGGGTTGCCGGTGAAAACGCGATCCGTGAAGGCGTGCACGATCCAGATTTTCATCGCGTTTTCTATGGCTGCTCCGGCGCGTCCGCGCCAGCAGTCACGCGGCTTAAGGTGAACGCGGTTCGCCTAAGAGGCGATTTTGCACGGCCAATTGTGCCCCAGCGGCTGATGCCCCTGCCCGAATCCCGGCGCGTGGCGGATCGCTTCCATCACGTAAGCGCGCGCCTTTTCCACGGACGGTTCGAGCGGCTCGCCTTGCGCGTTATAGGCGGCGATGGCGGAGGCGAGCGTGCAGCCGGTGCCATGCGTGGCACGGGTTTCGATGCGCGGGCTTTCGAACACGCGATAGCCTTCGCGCGTCAGCAGCACGTCGCGGATGATGTCGCCTTCGATGTGGCCGCCCTTGATCAGCGCCGACCAGGCGCCGAGGCGATTCACCAAAACATCAGCGGCATCCATCTGGCCATCGAGCCCGCGCACCTCGACGCCGGTGAGCGCTTCCGCTTCCGGCGCGTTCGGCGTCACGATCGCGGCAATCGGCATCAGTTCGTCGCGGATGACAGCGATGGCGTCGCCATCCAGCAAAGATGCGCCGCCTTTAGCAATCATCACCGGATCGAGCACGACCGGCGCGCCGTCGCCCACCGCGTACCACGCCTCCATCACCGCGCGCACATGATCGGCCGAACCCATCATGCCGATCTTCCAGGTGTCAGCGCCGAGATCGCCCATCACCGCTTCGATCTGCTCGCGCACGATGTTCGGCGGCACGGCATGGACGTTCGTCACGCCCAGCGTGTTTTGCACCGTGATCGCCGTCACCGCCGTCATGGCGTAGCCGCCGAGCGCGGTGACGGTCTTGATGTCCGCCTGAATGCCGGCGCCGCCGCCGGAATCCGAACCGGCGACAATGAGAACGCGGCCTTTGGATTGGTAGGTCATGGCCGCTTCATCGCACGCCTAGAGCGTCGCGCGCCAGACCTTCAGCGCTTGCGCGGTTTCGGCGACGTCATGCACGCGCACCATGCCGGCATTGCCGTGCGCCGCGATCAAGGCCGCCGCGATGGAACCACCGAGGCGGCTTTTGCCGGCGTCCTTGGCGCGCTCATCGAGCGCCTGGATGAAGCGCTTACGCGAGGCGCCGATCAGCACAGGTTTGCGCGTCTCCTCGACGATGCGCGCGGTGGCGCGCAGTAGAGCGAGATTGTGTTCGAGCGTCTTGCCGAAGCCGATGCCGGGATCGACCCAAATATCTTCGATGCCGCGCTCCTCGGCGGCGCGAACGCGCGCCTGCAGAAACGCGATCACTTCGGCGACAACATCGTCATAGCGCGGCTCGGCCTGCATCGAGCGCGGCTCGCCTTGCATGTGCATCAGCACGACGGGGCGATGCAGCGAGGCGGCTGTCTCCAGCGCGCCCGGTGCACGCAACGCGTTGACGTCGTTCCACATGCTCGCGCCGGCGGAGATAGCGGCGATGGCGACGGAGGGCTTCATCGTATCGACGGAGATCGGCGCCCGCGTCGCCGCGCGCAGTGCGGCGATCACCGGCACGACGCGCGCCATCTCTTCGCGCTCCTCGACCGGAGCCGCACCCGGGCGCGTGCTCTCGCCGCCGACATCGATAATGTCCGCCCCCGCCTCCAACATGGCGAGCCCGCGCGGCGCCGCCGCGCCCTCGCTCACGCCTCCATCGGAGAAGGAATCGGGCGTCACATTGAGGATGCCCATAATGTATGGGCCGCCGGCCAGTTTGGGCGGCGGCAGTGCAATCGGTGTCATTGGCGGCGCGGATGACAAAGAGTATCCCGTTACGCAAGCTTGACGCACAGTGTAGCCCGCGCGCAGGTGTCACGCTCACGAAAACGCGATCACTGAATGATCAAACGCTTAGGCGCCCCGAACCGGGCTTGAGCGCCACTGCATTTGCAAGGCACGTCTGCACACGATGAGCGAATGGCGCATCAAATTGGGGCCAGTGCTGACGCCGATACTGCGCACATGGTGGCGTTTCCGCCGTCCCGCGACTTTGGGTGTCCGCGTGCTCTGCCGTGACGCGGAAGGCCGCATCCTGCTGGTGCGCCACGGCTACGCCAAAGGCTGGCACTTGCCTGGCGGCGGTGTCGAAGCGGGCGAAACAGCGGTCGAAGCCGGCATCCGCGAATTGGCTGAGGAAGGCGGCGTTGAAGCGATTGGCGCGCCAAAGCTTCGAGGCTTTTACGCCAACCACGCCAACTTCCCCAACGATCACATCGCGCTCTTCGAGGTCGAAACTTGGCGCCCCTGCGCGCCGCGCGACGGCCATGAGATCGCCGAGCGCGGCTGGTTCGCGCGCGACGCGTTGCCGGAAGGCGTCACGCCGGGGACGCTGCGGCGTTTAGCGGAAATATTTGACGGCGCGCCGCCAAGCGCCACTTGGTAACGTCGAACCCGAAAGAGGCCCACATGCGCTACCTGCACACCATGATCCGCGTTGGCGATCTCGACGCCGCGCTCGACTTTTTCTGCGCCAAGCTCGGCTTGGTGGAGATGAACCGCATGGAGAACCAAGGTGGGCGATTTACGCTCGTTTTTCTGGCAGCGCCCGAGGACGTCGAACTGGCCCGCGAACGCAAAGCGCCGATGGTGGAGCTCACTTACAATTGGGATGAAAACGAATATGGCGGCGGCCGAAACTTCGGCCACCTCGCCTATCGCGTGAAGGACATCTACGCGCTCTGCCAAAAGCTCATGGACAACGGCGTCACGATCAATCGCCCGCCGCGCGACGGCCACATGGCGTTCGTGCGCTCGCCTGACGGCATTTCGATCGAGCTTTTGCAGGAAGGCGACCGCTTAGCGCCGCAAGAACCGTGGGCGTCGATGCCGAATACCGGCGCCTGGTAAGAAAAGGCCGCGCTCCGAAGAGCGCGGCCTGATGCTTTGAGTGACGCGTTTCGCTTATTGCGAATAGAGTTCCGAGACGTGCAGCGTGGAGGGCTGCAGATCGCCTTCCGCGTAGGTGCCTACCCAGATGTCGTATTGGCCTGACGGCGCGCCTTGGATGGTGATGGCCGGGTTCAGACCTTCATTGCCGCCATCGTCGTCGCAGAGCCAATTGCCGCCGGCATCGTTGATGACGAGGGTGGTGTCGGCTTCAGACGTAACCGAGAAGATGAGCGGCAATTGGCCTGAGCCCGCCGTCCAGTTCACGCGATAGTCCGGCGCACGCGCGATCCAACCGGTGCACATTTCACTCACCACCGAAGCATGGATCGAACCGCCAGCGTCGATCGCCATCGTGTGCGGATCGGGCTCAAAGCCGGCGACGAGATCAACCGCGCCATAGGCGGGATCGAGCGAGAAGTCAGGCGCGTCACCAGTGGTCGCGTCCGGCGCGGACGGGCCGCCGATTTCCGATAAGAAGAGCTGCGCAGAGGCATTTTCGTCCGCCGTGCCGTAGCGGCCGACCCAGATCTGATAGCGGCCATTGCGCGGCTGCTGGATCGCCACCATCGGGTTCAAGCCGTTGCTGTCGTCGTTGCAGACCCACTGACCGTTCGGCGTGCGCACCGCGATCGTGGTGTCGGCATCCGATGTCGCGCCGATATAGAGCGCCGGAAAGTCGGCGACGTTGGCGGTGTAGCGCACAGTGTAGCTCGCGCGCGTGGCGACAAAGCCGGTGCAGTCGCCATTGACTGAACTCATGTCGATCGGGCCGCCGCCGAGCACCGAGACGGTGAACGGATCAGGCTCGAAGCCGGCGCGCAATTGCGTTTGGCCGTACGTGCCGGTGGCGCCGGTGTTGAGATTTTGCGCGTAAGCCGGCGCGGCGATCATCGCCAACGCCGCCACGGCGACCATAGTCCGAGTGAGTGATTTCATTGGTATCCCCGAGATTCCCTCTAGCGGCGCCATCTTCGCCTTCGGAACCCGCTTGGCAAGCGAAGAGCGAGCCGGTTTGCGGCGTTTTCGGGGTATTTTGGGCTTCAGCGACGGCCGAAGAGCTTTTCGATGTCGGAGAGCTTCAACTCGACATAGGTCGGCCGGCCGTGATTGCATTGGCCGGAAAACGGCGTCGCTTCCATCTGGCGCAGCAACGCGTTCATCTCGTCGCCGGTCAAACGCCGGCCCGCACGCACCGAGCCGCGGCACGCCATTGACGAACACACCTCTTCCAGCCGCTCCTTCAACGCATGCGCTTCGCCCAGTTCAGCAACATCGTCGACCAAGTCTTTCAGCAAGCCGGCCGCATCGATGTGGCCAAGCAAAGCCGGCGTTTCGCGCACCAGCATGGCGCCCGGCCCGAACGGTTCGATAACGAGCCCCAACTGCGCCAGCTCTTCCACACGCGCGCCGAGCGCTTCCGCTTCGCTGGGATCGAGTTCAACCACTTCGGGAATGAGCAAAGCTTGCCGGCGCACGCCGCCATTGGCCAACATCTGCTTCATGCGCTCATACACCAGCCGCTCATGCGCAGCGTGTTGATCGACGATGACGATGCCGTCCTCGGTTTGCGCGACGATGTAAGTCTCGTGCACCTGCGCACGCGCCGCGCCGAGCGGGAAGAAGCGCGCGTCTTCAGGATCGTGGTTCACCGCAGCGTGGATGGCGGATTCTAGATCGCCGGAGGCGCCGTGCTCGGCGAGATCGCGCGGCAACGCATCCACGCGCCCGCTCGGCATCATGAAATCGCCAGCGGCTAAGCGCTCTTCCGAAGCACCCCAGCTTTGCACGGTGGAGCGCAGGAACGGTTGCGGCGACTCAAACGCGCGCACCGCATCGAGCGCGCTACGCGCCGTCGTGGTCGAAGCGCGGTGGCCAGCGCCGGCCAGCGCGTGGCTAAGCGCACCAACAATCAGCCCACGCACCAAAGCCGCATCGCGAAAGCGCACTTCCGTCTTGGCCGGATGCACGTTCACGTCGACGTCGCCGGACGGCAGATCGAGAAAGAGCGCGGCCACCGGATGGCGATCGCGCGCGAGCAAATCCTGATACGCAGCGCGCACAGCGCCGACGATCAGCTTATCCTTCACCGGCCGGCCATTGACGAACAAATGCTGATGCTCGCGCGTGCCGCGATGGAAGGTCGGCAAGCCGGCGAAACCGGAGAGCCGCACTTCGCCGCGGGTTTGGTCGAGCGCGATGCAGTTAGGCGCGAAATCGGCGCCGAGAATTGCAGCGAGCCGCGCACGGCGGCCTTCATTCTCCGGGTCGCGCTCCGCCGCCAAGCGCACATTGGTGCGCCCATCGTGCTCCAGTGAAAACGCTACGTCGGGCCGCGCCATGGCGAGGCGTTTGACGATGTCCGACACCGCCATCATCTCGGCGCGCTCGGATTTCATGAATTTGAGCCGCGCCGGCGTCGCAAAGAAGAGATCGCGAACTTCGATACGCGCGCCGCTTTCGCTCAAGCCGGTCCACGAGGCAGGTTTCGGCGCATGCAGCGCGCCGCCCTCAACCTCGATCACCCAAGCGCCCTCAGCCCCGCGCGCCTTCGACGTGATCGAGAGCCGCGCCACCGCGCCGATCGACGGCAGCGCTTCGCCGCGAAAGCCCATCGTGTGAATGTGGAGCAGGTCAACATCGCCGCTCGCGCCGGCTTCCAGCTTCGACGTAGCGTGGCGCTCGACCGCAAGCGCCAACTCATCGCGCGGAATACCGCCGCCATCGTCCTCAACCGCGATCAACCCCAAACCGCCGCGCTCGATGCGAATAGCGATGCGCTTGGCGCCGGCGTCGAGCGCGTTCTCGACCAGCTCTTTCACCGCCGCCGCAGGGCGCTCAATCACCTCACCCGCGGCAATGCGGTTCACGGCTTCGGGGGGCAAACGGCGGATGGGCATGAATCAGTGCAGCGTATCATATTCTGTTTCGTCATTCCGGGATCGCGCAGCGAGACCCGGAACCCAGGGGCAAGCGACGTGCTGGCGGCCCCTGGGTTCCGGGCTCGACCTCCGGTCGCCCCGGAATGACGGAGTTTGTGCTAAGCAGACTCAATGGAAGAAAAGCCCAAACCCAACGCCGCTCAACTCGCATCGCCCAGTTTTCGGCTGGCCGCGCTCGATCAAGATTTTCTGCTCGGCGAATCCGCGCGCGGCGTGCGGTTTATGCTGGAGTACGAGAAGGCGGATCAGGCGCTCAAAGCCGCGCGCATCGCCTCCACCATTGTCGTGTTCGGCAGCGCTCGCATTCGCGAGGACGGGCCGGGCAAGCAACCGCTTTGGTACAGCGAAGCGCGCAAATTCGGACGGCTCGCGTCCGAACGCGGCGGCGCCTTGTGCGAGGAAGGCGGCATCCGCCGCAATGTCATCGCCACAGGCGGCGGGCCGGGCTCGATGGAGGCGGCCAATCGCGGCGCACGCGAAGCCGGCGCGCCATCGATCGGCTTCAACATTCGCTTGCCGATGGAGCAAGAGCCGAACGCGTATCAATCGCCGGAATTCACCTTCAACTTTCACTATTTCGCCATGCGCAAAATGCATCTGGCGATGCGCGCCAATGCACTGGTTGTGTTTCCCGGCGGCTTTGGCACCTTCGATGAATTGTTCGAGTTGCTGACGCTGCGCCAAACCCGCAAAGCCTCGCACGTGCCGATCGTGCTGATCGATGAAGGCTATTGGCGCGAGATCGTGTCGTTCGACAAGCTGGTCGAGTACGGCATGATCGATCCCGCCGACCTCACCCTCTTCCGCTTCGCCGACAATGCCGAAGGCGCATGGGAAGCGCTAATCGAGCAAGGCCTCGGCGACGCGCACGAAACGGACTCGGACGAAGATTTGGCGCGGGATATGTGATCGACGCTCACGTCTGCGCGGCCACAAACGTCCGCAGCACTTCCGCCGCCACCTCGCGCGTGCGTCCGGCGGGCCGGCCGATCAGTAGCGCGAGGGAACGGCCGAAGAGGCCTGCGCCCATCGCCAGCGTGACGCTGATCAACACCAGGTCTTCGGCCTGTTGCGCGTCGAGGTCGCCGAACGAGACGCGTTTCAGCACCACGCGCTGCACCGCCTCGCGCACGCTCGATAGCCGCCGCCATTCACCAGTGAGTTCGAGCCAGGCTGCAAGACGTGCAGCGCCGCGCGTTTCGAACACGTCGAACAGCGCCTGCACGACGGCTTCCTGTTTAATCTCCGGCCCGCCGGCCTGATCGGCGAGCGCCAGCACATCGGCGACCAGCTGCTGCACCATGCGGTCCATGAGTGCTGCGTGCAGCGCGTCGATGGCGCCGAAATGATGCAGCACGCTGGCGTTGGCCACGTTGGCGGCGGCCGCGACGTCGGCCAGTTTCAGCGCCAGCGGCCCCTGCTCCACCAAGAGCGCCTCGGCGGCCGCCAAAATGTGCTCGCGCGCCGCTTCCGGGGTGCGGCGGGTGCGAACCTTACCAGTTTTTCTTATTGACATTTTTGTCAGTAGAGCCAAATTGCCGATCAAACGCAAGTCTAGCCGAGGTTCTCCCCCCGAGGTGCAATCATGACCGCCAAATCGACACCCGCCGACGTGCAAATCCCCCCGCGCGATATCCGCTTCGATGTCGATGCGGCTAGGACCGGTCACTGGCTCGGCGGCGACCCGGTCGGCACGGCCGTGTTCAATGCGCTCTCGATCACGTTTCCCGATGGCGAGCGGCTCTTCATCGATGCGGTGCGCCACTATCGCGGCGAACTCAGCGGCAAGCTGGCCGAGGATGTGAAAGGCTTCATCGCGCAAGAGGCGATCCACTCGCGCGAGCACCATCATCTCAATCAGCTGATCGATCGCGACAAGTATCCGGTCGCCGAGGTCGAAGCCGGCGTGCGCGAGCGCGTGGCGTTCGCCCGATCGCGCGGGCCGATGCGGATGCTGATCTCCACCATCGCGCTGGAACATTTCACCGCGATGATGGCCGACGCGCACGCGCGCCATCTCGACTTATTCGAGAACGCCGATCCCGGCATCGAGCGCATGTGGCGCTGGCACGCGATGGAAGAGACCGAGCACAAGGCCGTCGCCTATGACGTCTTTCTGCACGCCACCAAGCACTGGTCGCCGCTGCAACGTTACATGCGCCGCACAATCGCCATGGCGCTGATCACCTATTTCTTCACCCGCAACATCATCCACTACGCCGCTTTGCTGCTCACGGCGGACGGCTATTCCTACAAAGACGCAGCCAAAGCAGTGCGCCGCTATGTGTGGCGCGCGCCGGGCATCTTTTCGCGCAATAAGAAGACCTATTTCGCTTGGTACCGCCCAGGCTTCCATCCGTGGGACGAAGACAATCGCGCGCTCGTCGCCGGCTGGCGGGCGGAGTTTGACGGCGCGGTTGCGAACGCGGCGTAACCTGGACCGCGGGTCTCCAGACCCGCTTTCTTACGCAAAAGATGCGGGTCTGAAGACCCGCGGTCCGTGGCTTACTCCAGCCCTTCGGGCTGCCCCACCACAACAAACGTGAACGCATCCGGATTATAGAGCCGGCGCAGCACGCGGTTGACGTCTTCCAGCGTCACGGCGCGGATGAGATCGTTGCGGCGGTTGATGTAATCGATGTCGCGCCCGGCGGCTTGATAGGAATGCACCACCGAGGCGATCTTGGCATTGCTATCGAGATCGAGCGCAAACGCGCCGGTGAGATAGGTGATGGCGTCGTTCACCTCGGCCTGCGTCGCGCCCTCAGTGTGCAGCCGGCGCAGTACATCGCGCGTCACTTCGAGCGCCTGCGCGACATTGCCATTCTCCGTCTGCGCCGAGCCGCGAATAAGCGCGCTGTGCTCGCGCACCGATGGGCCGGTGCCGATGCCATAGACGAGCCCGCGCTGCTCGCGCACTTCATCGACCAGGCGCGACGAGAACCCGCCACCGCCAACGATATAATTGGCGACCGCAAGCGGGATCCAATCGGGGTCCTCGTCTTGAATACCGGGGGCGGAAAAAACGACGAGGCTCTGCGGCTGCGGCAGTTCGCGCACGATGAGCGGCGTTGGCGGACTTAAGACGACATCCGCCGGCTCGGGCGGCGCCGCCCCCTGCGGCAGCGCGCCAAAGATGTGATCGACCGCAGCGCCCGCAGCAGCAGCGTCAATGTCGCCGACGATGGTGATTTGCAAAGTGGCGCGATTGAACAACGCCGCGCGCCGCTCGATCAAACCCTGCCGCGAGATTGCCGCGACGCTCTCGCGTGATGTGCGCCCAGCATAAACGTGACCAGGATATTGCGCCTGATCCAGAGCGAGATTGGCCAGATAGCCCGCATTGGTCTCGCGTGTGCGCAGGCCAACGATCATCTGACGGCGAATGCGCTCCAGAGGCGCCGCATCGAAGCGCGGCTCGTGCAGCGCCAAGCGCGCCATTTCCCAAGCGGCGCCGCTGTTTTCGCTGAGAGTCGTGATGCTCATGCCGATGCCGTCCCAGCCGGCCGAGAAGCCGAGCGACATATTCAGGTCTTGCAGCCGTTCTTTGAACGCGTTGGCCTCCAGCGACCCTGCGCCCTCCGTCAGCATGTCGGCCATGACGCTGGTGACGCCGACCATGTCTTGCGGCTCAATGGCGGAACCGCCGCGCCAATAGGCGCGCATGACCACCATCGGCACGGTCGAATCCGAAACCAGCCACGCCTCGATACCGCCGGGCGAGACGATACGTTCGATATCGACGCCGGACTGCGCCGTCGCTTGCGGCGTCTGCGCCAATGCTGGCGCAAGTGGCGAGCTCACACAGAGCGCGAAAGCCAAAGCGAGAGCGCGGATCATTGCGCTGCCTCCAGCGGCAGCAGCCAGCCTGTCACCGAGCTGTCGATATCGAGCGTGCCGCGCGCCAGCGTCAGCGCTTCCTCACGCGTCACCGCGCTGATGTCGTTAGCCCAGTTCACCACATCGTCGATCGACTCGCCTTGCGCCAGAGACGCGCCATAGATGTTGGCGAGCGATTCCTGGCTGTCGCGTGCATAGATCGCCGCCGCCGAGAGCGAGGATTTTGCACGCTGCAACTCAACTTCGGTCGGTCCGTCGCGCAGATACTCGGCAATCACCGCATCGAGCGCAGCTTCGACGGTTTCCAGCGACACGCCATCAGCGGGCGTCGCCCAAACCGAGACGCTGCCGCCGCCGAGGCCGGAAGCATTGCTGCTGGCGCCGGCGCTGACGGCGATGCGCTGGTCTTCGACCAATGCGCGATAGATGCGGCTCGTCTCCGAACCGCCCAGCACTTCGATGGCGACATCGAGCGCATGCGCTTGCCGGCCAGTGTCGGTGCCGTAGCTGATGGCGCGGTACATGCGCGTCATCGAGGGCTGGCGGACTTTCTCGTCGCGATGCGTCACGCGCATCGGCCCGATGCTCGGCGGATCGGACACCCAGGTGCGCGACGGCAAATCGCGCGTCGGCCGCAAGCGGCCGTAATAGCGCTCCGCCAGCGGTCGCAACTCTTCGGCCGAGATATCGCCGGCGATGACGAGGATGGCGTTGTTGGGCGCGTACCAGGTTTCGTAGAACGCCTCGGCGCTGGCGCGGTCCAGCGTGTTGATCTCATGCAGCCAGCCGACGATTGGCGTGCCGTACGGATGATGCGGCCACAGCATGGCGCGCATGCGCTCGCCCAAAATCGCGCCCGGATTATTATCGGTGCGCTGGCGGCGCTCTTCGACGATGACGTCGCGCTCGGAGAGGAACGTCTCATCCGAGTAGCGCAGATTGCGCATGCGATCGGCTTCCATGCGCATGACAAGATCGAGCCGGTCACGCGCGATGCGCACGTGGTAGGCCGTGTAATCCCATGAGGTGAAGGCGTTTTCGTCCCCGCCATTGCGGGCGATTTGGCGCGAAAACTCGCCGGGTGGAATCGTGCGCGTGCCCTTGAACATCAGGTGTTCGAAGAAGTGGGCGATGCCGGAATGCCCGCGCGGTTCGTCAGCCGCGCCGACGCGGTACCAGACCATGTGCGTCACGACAGGCGCGCGGCGATCGGGGATCACCACTACCTGCATGCCGTTGCGCAGTGTGAAAGTTTCAGGCCGCGGCAGTTCGCGCGCTGGCGCAGCCGACGCGAGCGCCAAGAACGCCAAACAGAAAGCGATGAAACGCGCCGATCGAGCCGCCACTAGCGGGCTCAGGTGCCGGGCAGCCGGATTCCGCCGCGATCGCGCGCGATCGTGACTTGGCCGCCGCCTGTCGCGCGGCGAATGGCTTCGTCGCGCTCGATGCGTTCAGCTTCCGCTTCAGCATTGATCGGCGTCGACGGCGCAGCGCCGCTGCCGCCGAAGGCGAGCAGACGATCGACGAAGCCTTCGCTGCGACGCACGACGCCTTGGCCTTCGTAATCGATCTGATCGCGAATACTGGGATCGACAGCGTCAGCGCCGGCGGCGCCGACGAACGCGCGCTCGCCTTGCGTGGCGGCGACCCCAACTTCTTCACCGAACAGCGCCGCGCGTGCTTCAGCGTCGGCGTCAAGTTCTTGCGGACGCGCCTCGCCCGGCCGCGGCGGACGAAGGCTGTAATCCGGCGGCAGCGTCAGCGGCGCTTGGGTGACGACACGAAATTCGTCCGGGGATTGTTTGCCCGCGCCGACGATCCGCGAAACCGTCCCGCAGCCGCTGGCGGTCGCCGCGGCGGCCAGAACCGCAATCAACGCAATAGACTTGTTCATCGGACGCGCGTCTCCCTCAGGTTCTGGTCGTTCTAGCGAGGCCAGGCGCACCCGCCAAGCCGCAGTCCCAGTGAAGGGGTTCGCCCCTCATCGTGACGGTTATGGGGCGAATTCGCCCGAAAAGTCAGCCGCCTTGGCCGCCGCCCGGACGGGCGAACCTGGCCCTGATCTGGCTCCAAGGCGTGCCCTTGCCCGGCTCGGACTCGGTCAAAAAGATCATATCGAAAGCGAGCAGAATGGCGCCCACGGTGATCGCGGCGTCGGCCACATTGAACACCCAGGGGAACCAAAGCCCGTTGAAATCAAGGAAGTCCGCCACCGCGCCGAAGCGAATGCGATCGATCACATTGCCCAGCGCCCCGCCGACAACGAGCCCCAAAGCAGCCGCCGTCCACTTCCGCTCAGCGCTCTTCAGCCACCATAAAAAGACGCCCGAAATCACGAACGAGAGCGCCACGAGGCCCCAGCGCGCCAGATCCTGATCAGCGCGCAGCAGGCCGAAACTGACTCCCCGGTTCCAGACCATTTGCAGGTCAAAGAACGGCGTCAGCTCGATGAAGCGGCAATTATAGCCCAGTTCGAGGCAGCCCTCAGGGCTGAACCGGCCCGGTCCGAGCACGAGCCACTTGCTGATCTGGTCGGCGACGAAGACGACCGCCGCGATGATAAGGCCGAAGCGAAGCATGGCCGCGGGTTATGGACGCCCCCGCCAAAAGCGGCAAGGCGGCGCCGCCCTTCGCAACACTGGCGTTCCGGGCCATGAAGGCCGGATGCGGTTCATCCCCCTCCTTGCGCTCGCCTTCCTGGTCGCCGCGCCAGCGCGGGCGGAGCCTCTACACGACGCAGTCGACGCCTATGCGCTTTATCAAAACGACATCACCGCGCTGATCACGCTCGACGTCGCGGCAAACGATCTCGATGCGGCGCTCGCATTGGCGCTGCGGCACGATCCGGACCGCGTCGCGCAAGGCTGGCTCGCTTATGGCGCGCTAGCGGCGTCGCAATCGCCAGCGTTCGTGGCCGGCGTGCGGTCGCGCATCCGCGCTGCTGGGCGCGCGCCGGTGTTGCGACAGCTGACGCGTGACGCGACCTATGCGCGCCGACGCCCACCCGGCGCGGCGGAGGCGATCAACATTATTCTCGCCTCCAACGCCGCCGACACCACGCGCATGATCGCCGCCGGCCATCGCTACAGCGGCTTCGGCGAAGGCATGGTTGAGAGCGCGTCAGATGCGGTGCGACGCGATACGCGCAGCGAACAGATGCGCACGCTCGCGGGCATCGCACGCCCGCTCGCGCCAGACTTGGCGCCGCGCCTGCACCCTGGCGTACTCGGCGCAACACCACTGACTGATCCCTACGCGTTCGGCGGCGTGCGCTTCTGGGACGCGCTGGCACGGCGCACGTCGGCATTGCCTGGCGCCGCGCAATGGCGCGAGCAACCATCGCGCGCCGACCGCATCAACCGCATGCTGACATTAGCTGGCCTCTTCATCGCCGAAGCCGGCGACACGCCGCGCGTGCGCGACATGCTGCGCGACGGCGCACTGACGGAATGCTTGGCGATGGAGCAGTTGGAGCTACGCCAATGCGCTTCCGTCTCCGCCTCCGCCAATGACGACGCCCACTGCATCGCCCGCCACGGCCTCACCGAACCCGCCGCGTGCTTCGCGCTGGCGCAAGCGCCCTAGTCTTCGCTTTCCGCTTCAATCGGCTGAAAATCGCGCACGAAGCGTTCGAGAAGACGTACGCCAAAGGCGGCTGAGCCTTCGGGTTTCCAATCGTTGGGAGCGGTCCAGGCCACGTTGGCGATATCCAAATGCGCCCATGGAATCTCGCGGCTGATGAACTCGCCGATGAAATACGCGCCGGTGCCTGCGCCGGCGCCTGTCCCGCCCTGGTTGCGCAGATCGGCGATGGGTGAGCGCATGTCGGCGGCGTAGGAGTCGTCGATCGGCAAACGCCACAGCAACTCGCCCGTTGCACTGCCAGCCGCATTCAGTTGCGCGGCCAGCGCGTCATGGCGGCTGAACAGCCCCGCATATTCGCCGCCGAGCGCGCCGCCGACCGCACCGGTCAACGTCGCCACATCGACCACCGCTACCGGATCGAGATGCCGTTCCGCCCACGACAGCGCATCCGCCAGCACAAGCCGGCCTTCAGCGTCGGTGCTGATGACTTCGATGGTCGTACCGTTCATGGCCGTGAGCACATCGCCCGGGCGAATGGCGCCGCCATCGGGCATGTTCTCCGCGAGCGCCGCAATCGCGACGACATCTACCGCAGCGCGCGAGCGCGCCAGCGCCAATACCGCGCCAGTGACGCTGGCCGCACCCGACATATCCATCTTCATGTCGCCCATGCCGGCAGAGCCTTTGATCGAGATGCCGCCGCTATCGAAGGTGATGCCCTTGCCGGCGAGCACAATCGGCCCGTCCGCTGGCGCGCCGCGTCCACGATACCGGATGACGAGCAAACGCGGCGGCCGTTCAGAGCCTTGGCCCACGCCCAACAACGCGCCCATGCCTTCGCGGCGCATCGCGGCCACGTCGAGCACTTGAATGGTCACACCAGGCACGCCAGCAAATGCTTCGCGCGCGCGGCGCACGAATGTTTCCGGATAAATGACGTTGGCCGGTTCGTTCGAGACGTCGCGCGTCCACGCCATCGCATCAATCAGCGCGCGGCCGCGCCCAGCATATAGCACCTGCGTTTCCGCGTGGACTTCGACGATAATGGTCGTCGAACTCAGCGTCTCGGCGTCGCGCGCGTCGTCACGATAAAGATCGGAGCGATACTCGCCGATGCCCATGCCGGTAGCGAATTCGGCGACGTCGCCGCTGCTCAATCCATGCGCCAACACCTGCACCGCGCCCGGCTCTTCCAACAGCGCACGCCCGGTGACCGCGCCGGCCATCTGCACAACCGAGGCGGACGGCGTCTCGCCGAGGCCGACAACGAGGATGCGATCCCACCCGCCAATGCCGCGTAGCGACAGCGTCTGCCGCGCGCGATAATTGAAACGGGCCGAAGTCAGCGCGCGCGTGATCGCTTCGCGCTCTTCGGCGCTCAAAGCTGCCGCGCGCATCTCCAGATCGCTCGCTGTACCGAGCGGGATGACAAGCGAGCCTGCCGCCGTGCCGAGATCAGACGAAAACCGCATTGGCCGCTGCTGCGCCGACGTCGCCACCGCCGCGCGCGCATAGGCGCCAGTTTGCGCGTCCGCCGTCGGCGCCGCGCCAACCAACGCCGCCGTCATGGCGGCGGCGACAAAGATATTCACGTTCATCGCATGTCCCCTGTTGCCGCGATATGGGCAAGTCGCTCGGTCGTTCGCAAGCCGTGTTCGCGCGACAGGGGCGCGGCGTGCGACGAACGTCCGTGCGGCGCGACCTAGCGCGCCGCGTCCCATTCCATCACCGCTTGCGCGTCGCGCGGGGTGATGTCGGGAAAGCCGGGCAAGGCGGTCGCGGGATCGAAGTATTTCCACGAGCGGGCGCATTTGACGCCCGGCGCTTTTTCGACTTTCACGGCAACACCAGCGACCTCCGGCAAACGGAACGCATCGGCCGGGCCCTCACCAGCCTCGATGTCGATGCCGCTGGTGATGCAGAGTTCGGCGAAGTCGATCGCTTGCAACGACGCGCGCAGGCTCTCATCGGCTACCCACACGCGCGGCCGCGCTTCCAGCGCCGCGCCGATCAGCTTTTCGCGCCGCGCCACTTCGAGCGCGCCGGTGACGACCGACCGCGCCTCGCGCAAGCGCGCCACTTCCTCGCCCGCGAAATCATCCTCCCACGCGGCCGGCGTCTCGGGAAAGAGACGCAAGTGCACAGAGACATCGTCCGGGAAGCGCGTGAGCCACGTTTCTTCCGCCGTGAACGGCAGGATCGGCGCAAGCCACGCGGTCAACCGCGAGAACACTTCGTCCAGAGCCGTGCGGCAAGCGCGGCGGCGTTCGCTCGACGGCGCGTCGCAATAGAGCGCGTCTTTGCGCACATCGACGTAGAAGGCCGAGAGATCGACGTTGCAGAACTCGACGATGGCTGAGAGCGCGACACGGAATTGGTAGGTCGTGTACGCATCGCGAACGGTGCGATCTAATTCCCAGAGCCGATGCATGAGCCAGCGTTCGAGCAGCGGCATGGATTTCACATCCACACGCTCGCTCTCCTCAAACCCCTTCAGCGACCCCAACAGATAACGCAGCGTGTTGCGCAGCTTGCGATACATTTCTGTCGACTGATCGAGCATCGTCTTGCCGAGCCTAAGATCATCGCCGTATTCGGCGCCGGCGATCAGCAGGCGGAGAATTTCGATGCCGTTATTCTTCGCAATCGCCTGCGGCTCGATGACGTTGCCGATCGATTTGGACATCTTCTTGCCCTCCTCGTCCATCGTGAAGCCGTGCGTGACGACCTCGTCGTACGGCGCGCGCCCGCGCGTGGCGCAGCTTTCGAGCAAGGAGGAATGAAACCAGCCGCGATGCTGGTCGGAGCCTTCGAGATAGATCGTCGTCACCGGGTTTGCGAATGAGGGCCGCGTCGGCGCTTCGGGATTGCCGACGACGAAGGCGTGCGTGGAGCCCGAGTCGAACCAAACATCCAAAATGTCTTCGACCTTCTCGTAATCGGCCGCCTTGTGCTTCGCGCCCAGAAACTCTTGCGCATCCGTCGCCCACCACGCATCGGCGCCGCCGGCTTTCATCGCCGCGACAATGCGCGCATCGACGTCATCATCTTGCAGGATCGAGCCGTCCACTTTCAACACGAAGATCGGCAGCGGCACGCCCCAAGCGCGCTGGCGCGAGACCAGCCAATCGGGCCGATCGTCGATCATGCCTTTGATACGATTGTAGCCGGTCTGATCGCCGGTGCGCTTCTGGCCCCAATCGACGCGATCAATTTCAGCAAGCGCCACCTGGCGCAGCGTGCGTCCGCCGCCAACGGCGTACGGCTTGTCCACGGCGATGAACCATTGCGGCGTATTGCGGAAGATGAGCGGCGCTTTCGAGCGCCACGAGTGCGGATACGAGTGCTTCAGCTGCCCGCGCGCCAGCAACGCGCCCGCTGCGATCAGCGCTTCCATCACTGCTTTGTTGGCGGGGCCGTCCTTGCCGATGTTCTTGCCGTCGAGCTGAAGGATTTCGAGGCCTTCGAAACCAGGTGCTTCCTTGGTGAAGCGGCCTTCTTCGTCGACAGTGAACGGGATGCCTTCTTGGCCGAAATGCTTCGTCCAGATGACAAAGTCGTCGGCGCCGTGCCCCGGCGCGGTGTGTACAAAACCTGTGCCGGCGTCATCGGTGACATGATCGCCGTCAAGCAACGGGACTTCAAAGTCGTAGCCCCGGCCTCGGAGCGGATGCGACGCGACGACCCCTCTGGCGTCAAATTCGGCAACACGCGTCCAGGATGCCGCCTTCGCAGTGCGCAACACATCTTCTGCTAGCTTGTCGGCGAGGACGAGCTTGTCGCCCACCTTCACCCACGGCTCAAACGCTAAGCCCTCTTCGATGCTGTCGGCGCGATAGATGCCGTAATTGATCTTCGATGAGAATGAGACCGCGCGGTTGCCGGGAATCGTCCAGGGCGTCGTCGTCCAGATAACGACGGAAGCGTCCTTCAACTCTTCAAGTCGCTTCAGGTGCGCTGCCTCGGCGTCTCCAGCGTCCCCCCAAACGCCCGTTGCCACATCGGCCACAGGAAACTTCACCCAGATCGTGGGGCTCGTCTTCTCCGCGTACTCCACTTCCGCTTCCGCCAGCGACGTCCGCTCCACCGGGCTCCACATCACGGGCTTACTCCCGCGATAGACCAGCCCCGTCCGCACCACGCGCAGAAACTCAGCCGCGATCGCGGCTTCCGCCTCAAAGCTCATCGTCGTGTAGTAATTGTCCCAATCGCCCTCGATGCCGAGGCGTTTGAATTCTTCGCGTTGTAGCGGGATCCATTTATCGGCGTATTCGCGGCAGGCTTTGCGAAACTCGACGGCCGGCACTTCCGACTTCTTCCTGCCCGCTTTGCGGAAATCTTCTTCGACCTTCCACTCGATCGGCAGGCCGTGACAATCCCAACCGGGCACGTAATCGCAATCGAAGCCCGCCATCTGGCGCGTGCGCACGACGAGATCTTTCAGGATCTTGTTTTCGGCGTGCCCGATATGGATCGGCCCGTTGGCGTAGGGCGGGCCGTCATGAAACACCGCTTTCGGGCGCTTGCGCGCCGCTTCACGCAAACGTGCATAGAGCCCGATCTCGGCCCAGTACGCCAAGCGCTCAGGTTCGCGTTGCGCCAAGCCCGCCTTCATCGGGAACGGCGTGTCAGGCAAAAACAGCGTTTCGCGGTAATCGCGCCCTTGAGGCGCGCCCTTCGGCTCATCGGCCACGAGGACTTCTCCGTATAAGCGAGTGATGTGTAGACGATCCCGGCGCCGCGGAGCGAGTGCTCAACACGGACCGGGCCTCAAATTCGAGGCGCCGCTATGGGGAAACGGAAGTGGTGCGGCATGCGTTGGGGCTCTACCACCCGCCTCCGCGGAACGCCACATGCATTGCGGGCGGCGCCCAAGAGGTCTAAATGCCCCGCCTTCCGGCCAGAAAAGCCCCGACCAAACCCATGACCACAGCCCACGACATCTCTTTCGCCAAGCTCGATGAGCCCGGCGAAATCAAGCTCGAAGACTATGCCGGCAAGGCGGTGTTGGTGGTGAATGTGGCCAGCGCGTGCGGCTTCACCTCGCAATATCGCGATCTGGAAGCGCTCTACGAAGCCAAGGTCGGCAAGGGCCTCGTCATCGTCGGCGTGCCCTGCAACGATTTCGGCCATCAGGAAGCGGGCAGCGAGCGCGACATTCGCGAGTTTTGTGACAGCTCCTACCACGTCACCTTCCCGATGACGGCGAAGGTCGAGATCGCGGCCTCAGCCAAGCGCCACCCGTTCTACAAATGGGTGGCCGAGGAATTGGGCGAGAGCGCCCTGCCGCGCTGGAATTTCCATAAGTACTTGATCGGCAAAGACGGCCAGCTCGTCGGCGCCTTCCCCTCCAAGGCCGCCCCGCTGGGGCCCGAGGTGCTGGACGCGATCAAGACCGCGCTTTGCGCCGGCGAGACGGTGTAGCGGCAGCTACGATTACCGCAGGTAGTGCTTGCACCTTGTGTAACCGCGCCTATCGTTCCGCCTCGGAGGCGGTTCCGTGAGCTCATCCACGTCGGATAATAAGGCTGCGGCCCAACGATCGCAGGATCGAGGCGTTGCGCGCCGGCACGCCTTTCTGGAGGCGGCCCGCGAAGTCTTTCTCGAACAGGGCTACGAGGCGGCCAGCGTCAATGACGTGGTGCGCCGCGCCGGCGGCTCGCTGGCCACCCTCTATGCCCAGTTCGGCAACAAGGAAGGCCTCTTCCTCGCCATCGCCCAGGATCTGCACGAAGAGCTGGTGCACGCGATGACGCCGCAGAACGTCGACCACCTGCCGCTCGAAGAAGGCCTGCAAGTCATCGGCGAGCAATTCTGCCGCAACCTGATTTCGCGCGACAGCCTCGCCTTCTTCCGCATCATCGTCGGCGAAGGCCGCCACTTCCCGGAACAAGTGCAGCGCTACATCGCCCAAGGCGGGGCCGAGAAAGTGCGCGGCGTCATCGCGCGCAAAATCGAGGCCGCCGGCGCTCAGCTTGGCGACCCGGAAGTCGCGGCGTCCTATCTGCTCGAACTCTGGCGCAGCCGGCACCATTACCGGGCGCTCGCCGACCTCGCCAAGCATGTCCGTGACGCAGTGCAGTTTTTCCTGCGCGCGGCCCGCTAGGTTCCGATCTGAACCGCAAGCGGCCATGCCGTTCAGCGTTCATTCAGACGCCGTTCAGCCGGTTAATAGGATGCTCACCATTGCGAGGGTGCGCCTGCAAGGGCGCACAGGGAGCCTCAACATGAAAAAGACTCTCATTGCGGCGGCAGCCGTGTTGAGCGCGGCGGCTTTATCCGCGCCGCCAGCCTACGCGCAGCGTGGCGGCGACGACAGTGACCGCCGTGGTGAAGTGAGTGATCGTGGCGGACGCGGCGGCGGCGATCGTGATCGCGGCGGCCGAGGCGGCGGACGTCGCGGCGATGACGGCGGTGGCGGCGGCGGGCAACAGGCCGCGCCTCCTCCGCAACCGCAACCACCCCCGCGCAACCCGCTCGGCGGCCGGCCACGCGATCCGCAACCACAAGTCCAAGTCCAACAACAAGGCGGCGGCGATGGCGCGCGCTTCGGCGGCGATCGCGGTCGTGGCGGCGAAGGTGCGCGCGGCGGTGACGGACAACATGGCCGTGGCGGCGAGGACGGTCAGCGCGGTCGCGGTGGCGAAGGTGCGCGCGGCGGCGACGGACAACGCGGCGGTGGCGAAGGCCTGCGCGGCGGCGACGGTCAGCGCGGTCGCGGCCAATTCGACGGCAATCGTGGTCGCGGCGGCGAGGGCCAGCGCGGCGGCGATGGTCGCGGACAATGGGATGGCAACCGTGGTGGCGATGGCCAACGCGGCGGCGGTCAGTTCGATGGCAATCGCGGTCGCGGCGGCGAAGGCCAGCGTGGCGGCGATGGTCGCGGTCAATGGGATGGCAATCGCGGTGGCGATGGCCAGCGCGGTGGCGGTCAATGGGACGGCAATCGTGGCCGCGACGGCGATCGCGGGCGTGGCGATTGGGACGGCAATCGCGGCCGTGACGGCGGCCGCAGCGATGCGGGCGATCGTGGACGCGGCGGCCGTGACTGGGCGCGCGACGGACGCCGCGATTGGCGTGACGATGATCGGCATCGCGCCGATTGGGATCGCGGTCGCCAAGACCAGCGCTATCGTCCGCACTGGAATACGCACAACGACTTCCGCCGGCCGCGCTACAGCGATTGGCGCCACGTGCGGCACGGCTATTACTTCGACCGCGGCTACTCCAACATTCTCTACGGCTATTACGGCCGCAGATATTATTGGTGGAGCTATGACGGCTGGAGCCGCCCGTATCGGCGCTGGTCGGTCGGCTACGGCATCCCCTCATGGCTCTATTGGGAGCCGCTGCCGTGGGATCTCTACTACCGGCTGCCGCCCGCACCGTACGGCTGCCGCTATGTCTACGCTGATGGCGACGTACTGCTCGTAGCCATCGCCACCGGCATCATCCTCGACGCGCTGCTCTACGATAACTACTGAGCGCGCCAGAGGGACGCTAAGGGAGAGCCGCTCTGCGCAAGCAGGGCGGCTCTTTCGCATCAATCGAAGCCGACGAACACCGCCGCCTCATCGACGCGCTTGCGTTCGGACACGACAGCATTGGCCGGAAAGCTCTCATCCGGCCAGCCCAGCGCGATGCTCTTCATGATGACTTGATCGTCGGCGATGCCGGCATGCTCGCGCACCACCGGCGACTGCATGATGCCCTGGCTGTTGATCACCGCGCCAAGACCACGCGACCAGGCGGCGTTGACCAGAGCGTTCGCCACCGCGCCGCAATCGAACGGCGTATCGTCGCTGCCGTCCAACACGCGGTCATAGGTCACGATCACGCACACCGGCGCGTCGAACTGACGGAAGCCGCGCAGCACCCAATCTTGCCGCTTCTCCGCATCATCGCGCGCGATCCCCATGGCGGCAAACAATTGCTTGGCGACGCCGATCTGGCGCTCGCGATGTGCGCCCGCGAAAGCCGGCCCGGTGCGAAACTCACGCGACTGCGGCACGCCCGCCACCATCCGCTCGGTGTTGCCTGCCCGAATGCGGTCGAGTGGCGCGCCAGTGACGACGTAAAAATTCCACGGCTGCGTATTCATCGACGACGGCGCCCGCATCGCCAGCGCGATGATTTCCTCGATCAAGGCGCGCGGCACCGGATCGGGTTTGTAGCCACGAATGCTCCGCCGCCCCAGGATCACGTCATCAAACTGCATGCATCGCCCCGCCAAGTACTGGCGCGCCCATCGCACATCCAAGTGACTCCCGCCAGCGCCGAGCCAGCCCTAAAGCGCGAGCCGGTCTTTATCCATGCGCAGCGTGACGACAACGCCCTGTTCGCACCAATCGTGCTCGACCGAGCCGTTGAGTTGCGATGTCATGGTGCGCCTGAGAAGCTTGCTGCCAAAGCCGCTGAGCTCCGATGGCGCGACCACGGGCGGGCCGCCGCGTTCGGTCCAGACCACCACGACTTCGTTGTTCTCCGAAACGGCGGCGACATCGAGCGTGCCGCTCGGATCGGAGAGTGCGCCGTATTTCACCGAATTGGTGGCGAGTTCGTGCAGCACCATTGCCAGCGCCGTCGCGCCGGCTTCGCCGACCGACATGCGCGGCACCGACACGCGAATGCGCCCGCTGAACGCGCCCATGTCGTCATAGGGCGCGAGCAGGATGGTCAGCAGATCGCCCAGTAAGGCGCCATTTTCCTGGCCGCCAGGGACGGGTCGAACAAGGTCATGCGCCCGCCCGAGTGCGCTCAGCCGCGTCGTCAATTCCTTCGCCATCTCCGCCGCGGTTTCGGTTGAGCGCGACGTAATCATCGTCAGCCCCGTCGCAATGCTGAGCAGGTTCTTGACCCGGTGGCTCATTTCCCCGGCGAGCAGTTCGTGCGCTTCTTCGGCCTGCTTGCGGCCGGTGACATCGAGAAAAATGCCGAACATCGTGCGGCCTTCGATGTCGGCGTCGTCACCCTGCCCGCGCGCCGATATCCAGCGGACGTAGTTGCCGGCGATAATGCGAAAATCGATCTCATACGGCCCCACGATGGCGCGCGTGGCGGCGAACGCAGCGCGCACACGGTCGCGATCGGCAGGGTGAATTTTCGCGGAGAGATCTTTCGAAGATGACAAAGGGGCGGAACGGCAGATCCCAGAGCTTGTAGCCGTGCTCGTCCATGGTGAAGCGGTCGGTGTCGACGTTCCACGACCAAAGCGCCACGCCTGCCGCGGTGACGGCAAGGCGCAAGTATTTGGCGTTCCACTCCGTCGATGAAGGGGGAACTGTCGTCATGACGGCCTCACCTACGCACGGCGTGAACGACGGTCGGTACGCGACCGCACACAGAGCGTGCCGGGCTCAGGGCAGCGCCGTCATCGGCGGCTGACGTTGTGGCTCCTTGATTGGATCTTCCGGCGGCTCGACGGGCGGCTGGGTCGGCGGTTCCGGGGAATCTGGTTCGGGATGATATGGATCGGTCATGACCGCCAACGCGCGAGCGGCGGTTTCGGCGCCTAGCCGAAGAACATTTCCCAAATCACCCGCCCCGGCGCGATCGCGCTCACGCCCGCAATCACCAGGCCAATATAAAGCCCAGTCATAGCGCGTGCGTGCGACATCACCTTTTTGCGCGCCAGCCAGAGCGCCATCGGCACGCCGACGAGCGCCATCACCGAGAAGATGTGGATCGGGCTGAACTGACCGTCGCGCATGTCGCGGATGAAGAAGGTGGCTACGCCGGTGGAGAGCATCGCCGCCGCCCATATCCAGCCGAACACGCGGTGCGCGCCCGTCCCTTTCGGCAGCACGAACTGCACCGGCCCCAGCAGCAACGCGACGGCGACGGTGACGACGTGAAATTGCACCAGCGCGCTTTGCGCCAGAAGCGGCGCCAGATCGAACTTGAGCGTCTCCGGCGGCGCCACGCTCCACGCGCCAGGAACCAGCACGAAGATCGCAACCACGATCGCAAAACAGCCGGCGAAGATGAGCCAACCCATCCGCCGATCCGCGCGCGTCTCTGTATCGACGGTTCGCGCCGGGGTTGCGTTCGGGTCGGGTTGGGTCAGATCGCTCATGAGACTTTGTTATACAAAGTTCTTTTCGTCTGCAATCGAAAAAATAGCGCTCCCCGCCCCGCCCAGCGCGGTTGACGGGCCAGCCCCTACCCCCTAAATCCCGCTCGTTAGCAACCGCCCGCGCTGAGTGCTAAAGCGTAGGCGGAGCTCAAATGGCGTTTAAAACAAGGGAGTAGATAGTGGCGACCTTTCGTCCTCTGCACGATCGCGTGCTCGTGAAGCGCGTAAAAGAAGAAGAAAAGACCAAGGGCGGGATCATCATCCCGGAAACCGCGCAAGAAAAACCGCAAGAAGGCGAAGTCGTCGCCGTCGGCCCGGGCGCCCGTGACGAAGACGGCGAATACATCAAGCCGGACGTCAGCGTCGGCGACCGCATCCTGTTCGGCAAATGGTCGGGCACGGAAGTGAAAGTCGATGGCGAAGAGCTCCTGATCATGAAGGAGACGGACATCCTCGGCGTCATCGAAGAGAAAAAAGCGAAGAAGAAGGACGCGGCTTAACAGCCGGGACCGCGCGCCTTCAGGCGCGCACTTCGCTTCACCCAGATTTGCGGGCCTGAAGGCCCGCGCTCCAAACACAGAGGTACAAACACAATGGCTGCTAAAGTCGTGCAATTCGGCGCAGACGCGCGCGAGCGCATGCTCCAGGGCGTCGACATTCTCGCCAACGCGGTGAAGGTCACGCTTGGCCCCAAGGGCCGCAACGTCGTCATCGAAAAATCCTTCGGCGCCCCCCGCACCACCAAGGACGGCGTCACCGTCGCCAAGGAAATCGAGCTCGAAGACAAGTTCCAAAACATGGGCGCGCAACTCATTCGTGAAGTTGCCTCCAAGACCAATGACGAAGCCGGCGACGGCACCACCACCGCCACGGTTCTCGCTCAAGCCATCGTTCGCGAAGGCATGAAGGCCGTCGCTTCGGGCCGCAATCCGA
>LNFM01005350.1_pt1 | contig 65943 bp, 61 predicted proteins | sample 596031 | NCBI WGS metagenome assembly LNFM01 (sample SAMN04254537, study PRJNA301005) | activated carbon metagenome | isolation source: dual media filters at the Ann Arbor, Michigan drinking water treatment plant | place: USA: Ann Arbor
ACAGCGCCACCAGGCAGTAGCCGCCGGTCCAGCCCATGATGAAGGCCAGGCCGCCGTAGCCGCTGAGGTACAGCGTGCCGGCCATGCCGATGAAGGAAGCGGCCGACATCCAGTCCGCGCCCGTGGCCATGCCGTTGTAGACGGCCGGCACGCGGCGGCCGGCCACGTAGTACTCGGCCGCGTCGTTGGTGCGGCTCATGATGCCGATGCCGGCATACAGTGCCACGGTGGCGAGCAGGAAGACGATGCCGATGGCACCGCGGGACAAGCCCATCTGCTCGGCGATGGCCAGCACGATCACGAAGGCGATGAAGCCTCCGGTGTACCAGCCGTAGACCTTGTTGAGGCCCTTCTTGAAGGCTGCATTGGCCTCCTTGTTGGAAACCCCGGTGTCAGGTTCGAAACTCAAGCCTGCCATGTCATTCCTCCTCCTGGACGCCGTGCTCGATGTCCAGCTTGTTCATGTAGTTGGCATAGAACCAGATGATCGCCACGTAAACCACGAGCGAGCCCTGGGCGGCCATGTAGAAGCTGAAAGGCCAGCCGAAGAAATTGAAGCTCAGATCCCGCGCGAAGAACGCCATGACGTAGGTCACGACGAACCAGATGCCCAGGAGGATCGCGGTGATCCTCAGGTTCTTTCGCCAGTAGGCCTGGTGGTTCTCACTCACCTTCATTGCAGTCACCCCTTTCTAGTAAAAAAACGTCCGCACAGGGCGGCTCGATTGCAGGCACCGCGTTCGCTGCGCGGCGTCGCGGCTCGGGAGCCGCCTGTCGACACTCGCTGGTGTCGTACCCCTGTCAGGAAGCAGCCCGGGCCAGCAGGCCGGTTTCACGCTCGAGCTGCTCGGCCACCTTGGGCTCGAAACCCTTGAGGTGGCGAATGATCTTCACGGCTTCGTCGGGCTCCTTGCGATCGAGGTGCACGCGGGCCAGCTGGTACCAGCCGTACGGGCTCATCGGCTGCAGTTCGGTGTTGCGCTTGAGTGCGACCACCGCCTCGTCGTAGCGTTGAAGGCGGATGAGGACCAGGCCCTGCCCGTACCAGGCGCGGTCGAGTTGCGGGCTGACGTCGGTGCAGCGCTGGAAGGCGACCAGGGCCTCGTCGTAGCGCCCGGCTTCTTCGAGCATGAAGCCATAGTTGAACCAGTGGGCTCCGACCTCCGGGTGAGCCACCGTCAAGGCCTCCTGGTCGGCCAGCGCCTCGGCGTGCCGCCCGAGTTCGGCCAGCAGGTGCGCACGGCTGCCCCGAGCATAGGGATCGTCGGGCCACCGAACGACCATGGCATCGAAGATCTCCATGGCCTTGGCGCGCTGGGCGAACACCAGCCACGTCATGGCCGACAGCTTCATCCAGAGATAGTTCAGACGGTTCATTTGCATCCCACCATGTTCACTGAAATGCAGTGATTGACCTTTTCGAACGTGACCACCGCATAGAACACCAGCAGCAGCAGGAAGGTGACGATCGGCACCTGGTGGTCGGCCACCTGCTTGGGCGTGATCTTCCTCACCAGGAAAACGAAGGGTTTGCCGACGACCTGCAGCAGCTTGTAGAAGACGTTGGACTCGCGTTTGGCGCCGGCCAGGATGAACAGAAGACCCTGACCCAACAGCCCGAGCAGCGCGACATACAGGACAACCTGCACGAGGTTGAGAAACATCAACATTGGAGCGGTCCCCGGAGTGTGTGCACTTTTGGCGCCACGCCTTACTGATGTCTGACAGTGGGGTCGGGACTCATCGCAAGCCCTCCCCGGGGTTACCCTGAGCCGCGACCGGAAACCGTTCGCCGGGCACGCCAAAACAAGAAAGGGGCCCGCGGGCCCCTTCGATGCGAGACAGCAGACCGTCAGCGCTTGGCCAGCCGCGTCCAGGTCTCCACCACGGTGTCGGGGTTCAGCGAGATCGAGACGATGCCTTCCGACGCCAGCCAATCGGCGAAGTCGGGGTGATCGCTGGGCCCCTGGCCGCAGATGCCCACGTACTTGCCGACGGCACGGCAGGCCGTGATGGCGCGCGAGATCAGTGCCTTGACGGCGGGATCACGCTCGTCGAAGTCGTTGGCCAGCTGCGCCAGGCCGGAGTCGCGGTCCAGGCCGAGCGTCAGTTGGGTCAGGTCGTTGGAGCCGATCGACATGCCGTCGAAGTGCTCGAGGAACTGCTCGGCGAGGATGGCGTTGCTGGGCACCTCGCACATCATGATGAGCCGCAGACCGTTGGTGCCGCGCTGCAGGCCGCGTTCTCCCAGCATCTGCGCCACGCGCTCGGCCTGCCGCACGGTGCGCACGAAGGGCAGCATGATCTCGACGTTGGTCAGCCCCATCTCGTTGCGCACGCGCTTGAGCGCCTCGCACTCCATCGCGAAGGCGTCGGCAAACTCGCCGCTGATGTAGCGGCTGGCGCCGCGGAACCCCAGCATGGGGTTTTCTTCGTCGGGCTCGTAGCGCGTGCCGCCGATCAGCTTGCGGTACTCGTTGGACTTGAAGTCCGACAGCCGCACGATCACCGGCTTGGGCCAGAAGGCCGCTGCGATGGTGGCCACGCCTTCGGTGAGCTTGTCGACGTAGAAGGCCCGCGGCGAGGCGTGCCCGCGTGCCACCGATTCGACCGCCTTCTTGAGGTCGGGGTCGATGTTGGGGTAGTCGAGGATCGCCTTGGGGTGGACGCCGATGTTGTTGTTGATGATGAATTCGAGCCGCGCCAGGCCCACGCCGGCGTTGGGGATCTGCGCGAAGTCGAACGCCAGCGTCGGATTGCCGATGTTCATCATGATCTTGATGGGGCAGTACGGCATCTCGCCGCGCTGCACCTCGCTGACCTCGGTCTCGAGCAGCCCGTCGAAGACGAAGCCCGTATCGCCTTCGGAGCAGGCCACGGTCACCAGTGCGCCTTCGCTGCACTTCTCGGTGGCGTCGCCGCAGCCCACCACCGCCGGGATGCCGAGTTCGCGCGCGATGATGGCGGCGTGGCAGGTGCGGCCGCCGCGGTTGGTGACGATGGCGCTGGCGCGCTTCATCACGGGCTCCCAGTTGGGGTCGGTCATGTCGGTGACCAGCACGTCGCCGGGCTGCACGCGGTCCATCTCGGCGGGGCTGCGCACCAGGCGCACGGGACCGGTGCCGATCTTCTGGCCGATGGCACGGCCTTCGGCCAGCACGGTGCCCTTGCCTTTCAGCCGGTAGCGCTGCTCGATGCGGCCCTCGGACTGGCTCTTCACGGTCTCGGGGCGCGCCTGCAGGATGTAGATGCGGCCGTCGTTGCCGTCCTTGCCCCACTCGATGTCCATCGCCCGGCCGTAGTGCTTCTCGATGATGAGGGCGTAGCGCGCCAGCTCCGTCACCTCGGCGTCGTTCAGCGAGTAGCGGTTGCGCTGCTCGGGAGGGGTGTCCACCACGCGCACCGGCTTGCCCGTGGCCGCCTTTTCCTCGGGGCTCGCGAACTCCATGCGCTGCAGCTTGGAGCCCAGCACGCGCCGGATGACGGCCAGATGGCCGGCGTTCAGCGCCGGCTTGAAGACGTAGAACTCGTCGGGGTTGACGGCGCCCTGCACCACCGTCTCGCCCAGGCCGTAGCTGGACGTGATGAGCACGACGTCGGCAAAGCCCGACTCGGTGTCGATGGTGAACATCACGCCGGCGGCGCCGACGTCGGAGCGCACCATGCGTTGCACGCCGGCCGACAGCGCCACGTCGGCATGCGCGAAGCCCTTGTGCACGCGATAGCTGATGGCGCGGTCGTTGTAGAGCGACGCGAGCACCTCCTTCATGCGGTGCAGGACGTCCTCGATGCCGGTGACGTTGAGGAAGCTCTCCTGCTGGCCGGCAAAGGACGCATCGGGCAGGTCTTCGGCGGTCGCCGACGAACGCACGGCAAAGCTGGCACCGGGGTCGGCGGCCGACAGGTCCTTGAACTGCTGGCGGATGGCCGCTTCCAGGTCGGCCGGAAACGGTGTCTCGATCACCCAGTCGCGGATCTGCTGGCCGGCCTCGGCCAGGGCGCGAACGTCGTCGACGTTGAGCGTGCTCAGGCGCGCGTTGATGCGGTCGGCCAGGCCGTTGTGCGCGATGAACCGCCGGAAGGCGTGCGCCGTGGTGGCAAAGCCGCCCGGCACACGCACGCCGGCGGCTGACAGCTGGCTGATCATCTCGCCGAGAGAGGCGTTCTTGCCGCCCACCACCTCGACGTCGGTCATTCTCAGGTGTTCGAACGGGACGACCAGGGCGGTCGCCAGGGAGGCTTGAGACATGGGGAAACTCCGTGATGTTGGCCAAAGCCTGAACCCGCAGTGAACCCCACGCGCCAGCGCATCTTGCTTCTGGTTGTCGGCTGGGGGAGTTCATGCTTGCCATGGTCGGAAAAGATGGACCGATTCTAAGGACTTCCTCCTTATCATGGCTCAACGCGACCATCCGGTCCGACCTACCTTGCAGCGTCATATGCCCGAACGAACGGTGTTCTTTGTATCCGACGGTACCGGCATCACCGCCGAGACATTCGGCAACTCGATCCTGGCGCAGTTTCCAGCCCGTCCGCGTCACGTCCGGCGGCCGTTCATCGACAGCGTGGCCAAGGCCAGCGCCGTGGTGCTCGAGATCAACGAAGTGGCGCAACGCGAGGGCAAGCGGCCCATCGTCTTCATCACGCTGGTCAACGAAGAAGTTCGCGACATCGTCACCGGCCCCGGCTGCGCCGGCATGGTCCTCGACATGTTCCGCGCCTTCGTCGAACCGCTGGAGGTGGAGTTCGGCGTGAAGTCGAACCACCGCATCGGCCGCTTTTCCGACGCCAGCCAGAGCGAGGAGTACCACGACCGCATCGAGGCCATCAACTTCTCAGTCCTCGCGCAATCTCGACGTGGCCGACGTGATCCTGGTCGGCGTCAGCCGCAGTGGCAAGACGCCGACCTCGCTGTACCTGGCCATGCAGCACGGCATCAAGGCCGCCAACTACCCGTTGATCCCTGAAGACTTCGATCGCGGCCGCATGCCCATGCCCCTGGTGCCGCACAAGCGCAAGTGCTTCGGGCTGACCATCGACCCCGTGCGGCTGGCACAGATCCGCCACGAGCGCCGGCCCGCCAGCAAGTACGCATCGCTGGAGAACTGCCGCTACGAGGTGAGCGAGGCCGAGGCCATGATGCGCCGCGAAGGCATCGCCTGGCTGTCCTCGACCCACAAGTCGATCGAGGAGATCGCCACCACCATCCTGCGCGACATCAGGCCCGACCGGCTGATCTACTGACGTCGCCGCAGGCTCTCGTACAGACAGATCGCGGCCGCGGCCGCCACGTTGAGCGACTCTTCGCCGCCAGGCTGCGGAATCCGCAGCTGAAGCCTGCACATCGCTGCGAGTTCGGCGGAAACGCCCTGCCCCTCGTGGCCGAGCACCCACGCTGCCGGATGCGGCAGCCGAGCGCTGTGCAGCCATTCGCCGCCGTGCGAACTGGTGCCCAGCATCGGCACGGCCAGCGCCTGCAGGTCGGCCGTCGACAGGCCCTCGACCAGACGCAGGCCGAAATGCGCGCCCATGCCGGCGCGCAGCACCTTGGGGGCCCACAGTGCGGCCGTGCCCTTCAGGGCCAGCACTTGGGTGACACCGAAGGCCGCGGCACTGCGCAGCACGCTGCCGACGTTGCCGGCGTCCTGCAGGCGATCGAGCACGACGCTGGCGGCGTGCACATCGAGTGCAGGCGATGCTGGGGCCTCGAGCAGAAAGCCGATCTGCGATGGCGATTCGAGCGCGCTGATCTGACGGTACAGGGCTTCCGGCACGACCACCGCGCGCGCCGCCCAGGCAGCGAGGTCGCGCAGCGCCGGGTCGTCCTGGCCGGTCTCGCACAGCACGGCCTGCAGCGCCGGCACGCCGCGGGACCGCGCCGCGCGGCAGAGGTGGTCGCCCTCGACCCACAGCTTGCCGACCCGGCGGTAGCTGGCCCCATCCTGGGCCAGGCGCCTGAGGGTGGCCAGCAGCGGGTTGTCACGCGACCGGATGTGGTGCAGCTCGCTCAAGACCGCAGGTCCTCGCCGACCTGCGCGGCGGACAGGCCGGGACCCCGTTGCAGCACCAGGCTGACCGGAGCGAAGCTGCGCCGGTGTTCGGGGCAGGCACCGTGGCGCTGCAGCGCATCGAGGTGGGCGGCGGTGGCATAGCCCTTGTGCACCTCGAAACCGTAGTGTGGCCAGCGCTGGTGAAGCTCCAGACAAAGACGGTCACGGTGCACCTTGGCGACGATGCTGGCAGCCGAGATGGCCGGCACCGTGGCGTCGCCGCGCACGATGGCCTCGGCCTGCACGCGCAGCACGGGCAGCCGGTTGCCATCGACCAGCACCCGCTGCGGCAGCAACCGCAAGCCTTCGACGGCGCGGCGCATCGCCAGCATCGTGGCCTGCAGGATGTTGACGCTGTCGATCTCCTCGACACTGGCCGAGCCGACGCTGACGCACAGCGCCCGGGCGCGGATCTCGTCGTACAGGCGTTCGCGCCGCTGCGGCGACAGCACCTTGGAGTCGGCCAGCCCCTTGATCGGATGGAGGTCGTCGAGGATCACCGCCGCCGCGATCACCGGGCCGGCCAGGGGGCCGCGCCCGGCCTCGTCCACTCCTGCCAGCAGGCCGGGCGTGGTCCAACCCAGGGCGAGCTGCTCAGGCGTCGATGACTTGCGCGATCGCATCGGTGGCACGCTGGGCCGTGTTCTGGCGCAGCAGGTGATGGAGGTCGAGGAAGCGCGACGCGACACGGCGCCGAGCCGCGCCGTCGTCCAGCCAGCGCAGCACTTCGCGTCCCAGCGCCTCGGGCGTGCAGTCGTCCTGGATCAGCTCGGGCACGACGAAGTCGCGGCTCAGGATGTTCGGCAGGCCGACCCAGGGCTGCAGCTTCATGCGCTTCATGAGCTGCCAGCTCAGCCCGTGCATGCGGTAGCCGATGACCATGGGCTGCTTGAACAGCGCCGCTTCGAGCGTGGCCGTGCCACTGGCGATCATCGTCACGTCACAGGCCGCCAGCACGGTGTGCGACTGGCCGTCCACCAACTGCAGCGGCGTGCCGGGCGCGTGGGCGGCCACCAGGGGCTCGATCAAGGCGCGCAGCCCAGGCACCACCGGGAGCAGGAAACGCAAGGCCGGGCGTTTCCGGTGCAGTCGGGCCACTGCCTGCAGGAACAGCGGCGCGATGTACTGGATCTCCGACCGCCTGCTGCCCGGCAGCACGGCCACGAGCGGTTCGGACCCGCCCAGGCCGAGCGCTGCGCGAGAGGCTTCGCGAGGCACTTCCATCGGGATGGCGTCGGCCAGCGGGTGGCCGACGTAGCTGGCCGCCACGCCGTGCGCGCGCAGCAGGTCGGGCTCGAAGGGGAATAGGCACAGCACGTGATCGCAGCACTCGGCCATCTTGCGCGCACGGTTGGCGCGCCAGGCCCAGATCGAGGGGCAGACGAAATGCACGGTCTTGATGCCTGCAGTGCGCAGCCGACGTTCCAGTCCCAGGTTGAAGTCCGGCGCGTCGACGCCGACGAAAGCGCGTGGCGGCGAGGCCAGCAGGCGGCGCGCCAGGGCATCCCGGATGCCAGAGATCTCGCGGTAGTGCCGCAGCACCTCGACGTAGCCACGAACGGCCAGCTTCTCGTGCGGCCACCAGGCGTCGAAGCCGGCCGCCGCCATCTTCGGGCCTCCGATGCCGGACAGCTTCGCGTCGGGCCAGCGGCGACGCAGTCCGTCGATCAGCAGGCCGGCCAGCAGGTCACCGGAAGCCTCGCCTGCGACCATCGCCAGGTTCAGCGGGGAAGCGCCGGACATCGACGCAGTCAGCGAACGATGCCGCGGGAGGCGCTGGACAGGAAGTCCAGCAGCGAGCGCACGTCGGGGTCGCTCTCGGGCACGACCCCCAGCAAGGCCTCGATGCGGCTTCGGGCATCGTCGAGCTTGAGGCCGTCGCGGTAGAGCAGGCGGTGCATCTGCTTGACCTGCGCGATGCGCTCGCGCGAGAAGCCGCGGCGGCGCAGGCCTTCGATATTGAAGCCGTGGACAGACAGCGGATTGCCCGACACCAGCATGAACGGTGGCACGTCCTGGGAGACATGGCTCTGGAAACCCAGCAGTGCGTGGGCGCCGACGCGGGTGAACTGGTGCACGCCGGTGAGCCCGCCGACGATGACCCAGTCACCGATATGCACGTGCCCGGCCAGCGTGGCGTTGTTGGCCAGGATCGTGTGATGCCCCACTTCGACGTCATGCGCGATGTGCACGTAGGCCATGATCCAGTTGTCGTCACCCACGCGCGTGACCCCAGCGTCCTGTGCCGTGCCACGGTTGAATGTGCAGAACTCGCGGATGGTGTTGCGGTCGCCGATGAGCAGCTCGGTCGGCTCGCCGCGGTACTTCATGTCCTGCGGTGCCGCGCCGAGCGAGGCGAACTGGAAGATCCGGTTGTCGCGGCCGATGGTGGTCGGCCCTTCGATCACCACGTGCGGGCCGATGGTGGTGCCGGCGCCGACCTTCACGCCGGGGCCGATCACGCTGTAGGCGCCGACGCTGACGCTGCCGTCCAGTTCGGCCGCGGGGTCGACGATCGCGGTGGCGTGGATCTGCGTCACGCTGCCTCGCCTTTCAACTCACACGCCGCATCGTGCACATCAGCTCGGCTTCGACGGCGGTCTCGCCGGCGACGCTGGCGCGTGTCCTGTACTTCACGATGCCCGCCTTGGCACGTTCGATCCATGCTTCGAGAACGAGCTGGTCGCCGGGCTCCACAGGCCGCTTGAATCGCGCGCCGTCGATGCCGACGAAGTAGACCACGGTGTTGTCGTCGATGTCCTGGCCGGCCGATTCGAACGACAGCAGCGCGGCCGTCTGCGCCAGCGCCTCGAGCATCAGCACGCCGGGCATCACGGGGCGCGACGGGAAGTGGCCCACGAAGAAGGGTTCGTTGATGGTGACGTTCTTCAGCGCCTTGATCGACTTGTCCTTCTCGAACTCGATCACGCGATCGACGAGCAGGAAGGGGTAGCGATGAGGCAGCTTCTTGAGGATCTTGTGGATGTCGAGCACGGGCGCAGTCATGGTTTCTTCTCCAGCGCGCGCACCCGCTCGCGCAGCGCGTAGAGCTGTCGCAGGGTGGCGGCGTTCTTCTCCCAGGACGCATTGTCGTCGAAGGGAAACGCGCCGCTGTACTGGCCCGGCTTGAGGATGGAGCGCGTGACGACCGTGGCCGCCGTGATGTGCACGTGGTCGACCAGTTCGAGGTGGCCGAGGATGATGGCACCGCCGCCTGCGGTGCAGTGGCGGCCGATCTTCGCGCTGCCCGCCACGCCCACGCAACCAGCAAAGGCGCTGTGCGCGCCGACGCGCACGTTGTGGCCGATCTGGACCAGGTTGTCGAGCTTGACCCCGTCATCCAGCACGGTGTCTTCCAGGGCGCCGCGGTCGATGCAGGTGTTGGCGCCGATCTCGACGTCATCACCGATCCTCACCGCACCGAGCTGTTCGATCTTTTCCCAGCGGCCTTCGGTGGGCGCAAAGCCGAAGCCATCGGCGCCGATGACGGCGCCGCTGTGCACGATGCCGCGCGCACCGATGCGGCAGCTGTCGCCCAGCGTCACGCGCGGCTTCAGCCACGTGCCTTCGCCGACGTGGGCATCGGTGCCGACGATGCAGTGCGCGTCGATCACCGCGCCAGCCTCGACGCGTGCGCCGGCGCCGATCACGACGAAGGGCCCAATCGACGCCGTGGGATGCACCGCCGCACCCGATTCGATGTGCGCCGTGGCGTGCGCGCCGGCTGCCGGGTGCGGCCGCACCTGTCGCGCCCACCACTGCGTGAGCCGGGCAAACGCGAGGTAGGGGTCGGTGCAGACGATGGCCGCACCACGGGCCGCGGCCTCGTCGCGCACAGCGGGCGACACGATGACGCACGCAGCACGCGTGCTGGTCAGCTGCGCGACGTAGCGGACATGGGCCAGGAAGGAAATGGTCGAGGCATCGGCTTCCTGGAGCGAGCCGATGCGCGAGACCACCGCATCAGGGTCACCGATCAGTTCGCCGCCCAGCAGGGCGGCCAGGTCGGCCAGGCGGACGCGCAGGACCTGCACGGTGCGCGAGCGGCCGCTGGAGACGGGCGCCTTACTTGCCGCCGGTGTTGCTGTTCAGCGCCCGGATCACCTTGTCGGTGATGTCGACGCGGGGGCTGGCGAAGACCACTTCCTGCAGGATCAGGTCGTACTTCTCGGCGTCGAAGATCTGCTTGATGACCCGGTTCGCCCGCTCCACGACGGAAGCCAGCTCCTCGTTCTTGCGCTGGCTGAGGTCTTCCTGGAACTCGCGGCGCTTGCGCTGCAAGTCGCGGTCCTGTTCGACCAGTTCGCGCTGGCGGCGGCCCCGCTCGCTTTCGGACAGGGTCGGAGCGTCCTTGTCGAGCTTGTCGGCGGCAGCCTTCAGGCGCTGCGCCACATCGGCCAGTTCGCGTTCGCGCTTGCCGAACTCGGCTTCCAGCTTGGCCTGGGCGGCCTTGGCGGGCGTCGCTTCGCGCAGCACCTTTTCGCTGTTCACGTAGCCGATCTTGAGTTCCTGCGCTCCGGCTGGCGCAGCGGCCATCATCACCATGGCCGCCGCGAGGGACAGCCCGTACTTGAGCGAGGTATTCATCAGAACGCAGTCCCGATCTGGAATTGGAATCTCTGGATTCTATCGTTCGGCTGCGAGCGCACCGGACTGCCCCAGCTGAGCTTCAACGGACCGACCGGCGAGATCCAGCTCAGGCCCAGGCCGACCGACGAGCGGAGCGTCGAGGCCGAGACCTTTTCGTCCTCCCGCCAGACGTTGCCGGCGTCGGCGAACGCAAAGATGCGCAGCGTCTTGTCGTTGCCCGTGCCGGGCACCGGGAAGTACAGCTCGCCGTTGATGTTGAACCGGCGCGAGCCGCCGATGAAGGCGCCCGTGGGATCGATGACGCCGAGCGATCCCTGCTCGAACACACGCACGGTGCCCAGGCCGCCGCCGTAGAAGTTCTTGAAGATCGGGAAGGGCTTGCCGCCCAGCCCCTTGCCGATGCCGATCTCGGCGTTGAGGCCCAGCGTCAGCTTGTAAGGCAGCGGCCAGTACTCCTGGTACTGCAGGTTGGTGCGCGTGTACCGCACGTCGCCCAGCGGGCTCCATTCCAGGTTGACGCGCTGATAGCGTCCCTTCGTGGGCACGAGCAGGCTGTCGCGTCCGTCGCGCGCCCAGCCGATGGTCAGCGGGATGGAGAAGCTGGTCGGCCCGTAGAGTTCGCGGTAGAGAAAGTAGCTGTTCGGGATGCCCGTGGACGCGCCGATCTTGGTCTGCTCGGCACCGATGCCGAAGAACACGGTGTCGAACTCCGAAAACGGCACGCCGAAACGGATGGCCGCACCCGGCGTGGCGAGCTGGTACTCGTCGCCCTGGCTGTTGAAGGGTCGGCTGGTGCGGTAGAAGAGATCGATGGAGCGCGAGATGCCGTCGATGGTGAAGTACGGGTCGACCGCGCTCAGCACCAGCGTTCGTGCGGTGCGGCTGGTGTTGACCTCGATGCCCAGGTAGTTGCCCGAACCGAAGACGTTGTCCTGCTTGATCGAGGCCGTCAGCGTCAGCTTCTCGGCGTTCGAGTACCCCGCTCCCAGCAGCAGGTTGCCCGTGGGCTTCTCGGTCACGTTGATGACCAGGTCCACCTGGTCGGGCGCGCCCGGCACCTCGTTGGTGTCGACGCTGACGTCCTTGAAGTAACCCAGGCGGTCCACGCGGTCGCGCGACAGCTTGATCTTGCCGCCGTCGTACCAGGACGATTCGAGCTGGCGGAACTCGCGCCGCACCACCTCGTCGCGGGTGCGCGTGTTGCCGGCGATCTCGATGCGGCGCACGTACACGCGTCGCTGCGGCTCGGCGTTCAGCACCACCACCACCTGGCCGGTGGCGCGGTCGATCTCCGGGCGTGGATCGACGCGCGCGAACGCGTAGCCGAACAAGCCGTAGAGGTCGGTGAAGCGCCGCACGGTGTCGGCAACGTCTTCGCCCCTGTAGGCCTGGCCGGGCTTGACCTGCACCTGGGCGCGGAACTCGTCGTCGCGGCCGAGGTAGTTGCCCTCCAGGCGCACGGCCGTCACGGTGTACGGCTGGCCCTCGCGGATCGACAGCGTGATGGAGATGTCCTGCTTGTCGGGCGAGATCGTGACCTGGGTCGACTCGATGGCGAACTCGAGGTAGCCGCGGTTGACGTAATACGCCCGCAGGGTCTCCAGGTCGGCATTGAGCTTGGAGCGCGAATAGCGATCGTTCTTCGTGTACCAGGTCAGCCAGCCGCCGGGGGTGAGGTCGAACAGGTCGAGCAGCGTCTTTTCGGAGAAGGCTTTCGCGCCGACGATGCGGATGCCGGTGATCTTGGCGGCCTCGCCTTCGGTCATCGTGAAGGTCACGTTGACGCGGTTGCGCTCGACCGGGGTCACGGTGGTGACGACCTCTGCGCCATACAGGCTGCGCGACAGGTACTGGCGCTTGATCTCCTGCTCGGCGCGGTCGATCAGGGCGCGGTCGAAGGGCAGCCCCTCGCCGATGCCGGCCTCCTTCAGCGACTTCGTCAGCGGCTCCTTGTCGAACTCCTTCAGCCCGACGAAGTTGACGTTGGCGATGATCGAACGCTCGTCGACGATCACGGTGGCGACGTCGCCCTCGATCTCGATGCGGACGTCCTTGAAGAGGCCGGTGGCGAACAGGGCGCGCAGGGCCGCGGCGCCCTTCTCGTCGTTGTAGGTGTCGCCGATGCGGAACGGCAGCGCGGCGAACACGGTACCGGGATCGGTGCGCTGCAGGCCCTCGATGCGGATGTCCTTCAACTGGAAGGGCGTCACCGCCAGCGCGGCCGGCGCGCAAACCGTCGCGGCCACGGCGACGACGATCGCCGCCACGGGACGCAGCGAACCAAACGGGTACTCAGGGAACATGGGAGGGGGGACTCAGTGCAGGCCCAACAGGCGGGCCACGTCGTTGAAGAGGGCAACGGACATCATCATGAGCAGTACGGCGACCCCTCCTCGTTGCAGGCGGGCCAGCCAAGCATCGGAGACCGGTCTCCCCGTGATGCCCTCGAAAAGATAATACATCAGGTGCCCACCGTCGAGCATGGGCAACGGGAGCAGGTTCAGCACCCCCAGGCTCACGCTCACCAGCGCCAGGAACCCGAGGTAATAGGCGAGGCCTTGGTTCACGGACTGGCCGGCGTAGTCCGCGATGGTCAGCGGCCCGCTGAGGTTCTTCAGTGAGGCTTCGCCGATGAGCATGCGGCCCATCATGCGCAAGGTCAGCACCGACACTTCCCAGGTACGCTGCGCCCCCTTCGTGATCCCTTCGACCGGCCCGTAGCTGACCGTCACCATCGCAGGAGGCTGCCCGACGAACGCATCGATGCGGGCCACCGCCCGCTTCGTGTCCTGAGCGTCCTGCGCGATGCGCGGACGCACCGGGACCTCCAGCGTCTGGTCGCCCCGCTGCACCGTCCAGCGCTGTTCCAGCGTGGCACCGTCCCTGACCGCGCTGCGGATGCGGTCGCGCAACGTGGAGGCGTCGACGATGGGCTGGCCGTCGACCGACAGCACGCGGTCCCCGGCGCGCAGTCCTGCGAGGGCTGCCGGGCCGCCCACCTTGACTTCGCCCAGCACCGGCTCGCTGAAAGCCGCACCGAGCCCGATCTGCTTCATGAACGCCGCATCGACGTCCCGCGACTCGACCCGGGTCAGGTCCAACCGAAGCGTGCGGCGCGCGCGCCCATCGACGTCGGTCACCGCCAGTTCCAGCGGCTGCGCCGCCAGCGCAGCCTGCGTCACCTCCCATCGCAGGTCGGTCAAGGAGCGGACATCCTGCCATTCCGCGCCGTCGGTCGAGATGGCGCGCACCCAGTCGCCGCTCCTGAGACCGGCCGCCTCGGCCGCTGAACCGGCCACCGGCGGTCCGAGCACGGCCTTGGGCTCGCTCAAGCCGATCCAGCTCGCACTGGCATACAGCAGGATGGCCAGCGCCAGGTTGGCCAGTGGGCCGGCGGCGACGATGGCCACGCGGTTGCGCAAGGGCTGTCGGTTGAAGGTGCTGCCGACCTCGCCGGCCGGCACCGCGCCTTCACGCTCATCGAGCATGCGCACATAGCCCCCCAGCGGCAGCGCGCACAGCACGAACTCCGTCGACTCGGGCGTTGCCTGGCGTCGCCAGATGACGCGGCCGAATCCGATCGAAAAGCGAAGCACCTTGACGCCGCAGGCCACGGCCACGCGGTAGTGCCCGTACTCGTGCACCACGATGAGAACGCCCAGGGTGAGCAGAAAGGCCAGAACGGTGGTGATCAAGGGGCAAGACCTTTCATCGCTTCGCGCGCCAGTGCGCGGGCTCGTTCATCGAGGGCGATCAGGTCGTCCACCGAGGTGATCGACCCGCCCTGCCGACCCATGGAGTCGAGGGCCCGCGCGTTCATGGTGTGGATGTCGGAAAAGCGCAGGCGTCCGGCGAGAAATGCCGCCACGGCCTCTTCGTTGGCTGCATTGAGCACCGTCGTGGCGCCTTCCGGTGCACCCAGCGCATCGAACGCCAGTTGCATGCAGGGGAAGCGCCTCGTGTCCATGGCCTCGAAGCTCAAACCGCCCAGGCCGAGGAAGTCGAGCCTCGACGCGCCAGACTCGATGCGCTCGGGGAACGAGAGGCCGTAGGCGATCGGAACGCGCATGTCGGGCGTTCCCAGCTGGGCCAACACAGAGCCGTCCTGGCACGAGACCATCGAATGGATGATGCTCTGCGGATGCAAAACGACGCGGATCTGCTCGGGCTGCAGGTCGAACAGCCAGCGTGCTTCGATGACCTCGAGCGCCTTGTTCATCATCGTCGCCGAATCGACCGAGATCTTGCGTCCCATCACCCACTTCGGATGAGCGCAGGCCTCGTCGGGCGTGATGGTCGGGAAGGTGGCCGGGTCCCGCGTGCGAAAGGGGCCCCCAGAGGCGGTCAGCACGATGTGCTCGATCCAGCGGGGCCACGCCGAGCGGTCGTGCGGCAGGCATTGGAAGATGGCCGAATGCTCGCTGTCGATGGGCAGCAGCTGGGCCCCCCCAGCAGCCACCGCCGACATGAACAGTTGCCCGCCAACGACCAGCGCCTCCTTGTTGGCCAGCAGAAGCCGCTTGCCGGTCCTGGCCGCCGCCATGCAGGAACGCAGACCGGCAGCGCCCACGATGGAAGCCATGACCGCATCGACCTGCGGGTCGGCAGCCAGACCGACAAGCGCATCGGGCCCGACGAGGACTTCGGTGCGCACGGATCCTGCCCCCTGACTGGCGAGCAAGGCCCGCAGATCCCGGGCACCGGATTCGGTCGACACGACGGCCACCTGCGGGGACCAGCGACGGCATTGCTCGGCCAGGGCGTCGATGCGCTGATGCGCACTCAGACCGAAGATCTCGAAGCGCTCGGGGTGCCGGGAAACGACGTCGAGCGTGTTGGCACCCACCGAACCGGTGGATCCGAGAATCGCCAGGCGCAGAGGTCGCGTCATGGGCAGCAGTTCACAGTGAGGCAAGCGCCAGCGCCAAGGGGAAAACCGGCAGCAGCGCATCGACGCGGTCGAGCACTCCGCCATGGCCCGGCAGCAGGTTGCTGCTGTCCTTGGCCCCGGCCGCGCGCTTGACCAGGGATTCGACCAGATCGCCGACCACGCTCATGGCGGACAGCGCCAGCAACGCGAGCACGGCCGGCAGCCAGCCTAGATGCTGCACGAGCAGCGAATACAGGCTGGGCGTGTCCACGGCGTTCGCGCGATCGAATGCGGTCCAGGCGACGGCCAGAAGCAGCACCGCCGCGGTGCCGGACAGGGCACCTTCCCAAGTCTTTCCGGGGCTGACTGTCGGCGCCAGCTTGTGGCGGCCGAAGGCGCGGCCTCCGGCGTAGGCCGCGATGTCAGCCGCCCAGACCAGTGCAAAGACCGACAGCACGAAGTTCAGGCCCAGCGCCCGCGACTGGCTCAGCGCCAGCCACGCCGCCCACAGCATCACGAACCCGATGACCCAACGCAGCGCCTTGGGCAGATGAGGCCAGGCCGCCGGGCCGCCACGCAGCGCGACCGCGGCGCCCGCCGCCCAGAGACCGGCTGCCACCCACCACACTGGTGCCGGCGTCTGGGTCGTCCAATGGGCGACCAGCGCGCCGGAACAGCCCAGGGCCAGCAGCCCGCCCAGTGCCCAGGCGCCCCAGCGAGGCGCGCCATTGAGCCGGCCCCACTCCCAGCCGGCTGCCGCGATGAGCACCAGCGTGACGATGGCAAAGGGCCAGGGACTGCTGGCGAAGAGTGCAGGCAGCAAGATCGCCAGCAGCACGATGGCGGTGATGATGCGCTGCTTCAGCATGGCCGTCAGGCCCGCTGCACGGCAGGCGAGTCGGCGTCGACTCCACCGAAGCGGCGGTCTCGCAAGGCATACGCGCGCAATGCCGCGTCGATCTCGGCCGCGCCGAAGTCAGGCCACAGGCATTCGGTGAAGAACAGCTCTGAGTAGGCGGCCTGCCACAGAAGGAAGTTGCTGATGCGCATCTCGCCACCGGTGCGGATGAACAGATCGGGGTCGGGCGCAAAACCCAGCGCCATGCGCCGGGCCAGCTCGCCTTCGTCCAGGTCCTCCGGCTTCAGGCCCTCGGCCAATGCCTGACGACACGCCTGCAGGACGTCCCACCGGCCACCATAGTTGAACGCGACTGCCAAGGTGATGCGGCGATTGTTCTCGGTCAGCCGCTCGGCACGGTCCCAGGCCTGGAGCAGCTTTTCGCTGACACTGGAGCGGTCGCCCACGATACGCACACGGACGCCATCCCGGTGCAGCTTGTCCAGGTACTTGGATACGGCCACCAGCACCAGGCCCATCAGGCCGGACACCTCGTCCGTCGGACGTTTCCAGTTTTCGGAACTGAAGGCGAACACGGTGAGGTACTCGACGCCGCGGTCGGCGAAGAGGTCGATCGCCTTGACCAGGGTGTCCACGCCATGCTTGTGGCCGAAGTAGCGCGGCATGTAGCGGCGCTTGGCCCAGCGGCCGTTGCCGTCCATCACGACGGCGACGTGCCGCGGCACCGTGCGGGTCGGTGGCGAGCTTTGCGCGAGAGCCGCGCCAATGGCAAGGTCCGAGGCCATGGAGCCGGCCTCAGACGGCCATCACTTCCGCTTCCTTGCCTTGCACCAGCTTGTCGATCTCCGCGATCGTGCGGTCGGTCAGCCGCTGCACCTCGTCCTGGGCGCGGCGTTCCTCGTCCTCGGAAGCAAGCTTGTCCTTGAGCAGCTTCTTCAGATGATCGTTCGCATCGCGGCGCACGCTGCGCACGGCGATCTTGGCCTCCTCGCCGGCATGACGGACCACCTTGGTGAGTTCGCGCCGACGCTCTTCCGTCAGGCCAGGCATCGGCACGCGGATCAAGTCGCCCTGGGACGAAGGGTTCAGTCCCAGGTCCGACTCGCGGATGGCCTTTTCGATCTTTGCGCCCATGCCCTTCTCCCACGGCTGAACGCTGATCGTGCGCGCATCGAGCAGGGTCACGTTGGCCACCTGGCTGATGGGCACGGCAGAGCCGTAGTAGTCGACATGGACCTGATCCAGCAGGCCCGGATGGGCTCGGCCGGTACGGATCTTGTGGAGCTCGTTCTTGAAAGCTTCCACCGACTTGGCCATCTTGTCGCTGGCCGTCTTCTTGATGTCTGCAATGGTCATGGCAACGACAGCCTCCTCAAACGTGCACCAACGTGCCTTCGTCTTCGCCCATCACCACGCGCTTCAGCGCGCCGGGCTTGAATATGCTGAACACCTTGATGGGCAGCTTCTGGTCGCGGCACAGGGCCAGCGCCGTGGCGTCCATCACCTGCAGGTTCTTGACGATGGCTTCGTCGAAGGTGATGCGGTCGTAGCGCGTGGCCTGCGGGTCCTTCTTGGGGTCGGCGGTGTAGACACCGTCGACCTTGGTCGCCTTCATCACCACTTCCACACCCATCTCGGCGCCTCTCAGTGCAGCCGCCGTGTCGGTGGTGAAGAACGGGTTGCCGGTGCCCGCGGCGAACACCACCACCTTGCCCTCCTCGAGGTACTGCAAGGCCTTGGGGCGCACGTAGGGCTCGACGACTTGCTCGATGGAGATGGCCGACATCACCCGCGCCGTCATGCCTTCCTGGCGCATCGTGTCGGCCAGCGCCAGGGAGTTCATGACCGTGGCCAGCATGCCCATGTAGTCGGCAGTGGCGCGGTCCATGCCCACTGAACCACCGGCCACGCCACGGAAGATGTTTCCACCGCCGATCACGACGGCCACTTCGCAGCCCAGCGTGGTGATCTCCTGCACTTCGCGGACGATGCGCACGATGGTGGAGCGGTTGATGCCGTATGCGTCTTCACCCATCAGGGCCTCGCCCGAGAGCTTGAGCAGGATGCGCTTGTACGCCGGCATTCAGGATCCCCAGGGTTCAAATCTACGACAGGAACGACAGTGTAAGGCGCGCAGGGCTGCGCGCCCCTCCATCGGCAGGCCTCACTGACCCTTGGCGGCAGCCACCTGCGCGGCCACTTCGGCGGCGAAGTCGTCGGTCTTCTTCTCGATGCCCTCGCCCACCACGTACAGCGTGAAGCCGGCCACCTTGGTGGCACGCTCCTTGAGCATCTGCTCGACGGTCTGCTTGTCGTTCTTCACGAACGCCTGGTTGAGCAGCGAGACTTCCTTCAGGAACTTCTGCACCGAGCCTTCGACACGTTTGGCAACGATCTCGGGCGACTGGGCGGGCTTGCCAGCGGCGACGTTGGCGGCCGAGTCCTCGGCGGCCTTCTCGGCCGCAACGCGTCGTTCGATCTCGATCAGATCGGCCGGCACGTCCGACGTGGCCAGCGCCTTGGGCTTCATGGCCGCGACGTGCATGGCCACGTCCTTGGCAGCGACTTCGTCACCCGTGAACTCCACCATCACGCCGATGCGCGTGCCGTGCAGGTAGCTGGCCAGCTGGCCGCCACCGGCGTAGCGCTTGAAGCGACGGATGGCCATGTTCTCGCCGATCTTGCCGATGAGTCCCTTGCGCACGTCTTCGATGGTCGGCCCGAAGCCGTCCTGCGAATGCGGCAGAGCCGACAGCGCGGCGACATCGGCCGGGTTGTGCTCGGCCACCAGCTTGGCGCAGGCTTGCGTGAACGCCAGGAAGGAGTCGTTCTTCGAGACGAAGTCGGTCTCGCAGTTGATCTCGACCAGCGCGCCGGTGCTGCCGTGCAACGCGGCGGAGATCACGCCCTCGGCCGTGATGCGCGATGCGGCCTTGCCGGCCTTGTTGCCCAGCTTGACGCGCAGGATCTCCTCGGCGCGACCCATGTCGCCCTCGGCCTCGGTCAGGGCCTTCTTGCATTCCATCATCGGCGCGTCGGTCTTGCCACGCAGCTCGGCCACCATGCTTGCGGTGATTGCAGCCATCTTCAAACTCCGATCAATTCAAGAAAAATGCGTTCAGCGCCACGCGGCAGCAAGCCGCCGGGCGCTGGTCCGACACGGCACCGACCTGCAAGGCCGGTGCGCCGCCGATCACTGCTCGCTGACCTCGACGAATTCGTCGTTGCCGGCCACGGCGGTCACCACCTCGGAGGTGGCATTGGCCCTGCCCTCGAGCACGGCATCGGCCACGGCGCGCGCATACAGCGCGACGGCCTTGGCGGAGTCGTCGTTACCGGGGATCACGTAGTCGATGCCCACCGGCGAGTGGTTGGTGTCGACGATGCCGATGACCGGGATGCCGAGCTTCTTGGCTTCGGCCACGGCAATCTTGTGATAGCCGACGTCGATGACGAACATGGCATCGGGCAGAGCGCTCATGTCCTGGATGCCGCCGATGTCCTTCTCGAGCTTGACGAGCTCGCGTTCGAACAGCAGGGCTTCCTTCTTGATCATGGCGTCCATGCCGGCGTCCTTGGTCGCCTGCATTTCCTTCAGCTTCTTCAGCGAGCCCTTGACCGTCTTGAAGTTGGTCAGCATGCCGCCCAGCCAGCGCTGGTCGACGTACGGCATGCCGCAACGCTGGGCTTCCATCGCGATCACCTCGCGCGCCTGGCGCTTGGTGCCGATCATGAGGACCGTGCCGCGGCGCGCAGCCAGCTGGCGAATGAACTTCATCCCGTCGTTGAAGAGCGGCTGCGTCTTCTCGAGGTTGATGATGTGGATCTTGTTGCGATGGCCGTAGATGTACGGGGCCATCTTGGGATTCCAGAAGCGCGTTTGGTGTCCGAAATGGACGCCGGCTTCCAGCATTTCACGCATGGAGACAGTCATGAGAACTCCGAAGGTTGGGTCTAGAATCCCGGCGCTTATCGGCGAGGTAGCGAGTGCGTCTGCAGAAACCTTCTGCCTGCGTTGCATCAGCCCCCTCGGCGACACCTTTCGTGGCCGGGTTCGCGAGTGATTCGCCCCGATGCAGACCTGCCATCGGCTTCGAAAAGACCAGATGGCGCAAACCCTGTCCGAGACAAACCCGATGAGTTTAGCACGCGGTGAGATGCCCGACCTGACCGAGGCGCGCGCCTCCGTCCAATCGGGTCGGTGCACGGCCCGGCAGCTGATGGAAGTCAGCCTGGCCTCGGCGGACCTGCCGGAAAACCGCCACACCTTTGTGCGGCGTTTCGATGCCATGGCGCGTGCCACCGCCGAAGGCGTCGACCGCGCCTTTGCAGCCGGCGCCCCGCTGCCACCGCTGGCCGGATTGGCGGTGTCGATCAAGGATCTTTTCGATGTCGCCGGGGCCTGCACGACGGCAGGATCGAAAGTCCTGGCCGGCGCCACAGTGGCCGATGACGACGCCCCTGCGGTCGTGCGCCTGCGTGCGGCCGGTGCGGCATTGACCGGACATACCAACATGAGCGAGTTCGCCTATTCCGGCGTCGGGCTCAATCCGCACCACGGTACGCCTGGGAACCCGGCGACGCTGCCACTCGACCCCACGCCCCGCATTCCGGGCGGGTCCACGTCGGGCGGCGCCGTGAGCGTGGCCACGGGCGCAGCCTGGGCCGCGCTGGGCTCCGATACGGGGGGCTCGATCCGCATTCCTGCCGCATTGCAGGGCCTGGTGGGCTTCAAGAACACGCAGCGGCTGACGCCACTGGAAGGAGCCGTTCCGCTGTCCTACACGCTGGACACCAGCTGTGCCGTCACGCGATCCGTTCGCGACGCCGTGCTCCTGCACGAGATCCTTTCTGCTCGCCGCGTCGCACTGCGCCATCGGCCGCTCACGGCCTTGCGCCTGGCCGTGCCGCGCACAATGATGTTGGACGACCTCGAACCCGCCGTCGCCAGGATGTTCGAGCGGAGCATCTCGGCGCTGAGTGCGGCCGGCGCCCTGATCGAAGACATCGACCTCGAACCGATCAAGCACCTGGCGCCGCTTCAGGCCAACGGTGGATTCGCAGCGGCCGAGAGCTGGTCCTGGCATCGGCACCGCCTGGGTGCCCTGGAAGCAGACTACGACCCCCGGGTGGCCCAGCGCATCCGTCGCGGCGCGGCCATCAGCGCTGCCGACCACATCGACCTGCATCTCGCGCGGCGCGACTGGATCTCGCGTGTGCAAGCCACCCTCGACGGGTACGACGCCATGCTCTCGCCGACCGTGCCCATGGTGGCGCCGCCGATCGCGCCCCTGGTGGACGACGACGCGGCCTTCTTCGCCACCAACGGCCGCCTGCTTCGCAACCCGGCTGTCGTCAATTTCCTGGACGGGTGCGCGTTGTCGCTGCCTTGCCAGCTTCCCGACGAGATGCCGGCCGGCTTGATGGTGTGGGCTGGCGCCCTGTGCGACGACACGGTGCTCGACGTCTCGATGGCCATCGAAGCCGAACTGCGCCAACAGGGGCGCTGAGTTGCGGCTCGCCGTCATCGGCGCCGGCATCGTCGGCGTCACCACAGCGTATGAACTGGCTTCCGACGGGCATGAGGTCACCGTCTACGAGCGGCATTCGGCAGTGGCGTCGGGCACCAGCTTCGCGAATGCGGGCGTTCTGGCCCCTGGCTACGTCACTCCGTGGGCGGCGCCGGGCATGTCCTGGAAGGTTCTGCAGCAGGTGTTCAGCCGGGACGCCGCAGTGCGCTTCTCGGGCGCCAGCTGGCTGCGAGAACTGCCCTGGATGTGGCGCTGGTGGCGCGCCTGCCGTGCGGTCGTCCACCAGCCCAACCGGGCGGCCATGCTGCGCCTGGCGCAGTTCAGCCGCACGAGGCAGTTGGACATCACCCGCAAGCTGCAGCTCGACTACGAGCAGCGCGAGGGCTACATGGTGCTGCTGCGCAGCGAGCGCGAGCTGGCTGCCGCACAAGGCGGCATCAAGCAGCTGGCCGAGCTCGGCGTCGCGTTCGAACTGGTCGACGCAGCGCGGGCGCGGCAGATCGAGCCCGGGCTGCACGCCGGCACGGCACTCGCCGGGGCCATCCACCTGGCCCAGGACGGGGTGGCCAATTGCCGCCAGTTCACGCACCTGGTGAAGGCAGAGGCTCAGCGTCTTGGCGTGAACTTCCGCTTCGACATCGACGTGCAACGCGTCGTTGCGGGCCCGCAGGTCCTGCTGCAGGTCGGCAGGCCCGTGGGCTCGGCCGATGGCGATACCCAGATCGATGCGCCGCCGCCCTTCGACGCCGTGGTGGTGTGCGCCGGCCCGCAGGCCGCAGGACTGCTTGCTCCGCTGGGCCTGAAGCTCCCCATCGCCCCGGTGTTCGGCTACTCGGTCACGGCACCGCTGCGGCATCTCGACGGGCAATCGGACATGGGCCCGCAGTCGGCCGTGATGGACGAGAAGTACAAGGTCGCGATCAGCCGCCTGGGGCAACGGGTGCGGGTCGCCGGCAGTGCCGAGCTGGGCGGCAGCCTCTCGACAATGAATGCCAACGCGCTGCAAACTCTCTATCGGGTGCTGGACGACTGGTTTCCAGGTGTCGCGGCCACCCACAAGGCCCAGAGCTGGAAAGGCGCCCGTCCCATGCTGCCCGACGGCCCACCGCTCGTGTGCGCCAGCGGTCAGCCTGGCGTCTGGCTCAATGTCGGGCATGGATCGAGCGGTTGGGCGCTGTCCTGCGGATCGGCGCGATTGCTGGCCGATCTGCTCGCAGGCAGGGAGGCGCCGATCGACGTCGCCGGCCTGAATCTGCAACGCTGGAGATGAAGTGATTCAACGCGTGTCGGCGGATGCTGGGCCCTGGTGGCTGTTCGACACGGCGCAGTCCCGTGAGATCGAGGCACGCGCCCTTGCGCGGCACGATCCGGGCGTGCTCATGGAGCGGGCCGGCATCGCCGTGGCGCGCCTGGCGAGCGCCGTGGCACCCCATGCCGCGCAGTTCACGGTTCTGGCGGGGCCAGGCAATAACGGGGGCGACGGCCTCGTCGCGGCGATGGAACTCCACCGCGCCGGCAGGTTGGTGCAGGTGCATCTGGTCGCCTCGCCAGCGCGGCGCCCGGCCGAAGCAGATGCAGCGCTGTATCGTGCACAGGCGCTGGGGGTACCTATCGCACCAGGGCTTCCTGACAAGCCGCTGGGCGCTTCAGACCTCGTCGTGGACGCGCTGCTGGGCCTGGGCGCCGCGCGTCCGCTGGAAGGCGCGATGGCCGCCGCAGTCACGTGGGCTGGTCGACAGCCCGCCGCCTGCCTGGCGGTCGACCTGCCCTCAGGGCTGCAGGCCGACACCGGCCAGCCGAGCGGCCCGGTGATCCGGACCGACCACACGCTGTGCCTGCTGACCCTCAAGCCAGGCGTCTTCACCGCCGGTGGTCGCGATCAGGCCGGCCAGGTCTGGCTCGACACCCTGGGCATCACGATCGACGAGCTCGAACGCGCAGCCGCCGTTGTTCGGGTGCCGGCGATAGCGGAGTTGCGCCAGCCGTGGGCGGCACGCCCCCACGCCAGCCACAAGGGAAGCTTCGGCGACGTTGCCGTGGTGGGAGGGGACGTCGGCATGGCAGGCGCCGCATGGCTCGGCGCGCAGGCGGCGCTTGCGGCCGGCGCAGGCCGCGTTTACTGCTGCCCGTTGGACGACTCGGCGTCGCTTCTGTTGCCGCAGCATCCCGAGCTGATGGGCCGGCACCGTTGGTGGCTGTCACCGCGTGACGTACTTAGGACCACGACGGTCGTGTGCGGATGTGGCGGCGGCACGGCCGTGGCAGCGGCCCTGCCCCCGTTGCTGAGCCACGTGGAGCAGCTGGTGCTCGACGCCGACGCACTGAATGCCGTTGCAGCGGACCCCTCGCTGGCGCGCCTGGTAAAGAACCGGGCTGCCCGCGGCCTGGCCACGGTGATGACGCCGCACCCGCTCGAGGCGGCGCGCCTGCTGGGCTGCACCGCTGCAGAGGTGCAGGCGGACCGGCTGGCGTCCGCCCGCGAGCTCGCCGGGGCATGGGGTTGCGTGGTCGTGCTCAAGGGCTCTGGAACCGTCGTCGCCCGGCCGTCAGGGCCCGCGGCGATCAACCTGACGGGCAACGCCCTGCTGGCCACCGCCGGCACAGGTGACGTCCTGGCCGGCTGGATCGGCGGCACCTGGGGCCTGCCCTCGCTGCGGAACGACGATGCCGCGTGGGCGGCCGCCCTGTCGTCGGTCTGGTTGCACGGGCAGGCCGCCGATCTGGCCGCCCGAGCCGAGCCGCATGCCCCGACGCTGCGCGCCAGCGCGCTCATCGAGGCGATGCGGGCCGCTGTGTCCGCCTGAACACCCCAGGGGACTTCAGCGTCCCTTCGCCGCATCAGCGTCGGGTGCGCGGCCTCGGAGCGGCCTTGCGCGGAGCCGGCTTGCGGGGACGGCGAGATGCGGCCTCCGGCGCGTTGACCTTCTGGGCCCGTGCCGCGAGCTTGGCCGCGCGGTCGGCTAGCTTGATGGCAGCGAGTTCCTCGACGGCGTCGCCCGGCTTCGCGCCGGCGGCGCGGCCTTGCGACAACAGGCGCTCGCCCTCGCCCTCGCGCACCATGCGGAAGTCGATCTTGCGGCCGTCAAGGTCCACGCGACTGACCTGCACGCGGACGCGCACGCCGACGGCGTAGCGCACCCCGGTACGCTCACCACGCAGCTCCTGACGGGCTTCGTCGAAGCGGTAGTACTCGCCCCCCAGCTCGGTGATGTGCACCAGGCCGTCGACATACAGGGCGTCGAGCGTGACGAACAGGCCGAAGCTGGCCACTGCGCTGACGGTGCCCGAGAACTCCTCGCCCAGATGCTCGCGCATGTAGCGGCACTTCAGCCAGGCTTCGACGTCTCGCGAGGCCTCGTCGGCCCGACGCTCGTTGGCGCTGCAGTGCGCGCCGGCGGCTTCCCAGTGCGCCAGCTCCTGCGTCATCGGCTTGGGCGCCTTGTGCGCCGGCTTGCCGCCGCGGCGCAGTTCGGGCACACGCGTCTTCGCACTCGGCACCAGGTGGTACCGGCGTCCACCGAGAAGCGCCTTGATGACGCGATGCACCAGCAGGTCCGGATACCGTCGAATGGGACTGGTGAAGTGTGTGTAGGCGTCGTAGGCCAGGCCGAAGTGGCCCTGGTTGTCGGCGGTGTAGACCGCCTGCTGCATCGAACGCAGCAGCATGGTCTGGATCTGCACCGCGTCGGGCCTGCCCTGCGCCGCCTGGGAGATCGCCTGCATCTCGGCAGGCGTCGGTTCGTCGCTCAGGTGCAGGCCGATCCCCAGGGCCTTGAGGTAGGCCTGCAGCGTGACGCGCTTCTCGGGCGTGGGGCCTTCGTGCACCCGGTACAGCGACGGATGTTCGGCCGAAGCGATGAAGGCCGCCGCGCAGACGTTGGCCGCCAGCATGGCCTCTTCGATCAACCGATGCGCATCGGTGCGCGTGCGCGGCACGATGCGCTCGATGCGTCCGGCGTCGTCGCACACGATCTGGGTCTCGGTGCTCTCGAAGTCGACGGCTCCACGTACGGCACGCTGCTTCAGCAGGGCCCGGTAGACGTCGTGGAGATGCAGCAGCTGCGGCACGAGGTCGGAGCGGCGCGAGGCTTCGGGCCCGCGCGTGTTGGCCAGCACAGCCGCCACTTCGGTGTAGGTGAGCCGCGCATGCGAGCAGATTACCGCCGGGAAGAACTGGTAGGCGTCGATGGACCCGTCGGCGGTGACGATCATGTCGCACACCATGGCCAGGCGGTCCTGCTCCGGGTTCAAGGAACACAAGCCGTTGGAGAGCTTCTCGGGCAGCATCGGAATGACGCGGCGAGGAAAGTACACGGACGTGGCGCGCTCGAAGGCGTCTTCGTCGATCGGCTCGCCCGGCTTCACGTAGTGGCTCACGTCGGCGATGGCGACGATCAGGCGCCAGCCCTCGACCAGCGACTTGCCGCGGCCGCGCTTGAAGGGCTCGCAGTAGACGGCGTCGTCGAAGTCGCGCGCGTCCTCGCCGTCGATGGTGACCAGCGGCACATCGGTCAGGTCGATCCGGTTCTTGCGATCGACCGCACGCAACTTGTCGGGCAGCGCCGCGGCAGCAGCCAGCGTTTCGGGCGAGAACTGGTGCGGCACTTCGTACTTGCGCACCGCGATCTCGATCTCCATGCCGGGGTCATCGATCTCGCCGAGCACTTCGGCCACGCGGCCAACGGGTTGGGAGTGCACCGATGGCGGCTCGGTGAGTTCGACGGCCACCACCTGACCCACGGCCGCGCTCGCGGTGGCGTTCTTCGGTATCAGGATGTCCTGGCCGAAGCGTCGGTCCTCGGGTGCGACGAGCCACTGCCCGCCTTCGTGCAACAGGCGTCCGATGATCGGGGTCTTCCGGCGCTCGAGGATCTCGACGATGCGCCCTTCCGGCCGGCCCTTGCGGTCGTAGCGGAGGATGCGGACACGCACCTTGTCCCGGTGAAGTGCCGTGCGCATCTCTTGCGGCGCGAGGTAGACAGCAGGCTCGCCGTCGGTGCGGAGCACCAGGCCGTGGCCATCGCGGTGGCCATCGACGATGCCCTCGACTTCGCCCAGCAGCCCTTGCTGGGCTGGCGAGGGGCTTGAAAACTTCTTGTCTTTGATGATATAGTCCTTTGTTCCTGAGAGCCCAGATGGCGGAATTGGTAGACGCACTAGTTTCAGGTACTAGCGCTTAACGGCGTGGAGGTTCGAGTCCTCTTCTGAAGGCCGGCACGGTGTGTCGGCCTTTTTCTTTGTGTCTTCGAAACAGTCTTGAAGGCGTTGCAGGTCGAGAGCCGTTGGACGCGCATGCGGCTCCAACGGCGAAAGGCAAGCGTGGAAGATGCCGCAGCCTAGACCGAGAATTTCTTGGCCAGACCTTCGGGGCGGAGGTTGTCGTAGTCCTCGAAGGGCTGGTGAATCCACGGGCTGGTGGGCAGCATCTCGACGTAATAGTCAGGCACGTAGGTCGAGACACCCTTGACCCACACCACGCCGGCGCGCAGTTCGGTGATCGAGGGCATGCCGCGCAACCGGTCGACCACGGCCCGCAAGGTCACGCCGGTATCGGCCAGATCGTCCACCAGCAACACGCGCCCGGCCAGTTCGCCCTTCGGCATGGTGATGTACTTGGCGAGGTCGAGTCGACCCTGGATCGTGCCCGCATCGGCGCGGTAGGAACTGGTCGACATGATCGCCAGCGGCTTGTCGAAGACACGCGACAGCACGTCGCCAGGCCGCATGCCACCGCGAGCCAGACACAGGATCTGGTCGAACTGCCAGCCCGAGTTCGCCACCTTGAGGGCCAGACGCTCGATGAGCATGTGGTACTCGTCCCATGAAACGTAAAGATGTTTGCCGTCGTCGGTGAGCATGCGATCGTTCTCCTTGGATTGATGACGCCGGGTGTCAGGCGCGGAAGGGGTGGCGCAGAAGGATGGTGTGCACACGGTCCGGGCCCGTGGAGACCATGTCGATCGGCGCGCCGATCAAGGCCTCCAGGCGCTCGAGGTAGCGGCGTGCGTTGAGCGGCAACTGCTCCCAGTTGGTCAGGCCTGCCGTGGTCTGTGTCCAGCCGGGCATGGTCTCGTAGACCGGGCGGCAGCGCACGATCTCGTCGGCATCCAGAGGCAGGATGTCGACCTGGTGGCCGTCACGCTCGTAGCCGGTGCAGATGTTGATCTCGGGAAGGCCATCCAGCACGTCGAGCTTGGTGATGCACAGGCCCGAGACGCCATTGATGATGATCGAACGCTTGAGGGCGGCAGCATCGAGCCAGCCGCAGCGTCGCGCCCTGCCGGTGACCGTGCCGCGCTCCTGGCCGACCGTCGAGAGGTGGTGCCCGACACTGCCGGGCTCGTCCATCGGCAGTTCGGTGGGGAAAGGCCCGCTGCCGACCCGCGTCGTGTAGGCCTTCGTGATGCCCAGGATGTAGTGCAGCATGCCCGGACCCACGCCCGACCCCGCCGCGGCGTTGCCCGCCACGCAGTTGCTGGAGGTGACATAGGGATAGGTGCCGTGGTCGATGTCCAGCAGCGTGCCCTGCGCGCCTTCGAACAGCAGGTTCTCGCCCGCGAGATGCGCCTGGTGGAGGCGGTACCCCACGTCGGCCATCAAGGGGCGCAACTTCTCGGCGGCAGCCATCGCACCGTCGAGCATGGGACCGACCTCCAGCGGCTGGGCGCCCAGAACCCCCGTCAGCTCGGCGTTGTGCAGGTGCACCAGTTCGCGCAGCTTGGCCTCGAACCGACCGGGATGCTTCAGATCCTGCACGCGCAGCGCCCGCCTCGCGACCTTGTCCTCGTAGGCAGGACCGATGCCCTTGCCGGTGGTGCCGATCTTGCCGCTGCCACTGGTCTCGCGTTGTGCCTCGCGGGCCCGGTCGATCTCGACGTGAAAAGGCAGGATAAGCGGACAAGACTCGCTGAGGAACAGCCGCGATCGCACATCCACACCCAGTGCTTCGATGCGCTCGATCTCGACCAGCAGGTGAGCCGGGTCGACCACCACGCCGTTGCCGATGTAGCAGGCCACGCCTTCGCGCATCACGCCCGAGGGAATGAGCTGCAGAGCGGTCTTCCGGCCTGCGATGACCAGCGTGTGTCCCGCGTTGTGTCCGCCCTGGAAACGCACCACACCCTGCGCGTGATCGGTCATCCAGTCGACGATCTTGCCCTTGCCTTCGTCACCCCACTGGGTACCGACGACGACCACGTTGCGACCGCTGCCGGCCTTGACGCCTGTTTGCATGAATGAAAGAGCCTTCCGAATCAGGGATGGTCGTGGCGGGCCGGAAGGGCCTGCAGCACCCAATGGCCGTCGATGGCCACGAGCTCACGATCACAGGAGAGGGTTTGCGCTTCCGGCGCATGCCCCGGCAGTACGGATACCACGGTCTCGCCGAGTTCCCGCAAACGGCGAACCGCCGAGCGCAGTGCGGGGTCCTCGCCCCAGGGGGCCAGGACCGCGGAGGCTGCGGGGGCACCCGGAGCGACCTCGGAGAGCGCCTTGAGGTCGAGGCTGAACCCGACGGCCGGCCGGTTGCGGCCGAACACGGCGCCGACCTCGTCGTAGCGTCCGCCACGGGCCAGTGCATCGCTGGAACCCGCGCCGTACACGGCGAACCGCGGCCCGCTGTAGTAGGCGTAGCCGCTCATGTCCGACAGATCGAAGCCGATGCGCAGACCAGGAAAGGCCTGGCGAAGGTGGGCCGCGAGCCACTCGAGATCTTCGAGCGCCCGGCGTACCAGGGGCCGTGCGGGCAAGGTCTCGCGCGCCACGACCAGCACCTCGTCGCTGCCGTAGAGCGACAGCAGGGCGAGCATCGCGTGGCGGGCGTCTGCAGGCCAGTCGGCGGTGAGCGATTCGACCTGCGCTTGGTCCTTCTCGGACAAGGCGTGCACCACGTCGTTGATCTGAGCAGCCCCCAGCGGCACGCCAGCCAGCACGCCGCGCAAGACCCGTGCATCTGCGAGGTCGATGACAAGGTCGTCCACCGCCGCCGCGTGCAGGCAGTCGAGCGCGAGTTCATGCGCCTCGAGGTCGGCTTCGAGACCGGCGTGCCCGAAGATCTCGGCGCCGAACTGCAGAGGTTCGCGCGTCGCCCGCAGACCCGAGGGCCGTGTGTGCAACACCGGGCCGCAGTAGCACAGGCGGGTCACGCCGACCTCGTTCAACAGGTGCGCGTCGATGCGCGCAGCCTGTGGGGTGGTGTCGGCGCGCAAGCCCAACAAGCGGCCACTGAGCTGATCGACCAGCTTGAAGGTCTTCAGGTCGAGGTCGGTGCCCGTGCCCGACAGCAAGGACTCGAGGTGCTCCAGCAGCGGCGGCATGACCAGTTCATAGCCGTAGCTGCGTGCGCGATCGAGGAGCCGGCGACGAAGGCCTTCGATGCGCCGGGCCTGTGGAGGCAGAACGTCGGCTATGTGCTCCGGCAGAAGCCAGGCGGACATCATGAAAAGCACCGGGTATTGAAAACGGCATTGTACGGGCCGCTAGAGCAGCCACGTACCGTGTCGGCGCTGGGGGCGGCTAGAGCCAGAAGCTCAACAGAAGCGCGCCGGCAATCATCGAACTCAGGCCGATGAAGCGGATCTGGCCGTCGCTCATGCGCGTGGCGCGCTCGAACACGTCTCGCCACCCGCGCGGGCTGACGAAGGGCAGCAGGCCCTCCAGCACCAGCATGAGTGCAAAGGCGCCGAGAAACAGATCGAACACGCCGCCGCCCCGGCCGCCCGCAACGCTGCGCCAGACTACCTGCGGACCGCCGGTGCGCCGCCAGCTGCCGGCTGCGCCGCCGGGCCGCCGCCGCGCATGGTGCGGAAGAAGTCGTTGTTGGGGTCCAGCACCATGATGTCGGACCGGTTGCGGAACGTCGATCGGTAGGCCTCGAGACTGCGATAGAACTGCGCGAACTGCGGGTCGCGGCCAAAGGCATCGGCGTACAACGCCGAGGCCTGGGCGTCACCCTCGCCCTTGATCTTCTGCGCGTCGCGGTAGGCTTCGGCGATGATGACCTCCCGCTGGCGGTCGGCGTCGGCGCGGATCTTCTCGGCGTCGGCCAAGCCCTGAGAGCGGAGCTCGTTGGCCACCTGCTTGCGTTCCGACTCCATGCGTCGGTAGACGCTGTCGGTGATGTCGGCAACGAAGTCGACGCGCTTGATGCGCACATCGACGATCTCGATACCGAAGGCCTTGGCTTCATCCGCCAGGCGGGTGCGCACGTCTGCCATCACCTTCTCGCGCTCGCCCGACAGCACGCCCTGCACCGTACGCTTGGTGATCTCCTCATTGAAAGACGCCTGAACCACGGGGCTCAAGCGGCTTTCGAGGTTGCGGAAATCGACGCCGTTGTTGCGGATGAACTGACGCGGCTCGGAAATGCGCCATTTCACGAGCCAATCGATCACCAGGCTCTTCTTCTCTGCCGTGAAGATGGGCCGGGTTTCAGGACTGTCGAGCGTCTGCACGCGCTTGTCGAGGAAAACGACGTTCTGGAAAGGCGGGGGCAGCTTGAACTTCAGGCCGGGTTCGGTGATGACTTCCTTGATCTCGCCCAGCGCGAAGATCACCGCCACCTGGCGCTGGTCAACGACGAAGAGCGTGGAAGCCGCGATTAGCAACGCGACGAGTGCGGAGCCGACGATGAGACCGATTCGATTCATGTTCATGGCTCCTTCAACGGCCTTCGCGGTCACGCGTGCGCGAACCGTCGCGGGAGCGGATGTCTGAGCCCGTGGTGGTGGCCGCCGGTTCAGGCGTGACCGGCGAGGGGGCGATGATCTGACCCGGTGCCGCGGCGCCGGCGGCGGCGGGCGCACCCGCCTGCTGCAGGAGCCTGTCGAGCGGGAGGTACAGCAGGTTCGAACCCGAACGGCTGTCCACCAACACCTTGCTGACGTTGCTGTAGACCTGCTGCATGGTGTCGAGGTACAGGCGATCTCGAGTGACGGCCGGGGCCTTCTGGTACTCCGTCAACACGGAGCGGAAGCGCTGCGCGTCACCGTCGGCCTGCGCAACCACACGTGACCTGTAGCCCTCGGCTTCTTCCAGCAGGCGCGACGCCGTGCCGCGGGCCTTCGGAATCACGTCGCTGGCGTACGCCTGTCCTTCGTTCTTGAAGCGGTCGCGGTCGGCGCCGGCCTTGACCGCGTCGTTGAAGGCAGCCTGCACCGAGTCGGGGACCTGCACGTTCTGGACGTTGATGTTGGCGATGATGATGCCGGCCTTCAGGCGTTCGAGCTGGGCCTGCACCGACTTCACCAGTGCTGCAGCCAGCGCGTCGCGCTGCTCGTACAGCACCGAGTTCACCTTGCTGCTGCCGACGATCTCGCGCACCGCTGACTCGCTGGCCTGCACCACCGCCTCGTCGGGGTTGCGATTCTCGAAGAGGTAGGTGCGCGCGTCGCTCAGTCGGTATTGCACGGTGAAGCGGATGTCGACGATGTTCTCGTCCTGCGTCAGCATCGACGAGTCGCGAAGTCCGGTGGCCTGCACCACCGTGTTGCGACCGACTTCGACCGAACGGAGTTGTGTCACCGACACCGTTTCGTGAGCCTGGAACGGATACGGGAAGCGCCATTGGAAGCCAGCGTCCGCCGTGTGGCTGTACTTGCCGAACGACGTCACGACAGCCTGGTGGCCTTCCTGCACGATGAAGAATCCGCTGCCCAGCCACACCAGCGCGACCACGCCGCCAATCAGGGCCGCGCCGATGCCCGCGCTCTTCATGTCGGGCTGGAACGACGGGCCGTCGCCAGGCGGACGATCGTCGCCCCCGCGCCTCGGGCCGCCACCGCCTCCCTTGCCGCCGAACAGGCCGCTGAGCTTGCGATTGAAATCACGCCAGAGTTCGTCCAGGTCGGGCGGACCGTCGTTGCGGCCCCCGCCCTGATAGATCAACGTGCCGTTGGCGTCGCGGCGGCCGGCGCGCGCGCGCACGGATGCCGACAGCCAGGCGCCCAGGGCCTGCGCCACGGCGCCGAGCCGGGACACGAAATGGGGGGGTGTAGGGGCGCTCATGCTCATGGAAGGATCGCGCTGTAGGCCGGCCCGTCGGGCTCGGCAGGAGGTGATGGAGGAGCCAGCGGCTCCTCCTCGTTATCTGGGGTGGCATCGGCCCCGTGCAAGCGTCCGGCCACGATGTCGGCGATGACCTGCCGCAAGACCGCCAGGCCCTGGCCGGTCTGGGCACTGACGAAGACCCGCGGCCGACGCACGCCGGGATGCACTTCGACTTCATCGGTCGGCGCACGCGACTGCCTGGAGCTTTCGAGCAGGTCGCACTTGTTGTAGACCAGCACCTGCGGCACGTTCGCTGCGCCGATCTCCTCGAGAACACGCTCGACCTCCAGCTGCTGTTCGCGAAGATGCGGACTGGACGCATCGACGACGTGCAGCAGCAGGTCGGCCTCGGCCGCCTCCTGGAGTGTGGCCTCGAACGCCTCGACCAGCTTGTGCGGAAGATCGCGGATGAAGCCGACGGTGTCGGACAACGACACGGAACGCCCGGCCTGTTCGAGCCACAACGACCGGGTGGTGGTGTCCAGGGTGGCGAACAACTGGTCGGCTGCATAGCTGCGCGCCTTCACCAGCGTGTTGAACAAGGTCGATTTGCCGGCATTGGTGTAGCCCACCAACGAAATGCGGAAGGTGCCCCGCCGCTCACGCGCCTTTCGCTGCGTGCCGCGCTGCTTCTTCACCTTTTCCAGGCGTTCCTTCACCGACTTGATTCGATCGCCGATCATGCGCCTGTCGAGTTCGATCTGCGCCTCGCCCGGGCCGCCGCGCGTGCCGATGCCGCCGCGCTGTCGTTCCAGGTGCGACCAGCGTCGCACCAGGCGGGTGGACATGTACTGCAGGCGAGCCAGTTCGACCTGCAGCTTGCCCTCGTGGCTTTGCGCGCGCGCGGCGAAGATGTCGAGGATCAATGACGTGCGGTCTGCCACCGGCACACCCAGGTGCTGTTCGAGATTGCGTTGCTGCGCCGGAGACAGGGGCTGATCGAAGATCACGCCGGCGGCGCCAGTGCCCGCCACCAGGGCCTTGATCTCGTCGGCCTTCCCACTGCCCACGAAGAGGGCAGGATCGGGCGCACGCCGACGCGCGATGACACGCCCGACTGCCACGTCGCCAGCCGATTCAGCCAGCAGGGCCAGTTCGTCCAGGGTCGGGTCGAAGTCGGCGTGGCCGCCGATGTCGACACCCACGAGCACGGCCTTGACCCGGCCGTCGTCGGGCGACGGTGCGGTGGATGGGCTGGAACTCAAGGTCGGCAGCTTGGGCGGTATAGGGTCCAGGGGCCGGAGCGCACTCAGGCGGGATCCGAGGGTTCGGCCGCGTGGAAGTTCACGGCGCGACCCGGCACGACGGTCGATATCGCGTGCTTGTAGACCATCTGGGTCACGGTGTTGCGCAGCAGGACCACATATTGGTCGAACGATTCGATCTGACCCTGAAGCTTGATGCCGTTGACGAGGTAGATCGACACCGGCACGTGCTCCTTGCGAAGCAGGTTCAGAAACGGATCTTGCAGAAGTTGGCCTTTGTTGCTCACGATATTCTCCGTGTTGTGAACACTGAAGCGGGCACGTTATCACAGCCCCGGGTGGACCCTTAGGCCTCACCCCATATCCCTGACGAAACCGTGTCAGGTACCCTTGTCGTCGAAGGGGTTGGCTTGCGAGCGCATCTCGATGCGCAGGGGCGTGCCCACCAGCTTGAAGTGCTCACGGATGCGGCCTTCCAGGAATCTCTTGTAGCTGTCGGTGATGTGATCGAGAGAATTCCCGTGAATCACCACCAGCGGGGGATTCATGCCGCCCTGGTGCGCATACCGCAGTTTCGGTCGAAAACGGCCCTCGCGCCGGGGCGCCTGGTGCTGGGCCGCCTCGATCACCAGGCGGGTCAGCACAGGTGTCGGCATCTTCACAGTGGCGGACGCGTGGGCCTGCATGATGGCTTTCCACACCGCGCCGAGGCCCTGGCGCCGAATGGCGGAGATGTGGATCGGCGGCGCGAACTTCAGAAAAGCCAGGCGGCTCTCGATCGAGCGCTGCAGGGTTTCGCGCTGGTAGTTGTCGGTGGCGTCCCACTTGTTGATGGCGATCACGACGGCGCGGCCGCTTTCGAGGATGTACCCGGCAATGTGCGCATCCTGGTCGGTCACGCCCTGGGTGGCGTCGAGCAGCAGCAGCACGACGTTGGCATCGGCGATGGCCTGCAGCGTCTTGACCACCGAAAACTTCTCGATGGCTTCGAAGACCTTGCCCTTGCGTCGCAGCCCGGCGGTATCGATCAGCTCGAACTTGCGGCCATCGCGCTCGAACGGCACGTGGATGGCGTCCCGCGTGGTGCCGGGCTGGTCGAAGGCGACCAGCCGCTCTTCGCCCAGCCAGGCGTTGATGAGCGTCGACTTGCCCACGTTCGGGCGGCCCGCCACCGCCAGGCGGATCGGTGCGTCGGCGTCGGGTTCCGCCTCGTCCTCGCCGGGTTCGGGATAGTCGGCCAGCGCCGCTTCCAGCAGGCTGCGGATGCCCTGCCCGTGCGCCGACGAGATGGGGTGCGGCTCGCCGATGCCCAGTTCATGGAACTCGCCCAGCAAGGGGGAGTCGACCATGCCCTCGGCCTTGTTGGCGGCCAGCACGACCTTCTTCTGCGCCTGCCTGAGGTAGCGCGCAATGTCATGGTCCTGAGCCGAGAGCCCGGCGCGGACATCGACGACGAAGACCACCGCATCGGCCTCCGCTACCGCCTGCCGGGTCTGCTTGGCCATTTCCTTGACGATGCCGGTCGTGCTGTCGGGCTCGAAACCGCCGGTGTCGACGACGATGAACTCCAGCCGCCCCAGACGGGCATCACCGTAGTGGCGGTCGCGGGTCAAGCCCGCGTAGTCGGCCACGATGGCGTCCCGGCTCTTCGTGATGCGGTTGAACAGCGTGGATTTGCCGACGTTGGGGCGGCCGACCAGGGCGATGACCGGCTTCATGGGAGCTTCAATTCGGCCGGAATGCGAACAGCCCGCCGTTGCGGGTGACGACAAGAAGGGTGTCGCCCGACATCGTCGGTGTGCCGACGACGGCGGACCCATCGGTGGGCAGGCGCAGCTGGGGCTCGCCGGTGGTGGCCGAAAGGAAGTGCACGTAACCTTCCTGGTCGCCGAAGACCACGGCCGGGCCGGCCATGACCGCGCCGCTGAGCGTGCGATACAGCATGCGCTCGTTGGTCCAGAGCACGTCGCCGGTCGCGGCGCGCCACGCAGTGATGCGGTCGCTCGCATCGGCGCCCACCACCACATCGGCGTTGGCGGCCACGGCCTGGGCCCCGGCATTGTTGCGCGTCCAGATCAGCGTGCCTCGTGCAGCATCGAGGCAGCCGGCCGCCGACTGGAACGCCCGCGCACAGATGCGGTCACCGACCCGGGCAGCGGGGCCGATGAGATCGGCCAGACGTTCCACCTCGTTGGTACCGCGGGGCGTGGCCAGCGGCACTTCCCACTGCACGGTACCGCGCAGCGGGTCGATGGCTGTCATGCGCGACCCCTGACCCACGAGCAGCAGGTTGCGGTAGGGCATCACCACGCCAGCTTGTGCCAGCGTGAGCGCGTCACCCGGCCGCTGCAGCGTCCACAGGCGGCGACCGTCGAGAGCGTCGAAGGCATGCACGACCCGATCGACGCTCATCACGAAGACGCGCTCGCCCGCCACCAGGGGTGGCGTGACCACACGTGCCGGCACGCGCTGGCGCCAGACCACCCGGCCCGCGTCCAGGGTGACGACCTCGTTGCCGGCAGTGACCACCGCGGCAAAGCGGCCATCACTGCCCACGCCGGCCGACAGTGCGCTGCCCGCCGACCCGCGCCAGATCTCCTGCCCGTTGTCGGGTCGAAGAGCCACCACGTCGCCGTTGCCTCCTGCAACGACGAACTGGCCGGGTCTCGCGGCCACGGCCATCGGGAACTTGACGCTGTCCACACGCGCCTGCCAGACCTGACGGCCGGCGATCTTGGCCTGGAAGGTTTCGAGGGGCGTGGGCTTGGGGCGGTCGCTCGACGAGCATGCGGCCAGCAGCACGAGGGCCATCGCAGCCACCGCCGTCCACCCGCGGCCGGAGCCCGGTCGGACAGGCGCTCGGGAACTCATCGCGTGGCTCCGGAGGCTGCCGGAGCAGGAGCGGCACCCAGCGCGGTCAGCTTGGCGTCCACCAGCGTGCGGTAGTTGACGCGCTCGTCCAGGCCTTTCCAGGCCACCAGGTAGGCGGCCTTGGCCTCCTCGGTCTTGCCCTGGGCCACGAGCACATCGCCACGGCGGTCAGCCACCAGCGGCTCGAACTCGGGCGACCCCTTGGCGGCATCGAGCTGCTTCAAGGCCTCGTCGTACTGCTTGGCTTCCAACAGCAGCCCGGCCAGGCGCAGGCGCGCCACGACACGCGCTTCTTCTTCGACGCCCTTCTCGGCAACCCAGGTCAGCGACGCCTTGGCCGCGTCGAGCTGCCCCTTCTCGAATTGAACGCGGGCGGCGGTGAGCGCGCCCTGCTGCGCGAAGGCGGTGCCGGGAAAGCGTTCCTTCAGGTCGCCGAGCACGCGGCCAGCCTTGTCGGCGTCACCCGCCTGCGCAGCGCGTTCGAGTTCGTCGAACATCGCGCCGGCCTTGTGGCCCTGGTCGCGCTGGTACCAGTTCCAGCCGTTCCAGGCGGCGAACGCAGCCAGCGCCAGGGTGATCACCCAGGTGATGAGGTTGCCGTAGGTCTTCCAGAACGACTTGATGGCGTCGAGTTGTTCCTGCTCTTGCAGGTCTAGCGGTGTGGCCATGGAATGAACGGCGATCCAGCGAAAGGACCGCGATTATGCGTTGAGCAGGGTGTGCGCCCACGAGGGGGCATCGGCGAGCAACCGCGTGGTCTGCTGGGCGGCGGCATCGCGCAGCGGCTTGACGGCCACCTGCCCGGCTGCCAGTTCGGCCGCGCCGAAGACCAGCGCATGCCGCGCGCCGCTGGCGTCGGCCTTCTTGAACTGTGACTTCATGCTGCCGGGGCCGTCCTTGCCGGCGGCGTGCATGAGCACGTTGACGCCCGCCGCACGCAAGGCTTCGAGCGTGGCAGTGACCTGGGGCAGAGTGGCGGCGTCGGGCACCACGGCGTAGACATCGGGCACGGCGGCGGGCGGGGCTGAATTGACCTGTTGCAGCAGGTCGAGCACCCGCTCGATGCCCATGCCCCAACCGATGCCCGGGGCCGGCTTGCCCCCCACCAGTTCCACCAGGCCGTCGTAGCGACCACCGCCGCACACCGTGCCCTGGGAGCCGAGACGGTCGGTCACCCATTCGAAGACGGTGAGGTTGTAGTAGTCCATGCCGCGGACCAGGCGCGGATTGATGCGGTAGGGCTGACCGGCGGCGTCGAGTTGCGCGCGCACGGCATCCAGGTGCTTCAGCGAGGCCTCACCCAGGAAGTCGGCCAGCTTGGGCGCCGCTTCGACCAGCGCCTGCATGCCCGGGTTCTTGGTGTCCAGGATGCGCAGCGGGTTGCTGTGCAGGCGGCGTTGTGCGTCGGCGTCGAGTTGGTCCTGGTGGGCCTCGAAGTGCCTGATCAGTGCCTCGCGGTGGACCCGGCGTTCGTCGGCCTGACCCAGGGTGTTGAGCTCCAGCCGCACATCGGGCAGGCCCAGTTCGCGCCACAGCGCTCGCGCGATGAGGATGACCTCGGCGTCGACATCGGGTCCGCCGAACCCCAGCGCCTCGACGCCCACCTGGTGGAACTGCCGGTACCGCCCACGCTGCGGACGTTCGTGGCGGAACATCGGGCCCATGTAGTACAGGCGCTTGCCACCGTCGTAGAGCATCGAATGCTCGACGGCGGCGCGCACCACGCCCGCCGTGCCTTCGGGGCGCAGCGTGAGGGCATCGCCGTTCATGCTGTCGATGAAGGAGTACATCTCCTTCTCGACGATGTCGGTGACCTCGCCCAGTCCGCGCACGAACAGCGGCGTGGGCTCGACGATGGGCACGCGCACGTTGAGGTAGCCGTAACGGCGCATCACCGTGCGCACGACGTCTTCGAACCACTCCCAGCGCGCCGATTCCGGCGGCAGGATGTCGTTCATGCCTTTGACGGCTTGGATGGGTCGAGGGGGCGGTGCGTCCGGCAGGGGCCGCGACCGGGGGGTCTCAGGGAGCGGTGGTGGTGGCGCTGCCGAAACGGCGCTCGATGTAGTCCTCGACGATGCGATGGAACTCGGTGACGATGCCTTCGCCGCGCAGCGTCATGGCTTTCTCGCCATCGATGTAGACCGGCGCCGCCGGCGCCTCGCCAGTGCCCGGCAGGCTGATGCCGATGTCGGCATGCTTGCTCTCGCCGGGGCCATTGACGATGCAGCCCATCACGGCGACCTTCATGGTCTCGACGCCCGGGTAGCGCGTCTTCCAGACGGGCATCATCGCGCGCAGGTGGTCGTCGATCTGCTTGGCCAGTTCCTGGAACGTGGTGCTGGTGGTGCGGCCGCAGCCGGGGCACGCTGTCACGCTGGGGTTGAAGGTGCGCAGGCCCAGCGACTGCAGGATCTCGAGCGCGACGGCCACTTCCTGCGTGCGCGCCTCGCCCGGCTGCGGCGTCAGGCTGACGCGGATGGTGTCGCCGATGCCTTCCTGCAGCAGCACGGCCAGCGCGGTGGCCGAGGCCACCGTGCCCTTGGTGCCCATGCCGGCCTCGGTGAGCCCCAGGTGCAGCGCGTAGTCGCATCGCCGGGCGAGAGCACGGTAGACCGAGATCAAGTCCTGCACGCCGCTGACCTTGCAGCTGATGATGATCTGGTCGGGGTTCATTCCCAGTTCGCGCGCGACCTCGGCCGACCCGGTGGCCGACTGCACCAGCGCCTGGTACATCACCTGCTTGGCCGTCCAGGGCGCGCGGCGGAGGGCATTCTCGTCCATCAAAGACGCCAGCAGTTCCTGGTCGAGGCTGCCCCAGTTGACGCCGATGCGCACCGGGCGGTCGAAGCGCATGGCGGCCTCGATCATCTGGGCGAACTGGCGGTCGCGCTTGTCGCCCTTGCCCACGTTGCCGGGGTTGATGCGGTACTTGCTGAGGGCCTGCGCCATCGCCGGGTAATCGGTGAGCAGACGGTGGCCGTTGTAGTGGAAGTCGCCGACCAGCGGCACGTCGATGCCCATGCGGTCAAGCTGCTCGCGGATGTGCGGCACGGCCGCTGCAGCTTCGGGCGTGTTGACCGTGATGCGGACCATCTCCGAGCCGGCGATGGCGAGTTCCTTCACCTGGATGGCGGTGCCGATGACGTCGACGGTGTCGGTGTTGGTCATCGACTGCACGCGTACCGGGGCATCACCACCCACCGTGACCACGCGCTCGCCCCATACCACCCGCGCCTGGCGCGACCGGCGGCCACTTGGCGCAGCGGCAGCAATGATGTCGTCGGGGTCGGAAGAATTCATCATGGTCACCTTGCGCAGCGGTTCACTTCAGTTCGAGCCGGGCGACGTTGTCGCGCGTACCGGCGGCCACGTCGACGGCGCGGCCGCGGAACATCACCTGCGTGACGGCCGCATTGCCCACCACCACGCGCAGCGGCGGGGTGCCGTCGACGCGCACGGCTTCGCCCGGCAGCACGGTGCGCGACAGCAGGATGCGGCCGCCGGCATCGCGCACCTCGATCCAGGACGATTCGGAGGTGCTGAGCTGCAGGATGCCAGCAGCGGCCGGCACCGACGCCTGCGCGGGCTGGGGAGCGGAATGGGTGATCTCGATCTGCGGCGCCGAAGCCGAGACCATCATCGTGTCGGGCCTGTTCGGCAGCGCAGCGGCTGCCGCCGCGCTGGCGCCGCTGGAACCGACCACCGCAACATCCGCCACCACGGCCAGCGACTCACTCGCGGGCGTGGCCGGCGGCGCAGGGGCAACGGCCACGGCCGAGGTCGGGGCCACGGCGCCGACCGGCTCGGCCTTGAAGGGCGCAGACAGCCACGCCGAGGGCACGAAATAGGTCACCACCGCCGCGACCAGCAGCAGCAAGCCGGCCCACAGTAGCGACCGCTGCGCCGTGGCCATGCTGGCGCTGTCCCGAGAAGGCTTTTCGCGGAACGGCGCATTCAGACTTCCGGTCACCTGACCCAGCTCGATCGACTCGGCAGCGGGCAGCAGGTCAAGCACGGGGCGGGGGTCGATGCGCAGGGCGCGGCACACCGACTGCGCGAGGGCCCGGGTGAAAGTAGCACCCGACAGCTCATCGTAGCGATCGTTCTCCAGCGACTCGAGCTTCTTCGGCGTCACCTTGATCGACGCTGCCAGGGCAGCGATGTGCAGACCCTGCTTCTCGCGCGCCGCACGGATGATCGCGCCGGCCGTCCTGCTGCCGCCCACGGACTCATTGGTCATCGAAACGTCCTCGGCCGAACTGCAGGGCCTCCGGCGATTGCGGGAATCGGTCTCGCAGCTGCCGGCCGAACTGCTGAGCACCTTCAGCGTTGCCCAGTCGCTGCTCGATGCGCGCGGCCAACCACAGCGACTGCGCGTTGACCTGCTCCGGGTTGGAGTTGATGCGGCGCACGTAGAACCTGGCCCGCTCCAGCTCACCGCGACGCAGCAGAACTTCGCTCAGGTTGTAGGCCGTCACCGGGTTGGCGGGATCGAGTTCGTACGAACGAGAGATCGTGCGCTCTGCTTCCAGCAGCTTGCCTCCGCGAGCCTGGCACACGCCCTGGGTCAGCAAGGTGCGCGTGGCGCCGGTGTACTGAGGAAACGACAGCGCCTGCTGGAACTGCACTTCGGCATCGGCATAGCGCCGCTGCTGGCACAGGAACCAACCGAAGTTGTGCATGGCGTCGAAGTCTCGGGGGTTCAGCTGGAGTGCACGCTGAAAGCTCTCCTCGGCCTGCCTCGCTTCGCCCATGTTCGCGTAGATGAGCCCGCGCAGGTTGAAGGCCTCCGGAAGGTCGGGCTTGGCCGCCAGGGCCAGCTTGAGCTCTTCGAGTGCGGTGGCTGTCTGGCCCCGGCTGAAATACGCCGAAGCCAGCTCCAGCCGCACGCGCGCCCTGCGGTCGGCGTCCCCGGGGTCGGCCTCGTTGCGCACTTCGCGGCTGGGGGCTGCGCCACTGCTGGTCGTCGTGGTCTCGACCGTGGTCGAACACGCAGCGACCGCCAGCAAGGCGCCGACGACCAACCAGCGGAACCCGGCCCGGCGTTTCGTCGGGCGACTCACCGCCGCACCTCGGTCGACACGGCCGGCGCCGCGGCGACGATGGGAATCACATCCACACGCTGTGCGATGCGCTCGCGGACGCGGGTGCGGTCCTGCACCTCGCCCGCCAGCTGGCCACAGGCCGCGTCGATGTCGTCGCCCCGGGTCTTGCGCACCGTGGTCACGATGCCGGCATCCTGCAGCACCTTGGCGAAGGCCGAGACGCGCTCCTTGGGCGAGCGCTTGAGGCCTGAAGCCGGGAACGGGTTGAAGGGGATCAGGTTCAGCTTGCACGGCACCGAGGCCACGCAGCGCACCAGATCCCGCGCGTGCTCGGGCGTGTCATTGACGCCGTCCAGCATGCAGTATTCGAACGTGATGAAGTCGCGGGGCGCCGCATCAAGATACCGTCCGCACGCGGCCAGCAACTCGGCAATCGGGTACTTGCGGTTCAAGGGCACCAGCGAGTCGCGAAGCGCATCGTCGGGCGCGTGCAGCGAGACCGCCAGCGCCACCGGGCAGTCGTCGCGCAGCCGGTCGATCATGGGCACCACACCCGAGGTGGACACCGTCACGCGACGGCGGGACAGGCCGTAGCCATGGTCGTCCAGCATCACGCGCAGTGCAGGCACCAGGGCAGCGTAGTTCTGCAGGGGCTCACCCATGCCCATCATCACCACGTTGTCGATGGCCCGCTCGCCGGCTTGCAGGCCCAGGCGGGCCCGAAGCCGGCGCTCTGCGAACCACAGCTGGGCGACGATCTCGCCCGTGCGCAGGTTGCGACTGAAGCCCTGGTGGCCAGTGCTGCAGAAGCGGCAACCGACGGCGCAGCCGGCCTGCGAGGAAACACAGAGCGTGCCTCGATCGGTTTCGGGGATGAACACCGTCTCGACGGCGTCACCCGCGCCGACGTCGAACAACCACTTGACCGTGCCGTCGGCGGAGATGTGCTCGCTCAACAGCGTCAGAGGCTTGATCTCGGCAACGCCAGCCAACTTCTCGCGGAGGGACTTCGCCAGATCCGACATCTGGGAGAAGTCCGAAGCGCCCTTCTGGTGGATCCAGCGGAACAGCTGGACAGCCCGGAACCGCTTCTCCCCCAGACCTTCGACATGCGCCACGAGCGCCGGCAGATCGAAGTCGAGCAGGTCAAGCACGTGGGGCTCCGGCGAACAACGCCTCCTGCGCCAGCGGCCGCTGGGGAACTGGGCGACAGGTGGCGTCGGTCATGAACTCAGCGGCTGTAGACGTTCATGCCGGGGAAGAAGAACGCCACTTCGACGGCGGCGGTCTCCGGCGCATCGGAGCCGTGCACGGCGTTGGCGTCGATGCTGTCGGCAAAGTCGGCGCGGATGGTGCCCTTCTCGGCCTTCTTCGGGTCGGTGGCGCCCATCAGTTCCCGGTTCTTGGCGATCGCGTTCTCGCCTTCCAGGGCCTGGATCATCACCGGGCCGGAGATCATGAACGACACCAGGTCGTTGAAGAAGGGGCGGGCCTTGTGGACGGCGTAGAAGGCCTCGGCCTCGCCACGCGACAGGTGTGCCATGCGAGCGGCAACGACCTTGAGGCCGGCACCTTCGAAGCGTGCATAGATCTGGCCGATGACGTTCTTGGCCACGGCGTCGGGCTTGATGATGGAAAGAGTGCGTTCGATGGCCATGAAGTTGTTCTCCTGAAATCGTGATGTGAATTCGACAAAGCCACTGATTTTAGCCGTGCAGGCCGCGCGGTGGCCGCCCCAGCAGGCAGCAGGGTGTTCGGGCCAGCGCTGCGGCCACCGCGGAAGCCGCCTCTAGCACGTGCGCCGACAGCCCAGTCCTAGCGGCGACCTCGGTTGCCACCGCGGCCACCGCCACCGCCACCGCCACCGCCACCACCACGGCGGCCGCCTCCCCCGCCGCCGCCGCGCTTGCGTTGGAAGGCGTCAGCCCCGATGTACCCCACCGCCGTCTGCAAGGGGTCGGGCACGCGGTTGGGATCACCCCCGCCCTTCTTGCCTCCTCCGCCGCCGCTGCCGGGACTGCCGAAGCCGCGCGGCTTCTGGGTGAAGCGCTTGTCGTAGGTCTGCTGCAGCGGGTTCGGGATCGGGCCGTCCTCAGGCAGGTCGCGCTGCTGCGAGCGCGCCTGCTGCATCTGGCGCTTGTCGAAGGTCTGCTGCAGGGGGTTGGGGATCGGACCGTCCTCCGGCAACTCCCGGCGCTGCATGCGGGCCTGCTGGATGTGGCGCTTGTCGTACGTCTGTTGAAGCGGGTTCGGGATCGGTCCCACGTTGTCGGTCGACTCCGGACGGTCCGAGCCGTCGCCCCGGTCCGGACGATCTCCCCGCTCGGGCCTGGGCGCACGCTCGGGCCGCGGCGGGCGCGGACCGTTCTGGCGCGGAAGTCGATCGCCCTGGGGCGGACGGGCTTCACGCGGCTCGGCGCCCTGGGGCAGTTCGCGCCCGTCTCGGCCACGTCGTCCGCCGCGGCGACCCCGCTTGGCGCCCTGCCCCTCGCGCTCGTCGTCACGCGGACGATCACTGCGCTCGACCGGTGCGGCCCGCTCCGGCAGCGTCATCAGGCGCAGCGTCCGGACGTCGTCGTTGGCCAGGTCGACCCACACCCCGCGCTTCAGCCCTCTCGGCAGCACCACCGTGCCGTAGCGGATGCGGATCAGCCGGCTCACGACCAGCCCCACCGCCTCGAACAGACGCCGCACCTCGCGGTTGCGGCCCTCGGTGATGATCACGCGGTACCAGTGGTTGGCGCCTTCGCCACCGCCGTCGACGATGCTCTTGAACGAGGCCCTCTGCCCTTCGATCTCGACGCCCTCCAGGAGCCGCGCCTTCGCGGCTTCGTCCAGCAGGCCCAGCGTGCGCACCGCGTACTCGCGCTCGACGCCGAAGCGGGGGTGCATCAGCTGGTTGGCCAGTTCACCGGAGTTGGTGAACAGCAGCAGGCCTTCAGTGTTGATGTCCAGGCGCCCGACCGATTGCCACTTGCCCTGCTGCAGGCGAGGCAGGCGGCGGAACACCGTCGGCCGCTGCTGCGGGTCGTCGTGCGTGACGACCTCGCCCGCGGGCTTGTGATAGGCCAGCACGCGGGGCGGCGGCGGCGCGATGCGCACACGCACCGGCTTGCCGCCGACGGCGATGCGGTCGCCGTGCGAGATGCGCTGGCCGATATGCGCCGGCTCGCCGTTCACGGTGATGCGGCCGTCGATGATCATCTGCTCCATGTCGCGGCGGGAGCCGACGCCGGCCTGCGCCAGGACCTTGTGCAGCTTGGGTGCGTCCGGCTCGGGCGCCAGCACACGCTTGGCAGGCCCTGGCGCCTCGCCTTCCTCGGCCGGAGGCTCGAAGTCGAAGGCACCGGACAGCACCTCGGCAAACACCTCCTCGGGCTGAGGCAGGGGCTCCGCCGGGACGAGGACTTCCGCCACTGCGTCGTCGCCGGCCGGCTCGCCCTCGGCACCCGTCTCGACAGACCCCAGCGGTCGGTCGTTGCGATCGCCGCCACCGCGTCGGCCGCGACGGCGCGAACGGTTGCGGCGGCCGGTCCTGTCCCCCGCAGGGCCGGCTTCGGCCCCCGCATCGTCGGCCACCGCCCCCACGGCAGTGGGGTCACTCTCCCCAGAATCCGCCGTTCCCGTCGCGAATTCAGGCCCCGAGGGCTGCGCAGGCGACGATGCGTCGACCGGTGCGCCGGCATCCACGGTCCCGACGATCTGCCCCTCGCCGACCGGCAGGGCCGCCTCGGGGCGGACGGCGGGTGGACGCCGCGCGCGCTTGCGTGCCGGGGGTTCATCGCCTCCGACGCTGATGTCCACCCGGGGTGCCGTGGCCTCTTCGGCAGTCATCGGGGCGTCCGCGGACGCAGTCTCTGCATCGGACGATGCAGCGTCGGCTGCCCCTGCGGCGTCGGCGGCCGTGTCGACCACCTTCTTTCGCGGCGCCCGCTTTCGCTTCGCCGGCTCGGACGCTCCGCCCGCCTCGTCGGCCTGTGCGGATGCCGGGGGAATCGCCGGCTTGTCGCTGTCTGGTGAATCTGCGTCGTGGGCGTTCATGCGATCGGGGGGGTGGAGGTCAGGGGAAGAGCCATGTCGTTGGGTGCTTCAGGCGCGGACGCCGCTTCAGTATCGTCGGTGGCATGAGGAGGGGTAGCGACGTCGTCGATGACGTCGGCGACGTCGGCATCGGCCACATCGCCTTCCAGCGGCAGAGCCGCCTGGTTGTCGGGCAGCAGCGACGGCTGCGCCGCGAGGTTCTGCATCGCCTGGGCACCGTCGCCGGTGCTGGAGATCTCGGGCAACTGGTCGAGACTCGCCAGCCCCAGATCGTCGAGGAACTGTCGGGTGGTGGCGTAGAGGGCCGGCCTGCCGGGGGCCTCGCGGTAGCCAATGGGCTCGATCCAGCCGCGGTCTTCGAGTTGCTTGACGATCTGGCTGCTGACCGTCACGCCGCGGATGTCCTCGATGTCACCGCGCGTCACCGGTTGGCGGTAGGCCACGATGGCCAGGGTTTCCATCGCGGCGCGAGAGTACTTGGGCGGCTTTTCGGGGTGCAGCCGGTCCAGGTACTGGCGCATTTCGGGCCGGCTCTGGAAGCGCCAGCCGGATGCCAGCGCAACGAGTTCGACACCGCGCCCCTGCCACTGCTGCACGAGTTCGTCGAGCAACACACGCAGCGTGTCGGTGCCGAGCTGGTCATCGAAAAGCGCACGCATCTCGCGCAGGGACAGGGGGGCCTGCGCGCAGATCAACGCCGTTTCGAGTACGCGTTGGGCCTCGGAAGTGTTCATGGGCCTGGGCTTGAGAAGACCTGCCACATGGGGCAAGCGGGGAACTTCGTGGTTCTTCCACCGGCGCGAGAGGGTGTTCGCAGCGCAGCGGGTGTCTCGACAGAGCACCGCGGGTGAGCGTTGGTGCGCGGGTTGCAGCGCCTGGCGCTCGCCAGCTCCGGGAGGCGGGGCGCGGCGGTCAAGCCAGCGACGCCCGCATCATTTTTCCTGCATTGTAGCCGCGACCACGCTGGCTGCGCCCTGGGCGCCTTCGGCCTCGTCCGCGCGCCAGCATGCGACCCTGCCGGTGACCCGTCGCCAGGCTTCCTCGAAGTCCTGCGGCGCAGAGGCCTCGAAGACCAGGACGTCGCGCGTGATGGGGTGCTCCAGCTGCAGGCGGGCCGCATGCAGGCCATGTCGCTGCAACCCGAGCGCCGGCTTGCCCCCGTAGACGGCATCGGCCACCAGGGCGTGGCCGACATGGGCGAGGTGCACCCGGATCTGGTGCGTGCGGCCGGTATGCAGCGTGCACTGCAAGGCGCTGCTGCCCTCGGCACGCGCCACGACGTGCACGTCCGTGCGCGCCGGCTTGCCACCGGGGACGACAGCCATGCGAACCCGTACGGCGGGATCGCGGCCGATCGGTGCATCGATCCGCTGGTCGGCCGGCTCGACGCGCCCCTGCGCCAGCGCCAGGTAGTGGCGGCGCACCGTGCGCGCAGCGATGTCGCGCACCAGCGCCGTCACGGCCGGCAGCGTCTTGCCGACCATCATCACGCCGGAGGTGTCCTTGTCGAGCCGGTGCACGATGCCTGCGCGCGGCAGGCTGGCGGCCCCTGGGTGGTGGGCCAGGAGACCGTTGAGCAGGGTACCCGACCAGTTGCCCGGGGCGGGATGCACCACGAGGCCGGCCGGCTTGTTCAGCACCAGCAGGTGCTCGTCTTCATGCATCACGGCCAGGGCCATGGCCTCCGGCTTGAAGGCCTGGCTTTCCTCGGTGGGCACGAGGTCCACCTCGACGACCTGTCCGATGCGCAGCCGGCGCGACGAGGTCTGCGCAGTCTTGCCGTCCACTCGCACGTGGCCGCGCTCGATCAGCGTCTGCAGATGGCTGCGCGAGAACTCGGGGGCCATGGACACGAGCACACGGTCCAGCCGCTGCGCGTGCAACTCGCGGCCGGCCGGTTGCCGGCGCGTCTCGGCGGCAGCGGCGTCGGGCGCGCCATCGTCGTCGTCAGGCGCCGCGGGGTGGGACAGCGGCGAAGGCGCGCTGGGCGGGGCGGCGTCCATATAATGAATCACTCTTTCTTCGATGGTGCGCGACTGTCGCGAAGCCGGCTACCCAGATGACTCTTGCTCGAGTGAAGCGTTTCGCTGCGCTGTTGGTGTTGGGCCTGGCAGGCCTGCAGCTGTCGGGTTGCGGCTCCAGTCCGACCGACGATCCGACCGGCCGCAACGCCGAGAAATTGTATCGGGAGGCCAAGGACGACATGGAGGCGGGCAGTTTCGAGCGCGCCATCAAGGCGCTCGAACGGGTCGAAGGTCTCGGTGCCGGCTCCTTGCTTGCCCAGCAGGCTCAACTCGACCTGGCCTACCTCTACTGGCGCACGGCCGAGCGGGCCCAGGCGCTGTCGACGATCGATCGCTTCATCCGCCTGAACCCGTCGAGCCCGGCGCTGGACTACGCGATGTACCTCAAGGGCGTCGTGAACTTCAACGACAACCTCGGTCTGCTCAGCAGCATCGCGAAGCAGGACCTGTCGGAGCGCGACCAGCGGGCCTCGCGCGACGCCTTCCAGGCCTTCAAGCAGCTGGTCGACCAGTTCCCCGACTCTCGCTATGCCCCCGACGCCCGCCTGCGCATGCAGTACATCGTCAATTCGCTGGCCGCCTACGAGGTCCACGTGGCGCGCTACTATCTGCGCCGCGGCGCGTACGTGGCGGCCGTGAACCGGGCCCAGCAGGCGATCATCGAGTTCCAGCAGTCGCCCAGCAACGAAGAGGCACTGGCGATCATCGCGCAGGCCTACGACCGGCTCGACCTGAAGCAGTTGCGTGACGACACGCGCCGTGTGCTGAAGCAGAACTATCCGAACAGTGCCTACCTCGACGGTGACATCGGCACCGCCGCCGGACGGTCATGGTGGAAATTCTGGTAGCGGCCCGCTAGAAGGCCGATCGCAGCGAGGCCAGCCAGGTCCTGGCCTCTGCTTCACTCTGCAGCTCCCCCATCGGCGGCAGCGCGGCCCGCAAGCGCCGGCCATAGCCCATCTGCCGCATCCGCGGATCGCACACCACCAGCAGGCCCCGGTCGGTTTCGCTGCGGATCAGCCGCCCGGCCCCCTGCTTCAGCGACACCGCCGCCTCGGCGACGAAGTAGTCGTTGAAGGCATTGCCGCCCCCGGCCTCGATCTGCTTGACGCGCGCCTCCACCAGCGGGTCGTTGGGGGGCGGGAACGGCAGCTTGTCGATCAGCACGCATTGCAGGGCATCGCCGGGCATGTCGATGCCTTCCCAGAAGCTCTGCGAGCCCACCAGCACACAACCTCGGCCGTCGCCGTAGCGCTGCAGCAGCGCCCGACGAGGCTGGCTGCCCTGCACCAGCACGTCCAGCGAGAGGCCCTGCGCCTCGGCCTCCCGCCGCAGGGCCTCGGCGATCTGCGGCAGCACGCGCAGCGTGGTGGTCAGCACGAAGGTGCGCCCGTCCAGATCGCCAGCAAGTCGGGCTGCCAGTTCACCCACTGCCGCCGGGTGGGCGGGATCGTTGGGCCGCGGCATGCCCGCGGGCACCCACAGCCGCGCATGGGCGGCGTAATCGAAGGGACTGGGCAGGCGCAGGTGGGTCGCGTCCTCCAGCCCCGTGGAGGCGGTGAACCAGGTCAGCGCATCGTCATCGCCCAGGGTAGCCGAAGTGAAGATCCAGGCCTTGGGCTGGCGCTGACGCTGCTCGGTGAGCATGTCGCGGATGTCCAGCGGCGAGTCGCACAGCCGGGCCTGCTGCGGGGACAGGTCGATCCAGCGCACGCGACCCGGCGCTGCGGGCACCGCGAAGCGCCTGACGGCCTGCGACAACGCCAGCGCACGTTCTTCGTGCCGGGCGAGGTCGGGCGAGGTTTCGGCCACGCCCGACACGGCATCGGCAGCGGCGTCCAGCGCCACGGCCAGCGCTTCGAGCAGGTCATCGAGCGCACCGCGGGCGGCACGCTCGTCCCAGCGCAGCTTGATGACGCCCCGCACCTCGCGCAGCGGCCCGGCGCACGCCAGCCGCAGGTCGCGGGCGCCACGCTCGACGGCAGCGGCCAGATCGGCCCAGGGACGCAGGCCGCGGGCGTGCTGCAGGCCCGCGCCCAGCAGGTCGCGTGCGATCTCCAGGCATTGCGACGTCCCCACGCTCTGGCCGAGAAACTGCACCCCGGCTTCGACAAGCTGGTGCGCTTCGTCGAACACCGCCGCATCGACCGTGGGCAGCAGCTCCGCCACACCGGAGTCGCGCAATGCGAGGTCTGCGAAGAAGAGGTGGTGGTTGACGACCACGAGGTCGGCGGCCATGGCGTCGCGACGCGCCTGGACGACGTGGCAGGCAGCGAACTGCGGGCACTCGCTGCCCAGGCAGTTGTCACGCGTCGAAGTCACCAGCGGGATGACAGGAGACCGGTCGTCGAGGCCTTCCAGTTCCGCCAGGTCGCCCGTGCGCGTGGCCTGCGCCCAGATCTCGACCTTGGCCAACGCACGCACCGCGAAGCGATCGGGCAGCTGGGCCTCGCTGCGCGCCGTGGCCAGGCGGTGGCGGCACAGGTAGCTGGCGCGACCTTTCAGCAGCGCCATCTGCACCGGGACGCCCAGGGCGTCGCGCAGCCGCGGCAGATCGCGCAGGTAGAGCTGGTCCTGCAGGCTCTTGGTGGCGGTGCTGACCAGCACGCGGCGGCCCGACAGCAGCAGCGGCACCAGGTAGGCGAAGGTCTTGCCCACGCCGGTGCCGATCTCGGCCACCAGCGCATGCGGACCCTCCAGGGCCTGCGTGACGCCCGCGGCAAAGCGCTGTTGCGCGTCGCGCGGGTGGTACCGGGGATCGAAGCGTGCCAGCGGGCCGTCGACCGAGAAGGCGTCTGCCACGCGCTGGCCCAGCGGCGTGGGCGACTCGGCGGCGTTCAGGCTTTCTCCGGGGGCTCTACGGAAACCTCGAGGCGGGTGATCTGGTCACGCAAGGCCAACCGGCGCTTCTTCAGGCGCCGCAGGGTCAGTTCATCGGTGGGTCGATCGAGCGGGTTGCGGTCGATCAGCTCGTCCAGATCGGCGTGTTCCATGCGCAACTCGATCAACTGTCGCTGGGGAGAATGCAGGTTGTTGTCCATTGCTGCACGGTTGTGGTGCCTGCGGCGAGTTTATATTCAGCCAGATGCCTCCCGTTGCCACGTCCCACCGTCTGACCGCCGCCACGGGCTTGCACCGGGGAGACCGGGCCTACCAGCAGGACCAGGTGGAGATCATCGTGCACCAGCGCGTGTCCGGCTGTCTGCTGGCGGTGGTGGCCGATGGCATGGGCGGCAAGAGCGGCGGCCGCAAGGCAGCCGATCAGGTGCTGCTGACCTCACGCCAGATCTTCGACCGCTACGTCCCGTCCGACGAGGACGCCGGCGAGATGCTGCGCCAGGTGGTCAACGAATCCCACCTGATGATCAAGCTCACGGCCATCACGGCCGAAGAAGAGCCGCACAGCACGGTGGCGGCCTTCCTGGTCTCGCACGACCTGCGTTGCGATGTCGTGCATGCCGGCGATTCGCGCGTCTATCACTTCCGCGGCCCCGAGATGCTGGGCCGCACGATCGACCACTCCTTCGTGCAGCGACTGGTCGACGAGGGAAAGATCACCGAGGACGCGGCCAACACGCACCCGCAGTCGAACCTGCTCACCGGCTGCCTGGGCACCCAGGCCGACCCGCCCGTGGCGCTGTGGCACATCGAGCGCCTGGCCCCTGGCGACAGCGTGATGGCCTGCAGCGACGGTCTGTGGCACTACTTCACGCCCAAGGAGATCGGCGCCATCCTGCACGCCCTGCCGCCCCGCGAAGCCGCCGAAATGCTGGTCTCGAAGGCGCGGCAGCGCGCACGTGGCGGCGGCGACAACCTGTCGCTGGCGCTGGTACGTGTCGACGCACTGGGCTGAGCGAGTCGGCCCGACGAAACCTGCCGCAACTTGCCGCTCAGCGCGGCGAAGACGCTGCTGCTGCGGCAGGCACCGGCAGAGGCTGTGACGGCTGGCGGCCCGCTGAAGTCCGGTTCCGCTCACGCTCGGCAATGCGGGCCTGGCGAGCCTCGAATTCCTTGGCGCGGGCCGCTGCCTCCGACGCGCGTGCAGCCGCCGCCTGGGGCCCGCCGTCCAGCGGTGCATTGCTGCTGCGAGGCGGCTCGGCGCCAGCAGGGGCCGATGCCGCGACTCGCGGCGGCCGCACCACCACGGACACCGCCGAAGCCGGGGCGGACGCCGCCCTCTGCTGCAGGGCGGCCTGCTTCTCGACCACCGAGCGCCGGCGGTCCGCCGCACGTTCCCGGCGCTGCGCGTCGTCGAGGGCGAGTTCGCGTTCGCGCACGGTGGCCAGTGCCTTGCGCCGTTCGCTGCGGGCTTGTTCCATGCAGCTGTTGACGGCGAACCTGGTCTTGCACTCGGCATCGGCCTGACGGAAAGCAGCCTCGATGGCGTCGCGCTCGCGTGCGATGCCGACTCGGGCAGCGCCGGGGTCCTCGGCCGCCGCGACCGCTTCGACGGACACGGCCAGCACGAGTGCACAGGCCATTGCGAAACGCTTCATGGTCCGCGGCCTCAGGTCAGCGAGGTATCGACCACGCGCCGGTCCAGCGCCAGGAACTCTGCCGAACGCATCTCCGACAGGCGCGAGACGGTGCGCGGAAACTCGTGCGACAGCGGGCCTTCGGTGTAGAGCTGCTCGGCCGGCGCCTCGGCGCTCATGATCAGCTTCACGCGGCGGTCGTACAGCACGTCGATCAGCCAGGTAAAGCGCCGGGCCTCGCTGGCCATGCGGGGCGGCATGACCGGCACGTTGGACAGCATCACGGTGTGGAAGCGCGACGCCAGCTCCAGGTAGTCGTTCTGCGAGCGCGGGCCACCGCACAGCGTGCGGAAGTCGAACCAGACCACGCCGCCGGCCCGCCGCACGGCGCGGATGCTGCGGTGTTCGATCTGCAGCACGGGCTCTTCGTCACGTGCTTCGGCCAGGCGCTCGAACGCGGCTTCCATCCTTGCATCGGCCTCGGCGCCCAGCGGGCAGTGGTACATCTCGACTTGTTCGAGCGTGCGCTGCCGGTAGTCGACGCCCGCATCCACGTTGACCACCTCCAGCTTGGCCTTCAGCAACTCGATGGCCGGCAGGATGCGGTCCCGGTGGAGCCCGTTGGGGTACAGGCCGTCGGGGTGGAAGTTGGACGTGGTGACGATGCTGACGCGGTTGTCGAACAGCGCCTGCAGCAAGCGATGCAGGATCATCGCGTCGGTCACGTCGGCGACATGGAACTCGTCGAAGCAGATGAGCCGGAACCGCCGGGAGATGCGCTTGCCGAGTTCGTCGAGCGGATTGACGGTGCCCTTCAGGTCCTGTAGTTCGCGGTGCACCTCGCGCATGAACTCATGGAAGTGCAGCCGCGTCTTGCGCGTCAAGGGCACGGCCTGGAAGAAGCAGTCCATGAGGAAGCTCTTGCCGCGGCCGACCCCGCCGTACATGTACACGCCACGCGGGATGGGGGGCCGCACGAGCAGCTTGGTGATGGCGTTGCGGCGGCGCGACTTGTACTCGGCCCATTCGCGCTCGCAGCGCTCCAGCGCGTCGACGGCGCGCAACTGCGCGTCGTCGGCGCGGAAGCCGCGCTCCTCCAGCGTGCGTGCGTAGAGCTCGCGGACCGCCACGGCCGTCAGAAGTTCAGCGTGCGCTTGTCCACTGCCAATGCCGCTTCCTTGGTCGCTTCAGACAGGGACGGGTGGGCGTGGCAGATGCGCGCGATGTCCTCGCTGCTGGCGCGGAACTCCATCGCCACCACGGCCTCGGCGATCAGCTCGCTGGCCATCGGCCCGACGATGTGCACGCCCAGGATCTCGTCGGTGGCGGCGTCGGCCAGGAACTTCACCATGCCCGTGGTGTCGCCCAGCGCACGTGCCCGGCCGTTGGCCAGGAAAGGGAAGGTGCCGGCCTTGTAGGCACGGCCTGCGGCCTTGAGCTGCTGCTCGGTCTGGCCCACCCAGGCGATCTCGGGGCTGGTGTAGATCACCCACGGGATGGTGTTGAAGTTGACGTGCCCATGCTGGCCGGACGCCTTCTTCCTCTGCCTTGTGCGCCAGCATCGGACCGCGAACGACGTCACCCACGGCCCACACGCCCGGCAGGTTGGTGCGGCACTCGTCGTCGACCACGATGGCCCCGCGTTCGTCGAGCTTCAGGCCCACGGCCTCGGCGTTCAGGCCGATGGTGTTGGGAACTCGGCCGATGGAGACGATGAGCTTGTCGACTTCGAGCGTCAGTGCCTCGCCCTTGGCGGTGGTGTACTGCACCGACACGCCCTTCTTGCCGCTCTTGATCTCGCCGACCTTGACGCCCAGCTCGATCTTCAGGCCCTGCTTGACGAAGGCCTTGTGCGCCTCCTTGGCGATCTGCTCGTCGACCGCGCCGAGGAAGGTGGGCAGGCCTTCGAGCACGGTGACCTCGGCGCCCAGGCGCCGCCAGACCGAGCCCATCTCCAGCCCGATGACGCCGGCACCGATGAGGCCCAGCTTCTTCGGCACCGCGCCGATGCGCAGCGCGCCGTCGTTGCTGAGGATGTTCTCTTCATCGAAGGGCGTGCCCGGCAGGGCGCGCGCGTTCGAGCCGGTGGCCACGATCACCTGCTTGCCGCTGAGCGTCTGGTCGCCCACGGTAATCTGGTATCCGCCCTCCCCCGCGCCCGCGAAGGCACCGCGGCCGTGGAAGAAGGTCACCTTGTTCTTCTTGAACAGGTACAGGATGCCGTCGTTGTTCTGCTTGACCACCGTGTCCTTGCGGCCGAGCATCTTCGCGACGTCGATGCTCAGGTCCTTCAGGCCGATGCCGTGGTCGGCGAAGTGGTGGTGCGCCTGCTCGTAGTGCTCGCTCGACTGCAGCAGCGCCTTGCTGGGGATGCAGCCGACGTTGGTGCAAGTGCCGCCGGGCGCCGGGCCGCCCTTGGCGTTCTTCCACTCGTCGATGCAGGCGACCTGGAAGCCGAGCTGCGCCGCGCGGATGGCGGCGATGTAGCCGCCCGGGCCGCCGCCGATGACGATGACGTCGAAGTTGTTGGTGCTCATGGAGTCAAGTCCTGGTGGCAATCGAGCGGACGCCGCGGAACCGGCTCTGCCGGGCCGCTGGCGTCGCCCCCTTGAGGGGGAGCGGCGTCAGCCGCTGCGGGGGTGGGTCAAATGTCGAACAAGAGGCGCGACGGGTCTTCCAGCGCTTCCTTCATCGTCACCAGGCCCAGCACGGCCTCGCGGCCGTCGATGATGCGGTGGTCGTAGCTCATCGCCAGGTAGTTGATGGGGCGCACGACGACCTGGCCGTTCTCCACCACAGCACGGTCCTTGGTGGCATGAACCCCCAGGATGGCGCTCTGCGGCGGGTTGATGATGGGCGTGGACAGCATGCTGCCGAAGGTGCCGCCGTTGCTGATGGAGAAGGTGCCACCGGTCAGCTCTTCGATGCCGAGCTTGCCGTCCTTGGCCTTCTGGCCGTATTCGGCGATCTTCTTCTCGATGTCGGCGAAGCTCATCTGGTCGGCGTTGCGCAGCACCGGCACCACCAGGCCGCGCGGCGAACCCACCGCGATGCCGATGTCGAAGTAGCCGTGGTAGACGATGTCGTTGCCGTCGACGCTGGCGTTGATCACCGGGTACTTCTTCAGCGCCGCGACGGCCGCCTTCACGAAGAAGCTCATGAAGCCCAGCTTCACGCCGTGCTCCTTCTCGAACTTCTCCTGGAAACGCTTGCGCATCTCCATCACCGGGGCCATGTTGACCTCGTTGAAGGTGGTCAGGATGGCATTGCTGGCCTGCGACTGCAGCAGGCGTTCAGCAATGCGGGCGCGCAGGCGCGACATCGGCACGCGTTGTTCGGGTCGCTCGCCGAGGTTCATCGACATCGGCGCGGCCACGGCCTGCAGGGCGGGCTTGGCGGCCGGGGCGGCCACGGGCGCTGGCGCTGGCGCAGCCTTCGGGGCGGCCACGGCGCCGAGCACGTCCCCCTTGGTCACACGGCCGTCCTTGCCGGTGCCGGGCACCGACCCGGCGGCCAGGTTGTTGTCGGCCATCAGCTTGGCAGCGGCGGGCATCGCCACGCCGGCCATGCTCGCCGAGGCGGCCGCCGGTGCGGCAGCCGGTGCGGCAGCGGGCGCGGCCGGCTTGGCCGCCGGCGGCGCTGCACCGGCGGTCGCGGCGGTGTCGATCCTCGCGATCAGCTGGTCGGCCACGACGGTCGCACCGTCGGCCACCACCAGCTCGACCAGCACGCCGCCCGCGGGCGCCGGCACTTCGAGCACGACCTTGTCGGTCTCGATGTCTATGAGGATCTCGTCCATCGCCACGGCGTCGCCGGGCTTCTTCTTCCACTGCAGCAGGGTGGCCTCGGCCACGGATTCCGACAGCTGCGGAACCTTCACTTCAACGATTGCCATGATGTTTGTTCTAGGTGAGTTGGTGCGCCATCAAGCGGCCGCCGCGGATCCGGCTCTGCCGGTCCGCCAGCGGCGCCCCCTTGAGGGGGAGCGCCGCAGGCGCTACGGGGGTGGGCGTTACTTCGTCAGGACGAAGCCCTTGAGCTTGCCGAAAGCCTGCTCCAGCAGCGCCTTCTGCTGCTCCTGGTGCAGGTGCGAGTAGCCCACCGCGGGTGAGGCCGAGGGTAGCCGAGCTTCTGGCCTTCGGTCATGTTCTCGTGCACGTAGTGCTGCACGAAGAACCAGGCACCCTGGTTCTGCGGCTCGTCCTGGCACCACACCACCTCGGTGGCGTTGGGGAAGCGCTTCATCTCGGCGGCGAAGGCCTTGTGCGGGAACGGGTAGAGCTGCTCGACGCGCACGATGGCCACATCGGTCGCCTTGCGCTCCTCGCGCTTCTTCAGCAGGTCGTACACCACCTTGCCCGAGCAGCAGATCACGCGCTTGATCTTGTCGGCATCGACGTCGGCCTTGTTCGGGCCGATGACGGTACGGAACTCGCTCTTCGTGAACTCGGTGAGCGGCGAGGTGGCGTCCTTGGCGCGCAGCAGCGACTTCGGCGTGAAGATGATCAGCGGCTTGCGGAACTGCCGAACCATCTGCCGGCGCAGCAGGTGGAAGATCTGGCTGGCCGACGTGGGCTGCACGATCTGCATGTTGTTGTCGGCGGCCAGCTGCATGAAGCGCTCCAGGCGCGCCGAGCTGTGCTCGGGCCCCTGCCCTTCGTAGCCGTGCGGCAGCATCAGCGTCAGGCCGTTGACGCGGCCCCACTTCACCTCGCCGCTGGCGATGAACTGGTCGATGACGACCTGCGCGCCGTTGGCGAAGTCGCCGAACTGCGCTTCCCAGATGGTCAGCGTGTTGGGCTCGGCGCTGGAGTAGCCGTACTCGAAGCCCAGCACCGCTTCTTCGGACAGCAGGGAGTCGATGACGACGAAGGGTGCCTGCCCTTCGGCCACGTTCTGCAGCGGCACGTAGGTGCCGGTGTCCCACTTCTCGCGGTTCTGGTCGTGCAGCACGGCGTGGCGGTGGGTGAAGGTGCCGCGGCCGCAGTCTTCGCCCGACAGCCGCACGGCATAGCCGCTGGCCACCAGCGACGCGTAGGCCAGGGTCTCGCCCATGCCCCAGTCGACGTTGATCTCGCCGCGGCCCATCGCGGCGCGGTCGGCGATGACCTTCTCCACCAGCGGGTGCACCTTGAAGTTGCCGGGGATGGTGGTGAGGCGCTCGGAGAGCCGCTTGATCTCGGCCAGCGGCAGCGCGGTGTCGGCCGCGTCGGTCCACTTCTTGCCGAGGAAGGGCGCCCAGTCGACGGCGTACTTGCTCTTGAAGTTGGTCAGCACCGGGTCGGCCGTGTGGCGGCCTTCGTCGAGCGCGGCGCGGAAGGCCTTGACCATCTCGTCCGGGCCCTCGGCCGGCAGCACGCCCTGCGCGACGAGCTTCTCGCCGTACAGCTTGCGCGTGCCCGGGTGCTGGGCGATCTTCTTGTACATCAGCGGCTGCGTCAGGCTCGGCGTGTCCTGCTCGTTGTGGCCGAGCTTGCGGAAGCAGATGATGTCGACCACCACGTCCTTGCGGAACTGGGTGCACATCACCACGGCTTCCGGATCGTCGCCGTTGACGTGCAGCACGGGGGCCTCGATCATCTTGACGACGTCGCTGCAGTACAGCGTGGAGCGGCTGTCGCGCGGGTCGCTGGTGGTGAAGCCGATCTGGTTGTTCACCACCAGGTGCACGGTGCCGCCGGTGTAGTAGCCGCGCGTCTGCGCCAGCGCCAGCGTCTCCATCACCACGCCCTGACCGGCGAAGGCGGCGTCGCCGTGCACCAGCACGGGCAGCACCTGGGCGCCGGTGGTGTCGCCGCGGCGGTCCATGCGCGCCTTGACCGACCCTTCGACCACCGGGTTGACGATCTCCAGGTGCGAAGGGTTGAACGCCAGGCTCAGGTGGACGGGGCCACCGCTGGTGGTGACGTCGCTCGAGAAGCCCTGGTGGTACTTCACGTCGCCCGAGGGCAGGTCTTCCTTGGCCGTGTGGTCGAACTCGGCGAACAGGTCCTTGGGCATCTTGCCCAGCGTGTTGACCAGCACGTTGAGACGGCCGCGGTGGGCCATGCCGATCACGATCTCCTGCACACCGCGCTGGCCGGCGCGCTGGACGACCTCGTCCATCGAGACGATGAAGCTTTCGCCGCCTTCCAGGGAGAAACGCTTCTGGCCCACGTACTTGGTGTGCAGGTAGCGTTCCAGGCCCTCGGCCGCGGTGAGGCGGTCGAGGATGTGCTTCTTCTCGTCGGCGGTGTAGTTGGGCTTGCTGCGGATCGACTCCAGCCGTTCCTGCCACCAGCGCTTTTCCACCGGGTCGGTGCAATGCATGAACTCGGCGCCCACGGTGCCGCAGTAGGTCTCGCGCAGGGCCTGCAGGATCTCCCGCAGCGTCATGTTCTCCGACTTGCTGAAGTACGTGTTCCCGGCGCTGAACGTGATGTCCATGTCGGACTCGGTCAGGTCGTAGAACGTCGGTTCGAGTTCAGGGATCTTCGGGCGCTCGGTGCGCTTGAGAGGGTCGAGGTCGGCCCAGCGCGAACCCAGGAAGCGGTACGCAGCGATGAGCGACTGCACGTGCACCTGCTTGCGCGCCACGGCCAGGTCGGCCTCGCTGGCCTTCAGGGCGAAGGCGTTGGCCTTGGCGCGCTGGGCGAACGACTCCACGACCGGGGCATGCGCGACGTCACGGCTGTTCGAGCCGTCCGTCGCGGGTACGTGCTGGAGGTTGTCGAAGTAGGTGCGCCAGTTGTCGGGCACGCTGCCAGGGTTGTCGAGATAGGCCTCGTACAACTCTTCGACGTAGGGGGCGTTGCCCCCGAACAGGTACGAGTTGGACCTGTATTGCTGCATCATCTTTCGCTCACCTTTCGCCCGCGGTTTCCGCAAGCGCCGATGGGTTGATCAACCTTCCGCGGCCCCGGCTGCACCGGTTGGCGGATTGCGACCCGCCTTGCTGTTTGTCTAGGACCGTGTCATTCAAGGACGCACTCTAGCATTTATGTTCTGGTCGCCCTGGCAGGATTGGACGCCCAATCACCTTCTGTTTTGCTGACGAACGGCGCCGAATGCGGCCAAAGTGTGGGAGACATGCCACAGCCGGTGATCCTTCTGCACGTCGACGCGCCCGCCAAGCCGGCCCTGGGCCAGGACTGCAACGGCTGTGGCGTGTGCTGCGCGGCCGAACCCTGCCCGCTGGGCATGGCGCTGTCGATGCGCCGGCACGGCACCTGCCGCGCGCTTCAGTGGAGCGACGGCGCCGGCCGCTACCACTGCGGCGTGGTGGCTGAACCGCGTCGCTGGCTGCGGGTGCTGGGCTGGCTGCCCGAAGCGACGGTACGCCGCCTGGCGCTGCGCTGGATCGGCGCCGGACGTGGCTGCGACGCCACCTTGCGGGCCGTACGCCCCTCCGTCTGACCGGCGCCGGCCGCCGATCTCGGCGTTTCCCCGCTGCCCGGCGCCGCGGCTGGCCCTAACATCGAAGGTTTTCCGCTCTACGCCCTATCCGAGGAAGACCGCATGAAACTCAGAGCCCTGATCGTTGCCGCCGCGGCGGTGCTGACCTTCACCGTCGCGCAGGCCCAGACCCTGCGCTGGGCGGCCCAGAACGACATCCTGACGCTGGATCCGCATTCGCAGAACCACGCCACGACGAATGCCATCCTGGCTCATGCCTACGAAGGCCTGACCCGCTACAGCGCCAAGTACGAGGTCGAACCGGCTTTGGCCACCAAGTGGACCTACATCTCGCCGACGCAGGTCCGTTTCGAACTGCGCAAGGGCGTCAAGTTCCACGACGGCACGCCGTTCACCGCCGACGACGTCGTCTTCTCTTTCGGCCGCATCAAGCAGCCCAACGGCACGATGGGCATCTACGTCACCGGCATCAACGAAGTCCGCAAGATCGACGATCACACGGTCGACCTGATCCTGGCCGCGCCCAACCCCATCCTGCTGCGCAACGTCATCGACTTCCGCATCATGAGCAAGGCGTGGTCGGAGAAGAACCGCACCACCAACGTGCAGGACTACAAGGCCAAGGAAGAGAACTTCGCCTCGCGCAATGTCATGGGCACCGGCTCGTACCGAATCACCAGCTGGACACCGGACCAGCGCATCACCATGACGCTCAACGGCGACTGGTGGGACAAGCCCCTGGGCAACGTCAAGGACGTGGTCTACACGCCGATCAAGTCGGATCCGACCCGCGTCTCGGCCCTGCTGTCGGGCGACGTCGATCTGCTGACCGATCTGCCCACCCAGGACGTCGCGAAGCTGCGTGCCGACGCCAAGCTGAAGGTGCTGGACGGCCCCGAGGTCCGCACCATCTTCCTGGCGCCCGACATGGGCAGCCCGGAAGCCAAGGGCACCAACGTGAAGGGCAAGAACCCGTACGCCGACAAGCGCGTGCGACAGGCGCTTTCGATCGCCATCGACCGTATCGCGATCCAGCGAAGCACGATGCGCGGGCTGTCGGTGCCGGCGGCCCTGATGGTGGCCCCGGGCGTCAACGGCCATGATCCGGCGCTGGACGTGCCGGCCAAGGTCGACCTCGACCTCGCGAAGAAGCTGCTGGCCGATGCGGGCTACCCGGACGGCCTGGAGGTGCGGCTGAACTGCTCGAACAACCGCTACGTCAACGACGAAGAGGTCTGCCAGAACATCGCCGCGATGTGGGCGAAGATCGGCGTGAAGACCACGCTGGTGGCCGAAAACTTCGCCAGCTTCATCCAGAAGATGCAGAACTTCGACTTCTCGCTGTACATGCTGGGCTGGGGCGTGGCCACCTACGACGCGCAGTACGCATTGCAGTCCATCGTGCGCACGCGCACCACCGGCGCCGACGGCAACTTCAACTTCTCGAAGGTCAGCGACCCGACGCTCGACCGTCTGGTCGACGCGATGAAGACCGAGACCGACGTCACCAAGCGCAATGCCCTGATCCGCGAAGCACTCATCCGCACGCGTGACGAGGTGCTGACGATCCCCCTGCACCACCAGGTGCGCCCGTGGGCCATGAAGGCTGGCGTGACCACCGTGCACCGCTCGGACGACCGTCCGGAGGTGCGCTTCACCAGCGTGCGCTGACACCCGTCTCGCCGAAGCACGAAGACGAAGGGGCCCCGAAGGGCCCCTTTTTCATGGCCAAGGCGGCCTCAGATCCTGTCGAACAGCACGCGGCCGCCCTGCATCAGCAGCCGGATGCCCGTCTCAGGCTCCGCCAGCATCTGCAGCGACGTCATCGGATCGCCGTCGACGACCAGCAGATCGGCCCAGGCGCCCGGCACGATCTGCCCGATGCGGTGCTCCTGGCGCATCAGCCGCGCGGCGGTGATGGTGGTGCTCTGCAGCAGTTCCACCGGCGGCACGGCCGGCGCGCGCAGCCCGAATTCGCTCGACTGCCGCACGTGCATGCGGCCCAGCAGGTCGGTGCCGAAGACGACCGGCACGCCCTCCGCGCGCGCGATGCGCACGGCTTCGAGACCACGGTCGTGCACGCTCTGGAGTTTTTCCAGCATCTCGGCCGACCAGCCCAGCTGCTGGCCCTCGTCGGCCAGCGCGGCGTAGGTGGCCAGCGTGGGCACGAGGTAGGTGCCGTGCGTCTTCATCAGGCGCGCCGTGGCCTCGTCGATCAGGTTGCCGTGCTCGATGGACCGCACGCCCGCCTGCACCGCCCTCGAGACCGCACGCGGCGAATAGGCATGGGCCAGCGCGTACAGGTTGGCAGCCTCCGCCTCTTCGACCGCGGCACGCAACTCGTCCATCGAGAACTGCGTGCCGTCGATGGGGTCGGTGGGGCTGGACACGCCGCCACCGGCCATGATCTTGATGTGGTTCGCCCCCGTGCGCACCTGCTCGCGCACGGCACGCCGCACCTCGCCGACACCGTCGGCGATGGCGCCCATGAAGCCCAGGCCGGCGCAACTGCAGAGCATGCCGTTGCCGCGCACACCCTTGGGCCGCATGTCGGCGTGGCCGCCGGTCTGCGAGATCGGGAAGCCGGCGATGTAGAGGCGCGGCCCCTGGAACAACCCGCGCGCGACGGCCTCCTGCAGGCCGTGGTCGGCCCCGGCAGCGTCGCGCACGGACGTGAAGCCGCGCATCAGCATGCCACGCATCACCGCGCCGCTTTCGGCGGCCACCAGCGAGGCCGGCGACTGGGCCAGGCTGGCCAGGTCATGCGACGAGGCGATGACGTGCACGTGGGCGTCGATCAGGCCCGGCAGCACGGCGCGGCCGCCGGCGTCGATCACGATCGCGTCGTCGACGGCGATGGGCTCCTGCGTGACCGCCACCACCTGGTCGCCCTCGATCACGATGCTGCTGCCTTCCCGCATCACGCCGCCGGCGCTGTCGAACAGCCGCGCGTTGCGGATCACCTGCCGTGCGGCCATCTTCGACTCCCTGGTCACGGGGGCGCGATCAGCGCAAGGCCAGCCGCTGGCGGGCGGCGTCGTACTCGCGCTTCAGGCGAGCCACCATCTCGGCAGCCGGCACCACGCTCTTGACGGCGCCGATGCCCTGGCCGCAGCCCCAGATGTCCTTCCAGGCCTTCTTGGCGCTGTCGCCGCCGAAGTTCATCTTGCTCGGATCGCTCTCGGGCAGGTTGTCCGGGTCCATGCCGGCGTTGCGCACCGACGGCTTGAGGTAGTTGCCGTGCACGCCGGTGAACAAGTTCGAGTAGACGATGTCGTCGCTGTTCGAATCGACGATGCACTGCTTGTAGGCCTCGGAGGCGCGCGCCTCCTCGGTGGCGATGAAGGCCGAGCCGATGTAGCCCAGGTCGGCGCCCATGGCCTGGGCAGCGAGCACGGCGTCACCGGTGGAGATGGAACCGCTGAGCGCCAGCGGGCCGTCGAACCACTCGCGGATCTCCTGGACCAGCGCGAAGGGGCTCTTCACACCGGCGTGGCCGCCCGCACCCGCGGCCACCGCGATCAGGCCGTCGGCGCCCTTCTCGATGGCCTTCTTCGCGAAGGCGTTGTTGATGATGTCGTGCAGCACGATGCCGCCCCAGGCATGCACGGCCTCGTTGATGTCGGTGCGTGCGCCCAGCGAGGTGATGACGACGGGCACCTTGTAGCGCGCGCAGACCTCCATGTCGTGCTCGAGCCGGTCGTTGGTCTTGTGCACGATCTGGTTGATGGCGTAGGGCGCCGACTTCTGCTCGGGGTGGTCGCGGTCCCAGGCGGCCAGCGTCTCGGTGATCTCTGCCAGCCATTCGTCGAGCTGCGAGGCCGGCCGCGCGTTCAGCGCCGGCATCGAACCGACGATGCCGGCCTTGCATTGCTCGATCACGAGCTTGGGGTTGCTGATGATGAACAGCGGCGAGCCGATGACCGGCAGCGACAGGTGTTGCAGAACGCGGGGCAGCGACATCAGAAGGACTCCAGCGCCATGGCGGTGACGGCTTCCGACCCGTCGACGATGCTGTCGCGCAGGGCCGTGGCCTTGTTGAGGAAGCGCGCGGTGGCGACCTTGGCGCGCATGAACTCGGCGTCGGTGCCTTCGGCCAGGCGGTCCTCGGCGGCCATCAGCGCGCGCGCCATCTGCCAGCCCGCCACGGTGGTGCCGGCCAGCATCAGGTAGGGCACGCTGCCGGCGTACACGGTGGCCGGCTGGGTGCGGCCCTGCGTGGTGACGAAGTCGACCACGTCGAGGAAGGCCTTGCGCGCGGCGCCCAGGCGCTGCGCCATCGCCTGGCCGGCAGCGCCGGGCCGCCGGCGCAGTTCGCCTTCGGTGGTCTCGATCTGCGCGGCGATGGCGCGGGCCACCTGGCCGCCGTCGCGGCCGGTCTTGCGGCCCACGAGGTCGTTGGCCTGGATCGCCGTCGTGCCTTCGTAGATGGTCAGGATCTTGGCGTCGCGCAGGTACTGCGCCGCACCGGTCTCCTCGATGAAGCCCATGCCGCCGTGCACCTGCACGCCCAGGCTGGCCACGTCCAGGCTCATCTCGGTGGACAGGCCCTTCACCAGCGGCACCATGAACTCGTAGAAGGCCTGGTTCTGCTTGCGCACCTCGGCGTCGGGGTGGAGGCTGCTGCGGCCACCAGCGCCATGGCCCGGCAGCCCTCGGTGTGGGCGCGCATGGTCATCAGCATGCGGCGCACGTCGGGGTGGTGGATGATGGGCGCAGCCGCCGTGGCCGACCCGTCCACCGGGCGGCTCTGCACGCGGTCGCGCGCGTACTGCACGGCCTTCTGGTAGGCGCGTTCGGCCAGCGCGATGCCCTGCACGCCCACGCCGTAGCGCGCGGCGTTCATCATGATGAACATGTACTCCAGGCCGCGGTTTTCCTGGCCCACCAGCGTGGCCACCGCACCGCCGTGGTCGCCGTACTGCAGCACGGCGGTGGGGCTGGCCTTGATGCCCATCTTGTGCTCGATGCTGACGCAGTGCACGTCGTTGCGAGCGCCCAGGCTGCCATCGGCGTTCACCAGGAACTTCGGGCAGATGAACAGCGAGATGCCCTTCACGCCCTCGGGCGCACCCACCACGCGGGCCAGCACCAGATGGACGATGTTCTCGGCCATGTCGTGCTCACCGTAGGTGATGTAGATCTTGGTGCCGAAGATCTTGTAGGTGCCGTCGGGCTGCGGCTCGGCGCGCGTGCGCACCATCGACAAGTCGGAGCCGGCCTGCGGCTCGGTGAGGTTCATCGAGCCCGTCCAGGTGCCATCGATCAGCTTGGGAAGGTAGGTGGACTGCTGCTCGGGCGTGCCGGCGGTGAGCAGTGCTTCGACCGCGCCATCGGTCAGCAGGGGGCACAGCGCGAAGCTCATGTTCGCGCTGTTGACCATCTCGCTGCAGGCCGCGTGGATCAGCTTGGGCAGGCCCTGCCCGCCGAAATCGGCCGGGTGCTGCAAGCCCTGCCAGCCGCCCTCGGCGTACTGGCGGAAGGCTTCCTTGAAGCCCGGCGTGGTGGTGACCTTGCCGTCGTGGAAGGACGAGGGGTACTTGTCGCCTTCCCAGTTCAGCGGGGCGATCACGTCCTCGCACAGCTTGGCACTTTCTTCGAGCACGGCCGCGGCGGTGTCGTAGCCGGCATCGGCATGGGCCGGCAGGGCGGCCACGGCCTCGATCCCGGCCAGCTCCTTCATCACGAACAGCATGTCCTTGACGGGGGCGCGATAGGTCATTCTTGTCTCCGGATGGACGAGGGGCGCCGACATCGGCGCCCCTGTGAGGGTCGGCGTGTCAGAGGCTCGCGACGAGTTCCGGCACCGCCGTGAAGAGGTCAGCCTCCAACCCGTAGTCGGCAACGCTGAAGATCGGTGCCTCGGCGTCCTTGTTGATGGCCACGATGACCTTGCTGTCCTTCATGCCGGCCAGGTGCTGGATGGCGCCGCTGATGC
>LNFM01001302.1_pt1 | contig 65940 bp, 72 predicted proteins | sample 596031 | NCBI WGS metagenome assembly LNFM01 (sample SAMN04254537, study PRJNA301005) | activated carbon metagenome | isolation source: dual media filters at the Ann Arbor, Michigan drinking water treatment plant | place: USA: Ann Arbor
ATTTTACTTAAAACTGATACAGCTCCGGAATCGATTTTGGCGCTCACGTTTACTGAATCAGGAGCCAAAGCCATGCGAGCTCGACTGCGTAGCTACATTGGTGCCCGAGCGTACCAAGTGCCGATGTATACCTTTCACGGATTTGCCGACATTTTAATTCGTAATTACCCGGATGCCTATGAACATATCATCGGAGGGAAACCGGCAAGTGATATTGAAAAGATTTCTATTATTGAATCCATTTTAGATACGACCGGAGTAAAAAAATTACGCCCCAGTGGTGACCCACAATACTACGTGCAACCGATTTTACGAATGATAAGTGAACTCAAAAAAGAGTACATTGATCCTGATGGTTTGCGGGCCTTGGTGGCTACCCAAGAGGCAGTGCTTGCTGATACGCAAAAAATTCACGAAAAAGGTGCGTACAAAGGTAAGGTTCGGGGAGAGTATACAAAATTAGAACAGATAATAGAAAAGAACCTGGAACTAGTGCATGTGTACCGTCATTATCAAGCCGGTCTGCGGGAACGTAAACTGTATGACTTTGAAGACATGATTGGTGAGACAGTCAAGGCGCTCACGAATAATGAAGATATGACACGTGACCTGCAGGAACAGTATCAGTATCTATTGGCCGACGAACACCAAGATGTAAACGGAGCCCAAAATAAAATTTTAGAAATGTTGGCGTCATACCACGACAGTCCAAACATCTTTGTGGTGGGAGATGAAAAACAAGCTATCTATCGTTTCCAGGGAGCGTCTTTGGCAAACTTCATGTACTTTCAAGAGCGGTTTGTTGGTACCAAGGTGATTAGTCTCACGGAAAATTACCGTTCGGGGCAAGTTATCCTCGATGCTGCCCATAGTTTGGTTGCAGTAGAAGACGGTCCGCTACGCGCCTTGCGCATCCCGCTTCTTGCAAAAGCTGTTTCTGATTCTGTCATTACCAGTCAGCAATTTTCACATACTGCTATTGAGGATGATTGGTTGGTAGAAGCTATCAAAAAAAATATTGCGGGCGGCGTAAAGCCCGAGGAAATTGCGGTCATTGTCCGCACCAACAAAGAAGTAGAAGCCATCGCGTCGAGTTTACGGCGGGCCGGTATTTTAGCGTCAGCGTCGGCCGAGGGTGATATTTTGGTTCACCCTATTACCGTTACCATTGAATCATTGATTGCTTCAGTAGTGACCGACACTAACGAGTCAGCATTATTTTCTGTCATGCACGGGGCCTACTGGGGTCTGTCATTGTCTGATATTATTAAAATTTCCGGTGCTCGTAGTTACGATACTTCATTATTTTCAGTACTGTCTTCTGTAGAAAAATTAGCAGAATTGGGGGTAGAACACCCGGAGGCGGCGCACAATATTGTGACGGTAATCGAAACAGCCCGGGCGATGATGGTTACCGAGGCACCGCACCGCGTCCTGGAGTTTATTCTCACAAAAAGTGGTTTTGTTGATCATGTGATTGCCCAAAATCCGTTTGAGGGTGCGCGCGTGATTAGACGGCTCTACGATGAAGTTGAGTCATTAGTGGTGACTGACGGGTTGTCGACACTCCAGTCAGTCCGAGACCTACTTGCTACCAGACGGTCCTATGGTGTGGCTATGAACGCGCCATTTATAGAAACAAATCTACAGTCTGTTAAAGTAATGACCGCTCATAAATCAAAAGGATTGGAGTTTGAAGTAGTCTACGTGCCGCACCTGCAAGATAGTGTATGGGGAGGCGGAAGTAGTCGAACACTGTTTACGATTCCTTTAAATAAAGTGGTGTTAAGTGAGTTGGATAAAATTGATGATGAGAAACGACTCCTCTATGTAGCGATGACCCGAGCCAAGAAACAACTGCATTTCTCGGACGCCGGTTCCAATGCAGCGGGGAAGATACTTACGCCGAGTCGACTGGTTGATTCCATTGACGGCAGCTTCGTGACTCCAAATAATACCAGCGCGTTTACGGATGCGTTTAATCCGGTCGGTTTGTTTGTGGGTAGTGCGCCAGTTGCCTCTATTGATAAGGACTTGCTTGCAACCGTTTTGAGTAAGCGAGGATTTTCAGCTACGTCTCTTAATAACTATTTTAAAAATCCGTGGGACTATATCTACCGCAATGTGCTCCGCATTCCTGAAGTTCAGCCACCCCATATGCAGTTTGGTACCGCGGTCCATAGTGTGCTCGAGTATGCGACCAAAGTTTTTTCGGAAACAGGTTCACTCCCAACTGACACCGCAGTCAAGCAAAAACTCGAAGCAGTTTTGGGGAAATTACCTCTGTCGACGCATGAGTTTGTGCGGTTGCTCGATAAGGGTCTATTGGTCCTGTATCCGTACCTCGCACACATGAAAAGTTCGCTTTCTGCTAAATCAAAAGAGGAGTTAAGCGTCAGGGTAATACTCCAGACCGGTATACCTGAATTGCCTGAATTACCACTTACCGGTAAACTCGACCGGATTGATTTGGGCGAAGATGGAAAAGCGGTTCGAGTGGTTGACTACAAGACCGGCAAGCCTAAGACCAGAAATGTCATAGAAGGCAACACTCAAAACAGTGATGGTGGCTACAAACGGCAGTTAGTATTTTATACCCTGTTACTCCAACTGTACGGTGATGATCGTTACTATACCAATACGGGAACGTTGTCGTTTGTCGAGCCTGACGCCAAGGGAGTCATACATGAAGAAACTTTTGTGGTCACAAACGAGGAGGTGGAGGCTCTGCGGTTGGAAATAATTAACGCTGTGCAGGCAATTTTAGCGGGCGATTTCTTACATGATCACACACTTGCATCTGAAAGCACGTACGCACATCTCATTGCGTTACTAAAATAATATTATTCAAGGGAGTAACTAAAAACCGCACGCCTAGGGCGTGCGGTTTTTATACATCAGGAGAATGGTATCTATTATGAACCAGCTTGTCCATCAAGTTGTGCCACCAAGTTGTCGATAATTTGTTTAACAACTGGATATGGTTGCGCTCCGTTAATCACTGCTTGTTGACCACCAACGGTCACAATTGAGTACGGAGTTCCTTGTGCTCCAGCAGCTACACCTTCTTTTATTGACTCGGCCACTTTGTCTTTGTATTTGCCACTAGTGAGACATTCGTTGAACTTTGCTTTATCTGCGCCAGCTGTTTCAGCAAATTCAGGGAGGCGTGTCATGTTAGTGGGGGCGTTAATTTCTCGCTCATTGAAGATGAGGTCAGAGAATTTCCAGTAGGCATCACCTCCTGCAAGTTCGCCAACGCAGTAGGCTGCTTCTGAGATGCGTGGTGCGTTTGGGTGGAGTTGTTCAAGAGGGAATTGACGGTAGACCCAACCAACTTTACCGGTGACGCCATACTCTTCCATAATTTGATTCATGGTGTCGTGGAAGTTTTTACAGAATGGGCAGTCATAGTCAGAATATTCAATAACGAGAATCGGTGCATTTGGGTTACCGCGAATATAATCAGTGTCGTCAACTGGACGAACGGTAGTCTCGGCTGTTGTTTCTGGTGCAGCGTCTCTGGCAACGGGAGCTTGGGTAGTGCTTCCGCCACTAAAAAATATTGCCGCTGCAATCATCCCAAAGCCAATGACAATAGCTACCGGGATAGCAATCGATGGGGTTGTTGGTCGTGGTTCCATAAATAGTGAATTAGTGATAAGTAAATAAAATGGCGTAAAATCGCTCCCGTAATTATACACCATTATACGGCGGGCACGGATAATTATGGTATACTTTTGGGGAAATTATGACTATTTTTGAGGCTATTATTCTCGGGCTCGTACAGGGTGTGACAGAGTTTCTCCCGATTTCATCGTCCGGACACCTCATATTGATGCGAGATTTGCTTGATATTGAATCTTCGGGCGCGTTGGCGTTTGATGCGGTGTTGCAGCTTGCTACAGTGCTCGCAGTTATTTTATATTTCCGTAATGACCTCTGGGTCCTTACACAAACTGCCTTGCGCAAATTAGGGCGACTGCCCGTAAATCAAAAAGACCTCACACTTTTGTATGCCATTTTAATTGGTACCATTCCTGCCGTCATTATTGGATTGCTCCTTGAGTCCACCATGGAAACAGTATTTCGGTCGCCACTACTCGTTGCGGGCGTATTGGTAGCGGGTTCAATGCTATTTGTCTACGCTGAATGGATGTACTCCAAAACAGTCCCGCAAAATGTTATGAGTGTTAAAAAGGGTTTTCAGATTGGTTTGTTTCAGTGTCTCGCGTTAATCCCCGGTATGTCACGTTCTGGTGCGTCTATCGCGGGCGGTATGTTGCTCGGCTTAACCCGTGCGGAAGCAGCCCGGTTTTCATTTCTACTGGCCATCCCAATTCTCCTTGGCGCCGGTGCTAAAAAATTAATTGATTTGATTCAAATTGGGGGAGATGTTTCCTGGGGGGCGTTACTGGCCGGTTCGTTTGTTGCGTTTTGGACAGGGTTGTTTGCGATTCATTTCTTATTGTCGTTTGTGCGGAGGCATACGTTGTGGCCGTTTATTTGGTATCGATTACTGCTAGCTCTATTTGTAGCCTACACGGTTTTAGTGGCTTAAACGTCTAAAATCACTTCATCTGCGTTGTTGCGACAGCGAAGTTAGACATTCACCGTACAAAAAAGTACGGCTCACGCCAAACTTCTTGCGCGCCTAGCATCTAAAGCAATTTAAAACGTTTAGATCTGCTTGCTTTGGTTATTTTTAAATTTTTAATAAAATAAAACCTACTAATTTCTTTTGCGGCTTAACTATACTAAAACAAAAAGGAGTGGGTCATGGCGGTGTCGTCTTTGATCATCCAGGTTGAAATATCTAAAGGGATTTCGCGTTTACGGGAACCATCTTTGAATTTTACGTGGCCGTGTGCCATGGCGTAGTCAAATACTTTTTTGGTGACTTTTACATCCTGTTCACAGTATTTTTTAATCTCATCGATTTTACCTTCTTTCCACCAGCGAACAGCCTGCAGTCCGTTGGCTGATTTTTTAGCTCCGATGGTCGCTTCGGCAATACTATCAAGTCGTAACCGTCGCCCGAGTGACGCGCGGATTGATTCGAGGATATCGATACTTTTAATCTGGGTTAAATCTCCGGGGTAATATTTATTTAAAAGGGGAATATCAAAATGATTACTGTTGTATCCTACGAGCGCATCGGCTTGCTCGAGAATTGGCCAAGCTTTTGAAATCTCATCGACACTAAGGGTTAAATATTTGTCGGTAGCACTGTCATAAAATGATCCCACAGAGATATCAAGTGCTGCCGGGTCGCTACTGCCGACATCTTGAAAGATGTTTTGGGTTTCGAGGTCGAAGATGATGTATCGCATAGCTAAGTAGTCGGCATTATAGCACTAGCGCCCAATATCACCCAATCTGCTTTGTTGAGCTTCGAAAAAAGTTCCTCACCGTACAAATTAGTACGGCTCGTATCTTTTTCCTTGCTCGCCTCGCATCTCGGGCAATCTTGAACGCAGATTAGTAACTTAAATGAAAAAACCTTAGGATTGAATCCATAAGATTTTTTAATAAGGGGCGGACTCTTTACTTAGATAACACCGTCAGTAAACTGCTTTAAAATTTCATCTATAGTACCTTTAACTTCCATTTCCTCATTCAGGTTTTTAAGAGTAAAAGAATTATTATTGATTTCGTTTTCTCCCACTACCAAAACATAGTTTACTAATTTCTCACTAGCATCACCAATTTTTTTGCCGAGTTTTTTGGTACTGATGTCAGTAGCGACAGACAGTCCGGCTGTCTCGCGAAATTGCATGGCAATTTTTTGGGCTACCAGGTTTTGCGCTGGGTCCATTGGAATGACCATCAAATCTGGTGCAGTAATGTTGGCGGTCATTAAATCGTGAGTTTGCAAAAAATCACGCATCGTGACGTCACCCATCCCAAAGCCAATTCCAGAAATGGCTTCACCGCCAAACATTTCTGTGAGGTTATCATAGCGACCACCACCCAACATCGCTCGATTATTTTCTCCGGAGACATCAAAGATTTCAAAAATAGTTCCCGTATAGTAGTTAAAGCCACGAGCAATAGAGCGATCGATTTTGACATTGGTAATACCAAGTTCCCGCAATCCCTCAACCACTTTGTTTGTGTCTGTTGTGTCTCCACCTGAAACCAACGTATAGATTTCCTCAACTGCATTACCGTTATCGACAATTTCGTTTAAAGCCAGTTTGTACTCAGTGGCTGAGATTTTATAAAAACGGTCATTGAGTCTGGTGATACTGTCTTGAACCGCAATATCGGTCACACCAAAACTGGCGTATTTAGCACGCATTTCGGTCCGGTCGTTAATGCGAATTTCAAACAGGGAAGGGTCCGCCCCAAAATTGAGAATGAGTTGTGAAGCGAGGGCAATAATTTCCACATCAGCGGTGTAATCAGTGGCGCCAAAAATATCGCAGTTTAATTGCCAGTGTTCACGCAGACGTCCTCGTTGGGGACGCTCGTACCGAAATAGGTTGGGAATGGAATACCAACGAACGGGGAACGATAGTTCACGGCGGCGACCAGCTACCATGCGGGCTACTGTCGGAGTCATTTCAGGACGTAGGGTAACTTCACGGTCGCCGCGGTCGATAAAGGTGTAGGTTTGCTCGTTAACCATTTCTTCGTTTTCGGCCCCTTTGGCTTTGTATAAATCTGATGGTTCAAGCACTGAGGCGTCATAACGTTCAAACCCAAAACTCTCGGCAGTTTGGCTCCAGACATCAAAAATATAGCGTTGGATGGCCATGTCATCAGGATAGAAGTCACGTACACCCTTGTATGAGTCAGTGGGTTGAATTTTGTCAGTCATAAGTAGGTTGATTGTAGGGGAGGAGGGGTAAATTGGCAAGTAAAATAAGCGCAATGAGCTGGAGGCTGTAATGTTAGTCAGCCATAGGAATGCTACCACCAAGCGTCTGTAAACGGGTGTCCATGGCAGTTTGAATCAGGGATTGTAGTTCACGGGGGTCAGGGAGGAAACGGCTTTCGAAGTTACTTTCAGCGGCCGAGGCGGTTTGAGCTCGAACAGTGCCGTAGTTAAGTAATGTTGGGATGAGTCCCTTAATTGAAACTTTAATATCTTGGAGTCGTTCGAGGCGGAAGTTACTGACTTTGCGATTGAAGAACCCTAATTGATCAATCACAATAATGCGACGGTCAGTTATCACCCATAAATCGAGGTAGTAATGGGTCCACGCGGTCGCGGTCGCCATAGCACTCATAAGGAGCCAGGCTGCTAACCCAAAAATAATAACCGGTGTTTGGGTTTCAAAGAATCCCATGACTGCTTCAGACGGTGTCATCATCAGTAGCCCCATAAAAATAAATACTGGTACTAATCCTACAAACACAATTACCAAAAGTTCTATCGTAATGACAAACCAGTGTTTTCGCACCGTTTTGATAACTTTTTCATCCGGTTCAAGTTGAATTTTTTCAAATAACATACGTTTTAAATTACCAAGATGCTAAGTCCCATAATAGCGAGTAGTGGAACGGTGATGACAAAATACGCGAGGTAGGTTTGCAGGGTGGCTTTTCTATCCATCGAGTAACTTTGCCAGTGGTAGTAAAACACCACTGTAAAAATGACATACGCAATAACAAGTAGGTAAAAGGAAATGTGTGCCAACATTGATAGGGGGAGGGTGAATGCGGGAATGTTTTCCATATCTACTATTGTGCCATAGTGAGCACGCTAAAACGAGGGACACCATACTGGTCGGGGTGGGTAATTACAGAGAATCCATGAGTTTGGGCAAGTGGGGTAATGGCTGCAACCTGCGCCGGTTCATGTTCAATCCAGAGTTGACCGGTCGGAGTGAGGTGTTGCGGCGCTTCCGCAATGATGCGGGTAATTAGTTCCATCCCAGCATCACCACCAAATAAGGCCAGATGAGGTTCGTGTTCGACTACGTTTTCGTCAACAGTGCGAGCTTCCGCATCAATATAAGGTGGATTGGTTAGAATGTAGTCAAACTTCACGTCACTCCTGAACTCTTCGAAAATATCACTCACAAGCACTTCATATTGTGTAGGTCCAACCTTTCTGTTAACAGAAAGGTTGGACTGAATATTTTTTTCAATAGTGGAGAGGTGAGCAGGGTCGAGTTCGGCAAAGGTGACGTTTGCTTCGGGAATGGCTTTAGCCACCGCCACACCAATAGCGCCACTACCAGCACAGAGGTCAAGAATCTGTAAGGACGATGCAAGACCTCGTCCATCTTCAAGTTCGAGGTCTCGCCTCGAACTTGAGGATTTGATGGCGGCAATGGCTTGCTCGACCCAGTATTCGGTCTCGGGGCGGGGGATGAGGGGGTGGGAATCGAGATGAATAGTGCAATCAAGAAACGGCACAGAGCCGATAAGGTAGGCAAGGGGGACACCAGCATCCAATCGAGCACAATCAGCCCAAAAAGCCTCGCTTTCCACGCCCTGATATTTTTCCTTAAGGAGCCACGCTGTTTCTTGATTTTTCATGAATTTATGCTATAATACATGTTGGTTAGATTGCGTCAATAGACGCTCACAAAGGAGATCTTTCAATGGGTACTGTAGATGAAGTCAAAGCAGCACGTGATGTTGTCCAGTTTGCTCGAGCCGGCTTCATCATTCGGGAGATTGAGGGTGAGGCAACCGAAGAAGATTTGAAAGCACTTCTTGAGCTAATGGTCTGGGCATATCGGCTCGATCGTGGTTTTGACTGGGTATGGCACATGAAAGACTGTCCACTGTTGCAGGATGCCTCATCTTTTGTTGAAGCCGCAAAAGTCGTGGAGCGGTGGTTCGACAATGATGAATTTCCGCTCAACGAAAAGTGGCACGATGACCTTAACATCTTTGAGAACTGGATTCTTCCGGTTCTCGATAAGTGGGCGGATGATAAACTTGAAGATTATCTCGCAAACTCAACTTGGAAAGGAGTGAAAGGGAACCATTCTGTGAATTGGGACCCTGAGAAAGGGGGGCATGTAGTGGTCTTTGATGGAGATGACCTCAAGCCTGTTTTTGATTACCAGCTGTGATCTTGGTTTGATGAGAAGAAATAGGGCGGCGACTTCGGTTGCTGCCTTTTCTACGTCAAATTTTCTAATCTGGTATACTGGTAGTAATTATATAAATATGTCAGACAATACTAATGTGCCAATGTTGGAGATTAAGAATTTGGTAAAGGTGTATAAAGGGGGGAAGAAAAAGGACGATAAGACTGCCGTTGATGGAATCAATTTATCAATCCCTCGCGGGGCGTTTTTTGGGTTGCTTGGTCCTAATGGGGCGGGGAAGTCGACGACGATTCACTGTATCACCGGAATTGCCCAGCCAACATCTGGGCAAATTTTGATTGATGGGGTGGATGTCGTCGCTGACTATAAACTGGCTCGCACCAAGGTTGGTCTCTCACCACAGGAGTTTAACGTTGATATTTTCTCTACCCCGGTTGAACTGATGGATTTTATCGGTGGCTACTACGGGATTCCTCATGAGGTAAAGATGAAACGAATTAATGAATTGATTGCCCAATTTGATTTGGAAGAACATCGTAACGTTAAGTTCCAGAAGTTGTCTGGGGGACTAAAGCGCCGTGCAATGCTGGGACGGGCACTGGTGCATACACCTGACCTGCTGATTCTTGATGAACCAACGGCTGGGGTGGATGTTGAACAGCGTCGTGGTTTGTGGGCGTACCTCAAGGAATTAAATGAAGGAGGGAAAACAATTATTTTAACCTCGCACTATTTAGAGGAAATTCAGTATCTCTGTCGCGATATCGCAATTATCAATCACGGAAAAATTGTAGCGCAAGGTACCAAAGAAGCGTTTATGAAGGATGGTAAGTCAATTGAAGAAGCGTATCTCGCCGTTATTAACGAATCAGATAAAAAATAGTATGACAATAAACTGGATTGGTCTCTATACAATGTTGCGCCGCGAAGTGAAACGAACGCTCCGCGTTTCGATTCAAACTCTCGCTGCACCGGTTATTTCAGCAGCTCTGTATATTTTTATCTTTGGAACGGTGATTGGTACTAAAATTGATGACTTTGCGGGTGTGCCGTACATATCGTTTGTGTTTCCGGGAGTACTCATGCTGTCTATCATTAATGCTAGTTTCTCGAGTGCCTCGTCAGCCCTATTCTTTATGAAGTTTACCCGCGGGATTGAAGAAATTTTGATTACACCGTTTTCATATCTTGAGATGCTGATTGGGTTTGTAGGTAGTGCCGTGTCACGTGCGCTTATTGTTGCATTTCTCATTTTAATTGTAGGGATGTTGTTTGGAGCAGTCACGCTGGTGAATCCGCTCATGTTCATATTTTATGTAGCGGCTATTGCGGCTATCTTTGCGATGTTAGGAATTATTGTGGCGTTATGGGCGGAGGGATTTGAACAATTGCAGATGCTTAATACATTCGTGATTACACCTTTGACCTACCTCGGTGGAATCTTCTATTCTATTACGATGCTTCCGGCACTCGCCGCTCAAATTACGGTACTAAATCCTTTCTTCTATTTTGCTGATGGAGTGCGTGGATCAATGATTGGATATCATGAAGCCAATCAGATGGTCGGATTGATGATTACCGTAGGTTTAGTGATAGTTCTGGGAATTATAGTGACGCAGATATTTAAGCGAGGTTGGAAGATCAGAAGTTAAGCGTTCTTGCTGCCGCGCAGATTATGACAGCAGAGCTTTGTGTCTTGGTGTAATGATACCCTTGTTTTAATTTGATTGTGATAGTATAACAATTCAAGTTAGTTTGAGGGAGGTGCACATGAAGAAAATTATCCATTTTCTGAAATTGCTCTTTAAAGATTGGCATTTTAGTTACATTCTCACTTTCTTTTTTACGTGGGCCTATGTACTGCACGGACACAGCTTTAATTCGATGTACGCGTTTACAATGTCCGCAAGCGACTACTTGATTTCGGGATTGCTCCTTGAACTTGCAATTCGTAAACCTGAAGTTTTTCTGAAATGAGTTATCATCCCCACAGCCCCGCACCTAATTTCGTGCGGGGCTGGTATACTTTTATCAGTATGAATAAAAATCCAAAATTATACGAAACCGTGGCTGCACTCATGGCACACGGGAAAGGAATTCTCGCGGCGGACGAGAGTGATAGTACGGCGGGTAAACGACTTGAGATGGTGCACCTTCCAAATGATGAGGGTAATAGGCAAGATTTTCGCGAGATGTTGTTTACCGCACCTGGAATCGAGGAGTACCTATCAGGAGTGATTCTGTATGATTCAACCTTGAAGTCAGGCACCGATGACGGTACACCATTTGGAGATTTACTTATCTCACGGGGGATTATTCCTGGTATCAAAGTTGATACAGGGACTAAAGATTTTGAAGGGTTCAAAGGGGAGGTGGTTACCCAAGGTCTCGATAACCTCGAGGAACGTTTCAAAGAATACTATGACCTCGGTGCTCGGTTTGCTAAATGGCGCATGGTAGTTTCAATTGATGAACATATTCCTACCGATGAGTGTCTCGAAGCGAACTCAGTCATGATGGCACGCTACGCCCAGATTGCGCAAAAATGTGGGATTGTACCAATGCTTGAACCAGAAGTTATTTTTGCTGGTGGACACGACATTGTTCGTGCCGAGGCAGTCACTACTCGGGCGATTCAAATTTTGTTCCATACCATGATGCGGTACAAGGTAGATCTCGAAGGACTCATTTTGAAATCATCAATGGTGCTTGCTGGTGACTTATACCCACAACAATCTACTCCAGAAGAAATCGCCAACGCCACACTCCGTACCTTCCATATGTCGGTCCCGTATTCAGTTGGAGGAATTGTGTTCCTCTCGGGCGGACAAACACCGAAACGAGCAACTGAAAACCTAAATGCCATCGCTAAATTAGGTGAACAGCCATGGCCAATTACGTTCTCATACTCACGCGCTATTGAAGAGCCGTTCTTGCTCGCATGGGGAGGGAAGCCGGAGAATCAGGATGAAGCCCAAAAGATGTTGCTCCATGTTTGCAAGATGAATTCTCTAGCTACCAAAGGCGAATACGATGGCTCTAAAGATTCTAAGCTTAAGTAGTGGCACGTCCAAAAATTGCAATCCACTGCGTTGGTTGCGTCGTACTGTTGTCACCGACTAATGTACGTCTCCTGCCAGTACTCCCTACCGCCTTGTAGCTTATCAATTTTGTGAACGTGGTTCTGCGACTTGGAGATTGAAGAAAACAAAAGAAATAACAAAAAAGCCCCGCAAGGGGCTTTTTTGTTATTTCTTTTGTTTGTAGACAGTATGTTCTTTGGCGATAGGGTTGAACTTCTTGGTTTCGTACTTCTTTGACGGGTCTTTCTTTACCTTATTGTTAAAGCGAGTGTAGTAAACGTGGCCTTTCCCAACGCCTTTGGCGTTACCGGCTGATACCAACTTTACGAGTAAATCTTGTGACATAGTGGGGAGATTCTATCAGAAAAGGGTGGAGACGTCAATTTAATAAGCCTTTTAAGGTCCTATCAACACTTTTTTAGCGAGAATCTAGCCCTCACAAAAAGTACCGTGGTATTATGGCTTTGTAAGCAAATATAAGGAACTCATCTCGCAATAAACCATAAATAGTACAAATTATTTAAGTTTATTTCGTTATGGTCGCCTCCTAATTTTTGGCTAAATGGCATGGCTCGACTTCAACATATTTTTATATGCTTCAGTCTCCGCCAAGCAATTTCGCTCAAAAATTAGAAGGCTTTACATAACGATTTCTTGCGAGACGAGTTCCAGGTATTTGCACACCTTTTTGCCATGAAAGTACTTACTTTTGGCTGGGATTTCCCACCGTCACGTAACGGTGGTCTTGGTGTAGCTTGTTATGGCTTAACCCGGGAGTTGGCGACCGAAGGAATTGAGGTGCTGTTTGTACTCCCCAAAAAGCAGGAAACTATTGGCACGCCGAAGTTTATTTTTGCGGGGCAGGAACATAGAACCACCGTCATTGAGGTGAATTCGGCGATTGCACCGTACCATAGTGGACACAGTCAGGTGACAAGTGTGATTGGCTATAATACCGATGGCACACCCCGGTTTACGACGCGGTCGATGTTGGATGAAGTCAATTTATTTGCCTTGCAAGCAGCGAGTATCGCTAAGCTTCATCAGTTTGATATTATTCATGCCCACGACTGGACCTCGTATTTGGCCGGTGTAGCTGCTAAAAAGGTGAGTGGCAAGCCTCTCATTTTGCATGTCCATGCAACTTCGTTTGACCAGGCGGCGAGTAACAATGTTGATCCAAGTATATTTCGGATAGAGCAAGATGCCTTTAATGCGGCTGATACCATTGTGGCGGTGAGTGACTTTACCCGGCGCATTATTATTGAGAAACATCGGATTGCACCTGAAAAAATTGCGGTTGTACATAATGGGTGTGATACCTACATTCCTCCCGTGTATGAACCGTCTCTCCAGGAACTCAAAGCGCAAGGTAAAAAAATTGTCTTATATCATGGACGTATCACTATCCAAAAAGGAGTAGACTATTTTGTACGGGCCGCCAGACGGGTGGTTGATGTTGATCCAAATATCATTTTTGTGATTTCCGGTTGGGGTGACATGCAGAACCAAATTATTCGGATGGTTGGTGAAATGGGATTATCCGGACATGTCATCTTTGCGGGCTCTCTGTGGGACGAAGAACGAGATCGAATGTATCAAACTGCTGATCTCGTCGTGATGCCGTCGGTGTCTGAACCATTTGGGTTGGTGCCGCTTGAGGCGATGCAACACGGTACTCCGTCGCTGATTTCCAAACAATCGGGTGTAGCTGAAGTCCTGACCCATGTGCTCAAGGTAGATTTCTGGGATACGGATGCGATGGCAAATCAAATTTTGGCTACAATGCGGTATGATGTATTGCGCACACAATTAGCGAGCCATGGCCGACAAGAGATTAATCGACTGTCATGGCGTGAAGCAGCTAAAAAAGTAGTTAGTTTATATAAAAATCTCGTTAACTACTTAAACGCCTAATATGTTATCTGTCTGTCCTTATTTTCACGTACATCAACCATACCGCGTCAAGCAGTATCGGGTTTTTGATATTGGTAATGATACTGAATATTTTAATGATGGTAGTGAGACCGATTTAAACAACCGACGCATTGTCGAAAAGGTGGCCAATAAATCGTATCGTCCCACCAATAAAATTTTAAAAGAGCTCTTAGACAACCATCCTGAGTTCCGGTTTGCGTTATCGTTTTCTGGCACCGCCCTTGATCAGTTTGAAGAATATGCGCCAGACGTATTAGATTCATTTAAAGAATTGGTGGCGACGGGTCGGGTAGAGATATTAGCTGACACCTACCACCACTCTTTGGCTTTCTTTTACTCAGTGCCGGAGTTTGAGCGACAGGTGCAAAAACACCAAGACCGGATAGAAGATTTGTTTGGGGTAACACCCAAAGTATTTCGCAATACTGAATTGTCGTACCGTAACGATTTAGCAAAATGGTGTGAAGATAACGGGTACCTGGGAATCATGGCTGAAGGCTGGGATAAGTACCTGGGATGGCGCAGTCCAAACTATGTCTACAGTCCAAAAGATTGTAGTTCGATTAAGGTCCTTCTAAAAAACTACAAGTTATCTGATGACGTTGCGTTCCGGTTTGGGAACCAGGCCTGGGAATCATTCCCGCTGCGAGCCGAAACATTTGCGGATTGGGTGCATGCGCACCATGGCGATGGGCAAACCGTTAATTTGTTCATGGACTACGAAACATTTGGTGAACACCAGTGGGAAGATACCGGTATCTTTAATTTTTTGCGGGCCTTGCCTTCACAGATTCTCAAACACCCGGATACCAGTTTTAAAACACCGACCGAAACAATTTTATCCTACGACTCTACTGGCGAATATGATGTGCCGGATGTTTTGACGTGGGCAGACACTGACCGGGATTTAACTGCCTGGACGGGAAATGACATTCAACGTGATGCCCTTGCTAAAATCTATGCGCTTGAGACAGACATCATGGAAATTAACGATCCGGAATTAACTGAAATTTGGCGCAAACTGCAAACATCCGATCACTTCTACTACATGTGTACCAAGTGGTCCAATGACGGAGATGTGCACGCGTACTTCAGTCCGTACCAATCCCCATATGACGCATATATCGCTTTCATGAATGCATTATCTGATTTACAATTGAGAGTAGCAGATAGGGTACTGAAAGTTCGTGCTAACAAAATCGCTTTACGTGAAGCTAAGAAAAAACGAGCGGAGGCTAAAGCAAAAGAAAAAGCTAAAATCCGTCCCGAGCCGCCACTTGAGCTCGTGGTCGCCCAGGTAACTTTTAAAATGAAAGTTGAGGCCTGGTTCCGACACTCGCGTATAGGCAGGATGGTATGGGGGTTATTCCACAAGAATAAAAAATAGTTCTTTATGAAAACAACAATTAAAAAAGAAACAAAAACTACTACTAAAAAAACCGCTCCAAAAAAAGTGGCCAAGGCAAAAACAACGAGTATTAAAGTGACTGGTGTTGCTTCCAAAAAAGTGGCTACTAAAAAAATAACTGGAACCAAATCAAAAAAAGAGTTGGTGGTTGCATCAAACTATAATTCTTTTTGGATGAATGACGGTCAAATTCTCAATTCGCTTAGGGCACTCGAAAGTGCTCTTAAAAAAATGGACACTGCGGTCTATAAGTATCATACTGCCGCTGGACGACATGATTTTGCGAATTGGGTTGAAGATGTATTGCACGACATTGAATGCGCCACTGCGCTACGTAGCGCCAAAACTCCTAAATCAGCTCATATGGTAGTAGTTAAGTTTCTTGCGCTCTATAAATAAGTATGGCGCGCGCACTCACACTCGGTAACGGCAATATGCTCGTTGGTATCGATTATCGCGGACAAGTACGCGACCTCTATTGGCCGTATGTAGGTCAAACCAATCACGTCAGTGGTGCCAGTGGTAGTTTTGTCCACCGCATTGGAATCTATGTTGAGGATTCCATGTACTGGCTCGATGATGCAGGTTTTGCAGTTACGATTGGAGCAGTTGGCGATAGCGTGCTTGGGAACTTTGTGGCAGTACATGAAAAGGCGGAGATAACCCTCACGAGTAAAGATGCGGTCCATAACGAAAAAGATGTCTTTATTCGTCAATTTACGCTTACGAACAACAGTCAGCGTCCGCGGGTGTTGAAACTTTTTTTAGCGCAACAATTTCGTATTGGTGAGTCACGTCGTGGGGATACGGCCTTTTATGACCCGCGGGTCGGGGCCATTATCCACTACAAGGGTGATGATACATTTTTAATTAATGCCACCCAAAACGGCAAACAATTTACTGAGTTCACGATTGGTCTGTTTGGTATTGAGGGACGTGAGGGTGCATACCATGATGCCTATGACGGGGTATTAGAAAAAAATCCAATTGAACACGGTTCGGTTGATTCGATTATTGGGTTCACCGCTGAATTACTACCAGGGGCTAGTAGTGACATTTCGTACTGGATTGCTGCCGGGGAATCAATCCCTAAAACACATACCCTTGATGCGTTTGTGATTGAAGAAACTCCCGAACGATTACGAGTATCAACTGATGCCTACTGGAAAGCGTGGCTTAATAAAAACGGTCGAGATCTCTCGACCTTGCCACAATCACTTGAAACATTGTATCGTCGTTCACTGGCTACTATTCGTGTACATACCGATAACCGCGGGGGTATTATCGCCAGTAGTGATACCGATATGTTGCACCACGGTCGTGATACCTATAGTTACGTCTGGCCCCGTGATGGTGCCTTGATTGCCCATTCACTTGATCAGGCTGGGTACAGTGAAGTAGCTGAGCGATTCTTTTCATTTATGGCTAAGTGTCAGGAGCCAGCTGGATATCTGATGCATAAGTATTTGACGGACGGTAGTCTCGGTAGTTCGTGGCACCCATGGCTCCAGCAGGGTAAGGCGTATTTGCCCATTCAGGAAGATGAAACCGCGAGCGTGTTGTTTATGCTCTGGCGCCACTATGAACTCACTAAAGACTTAGAGTTTATCGAAGGGATATACAATTCCTTTATTGAGCCAGCCGCCAAGTTTTTATGCGAGTACGTTGAACCACTCACCGGACTACCTTGCGCATCATTTGATTTATGGGAGGAGAAATACGGTACTTCAACATACACGGCGGCATCAGTGTACGGTGGCCTGATGGCTGCTATGCGGTTTGCCAGTTTGCTTGGTAAAGATAATGACGCTCGTACTTTTAATGTGATTGCGGAACGAATGCAAAAAGCGATTGTTGGTGTGCTGTATGATCCCGATATCAAAATGTTTGTAAAACATGTGACGCATACCGACGATGGAGAACTGGTGTTTGACCGCACTATCGATACCAGTAGTTTTCACGGGGTAGTATTTTTTGAGGTGTTGGAACCGGATGATACTTTAATAAAAACGTCTCTTAAAACTATTGAAAAAGTGTTGCAGGTAGAAGGTAGTAGTAAAGGATTTATTCGCTACCAAAATGACCGCTACTACACGATGCAAGAAGCAGGGAGTCCCAACCCATGGGTTATCTGTACACTCTGGATTGCGCAGTACTATATTCGGATTGCTAAAAAAGCCGCTGATTTAAAACCAGCTATGGAACTACTGCAGTGGACTGCGTCTCATGCTTCACCGTCAGGAACCCTATCAGAACAGATGCATCCGCATACACGGGAACACCTCTCAACCTCACCATTGATATGGAGTCATGCAGAGTATGTTCTTACTGTAGATCTTTATCTAAAGAAGTTGACTATGCTTAGCGGCACGTCCAAAAATCGGTAGCTGCGTTGTTGCTCGGTCGCTTACTTACTCACCGTACAAAAAGTACGGCTCACGCGCTCGCTCGGTCGCGCCTAGCATCTCCTCAATTTTATGAACGTGAGTCGAATACTTAAACAAAAGGTTAAAAAACTTTTTTCCAGAAGCTTAGACCAAATGGTAGTTTTTGATATTGGCCGATTTTGGTGCGGTGGATGTGGTAGGCGAGGCCATTCGTCGTTTGTTGTTTGGCAATGACTTCAGCGAGGGTGCGCATGTATGTGCCGGAACTGGCGATGCAGGAAAAGGTGGCAATGGTGAATGTGTCGGTTGGTTTGCCCGTGTCTAAAAAGAGCTTCCAATCTTTGCGGACGTCAACGCGTCTAAAGTCGTTACCGAGCGCTTTGCTCTCATCCGTGACAGGTTTAATTGATTCGATTTTTGTTGAGACTTCGTCATAAATTTCCTGACGGGTTTTGGTTTCTATTTTTGCAACTTTGAGCGAGTAAATCGTTGATTCCTTTGTTGGGATTTTGATTTCGTTTAGGCGACCTTCGAGTGTCCAGACATGCAGTGGTTTACCTTTCACCGTTTTAGATGAAAAGTGCGGGTAGGGGAGGTTCACGTGACCAATTAATTTTTTAACTGATGTTATAAGTTGTGACTTAGAAACAGTCGGTACTTTTAGCGCAATGGTGAGCCTGCCTAATACATCAGCGGTATCAGAGGAGACACCAAACAGCACCGAGAACTGGTACTCTTTATCAAGGTGATGATATTTCTCCTGCACTTTACACTCATCTCCAATCAGGATGAGTAATTTACCAGAAGCCATGGGGTCGAGTCGGCCCGCGTAGGCGAGTGGCACGCCGGTATATTCAGTGTGAGCAGCGCGCCATAATTCCGCACACTCCAGTGGTGTCTGACCAACTGCTTTATCTAAAACCACATACTTGTCCATATTTGCTACTGTAACATAAAAAGGAAAGAGCCGAACATTTGCATGTCGGCTCCTTGGGTTTTGCATCTTAGGACGTTGGAACGAGCGAGCAGGCCGTTTCGGACATCTGTGCCTCAAAGTCTGAGGCAAGCATCCAAAAGTTTCCGTCATGGATGGCAAACTCGCCATCGGGAACATACGGGCCGTTGTCGTAGGGACGATCCGATGGCTGGATGGTGACCCAGCATTGTTCGTCTTGTCCCTGTGTGTCGAGTTTCACCTCGACCACTTCCCATGGAATATCGTCTAGTTCGTATTCATCCAAGAGGAAGTAGTTGACGTAGGTAGGTGCCGTGCAGTCGCAATCTTCATCCAACGCCTGAGCATTGGCAAGAGTTGCGAAGAAGAGTGTGAAGAAAGCTGCTGCGAAAAGTTTCATCCCGTACCTCATTCTGGTTGGTCGAGCGTTGGTGCCGACCTTATCCAGTTACTATAGTACCATAGAATTTGGTAAAAATCAAGTTTATGAGTTAAAAATGTATGTTTTAAGCCTGATTATCTTCATCTAAAGCGTCTTCTTCATCCTCGATTTCAGATTGGATAATTTCCTCGATAATGTCTTCAAGCGATAATACACCAATGGCTTTGCCAGAACTTTTTTCTACAATCGCAATGTGCTGTTTCTTTTTAAGCATCCGTGCCAAGACGGTATCGAGGTAGGCACTGCCTTTGATACGCATGATGTTGGTATCAAATGCCTCTTCGGTTTGTTTAATAGAAATATCTTCGTCTTCAGTCAGGAGGTCTTTGGCAAACAACACACCAACGACATTAGTTTTATTGCCACTATAAATGGGGAAGCGGGAGTAACCCTCTTCAGATACTTCTTTAAAAAACTGATCGTTCAATCGTTGATTTTCATCAAACATGGCCACGTTTTCAATTGGTGTCATGACTTCACGGACTTGGAGGTGAGAAAACTGCAAAGCACCATGCACGATGCGTTCTTCGTCAGCATCAATGGGGCTGTGTTCCGAATCTTCATGTTCAGAAATAATCTGCATAATTTCGTGTTTTGAGTACATCGCCGGGGTGGCGTGCCCAAGGAGTCGATCAAGCGTGTACGCAACTGGAAACGCTACCGGGTACGCGATAAACAAAAGTACGCGAGTGACTGGTGCGAATTTACTTCCAAACGCCAGGGCGTGACGGGAGAATAAAGCCTGTGGCCCAATTTCACCAAATAGAAAAATGAGCGAAGTTGCGAGGAAACTAGCAAAGACACCACTGACGAGTGATCCAAGGAACACTGACAAAATAGTATTAACGGTCACGTTACCCAATAAGAGGGTGGTGAGTAATAAGTTACCCCGTGAGCGTAGCGGATAGATAGCAATAGCCTGTGGGTCGCCCGCGTTGGCGCGACGACGAAGCGACGCTAAATCAAGCGAGAAATACGCCAACGTCAGCCCGGAAAACATGGCCGAGCATAAAATAAGAAACAGAGATATTACTAAGGTCACGATAGAGAATTAGATCGGTTCACCACCAAGGAATGAGTTTACGATCATGAGGAGTATAAACCCCGCAATGACTAAGATAAGAAATTTCATATAGCCTCTACAATACCATAGTTTTTCCATCCGTAAACACAAAACAACCTCCCGCAAGGGAGGTTGTTTTTATCAAAGATAAGTGGCTAATCGGCTTTCAGAACTGGATGAAGTTCAAGGCAGATTAGAAAAATAAGGTGAGCCTTACTTAATGGTAAGGTGAACATTATTTTTCGTAATCTAACGCAGAAATTCGCCAGTTCTGGAAGTTGTCTCTATTTTGTCACGAACGTTAGAGCCATGCCTTTTTTATCAGCTCGACCTGTACGTCCAATTCGGTGCACATAGTCTTCGTAGGCATTTGGTAGGTCGTAGTTAATAACGTGTGACACGTTATCAACGTGAATACCGCGAGCAGCTACATCGGTTGCTACAAGAACCTGTACGCGACCAGTTTTAAAGTTCTGGAGGGCACGTTGTCGTTGGGGGTGACTCTTGTTGCCGTGAATCGCGTCAGCTTTGATACCAGCACGAGAAAGTTCTTGGGAGAGCTTTTCTACACTGTGCTTCATAGCGCCGAAAATAATCACGCGGGTGAAGTCAGCTTTTTTGAGAAGAGCAGTGAGCGTATCGAATTTAGTGTGTGGTTCGTAGTACACCACGTCTTGGGTAATACTGCCGGTGATATCTTTTTTACGAACTGAAACAGTGACTGGATCATTCATGAACTCATGGATGAGACCCTTTACGGTGTCAGACATGGTTGCTGAAAAGAATAGGGTTTCGTGTGGGTCAGGAACGTCTTTCAAAATAGCACGCATGTCGTGGATGAATCCCATGTCGAGCATTCGGTCAGCTTCATCGAGGATGATAGTTGAGAAGCCAGCTGGTTTGATGTGTCCACGGTCAATCAAGTCCTGCACACGTCCCGGGGTACCGATAATGAAATGGTTCTGACGTTTTAGTCCCATAATTTGGGGACGGATGTTCATACCACCGACACAAACAGTTGAGAAGATTTTCATCTTTTCAGTTAGACGCTTGAGTTCTTGTTCCACCTGAATCGCGAGTTCACGCGTTGGAGCAAGAATCAGAGTCTGACGATTGTATTGCTTGAGTGTTTTGTTGATAGTGGGAATCAAGAATGCCGCTGTTTTACCAGTTCCGGTTTGGGCCAAACCAACTACATCTCGACCATCCATAATGTAGGGGATGATTTGATCTTGAATTGGTGACGGAATCGTCAGACCCATATTGGTAATGGTGGTAACGAGTGGTTGTTCGAGACCAAATGTTTTGAAGGTGTGGGTCGCTTTGTACACTTCTTCTGTGGCACTCGTGTCTACCGGGTTAAGGTTGATGTATTTAGAAACGTCGAAGGTTTGCATTTTGCGTCCACCACGTCCACTCCCTCCGCGACCAGATGATCCACGTCCGCTACCACTTGAAAATGGACGACGGCCTGTCCGCTTAGCTGGACTAGAAAAACTGCGTCCGCCACCTGAGCGATCTGATGATGGGGCAGAGTATGAACGACGAGCGCTACCAGAGGCACTTTCGCCACGACTGCTGTTACTACTAAAACGACGTGCTCCTCCAGCTGTATGTCCACCAGTTCGGGGACGACTAGAAAAAGCGGGTTTCCGACTAGGTCGGCTTGTTGATGAATCCATATATTAGAATAATCTCAGTTAGAGACCAAGGTAAACGAGGGCAGTTCTAGGCGTGGAAGTTAATTTTTCTTGAGCCGTACTTTTCGTACGGTGAGAAAAAATTAATGCACCACAACAACGAAATGCGCCGTTTACATTGGTCGAATGTGCAGGTTATAAACCAATCGAAGGGGTAAGGGTGGCAGAGAAAGCCACAAAAAATCTTCTACTGCCACTCAAGAGCCCTACACGAGAATCTTAAGGTGCTATGAGAATAACATATAAATCTTGTAGCGTCAAATAAAAGCTTGCGTGGTACCATTTTAACGATTATGAAAGAAAAATTTTCCCTCAAAGATCACTTGTTTAACATAGACTCGGTCACCTACTTAGCTGAATTGTTTGTAGCTGCAGACCCAGATTTTAATAAAAAGAAGTTTGTGAGTGAGGTTGTAGCCAAGTTTCCGGCATTGGAGTTAAAAGCCCGGATTGGGTGGATTACCGAAGTGCTAGCGAAGCACCTGCCATCTGATGTGGGTGCAGCTATGAAGTTGATAGTAGCAGCATTACCTCCACCGCTTGATCCAACAAAAACTGATGATGATTTTGGGAGGTTTATTTTTGCGCCGTTAGGAGAATATGTAGTGCAGCATGGGTGTACCAAAAAATACCTGAAACAATCGCTCGCTACCCTCAAACAAATCACTATGCGGTTTTCGATGGAGGATGCCATGCGGGCGTTTTTAAATCACTTTCCAAACGAGACACTGGCTGAGTATGACAAGTGGGTGAGTGATAAAAACTATCATGTTAGGCGACTGGTGAGTGAAAGTACCAGACCGAGTCTACCGTGGTCGCAAAAAATCAGTGTCGATTATACAGTGCCGGTAAAGTACCTCGACAAACTACACGCTGACAAAACTCGCTATGTGGTCCGGTCAGTTGCCAATCACCTTAATGATATTAGTAAGAAAGACGGCGCCTTAGTTGTTGCAACACTAAAGCGCTGGCATACAGAAAAAACGCAAAACCCACTTGAGCTTGATTGGTTGACACGACATGCACTGCGTACACTGGTAAAGCAGGGGAATACAGACGCCTTGGCACTGTTGGGCTATACCGCACATGTTGCGCCAGTGGTTTCAAATTTAGTGGTTCCTAAAAAAGTATCGGCAGGGAACAGGCTTCAATTCTCGTTTGATGTGACGTCAAGCATTTCACAAAATTTGCTCATAGATTACGTAATTGATTTTGTAAAACTAAACGGTGCTAGCAAACCTAAAGTATTTAAAATTAAAAAAGTGAGCGCGTTGCCACAGGCAGTCATTTCAGTAGACAAGAATCACCACCTCAAGGCTGATGCCACAACCTTTAAACTTAATGCCGGTATGCATTCATTGACAATTCAGATTAATGGTCAAAAACTGGCGACTGCTCAATTCGAAGTTGTCTAAAGAGCTGGATGTCATCAATTTGTTGTTAATTGAGTTCAGAGAAGTCGTAGAAGATTTCCTCGAAATCAATAATGTAACCACGATCATTAAGATTGATGCCTTCACGTTTATAGAGTTTCAAACGGGCGGCTTTATATTCGGGGTTCATCCAGACCTTGCCTCCGGCATATACAATACGGTGCCAGGGGATGGCTTTGGGATTGGGTGCTTTGCTTAAAATACCGGTGATACTGCGCGACGCCATAGATCCGCCACCGGCGGCTTTGGCAATTGCTCCATAGGTAGTTACACGACCGGCTGGTATCGAGAGGGCAAGGTCATATACACGCTGACTAAATTCACGAGCCATAGCTATTTTGTTTCTGAGGCTGGTAAAGTGTTTAAAAATCCAATTAAGTTTTTAATGTGGTCATCGAGACTAATATTAAATCCAGCAATGGCATTAGTAATATGTTCGCGACTAATGCCCGGAGCAAATTTTGGCTCGTTAAATTTCTTTTTGATGGAACTGACTTTTATTTCACCCCACGGTATCGGGTTTAATTTTTGATAGGCATAAAAAATCCCACATATTTCATCACAGGCGAGTAGTGCGTGTGCGAGTGGAGTTTCTGGTTTTTGCGTGAATCCATTAAATCCAACAGCGTGGGCTTCAACCGCATTAATTAGTTCCTCGGGGTAACCCCAGAGTTTAAACCAGTCAAGTGATGGTCCAGGGTGCAGCGTAGGATGCATATCGTAATCGATATCGTGGAGGTATCCAGTCAGCCACCAGAGATGTGCATCTTCCCCTAATTTTTCCGCGTAGCCTTCAACTGCACGGCCCACCATCTCGGCATGAAATCGTTGATAGGTGTCAGACACGTGTTCAGTGAGGAGGGCGCGGGCTTCAGCTTTGGTAGGGAGGACTGTTTTCATAGTTGAACCAGTATATCAAAAAATAGTGTCGGCAGCTTACATCGGCGACAAAGATTCAGGCAATAAAAAACGGGCCTAACTCACCAAGGTTGGAGAGCGGCCCGTTGTCCCGAAGCTATACGGGGTGCTTAGGCTGGGAGCTTACGCTTCCAGCAACTTTTGCTTTCGGCCCAGGGGCTGAGTCCGAAGTTTTCTTTCAGGTGACGCACATAGGTCATGTAATCGTCATCGTTGTTGGGGTCGAGACCCATCTTTTTCATTTCGGGCCCGTGAAGGCTCATGAGCACCTGGAATGATCCACGCGCAGAGCTGCCTTCTTTGTTGGGCAGTAGCTTACCGTTCTCACGATGAACCAGTCCTGATTCACAGGTGGCAATCGCTCGCATGGTTTTGAAGTTGTCAGGAAAATGTTCGGCGATTAGCTTTTCTACCGATTTTCCTTCAGTCGCCAGTGATTCGTCCGCTATCGTGGGAGTGGCCAGAGCCATTCCTAGTGCACAAATCACTATCTTGCTGATGTTTCCGATTTTCATCAGATTCCTCTTTGTACTTTTTGGTGATAAGCAAACCCCGTCCCGGACTGCCGTTTCTACCTCTTCCCGAACCCTATGACGACTGAACTCCAAAAGTCTTACAAGCCCTATCTTCAGCTTGATAATACTAGGTATTATCAAGCTGAAGATCAAAATGTGCGTGCCGGCGGGCACAACAGCTGCTTGCAAATTTCCCCGGTCCGGTGCTCACACCGGGAAATTTACAGGGCAAAATATGGGCGCCGGCGGGCACATCTGTAGTTTGAAAACTAGCCCGGTCCGGTGCGCACACCGGCTAGTTTACAGGCCATAAATATGGGCGCCGGAGGGCCCCTCCTTTCCTTGCAAACTTCCCTGGTCCCAAGCTTTGCTTGGGGAAGTTTACAAACTCATTTGTAGGCTTAGAAATAAGCTTATAATTTACATATCAGAGCTACTGTGTGGACTATGGTACGCTGTATAGATGAGACTTATTCTATTTATTGTTATCGTGCTCGTTATCCTAGCGATTGCTTGGTTCACTGGTACGTTACGGACCCTCAAAACGATTTGGTTGATTGTGGAGGTGAAACCGTACGAACAGGTGGGGGTAGGAGAAAATCCACAGACTATTGTTGTGCTCGGTGATAGTACGGGGTATGGAACCGGAGCCGGCAAAAAACAATACAGTGTGGCTGGGTTGCTCGGTGCTGACTATCCAAACTATACCGTAATCAATAATAGTAAAAATGGGCGAACAATTGGCGAAGCCCTGGTGGAAATCAGAACGTTACCAAAAGACCAAAAGCACGCTCTATTGTTGCTCCAGATTGGCGGAAATGATATTTTGCAAAAACGCGATTTAGATATCGTACGTTCTGAACTGGCGCAATTATATGAAGAAGCAAAAGACAGAAGTGAACACGTGGTTATGATTAGTAGTGGTAATGTAGGTACAGCCGCTGCATTTACTGGCACTAAAAAAGCAGGGGAGTACGAGCGAATCACACGACAATTCAGAGCGATGTTTATTGAGGTAGCTTCCGAGTCTCAGGTGACGTATGTCGATTTGTTCCAAGAACCAGAGGAGGATGTATTTTTGAAAGAACCAAAAAAATATTTAGCAATCGACGGACTTCATCCTAGTAGGGAAGGCTATGCATATTGGTACGCTACACTGGCACCGGTTGTAGGTGAATTACTTAGAGCCCATCCACTAACCCCCTAGACAGTCAAAAGATTCCAAATCTTTGGCTGCAAATTAGCTACTTTTCTTCAGCATATCTCGATATGCCTCATCAAATTAGCTCATTTTCGCTCAAAATTTGAAACTTTCTGTCAGGTAAGGGAAGTTAGTGGTTGGGCTCTTACAAAATAAGGTTATCTCCACGTAAAAAAGTCTTTAATGGTGTGGAGTAAGCTGTCAGATTCATGCAATGCAGCTTCTGCTACTTCGCACGTTAGTCCACAACTTTCGGTTGGTGGGGTGCCACGCTCGGGGCATGTTCCAGAATACACACAAGCTAAATCAGTTACTCCTACTGTGTAGTCACGGATGTTGGGGTTGGTAGGGTCACCGTAGTAAATGAGGATGCGGTCCTCTTCTGCAAAAATGTAATTTTCAATGTCGACAGTTCGTTCGTTGTTTATAATCAGCATCAACGTACCAGTTGCGTTTGTGCAATACTCAGTACCGGTATCGAGTGTGAGACAGTCGTTATCAAGTGTCATACCAATCGATTCAAAAAATTCAACCAAGGTCACTCCGTCAGCGTGGCGGTGGATGACTTCATCGTTGCCGTCATGAAAATGGAGGCTCGCGTGGTGAGTGGTGGTACCCGATGACTGATACTTGTCTTCAGTAAAGCGAATCCGCTCGTCACCGATATATAACCTAAAATCACCATGGACATGGACCTCCTCATCTTGCGTAGTACCAATCGGGTGACTGGCATTTTCGTGTTCGTGATCAGTTTTGGTTAGTGTTGTACCGACTAAGAGTGCCACAAAGATTCCTAAAACGGCTGCGAGCAGAGGCCGTACGTTATTTTTAAGTGAATTCATGGGTCCTGTCATACTGGTTACGAAAGCGTCTGTACATTAAATGCTTGATTAAAGTGAACTGTTGAGGGTAGGGTAAAGGTGGCGATGGCTAAACGATGCGTATGTGCGAATTCATCCATCTGGGTAGGTGTTGCTAATAGTGCTACGGTAGCAAATACATCGGCCAAGGTAGCATTGTGTGCCAGTACAAAGCTCGCGTCAGGAGCTGCAGTTGGTATAGAGTGTACCGTATTAATAATATGGTGGTAGGTAGTACCAGCGTGAGTCCAGGTTCGTTTGTGTGATGAGCTGGCGGCAAAACCCTGGTTCAATATGGTTGTTGTACCTAGATATGTTTCTGCTTCTGTGGGGTGCTCCAAATAAATAGTAATTGGGGCACCATGGTCACTTGTGCCAAATATATCACCGCCACCATTTACGAGAAAATACTGTAGTCCAAACTCTGATTGCAACATAGTGGCTACCAAATCAATGGCGACACCTTTACCATATCCGCCAATATCGATGAGTCCGGCAGTGAGGGTAATTTTTTCTGGAGTAACTGTTAGTACCTCGTGAGGATTGGGAATGACGGGTGGTGTCGCTTTTGGTGTAAACGAATAGTTGGCATCGTACCCAAGAGCAACTATTTTTTCTCCAATCATGAGGTTGAGAATACCGCCGGTTGTATCGTAGAGATTCATGCCCTGATTCAGCAATGTCACTAACTCAGGTGATGGATGTTCAATAATTTTTTCCTGGTTCAGCCGACTAATGTGTGAGTCTGGTTTAAAGCGGGAATAGTTACTTTCAAATTCAGATAGCAAAGACTCGAGGCGGTCGTGGACCGCCTCGAGTTTTTCAGTATTGACCTCATCCCAAATTTCAATCAGGAACTGTGTCCCCAAGGCAGTAATAGGAGGAAGTATCGCCATGAATTATGACTGAGCTGATGCTTTTATTTCAGCGAGGGCTTTGTTAAAGGCGCCAGTTGTCAGTGATGCTCCACCAACTCGAGTAAGAGAAACATCATCGATTTTTTTACCTACTACCTGTGCTTGATAGGCGGCTGCAAATTTTGATTGCCACCCGGTTGAGGTGCGGTTGTCGTCTCCGGTAAAGGTGACTGAGGCATTAGTGATAGTGTCGTCAGCCACTGTGAGGGTGACGTTTACATCGTGTGATGATCGCCCAGGAGTTACATAGTTCGCCATGGCATCATACGTACCATCGGTGTACGTAAAGGCTTTGTCTGCGGGAGCAGCCTCAGGAGCAGGGGCTGAAGTTACTGCTGAGTCAGTAGGGGTCTCGGTAGTAGGAACTTCCGGAGTCGGAGCAGTTTCTTCAACGCGAATAGACGGAGCCTCGATTTCAATCTCGCCCTCAGATTGACTTTGGGTATAGACAAAACCAAGTACTAATGCAGCAATCACTCCGACAATAATCAAAATCAACGGCATACTATATTTACTTATCTAACAAATTTGTGTAAGTATAACTGGTTTTTATTTTCCCTCCAAATTGTGATTCTGATATAATTGTCTCATGGTTAAAACATTACTCTCTCCGTACCACTACATTCATGCGGTGATAGATAGAACTGCGATGTATATGCTCGTCCTCTATATGTTGGGTACCTTAGCTGTGTGCTCGGTACTATTTGGAGCTGTTGGTCTGGTGGCGTTTAGTTTTGGTAGCCAACTGTTGTCACTGGGGATGGTAGTCTGTGTGGCGTATCTCGCAAGCGTGTTGTTGGCGTTAATCCGTAACGTTCCCGCCAATCATCATTCATCAGTGATAACGGGACTGATTATTTTCTTTTTGATTACACCAGCAGCCACAGTTTTTGAGTATCTTGTGTTAGCGGGTACTGTGTTCTTTGCGATTGCCACAAAATATCTTTTTGTGTATCGCAAGCAACATTTATTTAATGCGGCTGCGCTTTCGGTATTTATACTGAGTCTCTCGGGACTCGGGGCAGCAGCGTGGTGGGTCGCTACTCCTTGGTTGTTTATTCCACTGATTATTACAGGACTGGCGGTCGTGATTAAAATTAGACGGATGAGTATGGTCGTGAGCTTTTTACTGGTTAGTTTTTTGGTGTTTGCAGTAGAGGGTTTGTACTACGGTGACGATTTGGTGGCTGGTACCACCACATTTTTCCTCTCGTACCCGGCACTCTTTTTAGGTTTCTTCATGCTGACGGAACCATTTACCATGCCACCGACACGCCGATCACAAATGTGGTACGGAGCCTTAGTGGGAGTACTGTCAACGACTTCAATCTTTAAACCACTGATCACTCTGTCTCCCGAACTAGCACTCTTGATAGGAAACTTGGCAGTGTACCCGTTAACACTAAAGCGTAAATTGTATTTAGAAGTACTGGCGGTTGAAACGATTGCTCATAACACGTATGAAATTATTTTCAAAAAACCGGATAGAATGAGGTTTAAGGCGGGGCAGTATCTCGAATGGATGGTACCGCACAGGAAAGCCGATGCTCGTGGTATTCGTCGATATTTTACGATTGCCTCATCACCAACGGAAGAAGTGTTACGGGTGGCGCTAAAAATTCCTGAGCCGTCGAGTTCATACAAAGCACAACTACGTGCTCTCAAAGCCGGTGATATTGTCATTGCTAGCCAGTTGGCAGGTGATTTTACGTTACCTAAGAATGCAGAACTAAAAATTGGCCTTGTGGCTGGTGGCATTGGCATCACACCGTTTCGAAGTCAGTTGCAACACATAAGCGACAGTAATGAAGTGCGTGACGTGGTGCTGTTTTATGGCAATAACACCATAGCAGAAATTGCGTATGGAGAATTATTTGCCAAGCTAGGTTCCAAGATAGGTTTGAAAACAGTACATGTGTTAGCCAAGGAACCTGCCTCACCAGAATATGAGATTGGATATTTTAGTGCCGATATTGTGAAGCGACATTTAGGTGACTACAAAGAACGTGTGTGGTACATCTCGGGTCCACCAGTGATGGTCAATAGTGCCAAGTCAGTGTTACGGTCGCTCGGTGTGCCGCGCAGAAATATTCGAACAGATTTCTTTCCGGGATTGGCATAAGAAAGTTTAGGAATTTCCTCCTCCGCACCATCTGGCGTTTCATCGTGTGGTACTATTTTAGTAGTTACTATGAAATTCTCGCTCGATAATTGTAGGTCTATTAACCGCGATTTGTTGCCGGTGCAAGGGTTGCTTCTGACTCCATATATTGAAACGTTAAAGGCAGCTTTGGAAATGGGGCAGTACGTGGTCCCAGAGTCTTCTATTAATCTGCCGTCGGATACGCGAGTGTTGCATGAAGTCGAGGCGATGGTGGCAAAAAAAGTCACAGCGTCACTGCGCTATATTTTTGTTATTGGCATTGGTGGATCAAATTTGGGGACCAAGGCCATTTATGACGCACTAAATGCCGTACCTCATGAAGGTAGGGAACTGATATTTATTGATACGGTGAGTGCGGCGCAACTGCAGTCTGTAAAAATTATTCTCTCAACGCTTACCAAACCAGAAGAACTACTTGTAATTAGTATCAGTAAGTCAGGCGGCACCACGGAGACACTGGCGAACACCGAAATTGTAATTGAACTGGGGTTTGCAAAATGGGGGAGTGATATTAAAAGTCGGCTGGTTATCATTACTGATGAAGATTCTGAATTTGAAAAATCTGCTATTGCGCGTGGAGTGGATGTGCTGTCGATGCCAAAACTTGTGGGTGGTCGGTTTTCTATTTTTACCGCTGTTGGTTTGTTTCCACTTGCCGCCCTTGGTGTACCGGTAGCAAAGTTGCTCGAGGGTGCAACGAGTATTCGTACGAGCTGCCTTAATCTCGATATTAATTTTAATCCTGCGGCGCAATCGGCACTTGTGGCGTACCAGGCGTACCAACACGGACAAATTGTGCACGATACATTTGTGTTTAATCCAGAGCTGGAGTCACTCGGGAAATGGTATCGCCAATTATTAGGGGAGAGTATTGGTAAAGAAGTAGCTGGGTCGGGGGATACCGGTCGAGTGGGAATTGTACCTACCGTATCAGTTGGCTCAACGGATTTGCATTCGGTTGGTCAATTGTATTTAGGTGGTCCCGCCCGGACGTTAACCACGTTTGTTGTAAGTAACACTGATGACTACACATTTGTGACACCACAAGAACGACTGTTTGAAACCCTGGCACCGATGGCGACAGGGAAGTCGACGAAGGTAATTATGGAAGCAATACTCAATGGAACAAAAGCTGCCTACAATAATGAGTCGCTACCATTTATGGAAATTACCCTCGATGGTATTACTCCTCATGAGCTCGGCGCCTTCATGCAATTTAAAATGATTGAGATGATGTATCTCGGACGATTATTTGGGGTAGATACGTTCAATCAACCAGCGGTTGAGCTATATAAAGTAGAAACAAAGAAATTGCTTGAAGGAAGTTAGATAAAAATTGAAAATGAAAAACCCCGGCAAACCGCTAGGGTTTCCCGGAGTCAATTACTTTATTGCGCCGTTCCTGATTTCAAGATTGAATATTCCGATCAGGATGGGTCCGCAAGCCAGAACGATTAGAAAACCCAGTACTGGCAGCATTTCACCCACTGGCCCGCCCCTGCTTTTCATGTAGTTGCGATATGAAATATATGCAAGGGGGAGGGTGTAGCAAATGCTTACAACCCAAAATGCCGAGAGAACACCGAAGAATATTGCTATATCCATGGGAGGACCTTTCTTTAAAAGAGGGAGTTGTTTCCGAAATTTATAATTACATCACTTTATTAATTAGTCAACCAGTATCTTAAGTATCAGTTCTTCCAGCACTTTTCTCCCCAGATTTTGGGGGTTTCTATCTGGGGCAATCTCTGGTATGATGCAGGCGCAACCGGTTTGGTTGCAAAAACGTTGAAAAATATGCTCGGAATCGCAACAGCGTACGCCGCCGAAGGTGGTATTCATGTAAAACTTGCTCCCTATATTGTGGGTGAGTTTCTTGGCGTTCCGATTACGGCAACGATGCTCACAACGTGGCTCACGATGGCTATTCTGATTGGCCTCGCGTTCCTCGTTAAAACAAAAATTGCAACGGTGCCAGGCAAACTACAAAGCATGTTCGAGCTAATTATCGGTGGTGTGTACGATTATATGAGTGAGGTACTCGAAAGTAAGACGATGGCGCGGAAGTATTTTCCGGTTGTCATGACGATTTTCTTGTTCGTACTAGCGCTTAACTGGGTCGGACTGTTGCCAGGGGTAACCTCAATTGGATTATATGAAGTCCATGACGGCGCAGAACACTTTACACCGCTCTTATATCCGGCTGCGACTGATCTCAATATCACGATCGCCTTTGCGATTGTGGCGTTTTTAACCATTGAAATTGCCGGTGTTCTCGCAATTGGCTTGTTTAAATATGCCGGGAAGTACATTAACTTCTCGTCGGTACTCGGATTTATTATTGGCATAATCGAGCTGATTTCAGAATTAGCACGGTTGATCTCATTCTCATTCCGGTTGTTCGGTAACATATTTGCCGGGAAGACACTGCTCTTGGTGGCGATGTTTTTTGTACCGTACATTGTACCAGTGCCGTTAGTTGCGTTTGAATTGTTCGTTGGGTTTATCCAGGCCTTTGTATTTGCGATTCTGACGTTGTTCTTTATCAAACTGGCGACCGAAGCATCACATTAAAAGTAGTTAGGAAACAATCACGAGTTCCATGAATTCATGTGGCTCGTACTTGTTTGGTAACTAGTACTTATTAAAAATAACAAAATAATTTATGACAGAAGTAGAAATGGCAATGCAAGTTGCAACGCTCAATTTAGAATCAATGAAGACTATCGCGATGGCGCTTGCTGCGGCTATTGGTGTATTTGGTCCTGCTATCGGTATCGGTATGCTCGTATCAAAGGCTCTTGAAGCAATCGGACGAAACCCAGAAGCTGCTCCAAAGATTCAAGCAACAATGATTATCGGTGTAGCGTTCGTTGAAGCGCTTGCTATCTTCGCGCTTGTAGTCGCATTCGTAATCAAATTCGCTTAGTTATTACAATATTACCCAATCTACTGCGTTGTGCCGCGGTAAAATGTTGCTCAAGGTGAGAAAGTCTGGGAGACTTTCGCAAGAGGTTGCCAGCTATTTTGAAAAAATAGCGACAACCTGAACAGCTTCTGTAAGAAGCAGTAGCACACCTCGCAACATTTTCCTTGCACGCCTTGTATCTCGGGCAATCTTGAAATAACTAACTAGACATAACTAAAATAGATTATTTTCAGATTAAATTGTTATTAGTATGGAAGATATTATCAAAGCCTTCGGGATAGATGGAAGACTCATCTTCATTCAAATCGTAAACTTCGCCATTTTGATGGTGGCGTTGGTGTACTTCTTGTACAATCCTATCTTGAACATGCTTAAAGCACGAGAAGATAAGATTGTGCAGGGGATTAAAGACGCCGAAGCAGCTGCTGCTGCCAAAGCCTCAGCCGATGCCGAGAAAAAAGTTATCTTGACTGACGCCCACAGTGAAGCTGCTGCAGTAAATGCCCGCGCCAAAACTGCCGCTGACGCCAGCGCAAGCGAAATTATGGCCAAGGCCCAAACTGATGCGGCTGCGGTTATTGCAGATGCGAAAGTCGAGGCTGAGCAATTAAAGGCGCAAGCCGAACGCGATAGTGCTGCCGAGATTGCAAAAACAGCTATCCTGGCTGCTGAAAAAATCCTCACTCAAAAGAACGCTTCCTAATCTATGAAAGACACTTACGTTCACGCCATTTTAGAACTCATTCAATCCGGGCAACCGATTGATACTGTTTTAGCTAACCTGACAAAGGTACTGGCGTCACGTGGGCACAGTAAATTACACGGAGCGATTCTGCATGACCTGCTTGTAAAACTCGAGCTAGCACAGGAGAATAGTTTGCCTAAAGTTACGCTGGCCACTGATGGGAGCGTGAGTGAGGCGGAAATAAAATCTGCACTTACAAAACTTTCTGCTCCAACTAGTGATTATAAAGTCACCTACAACCCCAACATTATCGGCGGACTGATTGCGACGTACCAGAGTAAACAATTAGACCAAAGTTACCAAACCAAGTTACGAGAACTATATCAATCAATTATCACCGCTTAATTATTATAACCATTATGAGCACCACAATTATCGACCGCATTAAAAAAGAAATTGCCGCCCTGGATGTTACGGCTGCACCAAAAGAAGTAGGGGTAGTAACCGCTGTGTCTGACGGTATCATTGAAATCTCTGGACTGACTTCGGCCCGGATGATGGAGATGGTGGTGTTTGGCGTTGGTGAAGGGGCAACTCTTGAAACTGCGCTCAAACAAACGACTGTGCTCTACGGTCTGGTGTTAAACCTCGAAGAGGATGTGGTGAAGGTGGTGGTCTTGGGTGAAAGTGCTGGCATTCGAGAAGGAATGACGGTGTTTCGTACGAACACACTGCTTTCAGTTCCGGTGGGGAGCGGGATTGTGGGGCGGGTGGTGAACGCTCTTGGTGAAATGATTGACGGCAAAGGAGCAATCGCAACCGATAAAAACATGCCGATTGAACGGGTGGCCTATGGCGTAATGGACCGTTCATCAGTAAATGAACCAATCCACACCGGGATCAAAGCTATCGACTCAATGATCCCAATTGGACGTGGACAACGGGAACTTATTATTGGTGACCGCGGTACCGGGAAAACTACCATTGCGATTGATACCATCATTAACCAAAAATACGAACCAAAAGCCAAGCGTCCAATTTGTATTTATGTCGCTATTGGACAAAAGCGTTCAAAGACTGCCAACATCATGGCCCAGCTTGAAAAAGCTGGAGCGATGGAATACACGACCATCATTGCTACCAGTGCGTCTGAAGCGTCACCTCTGTTGTTCCTTGCACCATTTACCGGTATGGCGATTGGTGAATACTTTATGCAGCAAGGTAAGGACGTTTTGATTATTCTCGACGACCTTTCAAAGCATGCCGTTGCGTATCGTCAAATGTCACTCTTGCTCCGCCGCCCACCAGGACGCGAAGCCTACCCGGGAGACATCTTTTACCTACACTCACGTTTGCTCGAACGTTCAGCAAAATTGTCTGCAGAATTAGGTGGAGGCTCAATCACAGCACTCCCAATTATCGAAACCCAAGAAGGTGACGTGTCTGCGTACATTCCAACCAACGTGATTTCGATTACTGACGGTCAGATTTTCCTTGAAACGGATTTATTCAACAAAGGTATTCGTCCAGCGCTTAACGTGGGTATCTCGGTATCACGTGTAGGGAGTAGTGCCCAAACCAAAGCTATGAAGGCGGTAGCTGGAAAGATTCGTCTTGAGCTCGCACAGTTCCGTGAACTCGAAGCCTTTATGCAATTTGCTTCTGATCTTGATGCTGACACTAAGTCACGTATCGACAGTGGTCGAAAATATGTAGAGATGCTCAAACAAACCCAAAACAACCCAATGCCGTTCTACAAACAAGTCGTGTCTATTTATGGAGCCAACACCGGATTGTTTGATGGAGCTGATCCGAAAAATGTACGTGCCATTGAAGATACGTACCAGGCGTTTATCGCTCGCGACCGCAAGGAGATGCTCGATACTATCGAATCAACTCGTGCTCTGTCAGATGAACTTAAAGCCGACCTCGATAAATCAATTGTTGATTTCAAAGAAGCAAACAGTAACCTCTACACAGCCTAATAAAATACATTTGTGGCGCTCAAACAAATTAAAAACAAAATAATCTCCACCAAGAAAACCGGTAAAGTTACCAAGGCGATGGAAGCTGTGTCCGCAGTAAAAATGCGCAAGTCACAAGCTCGGGCCTTTGATAGTCGTCCGTATGTACACGCGGCGATGCGGATTCTGTCACGTCTGTCACAGTCAGGGGATGTGACCTCACATCCACTCGCACTAAAACGTACGACTGGTAAGAAGTTAGTCGTGATGGTCACGAGCGACAAGGGGCTTGCGGGGAGTGTGAACAGTGCCATCATTAAAACGGTTGAAACAATGCTTCGCAATGGTGAACAGTTTGATGTCATCACGATTGGACGCAAGGCCACAGAATTTGCGGGGCGGGCTAATTTAACTGCCTTAGGCCAATTTACGAACGTGAGTGATGATGTGACGGTGGCTGATGTCGAGAATATGGCGGCAGTGGCCCTCGCTGCTTATAAGTCAGCCGAAACCTACAGCAAAGTTGAAGTAGTCTACCAAAACTTTATCTCCACCTTTGAACAAGAGCCTACCAAGCGCCAAATCCTCCCGCTTGATCCAGCAGAAATTCACTACATCATGCAGGGGATTAAACCAAAGGTAGGGAAGTTTAGTGAATCTGTTGTGTCAGCTGATAGTGTTATCAATTACGAAATTGAACCAAGTGCTTCTGCAGTGCTTGATGTCCTGATTCCGCAATTGGTGCAAATCATGCTCTTCCACGCGTTACTTGAGAGTAAGGCGTCAGAGCACAGTGCGCGTATGGTAGCGATGAAAAATGCGACTGATAAGAGTAAGGAGGTAACTAAGTTCCTAACTCTAAAATACAACAAGGCTCGCCAGGCAGCAATTACCGCCGAAGTGGCAGAGATAACCGGCGGTATGGAAGCGATGAAAAAATAGTATGAAAAATCACTTCCCAACTTTTTTGAAGTATATGCCAGAGGCTTTGTTTGTCATAGCCTTTCTCATTGTGTCAATCGTAATTTTTATGTATTTGCCACACTGCGAATCAATTTCCTCATCAAAAATGAGAGTCATGGAGTGTAAGGCAGAGTCAGGTATTTTCAAAGTAATTGCGTCAGTATTATTTTTGATTTCAATTATGTTGATGTTGAAAAGATACTTCCCAAAAAGTAGTTCTAAGTAGGGAGAGCCTCAGGGGCTTTCACTACTCAGTGGTACTGAGTCATTATTAAATTATCAATCAAAGGTTTACCCAGCCCTTACAAGAGTTGGATAAAAACATTAACAGCAAAATTATTATGGAAAAAGAAAACAAAAAAGGGCTGGGAACAATTACGCAAATCATCGGTCCAATTGTTGACGTGCACTTCACAGACGGTGTACCGGCACTCTTGAATGCGCTTACGGTCGCTACCGAGGACGGTGGCACCATTACGCTTGAAGTTGCACAACACGTGGGACTTGATCGCGTGCGGGCAATTGCGATGGAGGATACTCAAGGACTCACTCGGGGAATGGAAGTGGTTGATACCGAAGCCGCTATTTCGGTACCGGTTGGTGTTGAATCACTCGGACGACTTTTTAACGTGCTCGGGAAAACACTTGACGGTAAGGGAGAAATCACATCGGCCCCACTTCGCGGTATTCACCAGGAAGCGCCAGCGTTTACCGAACAATCAACAACGACTGAAGTATTTGAAACGGGAATTAAATCTGTAGACTTGCTCGCTCCGTTTATTAAGGGAGGAAAGGTAGGGCTCTTTGGTGGAGCGGGAGTAGGAAAAACAGTTTTGATTCAGGAATTGATTCACAACGTAGCTTCAGAGCACGGCGGATACTCAGTATTTGCCGGAGTAGGTGAACGCGTACGTGAAGGAAATGACTTGTACCACGAAATGAAAGACTCAGGCGTGCTGGATAAAACCGCCCTTGTGTTTGGACAGATGAACGAGGTGCCGGGTGCACGTGCTCGTGTGGGGCTCACTGGTCTCACGATGGCCGAAGCTCTGCGTGATGAAGGCGGGAAGGACGTACTGTTCTTTATGGACAACGTGTTCCGGTTTACGCAGGCAGGACAAGAAGTATCGTCTCTTTTGGGACGTGTATCATCAGCGGTAGGGTACCAACCAACATTGGCCGAAGAAATGGGTAAGATGCAGGAACGTATTACCTCAACGAAGAAAGGTTCTATTACCTCGATTCAAGCGGTATACGTGCCAGCTGACGACCTGACTGACCCGGCACCAGCGACCACCTTCTCACACCTCGACTCAACCGTGTCACTGTCACGTCAGCTCGCATCACTCGGTATCTACCCGGCGATTGACCCACTTGAAAGTAACTCGAGTGCCCTTGACCCGATGATTGTTGGCGCGGAACACTACCGGGTCGCACAGGGAGTAAAACTAGTGCTACAACGATACAAAGACCTCCAAGACATCATTGCGATTCTTGGTATTGAAGAACTATCAGAAGATGACAAAACAACCGTATACCGCGCGCGAAAAATCCAACGCTTCATGAGTCAACCATTTAGTGTGGCTGAGGTCTTTACCGGAGCACCAGGAAAGTATGTATCACTTGCTGATACCATTCGTGGCTTTGGAGAGATTCTTGATGGTAAACATGATGAGAAAAATGAACAGGCTTTCTACATGAAAGGTTCAATCGATGAGGTGATATAGCATCATCTACTGCGTTGAGTAATAAAAAATTTTGTTCAATGTGCAAGCAGCACACCTCACAATATTTTTCATCACTCGCCTTGTATCTAATACTATCTAACCTCATCTTGTCTGCAAATAGTATTAGTCGATAAAAATAAAATAAAATTATGGCAAAATTACTTAAATTAACTATCTCTAAAGTTGATGCACCGGTCTTTGACGGGGATGTGGTTTCGGTGACCGTGCCGGGGACAGAAGGGGAGATGACTATTCTCGCCGACCACACTGCGCTTATCTCAGTGTTAAAGCCCGGAGTGATTACGGTGGTTAAAGATGGCGGGAGTAAAGAATCATTTGATACGCTTGGTGGAACGCTCGAAATGAGCAACAATCACGCCACAGTCCTGATTTAAACTCACGAAAAGAAAACCCTTCAAGAACTGAAGGGTTTTCTTTTGAAATAAACTATCCGGAACTACGTACTAATAGGATAAATAAAATATATGGATAAAAATAAAGTTGTCATGATTGCAGTTGGGGCAGGAATTGCCGGATTACTTATTGGGTTAGCGGCTGATTCATTTGACCGTGGCGGTCGGGGATACGGTCACGATATGATGCGTCATGGGGATGATACGTGGGACAAGATGGACAGACGTGGTGAATATGGTGATATCAAAGCGGAGCAGGGAGGCATGATGGGTATGGATCACTCTAACATGGACCATGGCATGATGATGGTCAGTAGTGAACGTGAGTTTATTATGGGGATGATTCCTCACCATGAAGAAGCGATTACAACTGCCAAGCAAGTGATTGAACGAGGTGGTAGTACTCCCGAGATTAAGGTGTTAGCTGAAAATATTGTTAAAGCTCAAGAGGCTGAAGTAGCGCAAATGAAAGAGTGGTATAAAAATTGGTATGGTGAAGAGTATGTTACCGACGGAAAATACAAACCGATGATGCGACCACTCGAATCATTGTCTGGGGCTGAATTAGATAAGGTGTTTTTGACCGATATGGTAATGCATCACCAAATGGCTATTATGATGGCTCAAAGTGTGGATGCACATATTGAGCATGATGAAATAAAAACACTGTCTACCAACATCAAAACCACACAATCAGCCGAGATTGCAACTATGAAGACACTTCTTCAAACACTTAACTAAAATTATATAAATGCTGTACTCGCACTATCATCAAAAGATGGAGGTGTTATGGTGAGATTGTTCCTTGGTTATATAATTGTGATGGCAACAAGCCTCCCGCTGGCCGCTTCATGTCCGGAAGGTCATATCAGCTGCGAAGAGGCCTCTCGTCTCAATGGCGCGGCTGCATCTATGGGGGTTATGACGGGTACAGCAACACCGATTCTGACCTGTGAAGAAGCGACAACGTGAAAAGAAGGGCGACCATGCACATGCTTGGTCGCCCTTTACTATTGTTGGTAATCCTACACAGCAATATGTAAAACAGGACTATTTCTGGAACTGATTTTAATAGCATGTATACATTGCCTTTGTCTTGCCACTAAAATACATGATGGTATATTAATTAGTAAATAGTCCTTTTACAGAGGTGATGCATGGACGGGGGAAGTTCGTTTAAAGGAGCGCGTCGTAAGAACTCTAAGAAAAAGCCCACAGTGGAGCAGAAAAGAAAGTTGGCGCTCAAACTAAACGGTTTCAATGAGCACCATCGGGAGCCACGGTGTCGGCAAGGAGGTCGCGGGTATGCTGGTCTCAATATCGTAAAAGTTGGTATCCAAGTTCACCGCACCTTCCACTCGCTTTTTGACGCGGATGAACCTTCGGAGGTGGTAAAACGTATCAACCAAATTTTTTGTGAGGAGAGAGAGTATTTGGTGGTGGTGCCGACTGAGTATTTTTCGACATTCCACCGTTACTTTACCAATCGTCAGGTAATTCCATGGGTAGGAATGGCGGGCTACGGACTAACCTGGGGACACTTGTTTTTGCATGGTACAACTGCTGATTTGCTCGGTACGTTCCGTTCCGGTCGTCATAAAGTTTCGAAGTCTGATCCGCTTGGAGATCCTTCTGAAAAGTGGCGTTACTTGTTTCAGAGAGTAACTATGCAGGCGATGGCATTTGAACTGACCAGATACTGGCTTCCGCTAGATAGTGTAATTATTGCCATTCCTAAACAGTACCAGGTCGAAGTGGACGAATTTTTGAAGAATATATCTTTTCAGAAAAAATGTCCCTAACACTTTCCCGAGCCTAGATTAGGCTCGGGATTTTTTTATTTTTGACACCCAGGGCAGTAGTGAGTACCGCGACCGGCGCACCTAATTTTTATAATCTCAGTTTTACAGCGGGGGCACGGAGTACCTTGTTTACCAAAGACCTTCAGATACTGGGTGAAGTTTCCAACGTTACCATCACTATCAACAAAATGTTGAAAGGTGGTGCCACCGACTTTGATTGATTCGTTCATAACGTCACCAGCGGCTTTGGCGAGTAACTTCGCCTCTTTGTCCGTTAATTTGTCTGCCCTGCGGGTAGGGGCGATTTTGGCTCGCCAGAGGGCCTCGTCGACGTAGATATTCCCTAAGCCTGCTATGAATGATTGATTGAGTAACACAGCCTTGATGGCAGTTTTTCGTTTCTTCAGCGCGACGGTAAATTGCGGGATATCAAAATCAGTGTGTATTGGTTCTGGTCCGTATTTACTTTTAACTCGGGTAAGTTCAGCATCATCGACAATTTTTAGATACCCAAACAATCGCATATCATTAAAATACAATGTGCCGGCATTGCCAAAATGAATGGCGAGTCGACTGTGTTTATGTGGGAATCCTGAACCAGCGCCTGAAGTCATTGAATGTCCGCCACCAATAACGGCTCCCTTGGTATCAACAAAGAAAAATTGTCCGGTCATTTTGAGGTGACTTAACATAAAAACGTTAGGTTGCTCTGCAAAACAAAAAATAAGCAACTTACCAATCCGGTCAATATGATCAATGGTTTGTCCGGTAACTTTTTTAGCAAATTTGGTATCGCCGGCAGTAGTTTTGGGGTGATAAATTGTTACTCCAGTAATGGTTTTACCCCGGAGTTTATGAAGTAGCTGCAGGCGAACGGTCTCGACCTCAGGAAGTTCGGGCATAGTGAGGCTATTTTACTTGAAAATACCACCTGACGCTAATGAGCGACATTTGCTATACTTTACGTACTATATAAGTCTGAAAATCCTGCTATGGAATCACTATTGAAATTAGAAGCTATTGCTCCAAAGGTATACCAATCACTCCAGGATCTGAAGAGAACCGGTTGGGTCATGAGAGGGGTCGAGAATCCGGAATCAGTTAAAGAGCACACCCAAGCACTTATTGCCTTAGCTCAAGAGCTCTCTCCTTTGTTATCAGAGGATGAAAAGGACGGTTTGCTTCAAATGTTGGAGATACATGATTGGCCCGAAGCGGTGCATGGCGATGAAGTAATTCTTGAATTGAGGCCAGATGAGCGCAAGGCTCTAAAGGATGTAAAATTTGCAAACGAACAGAGAGCACTCGCTTCAATTTGTGCTGAGTTACCAAATGGAGATGAAATAATGTCCTTATGGTTGCGGTTTGAAAACTCAGATGATCCAGCGGCTGTTTTTGGACGTCAGTTAGATAAGTATCAAGCTTTGGAAAAGTCCCTAGAATATGAAGGAGCACAAGGAATAAAATTGTTTGATGAGTTTCTTACGTATACTATTAACTTTGTACATCATCCGGTGCTGTTAAAGCGGATTGAGGACCTAAAAGTAAAATGGAAGAGCTTGAAATGCTAAGAGATAAAGAAAAAACCGGTCGTGAGACCGGTTTTTCTATTAGGCTTCACAACTGACACACACGGATTCGCTTGCCATATGGATGCGCGGTTTAGTGGGTGCTGAACTCGCGACTTCTGGTAAGTCAAAATCAAAATTGAATGTGTTATTTGCCATATGATGTCATTTTAGCACGGTGCGAAAATGGTCGGTTGTGACTACCTGTGTATAGCTGTAAGAAAGTTGTCATTTAATCGTCTCTTCGATACGAAAAAATTATTCCGTCAAGCGCAGTACGTTACCGAGTTAGTTGGAAGGTAATGTAAATGCCGATAATAGCCCCGATAGCATTACCGAGGAGAGAACTAAACGAAAAAACACTGGCACTCCACACTAAAGAAGGGATATATCCGCCAATTAAACCACCAATTAACATGCCAAAATAAATAGTTTTTCTAGATTGCATGTAACTATGGTATCACAAGCAAAAACAAAAAATCTTATGGTTGAATCCATAAGATCTACTGTTTTACTGGAAGTAGTATTAGGTACCAGCGGGGAGAGATTGGCAGGCAATACCGTCGCCATCGCGATCGAGGCCGTGCCGATCAGGGGTTTCAGCGCGGTAGCAGGTGTCGTAGACTTCTTGGGCTTCAGGTTGGGTTTTAAAGTTGCTACAATTGTAGACATTTTCTTCACAAGTGGCACCGTAGAGCGCTTTCCCATTCTCATCACGCTGAATCATCGATTCGGAGAGGGAGCCGGTTTCAACTAATCTTCCTAAATCAACATCGGTATTGGTGGCTTCAAGGCCCAGAGCAATCAGTAATACTGCACCAATACCAATCATAAATAGTCGTGTTTTTTCAAAAAAGAAACCAATGACAATGACCAAAAGGAGTAACCCGATAATGATAATGAGTCGAGATTTTTTATTTTGGCGCCAATCAGCTACATCTTTCATATGCAAAAATTATAACAAATAATACCCTAAGTGTAGGGTATTATTTGCGAAAGTAAACTGCGTAATCAGATTATTCTTGACTGTGTAAACGATCAGCAGCTTCAACGGTTGAGACGTCTTGGCCCATGAGTAGTAATTTAATCACCCCAAACGCTATTAGGTAATAGATGAACATAGCCAGGAGCGTCGTCCATTCAAAAGCTGTCCCGACCGGATAACTTGTTCTAAAAACTGAAACAAAAGGTGCAACAAATAAACCAGACAGTGAATAGATAATATCAGTAAACGTAGCGTAGGTGTTGGCGCCGAGGAGTTTTAAGACAAAACGTAGTGCGAGCAGTACTTCAATAATTCCTAAAATGTACCACACTATCTGGGTACCATGATAAATCGGCTTAGTGCTCGGGGCGTTATAGGTAGACATAAATCAAAATTTTAAGTAAGTAATATTCCTTTTTATATAGCCGTTTAAGAACAAGTTTGATTGCAATTATTTCACAACAGAGTACAGTTAATATGTTGATGGTTTTTGTTAACAAATTTATTCCTTAATTTTAGATGAATGTTATGTTAACCAAAGAACAAAAAATTCAATTACAAAAGTTGATGACGGATGCACATAAAGAATTTGAACAAGGCCTCCTTCGTCATGCTAATTTTCGGGTAAGTGATAGTGGACGGTGTGATGACTTGGTTCAGGATACCTTTCTTAAAACTTGGGTATATCTGGTCAAGGCGGGCAAAATTACGTCAATGAAACCTTTTCTGTACCATGTCTTGAATTGTTTGATTATCGATGAATATCGAAAAAAGAAGAGTGTATCCCTCGACGTACTCTTGGAATCGGGGTTTGAACCAGGGACGGATGATCTTGACCGTACTATTGATATGCTCGATGGACAGGCAGCGGTAGCTTTAATTACCACCTTACCAGTTGCGTATCAAAAAATTATGAGTCTACGGTACATTGACGATTTGTCTCTTTCCGAGATTGCTGTAGAAACGGGACTAACAAAGAATTTGGTGGCGGTTAAAACTCATCGCGGAATGGAAAAACTTCGTTCACTGTACGAAGATAGGTTGAGTCCTAAGAAGGCAGAAACGTTCGTATAGCTCACATGTTGCTAAATTTTAGTGACAAACTGTAATAATACCTGAAGTCATTCGTCTAATAGAAGAGAGGAGACGTGCGACATCTTTACTGTTGTGCGAACCCCAATCGTATACCGGGTTTTGAACAACTTCGGTTTAAATGTAGACTATCAGCGTTAATTTAAGATTCATATGTTTACTACAAATACTCGTTCAACTCAATTCGCAGTTAAGCTTGCTGTAGCATCAGCTATTGCATTTGCTGGATTTGTCGCTTTTTCTGGTATTGCCAGTGCCGCTACCTACGCCTATGTAGATGCTGCTGGTGATGTAAAGTCAGTAACTGCTAATGACTGGATGACAGCCATTGCAACTGCTCCAAATATTCACCGCAATAGTGGAGTTATGTTACTCACAACAGCTGCTGACTACTCCGTAGTTGGAGACTCTGTTGCTGGCTACTAATTCTCGTTGTATGACCTACCGGCTTAAGTGCCTGGCATTTGGCCGGTAGATAGTAACTGTGAGATGTATATACAGAAAGGAGGGATACAAGTGTTCTTTATCTAAGTCGTAAATTTGAATTGTTATGAAAAAATTTTCCGCCGTGCTGACACTAATGCTCCCCATGCTGGTTCTCGGTGCTTTTTTGGTAGCAGCTCCTTCAGTCGAGGCCGCGACAGTCGATCCGGCGTGTACGTTGTATATTATTCATAATGGTCAAGTGAGCGAAACAAAATCAGAAATTACTATTCCTGTCGCAAAAAATGATTTTATAGGATTAATTTGGTACGGCATGAATGTCTCATCCGCCGTTGATAGTGATGCTAAAACCGTCCCCACACTTGGTGCTCAAATCATTCTACCTACCAGTGATGAATCTTATGCGTACACTTTTAGTAACGGCACAAAAAATGTGACCTGTAGTTTAGATATAGAAGTAATCTCTGGGAGTGTGTCAAATAAAAGTACCGCCAAATCAGATGAAAAATTTACTTTGACGGGGAAAGTTGAAGGAGTCAGTAAGGCAGTCCTAGCTTTTTATGGCCCCGGAGCTACAACACCAGTCTATACGACAAACGCAGTGACGATAAAGAACAAAAAATTTACCTTCAAAATGCCCAAGGCTCTGCGTGATGATACCTACCGCATCGTGTTACAAACTACTGATGTAAAACCGATTGTTCTCGCTACCAGTACCATTACTGTTGGTAAGCCAAAACCAGTAGCGCAAACAACTCTGGTGGTGCAAACAGTTCCTTTATTGTCGGGTGGTGTTGTGAAGGTTGGGCGGGGAGTGGCAGTAGCCTATCTGCAAGTAATTAATGTTGGTACAACCCCAGCCCAATTAACTGAATTTGTCTTTAATCAAGTTGGAACAGCACCAACCACTGCGATTGCGGGGGTGAGTATCAATGATGAGCTAGGCCTGAGCAAGGGATCAGTTGGTAATATGGTCTCAGGAACACCGTTTGTCGGCTCGAAAGTAGTAGTGCCGGTCCCGGTAACGCTTGCTGCCAAAGAGTCACGACTTTTTACCGTTCGTGCTGTAGTGGGAGCAAATGCAGTCGCCAATATCGGACAAACGATGTCTATCTCTTTACAGTCAATTACCGGTAACACCAAGATTCAGAGTATCATGCCGGTGAACAGTGTAATCTGGACCATAGGGCAATAATATTAAATAATCTCAATTAAAAACAACCTGGCACATGCCAAGTTGTTTTTTTAAGTCAATTCTTTCCTAAATAGTCGAGGTGGCTTTGTTTGAATGCGGTGGGGAATTTTATACTGTAGCCGAACACTCGGTACCAGGCGTTGTGGGCGGCCAAGATTAATCCGTCAGCAAGCAATCAGGGGATAGTGAGGTAGATCCCTGAAACGATCAGCATCACCGGGATCATATAAATGTGGCCAACTTTGTAGAGTAGAACGCCAAGGCGAGGATGTGTAAGGTGCTCAACCATAAAGATATCGATACTAAAAAGTGGCACGATAAACCATAAAAACTAAAATCGGTGAGATAATAAAAATATACGACGGCACAAAGGATAAACAGACTTTCGAAGCATTCAAATATTGCCGGTTGAGACATGTACTCAAGTGTTTTTTACCATAATTAAAAGAGTCGTTCAGTTTATAAATATAATAAGTCGGCACTCTGTGAGTGCCGACTTTGGCTTCATACGACTTGCTTTTCTGGTGCATCGACCGGGTCAAGGAGATGAGTGATTTCCTCGATTAGGTGATTGAGTTTCATTGCCTTGCGCTTGTTGCTCGTTGCCTGCATCAGTGCAGTCATCACGATGGTTATGGTCGATTCGATTTCGACCATAGCACTCTCGGCAATGTGCTGGTTAGGCATCGCTACCAGTTTGGCAGCGAGCTCAGCTGGTGGCTGCCACTGCAGGGTGCCAATCGTTGAGGTGGTGACCGCGACGCTTGGTTTGTGGTGGTACCGGCCCACATCGTGTACTGCCACAGGTGGCATACGGTGGGGCAGACGACCGACGTTTTTTAGTCGGTGTGGTGCTTCAGGCTGATACCACGGTGCGTGGCAATCGAGGTGCATATGCACGTTACGCAAGGGGTCAACACCTTTGTTGGCGCCGAGGCGTTCTACGTGCCTTAGGTACTTGGTCCCCGAGGGGATTAGTCCACCACAGTTCTTGCAGTGGTAGTTGTACCGGGCAGTGTAGGTTTTGAAGCTCCAGCTCGGGATGCCGTAGCTCACTTGGGGGATATGGCGCATGATGCTCTCCAGGTTTCAAAGATCAGTTCTGAACACAGTATGGGCGCATGTGTTAAAATGGTAAATCTGTTGACGAATTTCGACAATTTGCTACAATTTTGAGTATGTCGACTAACAAAATTTCATCAGCTCTCCGCCGTCTGGATTTAAGTGATTTTCAACAAACCATTTATTTATCGCTATTAACTGAAGGACAGGCAACAGCCCGGACACTCGCAGCACGTACTGGAATGACCCGACCATCGGTCTATGATCAGCTCAAATCATTAATTGCACTTAACCTCGTTGTTGAACTTGATATTGATGGTAAGGCAGAATTTGCAGCAGCAGATATTAAATATCTCGACGCACTGCTCGAGGATAAAATTGATCGGCTGGAACAAAGTCGAGCGTTTCTTTCTGAATCGTTACCGAGTCTCATAGATTCGCTGCATACTGTCACACCAAAAGTTCGTTTTTTTGAAGGCTCAGATGGAGTCAAGCAACTCTTGAAAGACATAATGTGGCATGATAAAAGTACGCTACAGGTACTATGGCCAGCAGATAAGATGAATCAAGTTTTTGATAGTTTGTTTTTAAAATGGTTTGATGAAAGGCGGCTAAAACGACAGCTTACTATTGAGTCGTTATGGGTGAGTGACGCAAAAAATATTTCTGACACCTTGTTTACGGCGGGCACTCATGACGCGAGGCGGGTATTAAAAAAAGAAAAAAATATCGCAATGGGCACTATCATATATGATAGTAAGGTAGCGTTTATCAGTAGTCACGCTGAAGCGTTTGGGTTTATTGTGGAGAGTAACGAATTTGCACAAAGTGAACGGGAGAAATTTGGTGCTTTGTGGCAACTAGCGAAGTAAATTATTTAGCTCTAGCTAGAAGGTACATTTTTTAATGTCTCCCGATTCGTATCCGATGGTAAAGGCATTTAGACGCTCTGCAGATGAGCCGTGTGTCCATGATTCTGGGTGGACCTCACCTTGTGTTTTTTGCTGAATACTATCGTCGCCGACACTCTCGGCTGCATTCATAGCTTCGGCGATTTCGTTTGGCTCAAATATCCCTTGGTCACGAAGTGAGTGGGCCCATAGGCCAGCGTAACAATCTGCTTGTAGTTCAATTTCAACAGAGTCGCTGTTGGTCAGTCTCGTGCCATCAATTGCTCCTAAAAGATTCTGGACGTGGTGCCCAACTTCATGAGCAATCACGTAAGCTTCGGCTACGTCTCCGCCGGAAGCTCCTAGCTGGGTGGTTAGTTCATCAAAAAAAGTTTCATCAAGATAAATAGTTGCGTCTGCAGGACAGTAGTGCGGTCCTGAAGCGCTCGTAGCACCGCTGCATCCCGAATTAGTACCGCCACGGAACAACACTAAGGTTGGCTCAGTGTACGTGTTGTCTAATTCTAGGAAAGTTTTGTTCCAGTAACTGTTAGTGGAACCCAGCACGCTACTCACAAATTGTTCATAAGAATCTATGCCAGCAAATTGTGAAGTATCTTCGGTAGATGCAGGTGTAAGCACCTGCTCGATATCAACTTGGGTAAGTACATCAAGGGGATTGCCACCCATCAAATAGGTAGCACCCATAACGAGCAGAACTCCGGTTATGCCAAAAGAAGCCAGGCCGTTGCGTACTCCGCGCCGGTCTTCAACATTACCTCGGCGGGTTATTTTATCCCAGTCGGCCATAGGTATAGTATACGCTACTTTTTAGTCTCGCACGGTGACCGTCATTCCTAAATCAGCCCATTCATACAAGGTGCGAGCAATTGCAGGTTCGAGGTTTACACAACCATGAGAATATTTAGTACCAAAACTATCATGCCAGTACGCTCCATGAATCACGGCACCGCCTTCGGTAAAATACAGGTTCCAGGGTACTCCCGGCAGATCGTAGTAGTCATCGGAATTAATGTTCGGCAAAGGTCCTTGCATATAGCGACTTGGTGTTTTTTTGAAAATAGTAAAGACCCCTCGGGGTGTTGGAGTGCTATCAAGACCGGTAGAGGTGGTGGCAACCATAAATATTTCATCTCCCTCATAGGCATACAGCATCTGGTCTGAGCGATCCACCAAGATTGTTTTTGTGGAGGTGCCAGTGATTGGGTGAGTGTCGAGCGTCATTGTGCCGGGGTCATCGACGAGAGTAACGTAATCACCCGCAACATACCAATCGCCGTTGTGACGTTCAGGGTAGCGTAACCATTCGTCAAAAATTACCTTATGCCAGGTAGATGTTCCTGTAGTTATGGTTTCCGACACTTTCAAAACCATTCCATTACGAAGAGAGGCGACGACTGGATAATTGGTCCCCGGGCCACTGCGCACTCGGAGACATTCACCGGCGTAGTGGACCCCACAACTATCAGTAACTTCGAGATAGGTTGCAGTACCAGCAGGTTTTTTAGTAAGGATACGATTTTTGATAGGCTCAGGAACTACCGTATCTACTACCTCAGTTACTACATCAGCTACTTTTTCTGAAAATGTTCGTTTTGTTTTTTCAGCCTTTGCTTCGGCTACATCTTTGGCAACTTGGTTGGTAATTCCAAAAAAGAGGAGGGCACAAACAAAAATAAAACCAAAAATGGCAACAACTTTTTTGGTCGGTTTGTACCGCATAGGCAGTCTAAGTATACGGCATGAGTGATGTCAGAGGCAAACAAAAAGCACCCTTGCGGGCGCTTTGTATTGAGCAGCTTACTTTGATTAATTAGCTACCCTCTGGAATTTCTCCGGGGTCATAGGTCTCGCTTGCGCCTTCACCTCGTTCGTTGGCATAGAGGTAGCGGTCAACAGCAATGGCCTGACGGGCCCGCATGAGCGCATAAATTGCATCGCCAAATCTTGCTTCAGTAATGTATTCGCCAGAATCATCAATGCGCGTTAGTGCTAGTTGTTGAGCTCGAGAGTTCGGGGCAACTGTTTTTAGTTCTTCTCCCACAATAGAAATTTGTTCACCAATAAAGGTGCTCACGGCTGTTGTGTCAGTTGAGCTGGCAAATTTTTCAACTTCACGCTTCAGACTATCTTGTCCAACATTTTGAATGTCACTACTATAGTCTTTGATAGAATCAAATTCCTCCCAGTCGTCCGTTAATGTTTCAAAGGCGCGGGTAGTGTTGGTAATTGATGCCAATGCAAGAATTTTTTCTTGTGCACTCAGTGAATTTGAATTCTCAATCATCCAAACACTATCACTGGTGTGCTGCTGCGTCAGGCTCGCGATCCGGTCTAATGTTTCTGGACTCGATGTACTTTGGTCGTAATAGAGTACTAGTAACTCGGCTACACGGTTTTCGAGCAACTGCGTAGAGTATTCTAATTTACTACTGTCTGAAAGTTTTGTGGCACGGATTACCTTTTCTACCACTGATGTTTTAAAACCATACAGTTTTTGGTCGGGGGTACTATTATTCGCCACAAGAGCAATGGAAATAAACGCTATTATTGCTATAGCCAATATTCCAAGAATGGCAAGAATAATGACCTTCTTTTTAAGTTTAAAGGAAAAAGGCTGTAATTTTGATTGATCGTGAATTGTTGTTTTGGGTGTCTCGTTTTCGTTTGATGTTGGTGGCATATAAGTTAATTTTACCCTAAGAGGGCTACATTACTAAAGCCGTGTAAAAGTTGTATATCTTACTGAAATTTTGTGGCGTAATTTTTAATGCTATACTTACCCTCTATGTTCACAAAAATTACAGTAAGTTTGGTACTAGTGTACGGAGTACTTGTCTGCAGTACTGCTGTGACTCATGCTGCAACATCAACCGTAGCTAGTACCACAACTGAATTAAAAGATCCCGTAGCAATTGAAAAACGAGTGCGGGAATATTTTGCTGACGCTCCAGTGATGATTGAAATTGCGTGGTGTGAATCTAAGTTTCGCCAATATACTGATGCAGGAAATGTGCTACGGGGTGGTAATGGAGGATTGATGGTGGGAATTTTTCAGTTTTTTGAAAGTATCCATTCTGCATCAGCGTTGGCACTGGGGTTTGATTTGAATACAGTCGAAGGAAATATTGGGTATGCGAGACACGTATACAAACAAGAAGGAACACGACCTTGGGCATCATGTGTTCCAGATGTGATTTCCGTGGCACCAGTAATGAGTGAAGCGAATAAGGAATTACAGATTAAGTTATTAACGAAGGTAGTGGAGCTGCTGACAGAGTTACTGAAGATGGAGTTAGCGAAACGGTAGGGCTGGGTTTTTAAACTTCTTGTGCTGCTCACGTTGCCACTATCTGTCTGTCTCGAATTTCTCTGAATGATATGTGTAAATTAAAACAATTACTGTGTTCTCCAGTAGTAAATTGCTACGGCAACACTTCCGAGGGCAGTGAGAAGTCCAATTCCTTGTGCGCCAGGACTGTCGTCCATGTCACCATACCCAATGAGGAGTATTCCTGAAACAAAAGCGAAAATCGTATGAATGATAATAATTTTTTTCATACCATCTATAACGTTTGGAGGGGAAATTTAGTTATGGTATTTCGATATAAAAAAAGAATCCTGCAACATTGCTGTACGGAAAATTGAGCCGTAGCCTTAAGTAGACATGTAGGATGCGAGAGCGTCTTTGATTTCAATATATGTCATATCATCTGCATAATCAGTGCCGTAGTGAACTTTTATTATTGTACCGTCAGAATCAATGAGAAATTGTGCAGGAACTAGAGTCACACTGCCGTCTATTTCAGGTTGTTTGAAATGGAGCTTATAGGAAGAATATATCCATTCTGGGGCTTTTCTGAGAGAGGTGAAATATTTGAGCGCATTTTCCTCCACTCCATACAAGTTATAAATTATTTTATCGGGATCTGGAACAACCGTGAAGGGAGGTTTTAGATCATGTCTGTTAATGACATTTTTGACGATGTCTTCTTGTTTTGATTGCACAAAACAAACGACTTTAACGCCTTGCGCTTCCAAATCAGGAGCCATTTGGGTCAATCGATATATCGCAAGATTACACCAGGGACACCCTGAGTACCTAAAAAAAGAAAGGAAGATTTTTGTGCCGTTGTCTTTGTCGATTTCTACTTTTTCACCATTTATATCTACAACCGAAAAATATGGAGCCTCATCTCCATCTTTAAGTTTTGGCGCGTCTTGCTTTGACATAACGTTATGATAGCAAATTAAATAGGGGAAAGTGGTGGTTATTACTATATTAACGATTCTTTTTGGGCAGCATTCGAACTCTACGATTCCAGTGTATCTAAATGATATTTTTTAGGTAACCTAGTGATATCTTCATGGATTTCCATGTGACAATTCATGCAGAGTAAAATGCACTTATCGAGCTCTGATTTTGTTTTATCCCAAGATCTGGTGAAGCCTCGGTAAGAAATACCAAATGATTTTGTTTTTGGGTCAATGTGGTGGAATGAAAGTGCTCGTTTACTTTTTGAGTAATTACAGATTTGGCACGCTCCACCTTTGTATTCAAGAGCCATATCACGAACTTTTTTACGTCGCTTAATTACTGCGAGTTTCATGTACTCAGCGCGCTCGGCATAGGTACGCGTTTCTTTTCTTGGCATGTGGTATGTTTTTGTAAGTATACCACATCGTGATTGGCAGGAATCTCGGTCATTACATGACCAGTACACCTTGTCGCTATTTTTTCGCAAGCTCAAAAGATAGCTGGCAAGGTCTTCGAATCCTGGCGAACGGATTCTTCCATTACATGGACGGTGCAGCGTTTGGATATTTTGTTCGCAAGCTTCAAAATATCTCAAAGCGCTTTTCGAATCCTGACGCGAGTGACGTTCAGTCACTCGCTCCCGGGGAGCAAAATAAAAACAGCCAGCATTTAGCTGGCTATTTTTATTTTGCTCCCCGGGCAGGATTCGAACCTGCGACCAATCGATTACACTTATTCATGCGTTACTGCATGGCGTGGACTATATCATCACCGGTTGTATTTCTACACGACGGTGCAAGGCGCTTCGAATGTATTGCTACATCCTACTCCCGTAAGGGATAGTCTCTGGACCTTCAATTGGATTTCTCCAAAAGCTTGGCTGCTGATTGCCCTGGCTTGCGCCGTGGGGGTTCCAGCAATTCACCTTGTTTGCAATATCGATTTCTCGATAAGGCTGCTATTTTGAACATTGTTCAATGTTACAGTCGACTGCTCTACCGCTGAGCTACCGAGGAAGGTGGCTACTACTTTTACCTCAATTATTTTTACTCTACCTTCTTACAGAAGCTGTACACCTTGTCGCTACTTTTTCAAAGATAGCTGGCAAGGTCTTGCGAACTGGGTCCCGTCCCAGTTCCCACTAAGCTACCTCAGGAAGATAGCTACTTTTCCTTGAAAATACTTAGTAAATTCAAGTGCCTGTATTGTACAGAAAAATAGGATTTATTCAACCGTGGGGGCGGGGAGCGGGGAGGGAGTGAGGATTAGTCTTTTTGGTCGTTTAGGGTGACGGTTTTCATGACGGTGATAAAACCTTTGACATCAAGGGGGCTAACGCCTTTGAGCCAAGTCCTGCTCTCTTTGCGGAGTATGGGTTCAATAGTTGTAACGAGTTCTGAACCTGCTGGGGTAATGGTTGCCAAGCGTTCACGTTTGTCGCTCTTGCCGGCCTCGATAGTGACTAATTTACGATCTTGCAGACGTTTGATTCGTACGGTAATAAACGGCGCCTCAACACCTAATTCTTCGCCCAGAACGCTTAGTTTCATCCCAGACTGTTTGTCGTCGTGGAGGAGTCCGATAATAGCCCAATCAACGCTTGTGAGGTCGTAGGGGGCAAGGACAGCATCAGTATGGGCCTTAAGCACTCGGTGGGTACGGGCAACAAGCACACCAATTTGATAGGTGGTCAGGGTCAAATGTTTGACGATGAGGCGCTTTATTAATGACATGTGACTAGCTTATTTGGTTCGTGCTCATAAGTAAAGAGGGCTTGTAATCAGAGTGGTGGGTATACGGCATAAAGTGAGTTGCGTAACATGTGACCTTTACGTACAATACTATAAATACTTAAGTAAGTTAAGTATATTACAAATTGATTAAAATAAAAATCAAAAACCACGTATGAACAACTATGTAATTGCAGCTATTATTGGAGTCATCATCATTGCTGGTATTGTCTATGCCTCACAAAATGATGAGGTATCGGTGCAAGAAAAAGCCCAGATGGACCAAGAAGCTAAAATGAAAATGGAAGCTGATGCGCGAGCAAAAGCAGAAATGGATGCAAAGGCAGACATGAATACTGATATGGACGCTGAAGCTGGTGTGATGGTTGGTGGTGCCATGATGCTTCCATCACTTGATATTGTTGATAATGCCGCCAAGGCGAGTAACGTGACTACCGTAGTCGCAGCGGTAAAAGCGGCTGGTTTGGTGGATACTCTTAAAGGCCCGGGACCATTTACCGTATTTGCTCCAACAAACGATGCGTTTGCAAAGTTGCCAGCGGGCACCGTGGACACGCTCCTTAAGCCTGATATGAAAGCTGACTTAACGAGTATTCTTACCTATCACGTTGTTGCCGGGCGTTATACAGCGGCTGATCTAAAGGATGGTATGACACTGAAAACAGCAAACGGCGCTACTCTTAAAGTGGCGAACGTTAACGGTAAAGTTACGATTAATGGTTCTGCAATGGTTCAAACAGCTGATGTTATCTCAAGTAATGGGGTAACTCATGTAATTGATACAGTGCTGATGCCACCAAAGTCATAATCATAATGACAAATAAAAAACGTCGACTGCAAAGTCGACGCTTTTTTGATATACTAAAATAGTTATAAGCTAATAATATTTTCTATGCTTAATCTCTATGTAAAAACGGGTTGCCCCTATTGTAAGCGTGTTCTTGAAGCGAACGAAACCATTAAGGCACCACTCACGTTACTCAATATCTCAGAAGACTCAGCTCTCAAAGCAGAACTAATCGAAAAAGGTGGTATCGCTCAAGCGCCATATCTCGAAGATACAGATCGTGGTGTTTCAATGTATGAATCACTTGATATCATTGATTATTTATCAAAAGAATACGGCGGTGGACAAAAAGTAGAAGTGGCAACAGTCGGTAATGTGTGCCCAATAGACTAAAGAACAAGCATAAATGGCACATTTCGTTGTTGCCCAGCAAAAATTTTTGTTCAACGTAGCAAATAGTACGTCTCACAAAAATTTTCTCCTTTCTTACAGAAACTGTCCACTCATTGGGTATTTTTTCGAAATCCCTCAATGAGTCTTGCAAAAGCAAGATTGCTTGCTTTTTCACGCCTAGAACTGTACTCATTTATTCTTGTTCTTAGGAAGGGCTATATCTTTATAAATGGTATACTTAAGTTATCGGTACGATAGTAAATGTCAGACAGGTTGAAGCTGTAGTTATTAATTTAAATCTACACAATGTCATTCCCAAACATTTCATTCAAACATACTCAGACGGAAGTGAATTACAAATTACAGGATTTGATAACTACAAAGTTGCATTCACTAGAGCGGTACATCGGTGGCAAAAGTGATAATCGGTGCGAGGTAGAGTTTTCGAAAATTGCGCCCCATCAAAATGGTGACATCTATAAAGTAGAGGTGAATATCTGGAGCGATGGGGTACTGTATCGAGCGACTGACACATCGAGCACCTTTGAAAACGCTATTGATGCGGTGCGCAGTGATTTGGATAGTGAACTTAATCGGGCCCGAACCAAAAAAATGAGTTTGTGGCGAAAGGGTGCACGCAGAATGAAAGAAATGATGCGGTTTGGTTGATAGTAAATATTACACCACAAAAATACCAAGTACGAGGCCTTGCCTCATACTTGGGATTTTTGTGGTGTAGTTTGGATTAGTTAAAATATTGAGACCAGTCTATTTCGTTCTTTCCTTCGGGAACAATACGGGTTATTACCAGTTCACCGGTAGGGGTGAGGCTTGCTTGTTTGATTTTGATGCGTTTGCCTTCATGGATAAAAAAGGTTTCCGGCCAGCCGTCAAAGGCGCAAATTTTGCGGTACGCGGCGACGGCTTCTTCGCCTGTTGGTAGTGCGGCTGGATTCAGGTGTAGTTCAGACATGTCCTTGGTGATTTTGGTACAGAATGTAGCCTCTGTGTGGTCTTGTGGGATTGGGGTGAGGGCGCCTTTTTGTAGTTCAATCATGACATGCACGAGCAAGTCGCCACTGATGAGTGCCATGGTTCGGTCAAGAGTGTTCCCGGGGATTGGTTCGGGTAGCATCACCGGTTGCTGGTACAAAATTGGACCATGATCTAACTCTGCATCCATTTGCATGATGGTAACACCAGCGGCGGAGAGGTCAGACAGGAGAGTACTGCGGATTGGGCTGGCGCCCCGCAGTTTCGGTAGGAGTGACGGGTGGGCGTTGATGGTGCCATATTTTGGCAAATTAATAAGCCAGTCGGGCATGATTTTGCCGTAGGCAAACACCACAAAAAAATCAAACGTTTCAGCTGTTAGCGGTCCCAGGTCCTCAGCATTTTTGAGTGTCGGTGGTTGAAAGACAGGAATGTTGCGATCGATTGCCCAAACTTTAGTAGGTGGGGGAGTAATGACTTGTTTGCGACCAACTGGAGCGTCTGGGTTGCTGACAACTAGTGCGGGCACAAAGCCAAACGTCTCCATTTCGGTGAGGGCTGTGGCAGCTATTTCAGGTGTGCCAAAAAATGCAAAGCGGGGATTGGGATAGGTAGTAATTTCCATAGATAGCTTAACTATACCTGAGGGTCGATTGAAATAAAAATGGGACTTTGAACCCAAATTCCTACACGGCTTCTTTGGTAGTTTTCTTTTTGTTCTTATTTAATTCGTCTTTGTGCCAGACTTGTTCGGCGCGGTCAGTGAATAGTATTCCGTCGAGGTGGTCGTATTCGTGTTGGATGATTTGAGCCAAGAGGGAGCCGGCACCACGTTCGTACCATTTACCCGTTTCGTCCTGGGCACGTAAAGTGACGTTGGTAGAGCGACGGACGATGCCATAGTACTCAGGAATCGACAGACAGCCCTCACCAACCTCATGAGTTTTCTGGGAGAATTTTACAATCACGGGATTAATCGCCACAAGTGACGGTAGGGCGTCGCGGTCTTTTGATTGGTCCTCGATTAAAAAAATACGCTTACTAATCCCAATTTGCGGTGCGGCAATCGCGACCGCGGTAAAGCCGTCTACTTTGTAGGTATGGAGGGCGGTACGCATATCTTTGAGTATTTTAGCTACTGTGCCATCAGAAAATTCCTCAGCCGTAATTTCTTCGGCGATAGCATGGAGTACCGGGTGGTTTTCGGGGACGAGTTTGGCCATATGAATATTGTGGCTACTATAGCTTATTTAGGTAGAAAAATGAAGTAAAACAACCACCGCCAGGTGGTATGTTTTTACTTCGTTCCCGATTTGTCCTTCTAAGGCAAATCGCTGGAACTGGAACTCTCAGTGCGGGCAAAACTCAGGCAAATCGCTGGAACTGGAACTCTCAGTGCGGGCAAAACTCAACCGAAGCCAACACACGTTTACTTCGTTCCCGATTTGTCCTTCTAAGGCAAATCGCTGGAACTGGAACTCTCAGTGCGGGCAAAACTCAACCGAAGCCAACATGTTCTTGCTTAGTTAGTATAAGCCGCGCCACCAATGTGTATTGGTGGCGCGGTGCGCCTTGTTTATTATTTATTCAGCTGCGACAAGATGTCCCTTGATTCCTTGGTGATAGTGTAGAAGATTGTCCCCTGAATAATGGTGTCAACAATCATGGCCCGGTACGTCTCTTTGTAGTCAGCGCATGGTAACGGACCGGGAGCTCCCTTGAGGCAGTACAGCTCGTAATTGTCCTCAACCTTGGTAAACATAGCCCGACTGCGTATGCGCATGATGTCAACAGTACGCAGCGCATCTCCTGCTACAAGGTGTAGCATTCCTCGATCGTATTCGCTTGCTTCTGAGATCGAGTCATGTTCGGAGAGGACAACATCGAGGGTTTCCTGAAGTGACACGAGTGACCAGGTGTCTTCCGCCAGTTGATTCTGATATGCGGTGTACTCTTCGTCACCAATGGTTTGAGCGAGGACTGCTGGTGTCAACGTGGACACCAAGAGCGCAGCAAGTATTGTATGACGCATGATTTTCCCTCTGTTTTGTGAAGACCTTGTTACTAATTTGAATAGTATGCGTCTGATTGAGAAACGTCAATTTTCTAAGGTGCGCAAAATTTAGTTTTATAAAAAAGTGTTTAGATGCAAGACGTATGAATAAAATTTTACGAGGCGTACTTGATTGTACGTTGAGAAAAGTTTTGTGAAATACAACGCAGCAGATGAGTGCTTTTTGGCGAAACTACACGATGCGGTCGGGGTTGATAGTTATCGCTACATACGGCGGTAAATGTCTTAATGTCTCAATTAAATCGGTGGTATCAAATCGTGGGTCAACTCTGAGTAAACAATGCCGCAACTGTTCTTTTTGTTTGGAATGGGGGTTGGTGTAGAAGTTGCCGGCAACGTTATGAGCGGCTAACATTTTCTTAATGAGTGTCTCCGTATCAGTAATAATTTGTGGGGCGCCTTGCCACGATAAGAAAATAAATTTTGCAAACGGTGGGTATTTGAGCATTTGCCGTAAATTGATCTCGTCATCATGAAAACGGTCAACCGCGCCGCGCCCGGCGTAAATAAGTAAATCATCAGTTTCGCTACGAGTCTGAATCATAACTTCACGCCCAGAATGCTCACGCAGCTCAAGAATTAACCGAAACACCGTTTCGTCCGCTCGCCATGACGGAATCGCCCGTACCGCATCAAGCGACACAATCGCTGAAAGCGTGATGTTAGATGGGAGGTACGGCATTACCATTTGGGTCGCCAGCAGAATTGCGCCTTTTTGTTTTTCAAATTCTTTGGTGATGACACTGGCTTTTTTGTGAGTAGTCGCGGTGGTGTGGTCGAAAATAGTCAGAGGGGTATTTTTAAATAACTTGCGGCACTCGTCTTCGACTTGCTGGATACCAATTCCACGTTCACGAAGGCGCCATGAGCCACAACTGGCACAGACATCGGCCGCCCGGACGCGTTTGCCCGAGGTGCTCGAAACAAACCAACGTTCCTCTACATGCTCAGCATTTACGGTGCGCATTAGTGAATAGGGTGTGCCAGAATCAGGGCAACGGAAAATATAGCCACAATCAACACAAGCTACGACGGGTGCTAGTCCGCGTCTTGCGGCAAACAAAAACACGTTGTGACGTCCTTCGACCGTGGTTTCAATTCGTTTAATTAGCTCAGGGGAAAACAACTGAAACGGCACATCATTTTTTGGTTTGTCGGTTTGATTAACAATAGTTAATTTAGCGGGCAGTTCTAATCGAACGGGGTGTTCGCCGTATGTTTGATAGATATCAGTTCGGCGCTTGTGTTCGTCTTCGGTGGTAGTGAGGGTATCGCCCAGGATAATACTTCGTTTCGAAACAGCCGCCAGTGTTTTTAAAATGGTGCGGTGGTCCAAGTTTGGACGCGTGCGCATAATGTAGTGAGGACTCGCCGCTTGCTCCACGATAATTGTCGTGCTGTCCGTTCTATCGAGGTACGCAAAACTTGGCGTGGTAATCGTGAGAGTGGCTTGTGATAAATCTGAAAACGCCGCATACGCAGTCTCGCGTTGCTTTTTAGTTTGGTGACTCGAAAAACAAATGACGCGTTCGCTAATACCGCGCTCAAGTGCTCGACGCATTTTCTCGACGGTGGTACTTGTGGGTACCACAAGCAACACCGAGCCACGGTGCGCAAAGGCACTGCGGATAATGGTTTGGTAACTAATCATGCGGTCTGCTTCACTGGCACATAATATTTGTGGGGTGCTGTCTTCAGTTGAAATACTGCTACCGGTTGCGGGGTAGAGCGATAGGCCAGATCTAATGTCCGGTGGCAGGAGACTAAATAAAATCGACCCACGTTTACTCGGGTTGTCTTTGTAGAGTTTTTCAACAGTAGCTAACAGTGTTGGGGCAATAGTGGCTACGTCTTTCTGTTCCGGTAGTTTACGCAGGGAGAAGGTGGCGGCTTTGAGGGCAGTTTTTGTGCTGGAGACGGCTTTGCCATCGATAACAATGCCTTGAATGGTCTTACCGCGTACGGGAATGGCAATGATTGAGCCTATAGGATAGTTTGTGCCAGAGAAGTACGCAAGTGACTCAATTTGGATACCGCGGACCAGAGGAATGACTTCGATGACGAACATTTAGGTAGTATAGCATTTTAAGCTACTGCATCGAAATATTGAATAATCAAGTAATTAAAACTCATCAAGATACTTGATGTCAGCACCAAGACTGGCGAGACGAGCGACGAGGTTTTCGTAGCCACGGTTAATGCTGTAGATGTTCCGAAGGACCGAACGTCCTGATGCTCCTAACATGGCAATGAGGAGGATGGTGGCAGGACGCAGGGCGGGTGGGCAGATGAGTTCAGCTGATTTAAGGGGCGTTGGTCCGGTGATATAGATGCGGTGTGGGTCGGCGAGTACGGTGTCAGCACCGAGTTTTTCGAGTTCGGTAAAATAGATGGCGCGTTTTTCATACATCCAGTCGTGAATCAAGGTTTGGCCGGCTGCCTGGGTAGCAACCACGGCAAAGAACGGAAGGTTGTCGGCGTTCAATCCCGGGTACGGTCGTGAGTGTACTTTTTCTGGTGAGGCGTGTAGTTTGCTTGGTTTGATTTTTAGGTCTACCAGTTTGGTGTACCCATTAACTGCTAGGTACGGTTTTGATGTGGAATATTGCAGACCCATTTTTTCGAGTACCAATAATTCGAGTTCAAGAAACTCAATCGGAGCGCGTGTAATGGTGATGGCAGAATTGGTAACAATCGCTGCCGCAATAAAGAACATGCTGTCAGTAGGGTCTTCGGCCAAGGTATATTCGATATTGACGTTAATATCACGCACGCCAGTTACCGTGAGAGTGGTGGTGCCGATGCCTTCAATTTGTACTCCAAATAATTTTAGGAACACACAAATTTCCTGCACCATGTAGTTGGCACTCGCATATTTGATAACGGTCGTTCCTTCGTTTAAGGCTGCAGCAAACAGTACGTTTTCAGTGACTGTGTCACCTGATTCATAGAGGACAATCTCAGTTGGTTTTTTAAGGGTGGTGGTGACTTTGAATTCTTTTTCAGTGGTTTCAATACTAACTCCGTAGTGTTCGAGGGCATAAAAATGTGGCCGGACCGTTCGACTACCTAATTTGCAACCGCCTGATTGTGGGAGCGCAAAACTGGGCATCGAGTGAATCAGTGCACCGATAAACATAACAATACTACGTGTTTTGCGGGCAGCATCAACGTCGATTTTTTTCAAGTCAAACTTTTTTGGTGGGGTAATCGTAATGGTGCTGCCAGTCCAGACGATGTGCATGCCGATACTTTGTAGCACCTCGATGATACGGTGCACTTCTTCGATACGAGGCATTCTGTGGAGCGTAGTTACACCACGGTTGAGGAGTGATGCACACAGTAATCCCACCGCGCCGTTTTTACTGGTATTGGTTTCAATAGTGCCTGATAGTTTTTTGTGCCCATTAATTTCGACGTTAACCGTGCCGGGCGAGAGGGTAATGAGATTTTTACCGAGTGCCGTCCCAATTTTCTTGAGCATTTCAGCACTGATGTTTTGGGTGCCAGATTCCAGACGAGCGACGGCACTCTGGGTAGTTTTTAGTTTTTTAGCGAGTTGTGTTTGTGTCAAACCTACAGATTCTCGCAAGTCAGCTATTCGATTACCGATATTTTCCATATTCATCCAACATAGCATAAACGCTATATGCTTGTCATTTTTTAATTGGTGGAAAAGTGCTGAGAGTGGTACACTATTGACCTTATATGTTCGACAGATTTACTCCTAAAATTGGTATCGACTTGGGAACCACCAGCGTCTTGGTATTTGTGCCGGGGCAGGGAATTGTACTTAATGAACCGTCCGTGGTAGCGGTTGGTGAAAATAACACGGTGCTCGCCGTGGGGGCTGAAGCAAAACGGATGATTGGACGAACGCCTGAAAGTATCCGTGCCTATCGACCAATGAAAGATGGTGTTATTGCTGACTACCGTGTGACCGAGGCAATGTTGCGGTACTTTTTGCAAAAGGCGCTCAGTAAATACAATATTTTTAAACCCGACGTGATGGTGTCGGTGCCAGCGGGAGTTACCTCAACCGAACGCCGGGCGGTAGTAGAAGCCACTATTAAAGCTGGCGCCCGCAACGCGTACGTGGTGAAGGAGCCAATTTTGGCAGCTATCGGTGCTGGTGTCCCTATCTATGAACCACAGGGTCACATGATTGTTGATATTGGTGGTGGAACTATCGACGTGGCGGTAATCTCTCTTGGGGGTATTGTAGCCGCCAACTCCGTTAAATGTGCGGGGAACCGCATTGATGCCGCTATTATTAACTTTGTAAAAAAGACCCGCAACCTATCAATTGGAGAAAAAACGGCCGAAGAAGTAAAAATTAAAGTCGGTTCAGCATTGCCACTCGAGGAGGAATTGGTGATGGAACTCAAAGGGCGGGATGTATTTACCGGACTGCCACGCACAACGGAGATTAAAACGAATGAAGTGGTGCGCGCCATTGCCGTTGAATTACGCGAGATGATTAAAGCTATTAAAGATGTATTTCAAGACACTCCGCCAGAGTTGGCTTCAGATATTATCGATGGGGGAATTATTATGACGGGGGGAACCTCACAGTTACGGAATTTCCCAGAGTTGGTTAAACGAAGAACTGGGGTAAAGGCACAACTGGCGGATCAGGCACTGTTTTGTGTAGTAAAAGGAACCGGCGTAGCCTTAGAACACTTAACGACTTATAAGAGGGCAATATTAACTAAGCGCTAGAACCGCTTACTTCACGGCATTTGCGTTGTGGAATAAAGAAATGAGCGCAGCGATTATTCTGAATTTCTTTCCCGATTTTTTCTTCCCTTGGGAAAATCGCTGGATGCCCAGCGGAAAATTATCCTCACCGTACGAAAAGTACGGCTCGAATTATTTTCCTTGTGCGCCTAGCATCTACCATAAATTAAGCGGTCCTGGATTTATATTAAGTATGATGGTTTGTTGTTGAACATTCATATAATTTGATTATTGTTTTAAATAAAAAGTAAAGCTGTGCAGAGGGTGGGGTGAGTGTGCGTGATGATGCGGTACACTATAGACATACTATGTGTACCTGGCCTGTTCTTATATATGTTCGAGCGTAACCCCAAACAATTTACCTCAGCCGAAGAAGAAGTGCAGTATTTGCGCGAGCGGATTGCGTTGCGCGAGCGTGAGATGCTCGGGCGTACGACCGAGGTTGATCATGCTGATTACGAAACTATTGCCAAGCAAGAGCTTCATGAGTACGGCATGTTTACCCCTAAGGTTATTCTCAATCCCGACCACGCGTTTGATGATCATGCGCTTGCGTCACACAGTGAGGCACTGATTACCAGTCACGATCCGGCCACCGAAATTGTCCAGGTGGCGTTTCTAAAGGGGATTCGTAATGCGTTGACACTACTCGAGAAAGTGGAGAGTCCGTATGTAATCGATGAGGTACATCGTCAGTTAATTGAATACATTAAACAGGGTAAAACCACACAAGATTTAAAAGAGGGTGTACCGCCATGGGCCATTATGCATATGGCTCTCTTTGAAGTAACGCTACCGGAACTTAAAAGTGCCAATGATAAGGAATATCAACTGGCTGATCTCGTCGGGATGATGGAACAGTTGTTTGCAGGTATGCGGAGCATCGCGCACAAAGACCAGCGCAATACTTTTGTGTTTGAAATTGCGGTCGCCGATAACAGTGACGACATTGTGTTTTATACCGCAGTGCCAAGTGAGTTTGTGACCTTGTTTGAGAAACAAACCTTGTCCCTATTCCCGCACGCGGTGATTGTTGAACAATTACATGACTACAACATCTTTGTAGGTGAGGGCACGAGTATCGTGGCTGATGTAACTTTAAAGAAACACCCGATTTATCCAATTCGCAGTCACGATCAATTTACCACTGACCCACTCAACGTTATTCTTAATGCGTTTTCAAAAATTGAACGTGAGGGTGGTGGGGCGGCCATGCAGTTTATTATTCGGTATCCAAAAACAGATTACCGAAAAAATTATTCAGAGATTCTCAAAAAAGTGCAAAAGGGAACAAAACCGAAAGAAGCCATTGCTCGCAGTACCTTTGGCGGAGAGTTTACTGCCTCTATCTCAGAGTTAGTTTTCTCGAAACCTAAAAAAGAGGGGGAGTATGAAGGAGAGAAAGAAGTCGATAGTGAGGCGGTTGCATTATTCACCAAAAAAATTAGCTCCCAGATTGTTGAAACAAATATCCGCATTGCGGTGTCAGCTAAATTGCCACATCGGGCGAGTCAGATTATGTCGGAACTGGCAGCTACACTGCATCAATTTGCAACGGTTGATAGTAATCAGTTTGTCATTAACGAGCGAAAAGGCAGTATGCTTAGGGTAGCGGAACGAAGTTTTTCGTTTCGTGAGTTTAACCAAAAAACGAGTGTACCGTTGTCGCTCACTGAATTATCAACCATCATGCACTTTACCGGTAATGGGATTACCTCGTCACCACAATATAAACAATCGGGTGCCATGACGGCTGCTGCACCAAACGATACTCCGACCGAGGGAACACTTCTCGGAATCAACAAACATCGTAATCTGGAGAAGGAAATATATATGACAGAGCGTGATCGCATGCGCCATTTTTATGTGATTGGGCAAACAGGTACCGGAAAATCTGTTCTTCTTAAAAATCTGATTATCCAAGATATTTTGCATGGAGACGGTGTGTGTATGATTGACCCGCACGGAACCGACATTGTGGATGTGCTTGGTGCTATTCCACCAGAACGTGAGCAGGATGTGATTTATTTTGATCCATCGGATTTGGAAAATCCGATTGGACTCAACATGCTCGAATTCGACGCGACCAAGCCTGAACAAAAGACGTTTGTGGTGAACGAGCTATTTTCTATATTCCAAAAACTCTATGGCGGTAATCCAGAATCTATGGGGCCAATGTTCGAACAGTATTTCCGTAACGCGACGTTACTCGTGATGGAGGACCCAGATTCAGGTAACACTTTGATGGATATTTCACGAGTGATGGCTGATGCCAAGTATCGTCGGATGAAATTAGAAAAAGCTAAGAATCCAGTAGTGGTGCAATTTTGGCGAGAGATTGCGACTAAAGCGGGCGGGGAGGCGTCACTCGAGAATATCGTGCCGTACATCGTTTCTAAATTCGATGTCTTTACCGCAAATGACTACATGCGTCCAATTATTGGTCAACAAAAATCAGCGTTTAATTTCAGGCAAATCATGGATGAACGCAAGATTCTCCTGGTGAACCTGTCAAAAGGTCGGTTGGGTGAAATTAACGCCAACCTCATCGGTATGATTATTGTTGGTAAGTTACTGATGGCAGCGTTGTCGCGCGTTGATAACGAGGCGATGGATTTCCCGCCGTTCTATTTACACATCGATGAGTTCCAAAACGTGTCCACACCATCTATTGCTTCAATCTTGTCTGAAGCTCGAAAATATAAATTGAGTCTCACCATGGCTCACCAATTTATTGCGCAACTGGATCAAAATATCAAAGACGCTGTGTTTGGAAACGTGGGATCGATGGCCGCTTTTCGGGTAGGCTCAGAAGATGCTCAGTTTTTAGAGGCGCAATTCACGCCAACGTTCCAAGCATCTGATTTGATGCAGGTGCCAAATTGGAATGCCATGATAAAAATGTTAGCTAATGGTACCCCAACGAAACCGTTTAGTATCGCGACTGCCGCACCGTTTAAAGCAGACAGTAGCAGAATACATCAATTAAAAGCCGTGTCAGCACAGCGGTACGGAAGGCCCCGAGCTGAGGTTGAGGCAGAAATTGCGGCCCGCTATGCCAAGGAACCTATTTCACTCCCACCGCTAAGTGCTATGATATAGATACTATGTTTGAGGGCGCTACAAATGTAACTGAGTCACCACGGCAAGGAATACTGCGGGATGATTTAGATGACTTTGTAGCGGTTCCGGTCACTCCT
>LNFM01004418.1_pt1 | contig 65881 bp, 64 predicted proteins | sample 596031 | NCBI WGS metagenome assembly LNFM01 (sample SAMN04254537, study PRJNA301005) | activated carbon metagenome | isolation source: dual media filters at the Ann Arbor, Michigan drinking water treatment plant | place: USA: Ann Arbor
AAGTCGTGTCGCCTTGCGCTTTCAGTCATGGTTCCGCCCTAAGATACGATGCAGTGCGCATTTTATCACTAATCTCGTGACGACACTGTCTAACCAGACCGATACAGAATCGAGGTCTGACAGGTGAGTCTACCCGCTCTCCGTTCAGACTCATTTCTGAATTGGAAAATACTGATGCTGAATGCGGAGGCCGCGGCCTCATTGGGCTTACTCACTCGACATGAATATGTTGCCATAATAGGCGGTGGCGCTTTGGCCGGAGTTGTCGGTGTCGGACATCACGGCAATGGCGTCGACATGTGTAACGTCTTTTCCGAGATAGCGCTTCAGGTCTTCGCGCAGGTTGCGCTTATGCGTTACCCAGGTGCCGGCCTTGCTGTTTCCTGAATCAGCGGCAATCATGACAACACTTGATGTGTAGGCATTCGGCCAGGAGGCGTCCGTGGGCCGCTCGGTGCTGGACCAGACGTAATTCAATGCCTGGCTCTTCCAGAAAAGCAGACCGCCGGAGAGGATCACATAAATCCGCGCCGGATAGTCGTCACCTTTTTTGGTGGTTTCGTCGACACCCTTGAGGGTGTTGGCAACCCGCCATGTCCAGTTGATATAGGGCGTTTTCTCCAGGTCCACGTTGATTTTCTTGTGCAGGCCGGAGGCGGCTCCAGTGCTGCGCGCTTCCAGCGCGCGCGCGCCATTGCCTACTTTCACGACCGAATAATTCACCTTTCCCTTGAATTCCTGCTCCTCCCAGCCCGACTTGTCACCCGACGCAAAATTACCCACCGTCACCGTCAGCGGCGCCGCACCTGCCGCAACAGATGTAAACAACGCACCGAGCGCCACCGTGCAACGCAACTTCATCATAAAAAATACCTTCCTATACCTTAATGGGAATTTCCCAGCCACCTTCAAAAAAATGCTGGCCCAGCGGGTCGCGCGCCCGTTCCGCGAACTCGCGCTCTTTAAGATCGCCATCCAATACGTCGGGCGTGGACGGATATCCCACGGCTATCATCGCCATGCATTCATATTGTAACGGAATGCCGAATGTTGAACGCACCTTATCGGCATCAAAGCCGCCCATCTGGTGCGCCATCAGGCCTGACGCTACGGCTTGCAGGCACAGATTTTCACTGGCGGCACCGGTGTCGTACTGACCCCAGCGGTTTGGTTTGCCGTTTTTATGGAAGACGCTGCCTGCGGTAGCCAGCAGCAATACGGGCACATTTTTCACCCACTGCTGGTTGAACTCGCCCAGACAGTCAAAGGCCTTCTGCCATGCGGCGGCGTCGGTGTTTTTATCCCAGACGATAAAGCGCCATGGCTCATCGCCATAGCAGGAAGGCGCCCAGCGCGCGGCTTCAAGCAGGGCGATAATGTCCTTGCGGGCGACGGGCTTGCCGGCGTCAAAGGCGCGCCCGCTCCAGCGCATGGCGATAAGCTCGTGGATGGGTACGTGGGTTTTTGCGATTTTGTTGTGCATGATTACTCTTTCAAAAATGTGTTGCTATTGTCGTGGCCATTTCTTTGGCGATCGTCTTGGCGCTTGCCACCACTTCTGGGGCGTAGAGCATCGGCTCGACGAGTATGGAGCGGATACTAGTGAAACCGATGAACGCCAACCACAGCTCCATATAACGCTTCTGCAGGTCATAGGCGGCCGCACCGGAACCATCATGATATTCGCCGCCGCGCGCATAAATTACGGTTATTGGTTTGCCCGTCACCAGCCCCTTGTAACCTTCCGTTGGTGAAAAACTAAAGGCCAGCCCCGGCTGGCTAATCACATCGATGTAGTGTTTGAGCTTATAGGGAATGCCAAAGTTCCACATCGGCAGGCTGATCAGATATTTGTCGGCAGATCTAAATTGCTCGAACATGTGGACCACGTCGCTCCATGCCCTGGCTTGCTCTGGTGTGTGTGTTTCGCCATGCAGCACAGCGTATTTTGCATCGAGCACCGTGCCATTGAACTCTGGCAATGCCATATTCCATAGATCAAGCTTTTCTATCTGATCGTTGGGGTGCGATTTCGCGTAAGCGTCTAAAAATACCTTACTGACTTCGATGGAGGCGGAACGTTCTTTTCTGGGTGAGGCTTCGATATACAGCAGCTTGGCCATGCTCAATGCTCCTTGTGTGCGGGTTATCAATCAAGATCAAACAGCAAGACCTCGGCCTTGCTGTCAGCGGTCAAAGATATGCCATGCTCATCAATTACACGGGCGCCATCACCTTCGGCCAGCGGCTGGCCGTTGAGCTGCGCCCCGCCACGCGCAATATGCACATACGCCTTTCGGCCTGCCATCAAGACATGGCTGACGGATTCGCCGGCATAAAGTACGGTTGCGTAAACAGAGGCGTCTTGGTATATCTTGACTGAGCCGTCGCGCCCGTCCGGCGATGCAATCAGGCGTAACCGCCCGCGTTTGTCAGCCTCGCTAAAGTGCGTCTGTTCGTAACTGGGTGTAACGCCGGTCTGATTCGGGAGAATCCAGATTTGTAGAAAATGCCCAGGCTCTGTTTTTGATGCATTATATTCGCTGTGGGTGATGCCGGTGCCGGCGCTCATACGCTGCACGTCACCGGGAACGATCACCGAGCCATTGCCCATGCTGTCCTCGTGCTCCAGCGCACCTTCCAGCACATAGGTGATGATTTCCATGTCGTTGTGGCCGTGCGTGCCGAAACCCGCGCCGGGGGTGATGCGGTCGTCGTTGATCACGCGCAGGCTGGAAAATCCCATATGCGCGGGGTCGTAATAACCGGCGAAGGAAAAGGTGTGATAGCTGTCGAGCCAGCCGTGATTGGCGTGGCCGCGCTCCTGGCTTTTACGCAATATAATCATGTGCTGCTTTCTCCAGTTATCCAGGAGGCTATCGTAATCCAGTCTCCTTGCGGTTGATAGCAAATAACTTTGTGCTACTTGTTCAATTTTTATGAATCCACAATCACCCCGTTATCCAGGGTAATCCGTGGATGCCGCCGCTGCATCAGTAGGGAGGGCACGCTTTTTAGCCCAACCTCTTAGCAGCACATAGAACACCGGCGTCAGCAACAGGCCGAAAAAGGTCACGCCCAGCATGCCGGCGAATACCGCAATACCCATCGCCTGGCGGATTTCCGCACCCGCGCCGCTTGAGATCACCAGCGGAAACACGCCCATGATGAAGGCCAGTGAGGTCATCAGTATGGGACGCAGACGCAGGCGGCAGGCTTCACGGGCGGCGGTCATTGCATCTCTGCCCTGGTCTTCGAGCACCTTGGCGAACTCGACAATGAGGATGGCGTTTTTGCACGCCAAACCTACCAGCACCACAAAGCCCATTTGCGTAAAGATGTTGTTGTCCTTACCCATGAGCCAAACCCCCACGATAGCCGACAACAGGCCCATCGGAACAATCAGGATAACCGCCAGAGGCAGCTTCAGGCTTTCATACAGCGCGGAGAGCACCAGAAATACCAGCAGCACGCAGAGCGGAAAGACCAGCATGGTGGTATTGCCGGCCAGAATTTCCTGGTAGGTAAGATCCGTCCATTCAAAACTGATGCCGTTTGGCAGGTTTTCCCTGGCGAGTTTTTCCATCATGGCCTGCGCCTGACCGGAACTGACTCCTGGCGCGGGGCCGCCGTTGATATCCGCCGAGGTATAGCCGTTGTAGCGTGACACCCGGTCCGGCCCATAGCCTTGATTTATCTTCAGTACCGCGCCAAGCGGCACCATCTCGCCCGCCGCATTGCGCGTCTTTAGCTGGGTGATATCTTCGGCGTGCGAGCGGAAGGGGCCATCCGCCTGGGCGATGACCTGATAGGTGCGGCCAAAGCGGTTGAAATCGTTCACATACAACGATCCAAGGTAAATCTGCATGGTGTCAAAAACGTCGGTGACTGCCACGCCCTGGCGCTTGGCTTTGACGCGGTCGATGTCCGCATCGATCTGCGGCACGTTGATCTGGAAGCTTGAAAAAAGACCCGCCAAACTGGGCGTTTGATAGGCTTTCATCAGCAATCCCTGCGTGGCGCCATAAAGCTCCTCATAGCCCAGGTTGGCACGGTCTTCAATTTGCATCTTGAAGCCGCCGATCGAACCCAGGCCCATCACCGGCGGGGGTGGAAACGCTGCGGTGAAGGCACCCTGGATGCTGGAGAGTTTCTGGTTCAAGGCGCCAGCAATGGCGAACCCTGACAGGTCGGGTGTTTGACGCTCGCTAAAATCCTTTAGTCCGAAAAACACCACTCCCGCGCTGGGGCTGTTGGTAAAGCCGATGATCGACAATCCCGGAAAGGCAACAGAGTCCCGTACTCCGGGTTGCGCAAGGCCTATGTCAGACATTTTGCGAATCACTTCCTCGGTACGCTCCAGCGAAGCCCCATCGGGAAGTTGCGCGAATCCCACCAGATATTGTTTGTCCTGGCTGGGCACAAAACCTGCGGGCACCTTGTTAAAGACCACATAGGCTGCACCGATCAGAATCAGGTATACCAGCATGGCGATGGTCTTGTGCTGGAGGACGCCGCCCACGGTGCGCACGTAGCCGTTCGATGCGCTGGAGAAAGTCCGGTTGAACAGCCTGAACAGCCAGCCGAACAAGAAATCAAGCAGCCGCGTCGGACGATCCTTGGGCGCTTTGTGCGATTTCAGCAAGAGCGCGCACAATGCCGGGCTGAGGGTGAGCGAGTTAAAGGCGGAGATAACCGTTGCAATGGCAATGGTCAGGGAAAACTGTTTGTAGAATTGCCCCGTCAACCCGCTGACAAAGGCCAGCGGAACGAACACGGCGCACAAGGTCAGCGAGATGGCGATGATCGGGCCGCTCACCTCCTGCATGGCCTTGTACGTCGCATCACGCGGGTTCAATCCCAACCCAATGTTGCGCTCGACGTTCTCTACCACCACGATGGCATCATCCACCACGATACCGATGGCAAGCACCAGGCCAAACAGGGTCAGGGTGTTGATCGAAAAGCCAAACACCCACAGCAGCGCAAACGTGCCGATAATCGATACCGGCACAGCGATCAGCGGGATCACCGAGGCGCGCCACGTCTGCAAAAACAGGATCACCACCAGCACCACCAGCGCCACGGCTTCCAGCAGTGTTTTCACCACCGCCTTGATCGAGTCGCGCACGAACACGGTGGGGTCGTAAACGATCTTGTAATCGACACCCTGCGGAAATCCGCGCTTTAGCTCTGCCATCGTTTTACGCACATTATCGGACAGCTCCAGCGCATTCGATCCTGGTGCCTGGAAAATGGGGATGGCCACGGCGGATTTATTGTTGAGCAGGCTGCGCAAGGCATAGCCGCTGGCACCCAGCTCGATGCGTGCCACATCACGCAAACGGGTGGTGGCGCCATCAGGCGTTGCCTTGATGATGATGTCGCCAAACTGTTCCTCGGTAACGAGTCTGCCTGCGGCGTTGATGCTTAGCTGAAAATCCACGCCCGGAGGGGTGGGCGGGGCGCCGATCACGCCGGCAGCCACCTGCAGGTTTTGCTCACGAATTGCGGCTACCACATCGCTGGCGGTGAGATTGCGCGCCGCCACTTTTTGTGGGTCGAGCCATACCCGCATCGAATAATCGCCCGCGCCAAATATAAGCACTTGGCCCACACCCGATACCCGCGCCAGTGCATCCTTCACGTTGAGCAGCGCGTAGTTGCGCAGGTAGATGGCATCATAGCGCTCATCCGGCGAGAGCAGATGCACCACCATGGTGAGATCGGGTGAACTCTTGACGGTCGTCACGCCAAACTGTCGCACTTCCGCGGGTAGCCTGGGGAGCGCCTGTGAAACACGGTTTTGCACCTGCACCTGCGCGGTATCGATGTCTGTGCCGAGCTTGAACGTTACCGTCAGCATCATCACGCCATCGGCGTTGGCCTGGGATGACATGTACAGCATATTTTCCACGCCGTTGATCTGCTCCTCCAGCGGCGAAGCGACGGTTTCGGCGATCACCTTGGGATTCGCGCCGGGGTAGGTGGCGCGCACCACCACCGAGGGCGGGACAACCTCGGGATATTCGCTCAATGGCAGCTGCGGAATCGCCAGAGCACCCGCCAAGAAAATCAGGATGGACAGCACCGCCGCAAAGATCGGACGGTCGATAAAGAACCGGGAAAAGTTCATGGACGTGGTCTCGCGCTAGTTATGCTGTGGCTGCGCGGAGTTCGCCTGGCTGTTCCCAGGCGGCTTTTCCATCGGCACCTTCTGTGGCGTGACGACAGCCCCAGGCTGCACCCTCTGCAATCCATCCACGACAATCACTTCGCCCGCCTTGAGTCCCTCTCTGACCACTCTCAGGCCATCGGCCACCGGCCCCAGCGTCACCGGGCGATAGTTCACCTTGTTATCCGGCCCGAGTACCATCACAAACTTTTTGCTTTGATCCGTACCCACCGCGCGGTCATCAATCAATACCGCGTTATAGCGGCCGCCGCCCAGTTTAATGCGGGCAAACAGTCCCGGCGTGAACAGCCCCTGTTTGTTGTCGAAAACCGCTCTGATACGAATCGTGCCTGTTGCAGGATCAAGCCGGTTGTCGATGAAGTCCAGGTACCCTTGGTGCGGGTAGCCTTGCTCGTTGCTCAGCCCCATGGATACCGGGTTGCGGGCTGTCTTTTTCGTTGCTGCGGCGTATTTGAGGTAGGCATGTTCATCGCCTTCAAAGTAGGCGTAAATGGGATCATGCGACACCACCGTGGTCAGCACGGTCGCGCCTGCATCACCACCCGTGACAAGATTGCCGGTGGTCACTTCGGCACGCCCGGCGCGGCCACTGATGGGTGATGTGACACGGGTATAACTAAGGTTTAGGCGTGCCAGATCAACCGCCGCCTTTGCCGCACGCACGCTCGCTTCCGATTGGTGCTGAGCGCTGGCGCGGTCGTCGTACTCCTGTTGCGCTATCATCCGCGCCTGGAGTAATTTTTCCGCGCGTGCAAGCTGGCTTTTATCAAGCTCCGCTTGGGCAAGGGAGCGCGCCAGATCCGCTTCGGCGCGGTTCAAGTCTGCGCGATAGGGGCCGGGGTCGATAACGAACAGCACCTCACCCTTCTTCACATCCTTGCCCTGCTGGAAAGCGATGCTGTCGATATACCCCGTCACCCGTGAACGCACCTGTACGCTTTCCACCGCCTCCAGCCGGCCAGAAAACTCATCCGAGTCGGCCACTTGCCGTTCGATCACGCTGGCAACGCTGACTTGGGGTGGCGGAGGAGGCGGTGGCGCCTGGGTTTCGGGATTACGGCACGCCGAGGTGAACAAGGCCACCGGCAGGAGGAGTAATGCGCTCGCCCATCGCCTGCTGGGCGCGGCCATCAATACCGGAAAAAGTTTAAAGCCGGATTTCCATGGCAGGATCGTCATCCAATAATCCTCAATTGTATTACACTGGCAAGATTGATATTAGATTGATTCTATCACACCATATTTTTGATACACCCCTTTCGTGGACATAGAATATGCGCCTGACACTCGATGCTCTTTATGTGCTGGATGCCATAGCGCGCAAGGGCAGCTTTGCCGCCGCCGCCGAAGAACTGCACCGCGTACCTTCGGCAATCACCTATACCGTGCAGAAGCTGGAGCAGGACCTGGATATTACGCTATTCGACCGTAGCGGCCACCGCGCTAAATTGACCGTGGCGGGGGAAAAGCTGCTGCAGGATGGCCGCCATTTGCTGCGCGCCGCAGCCGAGCTTGAACACAGTGTCAGGCGCATAGCGACGGGCTGGGAAGTCGAGCTGACTATTGCCGTCGACGACCTGATACCGCTCACCAGAATCTACCCCCTGGTTGCCGCATTTTACGCGGAAAACCACGGCACCCGGCTGCGCATTACCACAGAAGTGTTCGGAGGCACCTGGGACGCGCTGGCGGCGGGGCGCGCCAGCCTTGCCATTGGGGTGAGCGGCGAAGGCCCGGCGGGCGGCGGTTATGCCACACGCGCGCTGGGCGAGATGGCGTTCGTGTTTGTCGTCACGCCCGATCATCCACTGGCCGGCACGTCCGCGCCATTGACCAGCGACGATATCCAGCAATATCGCGCCATCGCCGCCGCCGACAGCTCACGCAACATCCCCCCGCGCACCTCATACCTGTTATCCGGCCAGGATGTCCTCACCGTGCCGGATATGCGCGCCAAACTGGAGGCGCACCGCATGGGTTTCGGCGTCGGGTTTGTGCCGCGCACGATGATTAAAGACGATCTTGCGGCCGGGCGCCTGATCATCAAGGAAGTGGCCTGTCCAGTGCCCGAGCCGCGGCTGTTTATCGCCTGGCGCAACACTCTGGGGGGGAATGCACTGGCGTGGTTTTTGGAAAAACTGGAAGATCCCGCGTTGCTGGCCGGGCTCCTCGGCGAGTAACGGCTGCCTGCTGACTTGAGGACGCCCTGAATAATTCGGCGCCTCCTTGATATGGTAATATGCGATCAAGCAAAAATGATTGGCGCCAGACAGATAGCAAAATGCCTAGAAATTCCATCCATGGCCGGTATTGCGCAAGCGTGCTTTTCTGCCTGAATCTACGCGGCATGGCGCTTCTAGCCTCTTTGATTGTTCACCCGGCCGTGGCGTGGACGGCGCAAGACAGCAAGAGCGCGCCGCCGCCCTCCACCCAGGATATGGTGCTCATCCCCGCCGGTGAATTTATCATGGGCAGCAACAAAACCGACACCAGCGGCAAATCCAAGGAGTTTGGCTCCGCAAAACCCTGGTATCTCGACGAGCACCCGCAACGCAAGCTCCGGCTCCCCGCCTTTCTGATCGACAAATACGAAGTCACCAATACTCAATATCGCACGTTTGTCATTCAAAACAACTATTGGCTACCAGCGCATTGGGACAAAAACGGTTATCTGCTGACCCGCGAGATCCTCGACAGTGCAGACGTGAAGAAGCTAAGAAATTTTGTGGCGGAGACGTTGCGGCTGGATATGGATACCCGGACGATGACCAAAGATGCACTGCTGGCGACTATCGAAAAACATCAAAAGACCCTGGATAACCTACCTGTCACCAGCGTAACCTGGCCCAATGCGCGCGACTATTGCAAATGGGCGGGCAAACGGCTGCCCACCGAGGCCGAGTGGGAAAAGGCGGCGCGTGGCGCGGACGGGCGGGAATATCCCTGGGGAAACCAGTGGGATCCCTCTAAACTTAATGCCGGGAGCGCCGATAACTGGGAAACGGGAGTCGCTCCCGTAGGATCATACCCCTCAGGAAAATCGGCCTATGGCGTCCATGATATGGCAGGCAATGTGATGGAATGGGTGGATGACTGGTATCTACCCTATCCTGGCTCACGCCATGAAAGCGCCGGGACTGGCGGAAAGAACAAGGTCGTCAGAGGTGGCGGCTGGGGCGGTGTCGGCCACTACGTCGTCAGCCATTTTTACCGGGGGGCGTACAGATTTTATTTGGCACCGCATTCGGCATTCGCCGATCTTGGTTTCCGCTGCGCCAAGGATAGGCGCTAAATGCAGCAACCAACACCCTTCGCAGGCAAAATCACTGTCAGAGTACGCGCCCTGTGCGTGGGCGAGCGTATCGACCTGCGCGCGCTGGAGGCTGCGCAGCGCCTGGCAGTCGCCCCGCTGGTAGTGATCGCGGGCACACAAGGTTGCGCGGTGCTGTTCCGTTACGGTGTGGTGGTTTTATTCGACCTCGACGCCATGGAGGAAACCTCGTTTTTGTCTCTTTTAAAGCCTCTGATCAACGAGCCCTTTGCCAGGCCAGAGACAGAAGAAGCAGAAATGAGCATCAATCCGCAGCGCGATGAACGCGTGGAAGGCGGCGTGGTTTCACTCCACGCGTTCAGTATCGAGCGCCTGCAAACCGTAGCGGACATCCTCGCCAAAAGCGTGGTGCTTGCCCACTACGAGGCCAGCATCGCCGGTGTTTTCGACCGCATTGAGCCTTTGGCGGCCAGCTTGCAGCGCGATGGCAGCGGCGGACACCAGAGTAAGGAGTTGTTGCGCCACATCGGCGGCACATTGCTGATCCAGCACAAGATGGTGGGCCGTGTCGAAATGGGTGAGAAACCGGAGATACTGTGGGACCGGCCCGATCTAGACCGGTTATATCTGCGGCTGGCGGATGAATACGAGTTGCGCGAACGCCATCTGGCGCTGGAACGCAAACTGGAGCTGATCTCGCGCACAGTGGAAACGCTGCTGGATCTGTTGCAGCACAACCGCAGCCTGCGCGTGGAATGGTACATTGTCATTCTGATCGTAGTGGAAATACTGTTGACGCTGTATACGATGTTTTCAGCCTAAAAACGGCGATTGGAGCCGTTGCGGATATGTGACGGCAGTCGCTCCCGGCTCCTGTCTCTTGCGGCACTAGCACGTCCATGTGCGTCGTAGTTTGGTAGTATGTGGCAATCGTGTTATATATCCGAATATCCGCCCAGTTAGGAGAAGTATGATGAAAGCCAAAGACCGCCGCTTGGCCGAGCTGAAAGCCGCCATTCCCGAGATCACGCCCGAAGAGGCACTGGCCCTGCAAAGCAAGGGGGCCGTCTTGATCGATGTGCGCGAAGCTGACGAAATCGCGCAGGGCAGCCCCAAGGGGGCGTTGCGCCTGGGGCGCGGCTTTCTGGAATTACGTGTGGAAGAGGCCGTGCCCGATGCCGCCCATACCATCTTGACCCTATGCGCCGGCGGTGTGCGCTCATTGTTTGCTGCCGAGACGCTGCAGCGCCTGGGCTATAATGACGTGCGCTCGGTAGCGGGCGGCTTCAACCGCTGGAAAAATAACGGCCTGCCCTTCGAGACCCCCCGTGCGCTGGATGCGGATGCACGTGAACGTTATTCGCGCCACCTGCTGCTCCCCGAAGTGGGCGAGACCGGCCAGCTCAAACTGATGGACAGCAAGGTGCTGCTGATCGGTGCCGGCGGCCTGGGCTCACCCGCCGCGCTGTATCTGGCGGCGGCGGGGGTCGGCACACTGGGTATCGTCGACCATGATGTCGTAGACCGCAGCAATTTGCAGCGGCAGATCCTGCACACCGAAGCCCGCGTCGACGTCCCCAAGGTCGACTCGGCGCGTGAAACGCTCGAAGCGCTCAACCCCAAGATCAAAGTCACGGGTTATCAGACCCACCTGAGCAGCAGCAACGTGGAAGAAATCCTCGCCGGATACGATGTGGTAATGGACGGCACCGACAATTTGCCCACCCGTTACCTGATCAACGATGCCTGCGTCAAACTTGGCATCCCCAATGTACATGGTGCGGTATACCGCTTCGAGGGCCAAGTCACGGTGTTCTGGCCGGGCTATGAAAAACAGCGCGGCGGGTGTTACCGCTGCATGTTCCCCGAACCGCCACCCGCCGAAATGGCGCCGTCCTGTTCCGAGATTGGCGTGCTGGGCGTAATGCCGGGCGTGATCGGTGTGTTGCAGGCGGTCGAAGCTCTCAAGATTCTGCTCAACATCGGCGAGCCGCTGGTGGGCCGGATGCTGTATTACGATGCATTGGGCGCGCGCTTCAACGAATTCAAGGTCAAACGCGACCCTAACTGCCGCCATTGCGGCGATGAGGCAAACGTCACTGGTTACGCCGACTACGCACAGGTCTGCGCCACGGCATCCTGATCCTCCCCGCAAGATAAGGCACTCGCATGGCCATCGCATACACGATAAAGCAATATCTGGACAACAACCGGATTGTATACACCGTGCTGGACCTGCCCGAGATCACTTCTCTTGCGCAGGCCGCCACTGCCGCCGGGATACCTCCGCGCTCCCTGGCGCAAACCGTGCTGCTGAAAGACCAGATCGGACTGGTGATGGCCGTCATGCCGATTACGCATGAACTGGACATCGACGCCCTTTGCAAGATGCTGCACCGCAAACTGGAGCCTGCCCAGGACATGCAAATCACCGCCATTTTCCGGGACTGCAAGCCCGGCTTCATCCCCCCGCTGGGCGAGGCTTACGGTGTACGAGCCATCATTGACGACAGCCTGATTCAGTCAGGAGACATCTGCTTCACCTCGGGCAGCCCCGCGCATCTTGTCAAAGTGACCAGCAAAAGTTTTCATATCATGCAGCGCAATGCCTGGCTGGGCGGTAGCTTCGCACGCCCCGTGGCAGCGCTTGATGACGGCGCAGCGGCGTCCGGCGGCGCTCAAGAGGCCGCACAGAAGGAAAGTGACCGCGCTCTGGACATCAAGCACCGCATCGAGCGCATGGGGGCACTCCCCGCGCTGCCGGAGATGGCGCTGAAAATCATTCAACTGAGCACAAGCCCGAATGCGCGCGCGGATGATCTCGCCAGACTTGTCGAAATGGATCCCGCGCTGGCCGCCCAGGTCATGCGCTACGCCAGCTCGTCATTCTTTGGCTATCAGGGGCGCGTCGATTCGGTGCGCGTCGCTATAGCCCGCGTGCTGGGCTATGAAATGGTCATGAACCTCGCCCTGGGGCTGGCCACGGCAAAACCATTCAAAATTCCCCAACACGGCCCCCTGGGCTTGGGCGCTTTCTGGCGCCACGCCACCTACAGTGCCGCGCTGATGCAGGCCTTGGGCAAGGCCATGCCCGAACCCATCCGCCCGCGCGCCGGGTTAAGCTACCTGGCAGGCTTGCTGCACAATATCGGGCATCTTCTGATGGGGGGGCTGTTCAAGCAGGAGTTTTTACAATTAAACGATCTGGTGGGTAAAAACCCCGAAAAATCCATCCTCGCACTAGAAATCGAAACCTTGGGCGTAAATCACGGACAGATGGGTGCCTGGCTGACTGAGGCGTGGCGCCTGCCCGAAGAAATCATAGTCACGGCACGTGAACACCATAACGAAGCGTATGTCGGCCCGCACGCTACCTATGCCAACCTGGCGCTGATCGCCGACCGCATGCTCAAGACCCACGGCATCGGCGAGGGCGAAGGCCACGACCTGCCCCCCGCCATCTTGCAAGCGCTGCAACTGGATGAGGTGCAGATAATCATGGTAATGAATCGCGTCCTGGAAGGCTGCGAAGGGCTTGATGCAATGGCGCAGCAAATGGCCGTTTGATCTGGAATGCTATAATTCTGAAAACGGCAGATGAGGCGCGGCCATCACGCCACCTTGGCATCCCCGGTTTTAGTGGCGCGAGGCGCAAGCGCTCCTTTGAGCTTATCGCGCAGCTCGTTGAGATGCCCATGAAAAAAATGGTCGACACCCCTCATGCAGATCACCCGCGGTGGACGGGCCAGGCTATCCACCCAATCCAGTACCTCATCACAGGGAACGATCTCATCCTGGTCCCCTTGAATCAACAGCCACGGGCATGACGGCAAAGGCACCGCGTTAAGATCAAAAAGATTCGCTGGCGGTGCCACCGTAATCAGCCGTGCCACTGGCCTCAGGCCAGCACCGCATAGCGCGATGTAGGCCCCGAAAGAAAAGCCCGCCAGCCAGACGGCATACCCTGGATACTGCTCCTCTATCCAATCCAGCACCGCCAGCAGATCTTCTGTTTCGCCGGCGCCGTGCGCGTAACTGCCCGCGCTCGCCCCCACGCCCCGGAAATTAAAGCGCAACGTCCCCACGCCCATCTCATTAAACGTGCGCGACATGTAATGCACCACCTTATTGGCCATGGTGCCGCCATAAAGCGGATGTGGATGGCAGATCACCGCTACGGCACGCATCGCCTCAATCTCCAGCGGCAAAGAGGTAATAGCCTCCAAATCGCCCGCGGGGCCCGCTATACTCAAAGGAGCGCTGACACAAGGGACATCGATTTCCCCATCATAAAGATGGCTATCCAGACTCAACGGCAAGACGACCCCCGAACATTTCTGCATGACACTGAAAGATAAAAGCACATATCAAGCCTTCCGGCTTATAGTTGTATGGACGCTCTGAATAATTCCATCCTGGAATTCTCAGAGATCAGAAAAGAAAAAATGTGATTTTTTCTTTATCTTCATTTTTCAATCACTTGACGTAATCTAACAAATGCCGGCACCTCCATGTGCCTAGGCACCTCTGAATAAATCAGAGGTGCCATATGATTATACCATTGGCGCCCGGATTAGCCGTGCGAACTCGCGCCATGACCTGCAAATCTGGAGACGCTCTAAAAAATATTGCTAAACTATTGGAAATTTTCTCAAATAGCACTAGAATATGGCGCTTGCTCGATACTTACTGTTTTTCAGTATCGGGAAATGGTGAATATTCGCGTTTATTTTTTTATCTAGGATTATAGGAACTGACATGAAACACCCAATTCTCCTTGCTTCTCTATTGGCGTTGTCCCTGGCTGCTTGCGGCAAAAAGGAAGAAACAGCCGAAGCTCCCGCTCCTGCTGCTCCTGAAGCCGCCGCTCCTGCTGCCCCTGAAGCCGCTCCTGCTGCTCCTGCCGAAGCCGCTCCTGCTGCCCCTGCCGAAGCCGCTCCTGCTGCTCCTGCTGAAGGCGGCGCTGCTGCTCCTGCCGCTGGTAAGTAATAAGTTTGTAACTTATAGCATTGCTGTTTTTAAAAGCCGGCCTTGGTGCCGGCTTTTATTTTTTCACGCCCATGGTTTTCTCTGCTGCCTGGATTAAATCCAGAATATGGCGGCTGTTCGCCCCCAAGTCACCCTTTCCGATACGCGATTCCGAGCGCGCATAGACCGCACTTCCTCCCTGCGGCAAGGACCGCAGCCAGATTGTCACATCGTCCTTGAAACGCCATACCGGTGTAGCCACCACGGCGTGCATGACCATGCGCTCAGCGTCAACTCCGGTAATTTCCCACCCCAAACCTTGCGCGGCGCGGTTTACCGCCTCGAACAAGGGCTGTGCCTCTATAGCATAATGGCGCGGACGCAACTCGGGAAAAATCGCGTCATCACGCACTTCCGCCACATGCGTCGTAAGATATGTCTTGAGCCGGAAGGCAAGGCCCGGCGGCTCGCCCAAGGGCGGATGATTCCACGCCAGCCCAAGCGTGACCAATATAACGGGGATGAGCAGCAGGGCCAGCACTACTCGCAAGATGATCGCTGCCGCCGAAACATCCACTCTCCATCCTCCAAAATCTGAAATGTTGACTAAAAAGCGGAGTTTACACGAAACAACAGAGCATTTTTGTGTTATTAAGAGCCTATCCGTTGCGTAGCTTTTGAAAGGAGCCTCTCATGCTTATCGGCCTGCCCAAAGAGATCAAAGACGACGAGAACCGGGTTGGGATGACGCCCGGCGTGGTGCAAGTACTTTCCCGCCGTGGCCACCGTGCTTTAGTGCAAAAGGGGGCGGGTTTGGGGAGTGGCATCACGGATGCCGAGTATCATGCCGCGGGTGGCGAAATCGTGCCCGATGCCGCTGTGGCATGGTCGGCGCAGATGGTGGTGAAGGTGAAGGAACCTATTGCATCCGAATATGCCTTTCTGCGGCCGGATCTCACGCTCTTCACCTACCTGCACCTGGCCGCCAACCGCACGTTGGTGGAGCGTATGCTGGCGTCAGGCGTCACCGGCATTGCCTATGAAACCGTGGTGACCCCCAACGGCTATCTTCCCCTGCTGGCGCCGATGAGTGAAGTAGCCGGGCGCATGGCCGCCCAGGTGGGGGCAGCCTGCCTCGAAAAGCACATGGGTGGACGTGGTGTGCTGCTGGGAGGAGTACCGGGAGTGCCGCCGGGACAGGTGGCAATCCTGGGCGGTGGAGTGGTGGGCATCAATGCAGCCAAGATTGCCGTAGGGATGGGTGCGCAGGTAACCATTCTCGACACGCGCCACGAGCGCCTGCAATATCTGGATGACATTTTCAATGGACGGTTGCAGACCCGCACCAGCAACGAGGCAAATATAGAAGATGCGGTGTTCCATGCTGACCTGGTGATCGGCGCGGTGCTGATCGCCGGCCACCGCGCACCGTGGCTGGTCACACGCGGCATGCTGCAGAGCATGCGTCCCGGCAGTGTGATTGTGGATGTCTCGGTCGACCAGGGCGGCTGCGTGGAATCGACCCATCCCACCACCCACCATGATCCCACTTATACCGTCGATGGCGTGGTGCATTACTGTGTTGCCAATATGCCGGGGGCCGTGCCGCGCACCAGCACATTTGCGCTGGTCAATCAGACTTTACCTTACATCATTGCCCTGGCAGACAACGGCTTGAATGCCCTGCGTGGCGACGTGGCCTTGCGCGCGGGACTCAATACCCATGGCGGCGTGTTGACCTGCCGTGGCGTGGCGGAGAGCCTGGGGATAAGCTATACGGAGGCAGGAGACATATTCAACCCGTAAAAATGCCGCCACGCCTTGTCACAGAGGCAACGGCATCATCCCCTGCGTCGAAATGGCGACCTTGCCTCCTGGGCCAGGGCTGCCGAAAAAACGCAATGCCTGTTCCAGGTCGGGGCGTCCGGGATCGCGCAGGGAAAGGCTGCCGGTGAATTGATAGGCGCCATCGGGCTTGAGGCGCAGCAGGCCCTCGGCGCGCAGCGGGCTGCCGGGGCTGTCCTTGAGCACGCCTTTGATCTCTTGACCGCTGGTCTCCAGCGTCATTACAAAGTTGCCCAGCGCGGTTTTGGGCGAAACCAGGCCAGCGTTGTTCCAGGTGAGTACACCGTTCACTGTGGACAACTTTTTGTCCGCAAATGTGACCTCCGCCAGGGTGATGTTGAGCGTGCCATCCAGCCCGGTGCCGCTGATATTCAGCATATTTTCCAGTGCTGTTGCGGGCAATCGGGTTTCAACGTCGCGCAGGTAGATGCCACCGCCCAGTGTGCGCCCGGCGATGGCCTGGGTGTGGCGGCCCGCCTCGACAAAATCCAGGGCAGCTTCAGTGTGTCCCAGCAGTAGCGCCCACGGGCGAAAATGCCAGGCCACCGCCTGGAATTGCTGCGTACCCGCTACCGCCAGCGCCGCCTTGCCTGACCATGCCGTACCTTCAAGCTCATAAAGCTGGAGCGGGGCAATCCGCTCCTTGAGCAGGGCATAGGCGCGCGCGGCGGGCATGGTGACCAGCAAAAATGCCAGATACATCAGCAGCACGAATGCGGCATAGCGCCAGGCGCGAGCTATGAAAGCAAAAGCGCGCACGACGCCCCGTTGAACCCCGCCAAACTGGAAGAATTTCATTTTATCCGCCACCTTCCAGTTCTACGCGGGCGTTGACGGAGCCGGCACTGCTACCTTGATGATCAATGCTGATGCTGGTAATACGCACACCGTAGGTGTTTTGAAGATCACCCAGCCACAGCAGCACATCATCGAATATCGCCTGTTCAAACCAGACACGCACAATGCTGGTCCCCTCCGGTTCGATGCGTTTGAGCGCCGTGCCCAGCCGGTCTTGCCGGGCGGCCTGATCCACTACCGCGAGCAGGGATTGCCCACTCATGCCTGCCTTCATGCTCCCCGGCACCTGGGCCGCCCGTAACCGTTGCGCCTCCAGGGCCGCGTTTTGCATCCACTGTTTGAGCGCACGCTGTTCCTCGACGGTCTGCTCCAGCCGCGCGGCGCGGGCGCTGAATGGCTGCCACAGCAGGACATAGGCCAGAACCATGGCGAGCAGGGCACCGCCGAAGATCAGGGCGTTGCGTTCACGCGGATCGAGATTTGCAAACCATGCCTTCATGATGTCTTGCCTTTGATTTGAAGCAGCGCCTCAACTCTGCCGTCGCGGCTGGCAGCGGACTGGATGTCGACACTGACCCCGCTTTGTGCCACCAGCCGCTGCTTGAGCTTATCCAGGCCTTGCAGATCGGCGATGAGCAGGGCGAGGTCGATCTTTTCTTCGTTATAACTGATGCGCTGCACTTCAACGCTGGGGGTTTCCTTGAGGCTAGGGCCGATATTGGCGAGCAGCCCCATGAAACCCGCCTCGTCCGTCCCGCCGCCGCGCAGTTCCTTCAGGCGCTCCTCCATCTGCGCGCGCGCATTGACCACTTTGCGCGCATCAGGGAAGGTTTTCAGGTAGACCTGCTCGATCTGTTGCGCCAGGGCTTGCCGCTCGCTGTTGAGGCGCGCATATTCAGCCACCGTCATACCGCCCTGAATAAGCAGCAACACCGCCGCCAGGGCCGCCACAGGCCGCCAGGGCCGCCACAGCCTGCCCAGCTGCTCGCGGCGGCTGTACGCGCCTTGCAGTAGGTTAATGGCGCTGGGTTCTTCATAACCACGGCCCAGTATCGCCAAGACGGGTTCGTCAACCGTTTCCGTATCGGTGGTCACGTCCAGATTGTATGAAGGCGCGGCGACCATGGAGTGCATGATGCGGATCCGTTCAGGCCGTGCCTCACCCGCCTCATTCAACGCCAGGCGCAGCAGGGTATCGAGGTTATCGCCGTCAGCTACGAAGCCGGCCTGACGCGCGGTGCGCACCAGTGCCCTGTCCCCGTCCATGAGTATCGTCCACGTCCCGCTGGTCCAAGGCAACGCCAGGATATCCGGCGCGACGGCATCCGGTTCGATACCGGCCTGCCGCAAGCGTTCCAACCACGCGTTGAGCTGCGTCTTGACCACCACGGCGGCGCTGATGCGACCGTCGTCGCGGCGCTCGCCCAGCGCGAAGTGCAGGTTATCAACATCGCTGGCCAGTTGTTCTTCCAGCGCATAAGGCACGGCGCCGGCGATTTTCTGGCGGTTACCGCCCGGCACGGCAGCGGTAGTCAGCAATACCTCCGCGCCCGGCACCAGCAGGATGACGCGGCAGCCTGCCGCAGCGGCGGCGATGTCCGGCAGGGGGTCATGATGCACCGTGAGGCCGTGCCTGGCTGGTTCGTCCATGCGTAGCCAGTCTGCCTCGTCCAGGCTGGATGGATTAAAGCGTATAAATAATTTCATGCGCATTAATACGCCCCTTGTCCGCGCATGACCACTTGCGTCTTGCCGTCTGGCGCGCGTGAGACCAGGCTGAACAGCCGTGCCTGGCCACGCCCGTATTGAGCGGCGGCGTCTATCAGAAAATAACTGCTTTCCACCTTCAAACCTTCCTGCGGGATGTTGCGGTTTTTCACCATCGGGCTGTCCAGAAATTTTTGTATGTCAGGATAACCCTTGAGGCCACGATCCTGCACCATGCCATCGGCATCGGCCTTGGACAGGTTGTCTGCCAGCGTCATCAATACCTCGGCCTTTGCGGTGTTAATGTTGACATCGGTGCGCACCGGCAAGGCACAGACAAACGGCACCAGGCGCGTCACGGCCTCGGCGGTAAATCCCTTGATCAGCCGTAGCTCGCTGACGCTGGACAGCGGCGCATTGGCCGCCCGGTAAGGCGGGGTGCGCAGCAGGTAATCGTTGTCCTCCGCGCCGTCCAGCGACACCTTCTCGATATCGGGATCAATCCAGTCCACGAGTGGCTGTGCCAGCGTGGGATCGAGTTGCAATGCCCGCAACAGGCGCTGGAAACGCGCTATGTCCGGCGCGCTTGGCTTGCCGTCGGTACTCACCAGATTGTTGAGATTGAAGCGCCCCTGCATATCCTCGATCCGTCCCGCGACCTTGCCGCCCTCCACATCCAGCGGTGGCAGCACCGTCGCCCAGGCTTCGCCCAGATTGTCCGATGTGTTGTCACGCCGGTCTTGCGCCAGTATGCCCCGCGCCCAGCTTTCCACCCCCAGCGCGAACAGGTAAGCCTGATCGCCCTCCAGCACATTGGCGCTGCGGCGGATATCGAGCTGCTGGCGCGTCGCCATGCTCACCGCTATCACTACTACGATGGCCGTCACCAGCATCGCCGTGATCAGGGCAACGCCCGACTGGGATTGTCTTGTGCACCCGCCAGGCCTGTTCCTCGAGTACATCACCGCGCTGCCCCTGCTTGTGCGGCTGGAGCCGGGACCGGTGGTGGCACTGCGGCTGGGGCCGCCGCCGGAGCCGCTGCAATAGCCCCCGGCACGCGGAACAGGCGTGGAATGCGTCCCCAGCCCTCGACATCGACGCTGACCTCAATGGCACGCGGCAGCATTACTTGCGAGCTGTTGTCCGTGGTGGCGGGCGGCCATTGCAGTTGCCATTGCATTTGCGGGTCGAGAAAGCGCATCTCGAAACCCTTTACCTTGTCGAGCAGCACCGTCTCCTGCGGACGATCTCCCGGCCCGCGGTCGAGCATCGTCCATGTCAGGCGCAGCAGCTTTCTATCTCGCACCGAATAGGCGACGCGCTGCAAGGTGCTGCGTGCCCGCCCCGCTGGATTATTCCAGCCTGCGCGGGTAAATTCCAGCGCACTGTTGCCAGTGCTTGTGGCGCCCCTCATGGCCGGCAGGGGACCGCCCGCGTCGTCACGGATGCGCCGCGCGGCGGCCTGCTCGATGTCTCTTGCCATCAGCACAAAGGCGGTTTGCAGCCCAGTCAGGCGCGTCGCCTGTTCTTCAGCGCGGTTGCGCGTATCGAGCACACTGCGCAGGCCGCCGTAGACCAGCGCCGACACCACCGCAAAGATCGCCAGCGCCACTACCAGCTCGATCAACGTAAATCCTTGCTGTGAGCTTCTCACGGCTGTGGACGCCCGGCATAGGCCACCAGACGAGCCAGGGATTGGCCGCCATCCTGGCGGGTACGCACCTCCACATCGAGGCGGCGCATATTGGCATCGGCCGTGCCCGCCACCGTCATGTTCCAATACCAGGCACGCTCGGCCAGTAGCGCCTCACCCTTGGTAACGCCAGTGTCGGGGAATGTCGCGCTCGCCTGCACTTCCGCCACCTTGTTCATTGCTACCCAATGCGCCAAAGTGCGGTCACGCAGATGGGCGGCATTGCTGACATTGGCGCTGATGCCGTTAATCACTGCCGCCAGGCTGATCGCCAGCACCGCAAGGGCCACCAGCACTTCGATCAGGGTGAAGCCGCGCTGGATGCGGTTACTTTGCAGCAGCATTTCCCGTTCCGCTCATTTCAATCTTACCGCCAACGTCGCCTTTAAGCTGATAGCTGCTGCCGTTGGCCCTGCTCTGCAAGGTGATCTGAAAAGGCGTTGCCTCACCGCTCGACAGGAGATAGATACGGGGCTGGGATGCGGGTTTTTCCGCATCGGTTTTGCCTAGCGCCACTGCTTCGCCTTCGACGTTTATATCGAGACGCAGCCCTTCCGGCAGGCGTCGTGCACGCAAGGTGTCGTCATCGGTAATGCGACGCCATTGATCCTTGTCGAAAACCACAAACTCATAACCACCCGGCGTAAATTGCAGGGCCAGCTCCCGCGACTGTAGCACCGCCTCCTGTGCCGCCAGGTTAATCAGCCCCGCCAGCCGCTCGCTCTCTTCCTGAACGACACGATCTGTGCTGCGCCCAATGGACAGGCTGGCGAAACTCAGGATGATGCCGATGATCACGATCACCACCAGGATTTCCAGGAGGGTGAAACCGTTACCGCGTGGCCCCTGGATACTCCAGCCCCGATGACTACCGGTTTTATTCAAGATTCCAGTTGCCGATATCCGCATCTGCGCCTTCACCGCCCGGCTGGCCATCGGCGCCGAGGGTGAAAACGTCGATCTCGCCACGGGTGCCGGGGCGCAGGTATTGATACGGCTTGCCCCATGGATCGTTCGGCAGACGGTCGATGTAACCCCCTGCTTTCCAGTTTTTTGCGTCGGCGGGCTTCTTCACCAGCGCCTCCAGGCCCTGGTCGGTGGTGGGGTAGTTGAAGTTGTCCAGCTTGTAGAGATTCAATGAGCTTACCAGGGTGCGTATGTCCTGCTTGGCCTTGATGACGCGCGCCTCGTCAGGACGGCCCATCAGCCGCGGCACTACCAGCGCCGCAAGAATGCCTAGAATCACCACCACGATCATCACTTCGATGAGGGTAAAGCCGCGTTGGGTGTGTTTAGGGTTTCGAATTGCAAAGTTCATAAATGTTCCCGTGTTATTTCACTAATTGGTTCAAATCAAAAATGGGCAGCAGGATGGCGAGCACGATCACCAGCACCACGCCACCCATCCCCAGAATCAGCATCGGCTCGAACAGCCCAAGAATGGCGGCCAGCAGTGTTTCTATTTCCCGCTCCTGGCTTACCGCGGCACGCTCCAGCATCTGCTCCAGCTTGCCGCTGGTCTCGCCACTGGCGACGAGGTGGATGGCAATGGGCGGAAAATAGCCGCTGCGCTCCAGCGATTTGTGCAGATTCGCGCCCTCGCGCACACGCCTTGACGCCTCTTCGACCGCCGCGCGCATCACCAGGTTTGACATCACCTGCGCCGAAATGCGCATCGCCTCGATCACCGGCACGCCGCTGGCGGTAAGGATGCTGAAAGTTCGCATGAAACGCGCGGTGTTCATGCTGCGCACCAGACGCCCAACCAGCGGCAACAACAACAGTAATTGATGAAAGCGCCGCTTGGGACCAGGGCGGCGCAACAGGCTGCCGGCCATCACACCCAGCGCCGCCAATATTATCAGCAGCAGCACACCATAATCGCGTATAAAACCGCTCACCGCAATCAGCATCCGCGTCAATATGGGCAATTGCTGGCCGGTATTTTCGAACACCTGCACCACCTGCGGCACAACAAAGGCGAGCAGCGCCGTCACCACCAGAATCGCCACGCACGTCACTACCACCGGGTAGATCAGCGCCAGCATGATCTTTTGCCGCAACGCCTGGCGCGTCTCGGTGTAGTCGGCGAGCCGTTCCAGCACTACTTCAAGGTGGCCGGACTGCTCACCCGCCGATACTGTAGCGCAGTAAAGATCGGAGAAGATATGCGGAAAATCGCGCAACGCGGTAGCCAGTGTATGGCCTTCCATCACCCGCGCGCGTACCCCCATCAGCATGTTGCGCAGACGCGGTTTCTCGGTCTGCCGCGATACCACCTGCAATGCCTCTTCGATGGGCAGGCCGGAGCGCACCAGCGTGGCAAACTGGCGCGTGATCAGCGCCAGATCGGTGGTCGAAATGCCGCGCTGGAATGACAGGCGCGAGGCGGCGCGGTGCTTCTCACTGCTGCGCACCTCGGCCACCGCAAGCGGCGCCATGCCCTGATCGCGCAACTGCTGGCGCACCTGGCGCGGCGTATCACCCTCCAGCACACCCTTGCGTTCGCGGCCCGAGGCATCCAGCGCTGTAAATTCAAATGCGGCCATTAATAAAAGCCTTTTGCCACAGAGGCACAGAAGACGCAGAGAATTTTGTGCTTATATTAACGCCGCCCTTAAATTTCACCGCCCCCATGCGACTGCCCAGGAGGGTGGAAGCACCAGCGCCATGACTCGGCAGCCCAGATCCCAGGCCTGCAATAATATTTCTCCGTGCCCTCTGTGCCTCTGTGGCCAAAATCATCATCACTCCGCGCGCGTCACGCGCAGCACTTCTTCCAGCGTGGTTGCGCCGGCCAGCACGCGGCGCAGGCCGTCCTGGCGGATGCCGGGTGTCAGGGTGCGCGCATGGGTTTCCATCTCCTGCTCGCTCGCGCCTTGGTGAATCATACCGCGCAAAGCGCTATCCACTTCGATGACCTCGTAGATGCCGGTGCGCCCCCGGTAACCGAGAGAGTTGCATTGCTCGCAACCCACGGCGCTATAGATGATAGGCGGATTTTCATGAGGCAGGCCAAGGGTGTCGCACTCCGCCGCGCTGGCGGTGACCGGCTGCTTGCAGCCCGGGCACAACAGCCGCACCAGGCGCTGCGCCAACACGCCGATAAGACTGGAAGAGAGCAGAAAAGGCTCCACGCCCATGTCACGCAAACGGGTGACCGCGCCCACGGCGGTGTTGGTGTGCAGGGTGGACAGCACCAGGTGGCCGGTGAGGCTCGACTGCACGGCGATTTCCGCCGTCTCCAGGTCGCGGATTTCACCCACCATCACAATGTCAGGATCCTGGCGCAGGATGGCGCGCAGGCCGCGCGCGAAGGTCATGTCCACCTTGGTGTTGACCTGTGTCTGGCCGATGCCATCCAGATAGTATTCGATGGGGTCTTCCACCGTCATGATGTTGCGTGTTTTGTCGTTGAGGCGGGTGAGCGCGGCGTAAAGCGTGGTGGTCTTGCCGGAGCCGGTGGGGCCGGTAACAAGGATGATACCGTGCGGCCTTTCGATGATGCGGTGCATCACGGTGAGCGTGTGCGGTGCCATGCCGAGCTGTTCCAGGTTGAGGCGGCCCGCCTGCTTGTCGAGCAGGCGCAGCACCACGCGCTCGCCGTGGCCGGAAGGCAGCGTGGAGACGCGCACATCCACCGGACGGCCCGCGACGCGCAGCGAGATGCGCCCGTCCTGCGGCAAGCGTTTTTCCGCGATGTCGAGCTTGGCCATCACCTTGATGCGCGCCGCAATCAGCGGCGCCAGCACGCGTTTGGGTTCCAGTACCTCGCGCAGCACGCCATCGACGCGGAAGCGCACCACCAGGCGGTTTTCGAAGGGTTCGATGTGGATATCGGAGGCGTTTTCCTTGACCGCCTCGGTGAGCAGGGCGTTGATCAAGCGGATGATCGGCGCGTCGTCCTCGGTTTCCAGCAGATCTTCCGGTTCCGCCAGTTGCTGGGCGACGCTGAACAGGTCGATCTCTTCGCCCAGATCGCCCATCATTTGCATGGCCTGCGCCGAGTCATGCTCGTAGCTCTGCGCGAGCTCCGCCTCAAAGTCCTCAGGTGTGACCTGTTGCAATTTCAGCGGCGCGCCAAGGAAGCGGCGCAATTCGGCGAGTCCCGTGCTGGTTGCGTCGGGCCGGCACAGGACTATCGCCCGGCCGTCTTCCCAGCCCGTAACCATCACGCCATGACGTTTGGCGAAAGGAAACGGCGGACGTTTTTCAGTCACCTCCAGCGGGGTAGCCACCGCACCGTCCGCTAGCACAGCGGTATTAATTTGCGCGTCCATCGCTCGGGCTGGCATTGGCAGGGGGCTTGTCCCCAGGCGGATTGTTGGTGCCCGGTTCAAACGGCGGCGGCAGCTTCATCATATCTTGCATGGGCGGCATCAACGGCAGCTCTTCGTTGCGCAACAACCCGCGGTCTTTCAACCGCGCTTCGAGTTGACGCGCGCGTATGAAGTCATACTTGCCGCTCGTCATGCGCTCCGCAAGCACGCCATCGCGCATGATCACCGGGTGCAGGAATACCATCAGGTTGGTTTTATCCTTGGTGTTTCTCTTGTAGCGGAACAGGCTGCCGATCAGCGGGAGATCGCCGAGAAAGGGAACCCTCTGCACGTTCTCCTTGAGATCGTCGGTGATCAGCCCGCCCAGCACCACCACCTTGCCGTCATCCACCATCACGCTGGTCTTGATGGAACGGGTGTTGGTGATCAGATCCGACGCGCCGCGCACCGCACTGGTGCTGAGGCTGTCGACCTTCTGCTCGATAGTGAGCTGGATGGCGTTGCCCTCGTTGATCTGCGGCTTGACCTTCAATGTAATGCCCACATTCTGGCGCTGGATGGTCTGGAAAGGATTGACGGTAGCGCCTGCCGTGCCGGTAGGAGCAGTAAAGGAGCCGGTAATAAACGGCACGTTCTGCCCCACGGTGATTTCGGCGTCGGTGTTATCCATCATCACCAGAGTCGGGGTAGACAGCACATTGGACGAGCCGTCCGATTCCAGCGCGCGGATCAATGCCGCGAAACTGAATCCGTCGCTGATGAAGCGGCCCAGTCCGAATGTCATGCCCGGCCCGAGACTTGGGGGACGGTTGGTGGCAATCGCCCCGCCGATTTCCGCGATGCTGGATCCGGCAGTACCGTTGGTAAAGTTGGTCAGCCCCACCGGAGCGTTGCTTCCTTGTGTACGATCGAACGTCGCCCACTGCACGCCCAACTCCGCCGCGCGGCTCGAATTGACTTCGGCAATCACCGCCTCCACCAATACCTGCGCGCGCCGCACGTCGAGCTGGCTGATCACCATCTGCAAGGAGCGGAACACATCGGGCGGTGCCGTCACCACCAGGGCATTGAGGCTTTCATCCGCCTGAATATTGATGCCGCTGCCGGGCGGCCCGCCACCTATAGTGCCAGTGGCGGGTGCCGCGCCACCCGCCGGCTCGCCACGCCTGTCAACACCGGCACCAGATCCTTGGCCTTGGCGTAGCGCAAATAAACAACACGGATATTGCCGCTGTTCTCCAGCGGCGTATCCAGGTGCGATACCAGCGCGCGCGCGCGCAACCGCCCGGATTTTCCGCCACCCATCAGGATGCTGTTGGTGCGCTCGTCAGGGATTAGCACCGGCCGGTCGGTGATCCCGGCGGCGGCGTTGGGATCGTTTTTGCGAGCCTCCTGGTCCAGGGACATCAGGACGCGCGCCACCTCGGTGGCGGCGGCGTGCTTGAGCGGCATGACCTCCACCTCTGCCTCATTGCCAGGCTGATCGATGTCCTGGATGATCTTGGCCAGCCGTTCCACATTAGCGGCCCGGTCGGAGATGATCAGCGCGTTGGTACCCGGATACGCCACCATGTGCGCCTGCTGCGGCGAGAGGGGACGCAACACCGGCACCAGCTGCGCGGCGGAGACATTATTGACGTGGATCACGCGCGTGATGTATTCATCACCCCTGCCGGGCTGGTCATTATTGGCCAGCGGCGTGCTGACCTGCTTGGCGTTCACGTCGGGAATGATCTTGACGACCTTGCCCATCGGCACCGCGGCAAAGCCGTTCACCTCAAGCAGCGACAGAAAGACCTGATAAACCTCATCCTTGTTCATGGGCTTGGCCGAGATCACCGTGACCTTGGCCTTGACGCGCGGATCCACAATAAAATTCTTGCCGGTCATGTCGGAGACCGTGGCGATCACCGCGCCGATATCGGCGTCTTTCAGGTTAAGCGTCACCTCCTGGGCATACGCCTGGAAAGGCAGCAGCAGCGCCGTCATCAATATCGGCGCCACACAAAAATTTCTGGTTATGACTCGCAGCCTCCTCACACCCTTCCCCTTAAATATGGTCATCGTTGCCTGAATCCTGGCGTGCCTGCTTAGTTCATCCGTAACACGAAAGAACGTGGAGCCCCGTTACGCACCGTGTCAACCCGCACTTCCCCGTCGGTTTTCAGGCTGTTCAACACCTGCATCCCCTTGGCGGGATTGTCGAGGCTCATGCCATTGACAGCCGTTACAATATCATTGGGTTCCATGCCAAAACGCGCGAGGAAGCCCGGATCTTCATTTGGCAGAAAACGATAGCCTATAAATTTGCCGCCTTCACTGACCGGCATCGGACGGACGCGCTCCATCAGACTTTGCGGATTATTCATCGCGGCGTCGCGAAATTCCTGCATCGCGGCGTCGGAATTTGGCATGGACATCGCGGCACCTGGCGCGCCTTCACCGATCGTTTCATCCTTGGGCAGCAGCAGGGTTTCATATCGGCCGTCGCGCAACAGTATAACCTTGCCGGCATGAATCTCCTTCAATACCGCCCCGCCCGGCAGAGGCGCATCGATCGCATAGAACTGCTCATTACCGCTGGAATCGGCGATAATCGCCCGCGCGCTTTTTTTGTCACGCGAGGCAATCACCCCGCGCAGATTCAAGGCAAGGCTGGTCTGCGGCGCCGTCTCCGCAGCTGCACCTGCACCTACATTAATCACCTGCATCTCGCCAAACAAATGCCACTGCGCCATTTCCTGGGGCGAGGGTTTGCGTGCCACCAGTGGCGCAGCCGCCGCGCCGCGCTGACCAACCGGTTGAATAAGCGGGGGCGGCGCGGCGTTCTCGTGCGGCGCGGGCAACACCATCCACGTCAACTTGGCCAGACTATACGCAATCAAGCACAACAGCATGACCGTGAACAGAAAAATCGCGCGCCTGGTCACGGATGGCTGCAATAGCCGTAGTGCAAAATTGCGCCAAGCCACGGACGACATGAGGCCTGCGCCGCTTGCCGGCCCGTTACCCAATGCCATAGCCTCGATCATCAGGAGATATTACCCGCGATTCATCACGATTTAGTAACAGCGCCATTACTTTCCAAAGAACAAATACAGTACGCCCAAAAACACCGGCTGGTGCATCATGTATATTGGCAGGCTATGCCGCCCGCCAAAAGCTAACAGGCGCGCTACTGGATGCCTGCCTGCCCAGCGCGCAAAGGCGGGCACATTTTCCCTTTGGTAAATCAGCTTGCCGAGAAACATCCCGATCAACACCACGCCAAACCACGGCAGCAATGGCACATAATCTTCTGTTACCGGCTTGTGCGTCATCAGTCCCAGCCATTGCCAGGCCGGCAGATCAAACCAAGGATGCTGAAACTGCAACCCCGCGGCGATCAATCCCCCGCCCGCTACCAAGTTAAGCCAGAACAATCGCCTGAACAACAGCCCAAGCACGCTGGCAACCGCAATAAAGTGCAGGATACCAAAGAAAATCATGCTATTGGGGAACATTGCATAACTCCCCGCACTCACCAGGCCGGCACAACCCGCCACCTGCAACAGGCGCCGCCCAAAGGCACGCGGATTCACGCCGCGCGCCGTAGCCAAGAGCAGGCTCACACCTACCAGACCAAGAAACAAACTCACAATAATAGCGCGAAATCCCAGCCAAAAGGGATCATTATTGAAATCAGCGCTGATTACGCCGTAATAGCGCAAGTCAAATGTAAAATGATACGCAAACATCATCATGATAGCCGTGCCGCGCAACACATCGACAAATAAATAGCGTGTTGACGGAGAGGGTGGAGCACCCTGCCCGCACATATTATCAGCGATTTTGACAGACTTACATTGGTATACCACTTGACACCTTATGCACAATGCCGTTATGGGGCGCCATCACGCCCCTGTTTACGCGCGCCTTAAAACCGCCACAGCCTAACAATACCACATAACATATTGTTTTTTATTGTTTTGTCTGGCGCGGCGCATTTTCCGTGCAAATCAAGAACAACCCCGCTGCGATGCGGCCTGGCGATGCTTTACCCCACGTCATCCACAAAGTTATCCACAGACTTTGTGGATAATGACAAATTTGTTACGGCAGCAACAAGTTAACGTTTCTTTGTTAGATCGGCTATCAATTTCAGCACCCATACTGCCGATGTGCCAAATTAAAATGCGTTTGGACAACCCAGACTCTTTAAGTGTGGATCATTTCATCGGAACAAGGAAAGTGCGAATCATGACTGGAAATGCTTCCAGGAAACTGGCGGAATGAAGGGGCAGCAGTGAAAGAGCGGGAGGATGCGCGTTTCTTGCGTAACCCGCCATGAGTTGTATAGCGGCGTAACACACTTTTTAATGGGCGCGCCAAGGAGATTAAGCAGGCGCCATCCATGCTTGCTCCTACTTCCAGCGCAATATAACCCAGCCAGGAATCGCCATATTGGGATTCAGATCGTTGCGCCGCGTTTCCAGGTTGCCGTCGCCGTCGGTATCGACCAGATAGTAAGGCGCACCGACTTTTGGGGTAATCTTGACCGTATAAAGCACACCGCCAATCCGGTATTCTTCCACCTTCTCATTGGGGCGCTGGATGATTTTGACATCAGGCTCAGGGACCTCCCCGCTGTTCAACCCGTCTGTCGGCGGTGGCGGGAGTTCGGGCTTTGCCGTTTTGTCCGCCGCCCATGACGGAGCCGTAAGCAGTACAGTAATCAATATTGCAAGGAATGTCCGCATCACGTGCTTTTCCTTAATGTTTTCAGAGATCCAGCAATGTCGCCTGCTCATCTGCAGAAGGCTCGAAGCCGCGATGCTCGTAGTGGTTGAAAATCGCGTCCACCACCTCTTGCGGGGTGTCGACGAGTTGCATCAAATCCAGATCCTCGGGACTAATGACGCCTTCGGGCACCAGCGTTGCCCTGAACCAGGCGAGCAGTCCTTCCCAGAACGGCTTGTGTACCAGAATCACGGGGATCTGACGGGTTTTGTGTGTCTGTACCAGCGTCAGAATCTCCATCATCTCATCCAGAGTACCAAAACCGCCCGGCAATACCACGTAGGCCGAGGCGTATTTCACGAACATTACCTTGCGCGAAAAAAAGTGCCTGAAGTTAAGAGAGATGTTCTGATAAGGATTGGTTGTCTGTTCGTGGGGCAGTACAATATTGAGGCCAATGCTGGGCGATTTCCCGGCGAAAGCACCTTTGTTGGCCGCCTCCATGATGCCCGGGCCGCCTCCGCTCACCACACTGAAACCGGCGTCAGACAACATGAGCGCAATATCTTCGGTGAGCTTATAATAAGGGTGGTCCACCGGTGTGCGCGCCGAACCGAAGATGCTGACCGAAGGCTTGATCTGCGACAGGCGTTCGAAGCCTTCGACAAATTCCGCCATGATCTGGAAAATCTTCCACGACTCGCGTGTCAGTGAAGTGTCGTTGACAGGCTTGAGGCTGGGGTGGGAGTGTCTTTCTTGTGCATTCATAGTAGTAGTCACCGAAAATTAAGTTGCCGCCTTAGAACCCGTTCAATATCTCGCTGAAGGGTGCATCGCGGTGCTGCATCCCTTGATCGAGATATTGAACAGGTTCCAAGGGCGTGCCGGGAAAAGCTTATATTGAATATATCGGGCTGTTGGCGACATACTTAATTTGAATAGATCTAATCATAAACGAAAAAGCCCTTTGAGGCATAGCCATTAGGCCCCAAATCCACACACCACCTGCCAAGACACCAGACACTATGATTGAAACCGCACCCAAACCACTGATCCTGGTGGATGGCTCCTCTTACCTCTATCGCGCCTTCCACGCCCTGCCGCCACTGACCAATTCGCGCGGCGAACCCACCGGGGCGGTGTATGGCGTGGTCAACATGTTGCGCAAGCTGATCGCGGACTATCAGTCCGAGCATGTCACGGTGGTGTTCGACGCCAAGGGCAAAACCTTCCGCGATGAGATCTTTGAACACTACAAGGCACACCGCCCGCCAATGCCGGATGAGCTGCGCTCACAGATCGAGCCGCTGCACGCCATCGTGCGCGCCATGGGGTTGCCGGTGCTGGTGATAGATGGCGTTGAGGCCGACGATGTGATCGGCACCCTGGCGGTGCAGGCCGCCGCACTCGGCTTGCCGGTGGTGATCTCCACCGGCGACAAGGACATGGCGCAACTGGTCGATGGGCATGTCACCCTCATCAACACCATGAGCAATACGACGCTCAATGCGCAGGGTGTTATAGACAAATTTGGGGTTGCCCCCGGTCAGATCATCGACTACCTGGCACTGGTGGGCGACACCTCGGATAACATCCCCGGCATCCCCAAGGTCGGACCCAAGACCGCCGCCAAGTGGCTGCAGGAGCATGGCTCGCTGGATAACATCATCGCCAAAGCCGATCAAATCAGCGGCAAGGTCGGCGAGAGCCTGCGCGAGCATCTGCACCTGCTGCCGCTATCGCGGCAACTGGCAACGATCCGCTGCGACGTGCCGCTGCCGGTGGGGCCACTCGACCTGCACCTTCAGCCCGCCGATACCGCCGCGCTGCGCGAGCTGTTTCAGCGCATGGAGTTCAAAACCTGGCTGGGACAACTGGATCAGTCAACGCCCGTAAACGATCCGCCTCCTGCTCCCCCCTCCCTGGCCTCTGACTATCAAACCGTGCTCACCGAAGCAGACCTGGAACGCTGGCTTGCACGCCTGGAGCAGGCCGATCTGTTTGCCTTCGACACAGAAACCACGAGCCTGGACTACATGCAGGCCGAAATCGTAGGCGTGTCGTTTTGCATTCGGCCGGGTGAAGCCGCCTATGTGCCACTGGCGCATGACTATCCCGGCGCGCCCGCCCAGTTATCGCGTGAATCGGTTTTAGAGCGGCTGCGCCCGCTGCTGGAAGACGCCAGCCGCCCCAAGCTGGGTCAGAATCTCAAATATGACATGAGCGTGCTGGCTAACCACGGCATCGCATTGGCGGGCATTCGCTATGACACCATGCTGGAATCCTATGTGCTCAACAGCACCGCCTCGCGCCACGACATGGATACGCTGGCGCTGACCCATCTGGGCCACAAGACTATCCGCTTCGAGGATATCGCGGGTAAGGGCGCACGCCAGCTCACTTTTAATCAGATCGGCATCGAGCAGGCCGCACCGTATGCCGCCGAAGATGCCGACATCACCCTGCGCCTGCATCACGCCTTGTGGCCGCGCCTGGCCGCAGAGCCGGGCCTGCAAAGACTATTTAATGAAATCGAAGTGCCTCTGGTGCCGGTGCTGTCGCGCATCGAGCGCAACGGCGTGCTGGTGGACGCCGGAATGCTTTACCGGCAGAGCGAGGAGCTGGCGCGGCAGATGCTGGAGATCCAGCAACAGGCACATAGCGCCGCCGGGCAACCCTTCAATCTCGATTCACCCAAGCAGATCCAGGCCATCCTATTCGACAAGCTGCAGCTGCCGGTGCTGGAGAAGACCCCCACGGGCCAGCCTTCCACCGCCGAATCGACGCTCGCCGAACTGGCGCTGGACTATCCGCTGCCGAAACTGATCCTCGAACACCGCACCCTGGCCAAGCTGAAATCGACCTACACCGACAAACTGCCGGGGCAGATCAATCCACGTACCGGGCGCGTCCACACCTCGTATCATCAGGCGGTGGCGGCTACGGGCCGATTGTCATCTTCAGACCCGAATTTGCAGAATATCCCGATCCGCAGCGCCGAAGGGCGCCGCATCCGCCAGGCCTTTATCGCCCCGCCGGGACACAAGATCGTCGCCGCCGACTATTCGCAAATCGAACTGCGCATCATGGCCCACCTGTCGCAAGACGACGGCCTGCTGCGCGCCTTCAGCCATGGCGAAGACATCCACCGCGCCACTGCCGCCGAGATCTTCGGCGCCGCTCCCGATCAAGTCACCTCTGAGCAACGCCGCAACGCCAAGGCCATCAACTTCGGGCTGATCTACGGCATGTCCGCCTTCGGCCTGGCGCGGCAACTGGGCGTCGAGCGCGGCGCGGCACAACAGTATATGGATCTCTATTTCGCCCGTTATCCCGGCGTAAAGGCATTCATGGATCGCACGCGCACCCAAACCCGCGCCGACGGCTATGTGGAAACCCTGTTTGGCCGCCGCTTGTATCTGGCCGACATCAAATCCAGCAACCAGCAACGCCGCCAATACGCCGAACGCGCCGCCATCAACGCCCCCATGCAAGGCACCGCCGCAGACATCATCAAACTCGCCATGCTCAAAACCGACACCATGATCCTCGCCGGAAATCTGACCGCAAAAATGGTGATGCAAGTGCACGATGAGCTGGTCTTCGAAGTGCCCGAAAACGCGCTTCACCAAACTATCGAAGACATCCGCCACTGCATGTCCAGCGCGGCCAGTTTATCCGTGCCGCTGGTGGTAGACATCGGCGTTGGCAATAATTGGGATGAGGCGCATTAGAACCCGTTCACGATCTCGCTGAAGGGCGCATCGCGGCGTTATTGTGGCCTCAAAATGCTCACATACTACTTGTATGCTGCGCTTTTTCGGCCATTTTTGCCTTGCGCTGGGAACCCTTCGCTGCGCTCTTCCCTTGATCGAAATCGTGAACAGGTTCTTAGGGGAGTCGATAGGTTCAACTATCATACGCCAGCACCGGCGCCAGCCAGCGCTCTGCCTCTTCGACTGTCATGCCCTTACGCCGCGCGTAGTCCTCGACCTGGTCTTTTTCGATCTTGCCGACCGAAAAATAGCTCGATTCGGGGTGCGCGAAATAAAATCCGCTTACCGCTGCGGTGGGCAGCATGGCATAGCTTTCGGTGAGGACGATCCCTGCATTTTCCGGCGCATGGAGCAACTCGAACAGCGGGCCTTTTTCGGTGTGGTCGGGGCAGGCGGCATAGCCGGGGGCGGGGCGGATGCCGCGGTATTTTTCGTCGATCAACTCTTCGTTGCTCAGGTTTTCATCTTTTGCGTAGCCCCAGAATTCCTTGCGCACGCGCTCGTGCATAAGTTCGGCAAAGGCTTCGGCGAGTCGGTCGGCGAGGGCTTTTAGCATGATGCTGTTGTAGTCGTCGTGATTCTTTTCGTACTCGGCGACGCGCGCGTCGATGCCGATGCCGGTGGTGACAGCGAAGGCGCCGATGTAGTCTTTCACGCCGCTGTCCTTGGGCGCGACCAAATCAGCCAGGCACAGGTTGGGGCGGCCCGGCGGTTTGACCATCTGCTGACGCAGGGTATGGAAGGTCATCGCCACCTTGGTGCGCGATTCATCGGTATAGATTTCGATGTCTTCGTTCAGGCTGTTGGCGGGGAACAGGCCAATCACCGCATTGGCTTGCAGCCAACGTTCCTCGATGATGCGCTTGAGCATCGCCTGGGCATCGCTGAACAAATTCGTGGCGGCCTCGCCCACCGTCGCGTCGCTGAGAATTTTGGGATAACGCCCGGAGAGTTCCCAGGTCTGGAAGAACGGCGTCCAGTCGATGCGTGCGCTGATGTCCTGCAATGGGTAATCGGTCAGCGCCTTCAGGCCAAGAAAGGCAGGGAGCGGCGGGGCATATCTGGCCCAATCGGTCTTCAGGCCGTGCTCGCGCGCCTCAATCAGCGTATAGCGCTTGCTTGATGCCTTTTTGCCCTTATGCTCGATGCGGATCTTTTCGTATTCAGTCTTGATTTCCTTTACATAGGGATCTTTAAGGTCGTCGCTCACCAGTGAGGTACACACACCAACGCTACGCGAGGCGTCCGTTACATAAACGGTGGGGCCGCTATAGCCTGGCTCGATCTTCACGGCGGTATGAACCCGCGAGGTGGTGGCGCCGCCGATCAGCAGCGGGAGGGTGAAGCCTTCGCGCTCCATTTCTTTAGCGACATAGGCCATCTCTTCCAGCGACGGCGTGATCAGGCCCGACAGGCCGATGATGTCGACCTTTTCGTCTCGCGCGGTTTGCAGAATTTTGGCGCACGGTACCATCACGCCCAGATCGACCACATCGAAATTGTTGCATTGCAGCACCACGCCGACGATATTCTTGCCGATGTCATGCACATCGCCCTTCACCGTCGCCATGAGGATCTTGCCCTTGGCCTTTTGTTCGCCGCCACCGGCCTCCTTTTCCGCTTCAATATACGGGATGAGATGCGCCACCGCCTGTTTCATGACACGTGCACTTTTCACCACCTGTGGCAGGAACATTTTGCCTGAGCCGAACAGATCGCCGACCACGTTCATGCCGTCCATCAGCGGCCCTTCGATCACATGGATGGGGCGCACCGCCTGCTGCCGCGCCTCTTCGGTATCCTCGATGACATAGGTGGTGATGCCCTTCACCAGGGCATGGGTAAGGCGCTCCGTCACCGTGCCATTGCGCCAGGCGAGGTCTTCGACCTTGGCCTTGTCGCTGCCCTTGACCGACTCGGCGAATTCCACCAGTCGCTCGGTGGCGTCAGGGCGGCGATTGAGAATCACGTCCTCCACGCGCTCCAGAACATCCTTGGGGATCTCTGCGTATACGCCCAATTGCCCGGCGTTGACGATGCCCATCGTCAGCCCCGCCTTGATCGCGTGATAGAGAAATACCGTGTGGATGGCCTCGCGCACCGGCTCGTTGCCTCGGAAGGAAAACGACACGTTGCTCACCCCGCCGCTGATCTTGGCGTAGGGCAGGGTTTGCTTGATGATGCGCGTGGCTTCAATGAAATCCACGCCGTAGTTATTGTGTTCCTCGATGCCGGTGGCGACGGCGAAGATGTTGGGATCGAAGATGATGTCCTCGGGCGGGAAGCCGACTTCATTCACCAAAATATTGTAGGACTCGGTGCAGATCTCCACCTTGCGTGCCTGGGTGTCGGCCTGGCCTTGTTCATCGAACGCCATTACGATCACCGCCGCGCCATAACGCCGCACCAGCTTGGCCTTTTCGATGAACTCCGCCTTGCCTTCCTTCATGCTGATGGAGTTGACGATAGGCTTGCCCTGCACGCACTTTAATCCCGCCTCAATCACCTGCCACTTGGAGGAGTCGATCATGATCGGCACGCGGCTGATGTCGGGTTCGGAGGCGATCAGTTTCAGAAAGGTCACCATCGCCTTTTCCGAATCCAGCATGCCTTCGTCCATGTTGATGTCGATGATCTGCGCGCCGTTTTCCACTTGGTTGCGCGCCACGTCGAGCGCCTTGTCGAACTCGCCGCCGATGATGAGGCGCGCGAAGGCCTTCGAGCCGGTCACATTGGTGCGCTCGCCGACGTTGACGAACAATGTGTCGTCGCCAATATTAAAGGGTTCAAGTCCGGAAAGGCGGCACTTCTTTTCAATCACCGGCACGGTGCGCGGCGGAACTTGGCTTACCGCATCGGCAATCGCCTTGATGTGCGCGGGGCTGGTGCCGCAACAGCCGCCGACGATATTGAGAAAGCCGCTTTCCGCGAATTCGCGGATGATGCCCGCCATCGTCTCCGGCGTCTCATCATACTCGCCAAAGGCGTTGGGCAGGCCTGCGTTGGGATGCGCACTCACATGGGTGTCGGCAATTCTGGCTAATTCCTCCACATAGGGGCGCAGCTCTTTGGCGCCGAGCGCGCAGTTAAGGCCTATGGACAGCGGCCGCACGTGCGACACGGAATTCCAGAACGCCTCCGTGGTCTGGCCGGACAGGGTGCGTCCGCTGGCATCGGTAATCGTGCCGGATATCATGATCGGCACGCGCACATGGTGATCTTCAAAATACTGATCAATGGCGAACAGCGCCGCCTTGGCGTTGAGCGTGTCGAAAATCGTTTCGACCATGAGGATGTCCGCCCCACCATCGAGCAACCCGCGCAGCGCCTCGGTATAGGCCTCCACCAGTTGATCGAAGGTGACGTTGCGAAAGCCGGGGTCGTTGACATCGGGCGAGATCGAAGCGGTGCGGCTGGTGGGTCCCAGCACACCCGCCACGAAGCGCGGCTTGCCGGGGGTTTTGGCCTGCACCTCATCCGCCGCCGCGCGCGCGAGCTTCGCCGCTTCCAGATTCAGCTCATACACCAAATCTTCCATGTGGTAGTCGGCCATGGAGATCGAGGTGGAGTTGAAGGTGTTGGTTTCAAGAATATCCGCGCCGGCCTCAAGATAGGCGGTATGAATGGCGCGGATTATCTGCGGCTGGGTGAGCGTCAGCAGATCATTGTTGCCCTTCAGGTCATGCGCAAAATCGGCAAAGCGGGTGCCGCGATAATCTTTTTCATCCAGCTTGTAGGTCTGGATCATCGTCCCCATCGCACCGTCAAGGATGAGGATGCGTTCTTTCAGGAGTTGTTCGAGGGTGGCACTGCGGTTATTGTTCATATACTCGGGTAATCAACTGTAGGGGGCGTATCACGCACCGTGAATAATCGGCATCACCAGCGGAGGGTGACTGGCACCTTCCCTGCCGCCAGCCCTTCAGGCATGGTACGCATGGCGTACTCTGCCCCTGGATTGATTATTATCGCTTATCTGCGCCGCAATATCGCTATCCAGCGCCACAGATTGAACAGACTGGCCAACGAACCCGCCACATAGGTGAGGGCGCACGCCCGCAGGATGCGTCGCGCGGCACGTTCCTCCTGCTCCGAGATATAGCCCCCGTTGCGCAACACCGGCAACGCCCGGCCAAAACTGGCGTCCCATTCCACGGGCAGGGTCACGAGATGAACGAGGGTGGACATGGCAAAACCGGCAAGCCCCACGAGGAATAGCGCAAACCCCGCCGATGGGGAGCGCGCCAGCGCTACCACCACGGGCATCACCAGCATCGCCAGGGACGCCAGCTTTTCAATGCGCTGGGCGATTTGCACCAGGTTGCTGCGCATCTTCAGGGGACCGTATCCGGCTTGATCCTGCAATGCATGCCCCACCTCATGCGCCGCCACCGCCACGGCCGTAAGTGATTTGCCATTAAGGTAAGCGGGGCTCAGCCGCACGCGCTTGGCGAGGGGATCGTAATGATCGCCGCTCTCGGTCTGCTCCACACCCACGTCAAACAGACCGTGTTTGTCCAGCAGGTGCCGCGCCAACTCGCCGCCCGTACCGGGCAATTCATCCTGGGTTTTACTGTAACGCTTGAGCACATGCCGCGCCCAGAACTGCGGCCCGAACACCAGCAGAATGCCGAACAGCGCGAGGAGAATGATATACATTTCAGCTAATCAAAAAGGAAAATAGGGGACAGACCATGATTAATTTTCACGCTGGGCGACGTGCCAGGGTATGCCGGGAACCGAAAGACGAGCACGACGCGGCATGCGGATAATCCCTAGTTTGCAAAATTAGCGGGAGAGTAGCATGATTAATCGTGGTCTGTCCCCTATGCCCTATTTATTTGGTCGTCGGGCTAACGCAATGCCGTGCAGGCTATTTTTGCCGCGCCGCCCATCCAGGTCAGCTCCATCGACATCCAGTCTTTGCAGCGTTCGGCGAACGCAGTGCTGAGATCCACCTGATGCGAGCCGCGTGAAATCGAAGTGATCCAGCCGTGCTGACAGGCTTGATTCAGCATGTTGCGCACCGTGCCTCGTGATAACGATAGCCGCCGTGCCAGATCCGCAGAGGGTACCGAGGCGATGACGCGGCCGTCAGCCCGCCGCTCTGTGCTGGCGATCAGCGCCATCAATATCAAATAGCCGTGGTTGCGCGCCATGAAGGCCCTGACCGGCGGAAAATCCTCGGACAAGAAGAATTGATTGTGAATGTAGGCATCCACAGCGTAGCTGAAGGTTTGATACAGCATTTCTGGCCTGGCAGCCAGTTCGGTTGCTGGCCCTGGTAGTGGTTCGATCAATTCCACCGCACTGAGATTGGCATGAAACCAGATTTGTAACGTGTTAAGCAATTTCTCTGTGGGCACCAGCAGTTTAACCCGGCGCCCAATCACCGGTTCGACCTGTAAATGGCCGCGCAATCTGGCCAAGGACAGCAAGGTTTTGACCAAGGTAGGACTGCCGAGCTTGAGTAAGCCGAACAACTTGGCGACCCGCGAATAGGTCGCTCCGGACTCCGGATCGTTGGGGTCGCGTCTATAGTGCAACGACAGCACGAATGCGAGAAATGCCAGTTCGCCCTCGCCACGCAGCAAGCGATTCAGTGGCGGGGAATTCTCGAAGGCTTCGAGCATGTTCAGGGCAAAGCGGCGTTGCGCCTGATCGAAGCGGGGATGTTGCCGCATTGCACGCGCGCAACTTCGCAAGGCGTCACGATCCAGAGTTTCGGCGTTCCACGCGGAGGGGCAATTCCTCAGCCAGGGCGGGAGTGCCGGGGCGGTGTCCGGTTCATGGATGGATGTTGAGATATGGCGCATGGGTAGACGTTGCTGAAAGGTTACAGGCTGGTGACGAAGCGGCCGGTTTTTTGGGTAACGTAAAAGCGCGGATCTTAATATGCCATGCATTTTCATTCTGGCATAGGGCTATTGGTTTAACTTTGCCAAATCGGCAAGCAATCGTATTGTTAGAATACAGTCCACTGAAATTTGAGATAGCACCGGACGTGCTGCGTGAAGGCCATCGAGCAGATGGCTTGATTTGAATTTATTCTCACACCAGAAATTAATAAGAAGGCGCACCACTATGATGTCTCTCCCCCGCCTCTTCAGGCAATTTCAATGGATCTTTGTCGCGCTGCTCGCTGCCTGCGGGGGGGGTGGAGGGGGTGGTGACGGAACAACGCCCGATACCACCGTGCCCACCGCCTCAGCCACCAGCCCGGCGAGCAACGCGACCGGCTTTGCCGTGAACAGCGCAATCAGCGTCACTTTCAGCGAGGCCATGGCCGCAGCTAGCATCAACGCATCGACCTTTACCCTCACCAGCGGTGCGGGCAGTGTCGTGGGCACGGTCAGCTACAACGGCCTCACCGCCACCTTCACGCCAGCGAGCAATCTCGCTTTTTCAACCGTCTATACCGCCACGCTCACCACTGGCGCAACCGACGCGGCGGGCAATGCGCTGGCGGCGAACCATACCTGGACGTTCACCACTGGTACGGCACCCGACACCACGCCGGCCACGGTGTCCTCCACCAGCCCCGCCAACAACGCCACCAATGTCGCGTTGAACGCCAACATCACCGCCACCTTCAGCGAGGCCATGGCGGCAGGCAGTTTGAATCCGAACACCTTCGTGGTGAGCAACGGTGTGACCGGCTCGGTGAGCTATAACGGTCTCACCGCCACCTTCAAGCCGCACTTTCCGCTGGATTTCCTGACGACGTACTCCGTGAACATCACCTCCGGGGTCACGGACGCCGCCGGCAATGCGCTGGCGGCGGATCACGTCTTTACCTTCCGCACCCGGGCCGGATTCAACGACACCGGTATCCGGGCCGACCAATGCCTGCAAGCGGGCAGCGGCACCCAGGTCGCCTGCGACAGCGCCGCAGCGCTCGCCCTCAGCCCCGCCCAGGACGGCATGCTCGGGCGCGATGCCAGCGTCGCCACCAATGACAACGCCGATGGCCGCTTGGGCATGCGCTACAGCGCGGTGGTGGGGCAGAGTCTCGCCGACTGCGTGCAGGACCGGGTCACTGGCCTCATCTGGGAGGTCAAAGCCAGCGCCGGCTTGCGTCATTACAGCAACCAGTACACGAATCTTGGCGGCGGCGCCACCGACGCCAGCGGCTTCATCAACGCCGTCAATGCGCTCAATGGCATGGGCCTGTGCGGCTATACCGACTGGCGGCTGCCCAGCGTTGAGGAACTGCACAGCATCCGGGACTACAGTCCCGCTAACCCGTTGCCCGCCGTCGACAGCGTTTGGTTTCCCGGTACCGGTGTGAATACCATACCAAACTGGTCGTCTTCACCCTACGCGGCTGATGCCAGCCAAGCCTGGAACGTGTTCTTGACAGCGAGTTCGGGCGTGGGCGTCGTTAATGCTACCGCTACGATCGGGTTCTATTCCCGTAGTGTTGCGTCGCTTGTGCAGTTAGTGCGTGGTGACCCCTTGCCCGCCAAGGCCTATGAGATTTCCGCCGGTGGGCAGGAAGTGACGGATCCCGCCACCGGACTCATCTGGCGGCGCTGCGCTGAGGGCATGAGCTGGGATGCCGGCCCCGCAAGCTGCACCGGCACTGCCGCCACCTATAACCACGAAGCCGCGCTGCTGCACGCGGCCAGCCAGGCCACGGCCACCGGCCTGGGCTGGCGCTTGCCCAATGTCAAGGAGCTGTCGAGCATCGTCGATCGCAGCGTCAGCAACCCAGCAATCGCCAGCGCGGCATTCCCGGCAACCCCAAACACTGTTTTCTGGTCATCCACGCCCATGCCGATGGGAGGTGCCTCTGCCGTTGCCGTGGATTTCAACGACGGCCTCGTTATACGTCCGCCACGTGTTAGTACTGTCCCTGTGGTACGCTTGGTGCGTGACGCGCAGTGACTGGGGTTGGGGGCGGTATACTGGCGAATCAATCTGGATCATCAGGGCACGCTGTTCGTGCAATGAGACGCCAGCGCGCCGCTATGGCCGGGTTGCCTTTATGTGCGATCGCAACCCGGCGCTTTTCAGGTTCATATGCACACTTTGGTAAAGACCACATAACACGAAGGAACACTAAAATGAAAATGAGATCTGCTTTCGGGGGCCTGGTTCTCGCCACGGCCATTCTGTTATCGGCACCCGCACTCGCCGTGCCGATTGCTGCCGTTGATGTTGCGAATGCCGCAAACAGTGACAATGGTCAAACTCAAACTCAGGGCTGGGAATTCAAGGCGAACGCCCCGATTTACGTTACCGCATTAGGAATTTTTGATGGCGGCGCCGATGGTCTGGTGGATCCTCACACGGTCGGTTTATGGACCGATTCCGCAGTCCTGTTGGCCTCCCTGACGGTTCCCGAAGGGACGGGCACCACCAAAGTCGGGAACTTCCGTTATGTCGATCTGGCCGCGCCCGTCCTGTTGGCAGCGGGGCAGAACTACGTCATAGGCGCGTTGTATCTGGGCACGCGAGATGGCGGCACGCTGGATCCCGACCCGGCGGACCGAGATATGTTTATCAGCATTGGTAACAGCCCCGCTCGTACGTTCGCTCCCGAAATCGAGTTCATCGATCCCCGGATCAGCAGCCAGCAAACCAGCGGCCTGCTATTTCCCACGGTGCAGTCCTTGCACGGCTTTGACGCGATTCTGGGGCCGAATTTCTTATTCACGGCGGCGCAGCAGGTTCCCGAGCCTCCGACTTTTGCACTGTTCGGCGCGGCTCTGCTGGGATTGGCGCTGTCATACCGCGCGCGAACACGATGCTGATTCCGAAGCGAAACGAAATAGGAAATAGGGGACGGAAATACGGAAATACGCGGGAAATAGGGGACACGCGGGAAATACGCGGGAAATAGGGGACAGACCACGATTAATTTTCACGGATTTTCACGGATCGCCCCCTTGGCAGGCCGCCCTGCCTCCCCTTTTATCACCCTTCGACCCAGCTTATGCCCAATCTCCTCCTGGAATCGTGTTGTGCCGAGCACGTAGTTGCCGTTGGTCGCTGCACGAATTTTATCCAGCACTTCATCCTCCAGGCGCGCCTCGACCAGCATGCGATACGCTTCACGCCTGCTGGCGGCGCTTCGTCCCAGCCGTTTGTATATGTCATGCGGTTGAATCAAAGCATTGCTGTGTCCTTCCGCATTGGCACGGTAGCTCGACCAGGGGTACTCCCTGGGGTGTCGCACCATGCCTGCACGCACAGGATTGAGTTCAATATACCGGTAGCATGCCAGCACATAGTCTTCGGCCTGAGTCAGGCAAGAGCGGAAGCGGCCTTCCCACAGGGTGCCGCTGCGCCGGTACGTGCGGTTGACGTATTGCACATACCGCTGACCAAGATGTTTCATCAGCAAGGCGACGCTGTCTTCTTTCTCCGGGGTCAGCAACAGGTGAACATGGTTGGTCATCAACGCATACGCATGGATGGCGCAGCCAAATTTGGCGGAAAGCTCTTTCAGGTGATGCAGATAAAGGCTGTAATCTCCGTCCGTATAAAAGCAGGCTGAGCGGTTATTCCCCCGCTGGATGATGTGCCAGGGTATGCCTGGAACCGAAAGACGAGCACGACGCGGCATGCGGATAATCCCTAGTTTGCAAAATTAGCGGGAGAGTAGCATGATTAATCGTGGTCTGTCCCCTACCCCCTATTTACCCTTCTATTTATCTTCAGTACCCAAATGCTGTTCAATGTCCATGCTCTGATACGGGATACCGATAATCTCAATCGTGCTGTTGTCAGCGATGCGATAGAAAATCAAGTGTTCGCCTTCTTTCCAACTTCTGTATCCCGCTTTGATATTGTCTCTTGCCACGCCTATTTGCGGTTTGTCAGCGAGCCATTGCATCCGTTCACGAAGCTGTAAAGTATATTTCTGCGTCTGTTCTTTGCCCCATTTTTGGGTTGTATATTTACGGATGTTGAGAATATCCGTTTTTGCTTCTGGTGAGAGGATGTAACGCTTCATTGTTGGTTTAACAATTCAGCAAAAAACGTTTCACCATCTATCCCTTCCCCCCTGTCTAATTGTGTTTCACCGACAGCCAGCCTTGCCCGTAATCTTTCGAGTTTCATTTGCTGGTAATGTTGAGTGGACATGACAACGGCAACCGCCCGTCCGTGCTTTTCAATGGTGAGAGGTTCTCGCTGCACCGTATCCAACATTTCCCCGAAGTGGTCTTTTGCTTCTTTCGCTGCAATTGCTTTCATAGGTCGTTCTCCTAAGTAAGGTCATCCCGTTTTAATAAGATACATAATAGACATAATAGACATAATGTGCAAGCTCATAAACTCACTGTTTCACAAAGGGTAAGACTTGAGATACCACGGGAGGCGTGGTTTATCAAGCAGGGAATAGTAGGGAAATAGGGGGGCAGACCCTGAGGTTTCCCCGCAAATTCCCCTAAAGCGATGAAATCGGCTTTGCAACGCCGACGGCATGGAGTTTTGGGGCGGTCTCCTTGGCGCTGAACAAATCAACGCTTTCCGCGACAAAATACACGCCGCGAAACTCGCCATCCACTGGCTTGAGAACCAGGAAATAGGTCTGGCCAGCCGCGAAAGACCAGGTCTTGTCTTTCGATATTTCCTTGATGGTCCAGTTCGGGCCGACTGCGGTCTTTGATTTCAGTGTCATGGTGGTGGTGACGCGGGGTTTCAGGCGCAGCATGGTGTACTCGCCCTTGCCCAGCGTCAGCAGCCTTTCCTGATCCATCTCGATGGTCAGTGGATTATCGGGAAAACCCATGGCGCGCTCGGTGTTTGGGCGCAAAAAATAAACCGTGGCATATTGCCCGCTCGCGCTTGGCTCCAGCAAGGGATGGCGCGATGCGATCTTGGTTGACACGCAACCAGAAACAACTAGCACGGCCAGCACCAGAAGAATCCCTGGAAAAACCAGTTTTTTCATTACATTCTCCCCACCAGCTCAAGTAAAATAGGCGTTTTGATGATAATCTCACTCTTTTGGCCGCAATTCAATGCGGCAAACCTAAGCACGGCCGCAGCAGGCTTCAGCGGCCGTGTTTAGGCTAAAATATCCCCTCTGAACCAAGGAACGCAATAACACCATGTCCAAACTCGTTAAACCCCATGGCGGCGGGGAGCTCAAGCCGCTGCTGCTGCAAGGCGCGGAACGCGCCACCGAACTTGCTCGCGCACAGGGCCTGCCCAAGGTGCGTATCAGCTCGCGCGAGGCGGGCGACCTGATTATGATGGGTATCGGCGGCTTCACCCCGCTGGAAGGCTTCATGACCCGCGCCGATTGGGAAGGCGTGTGCGATGGTTACCGCATGGCCAACGGGCTGTTCTGGCCGATCCCCATCACACTTTCCACGGACACAACCACCGCCGATAGCATCAAAACCGGTACCGAAATTGCCCTGATCAGCGATGAAAACGACGAGATCATGGCGACCATGCGTGTCACCGAGAAATACACCATCGACAAGGAGCATGAGTGCGTCATGGTGTTCAAGACCACCGACGCCGAGCACCCTGGCGTGCAGATGGTCATGGCACAGGGCGAGATCAATCTCGCCGGGCCGGTGAAGGTTTTATCCGAGGGCGATTTCCCGATCCGCTTTGCCGATACTTATCTGACCCCGGCCCAGACCCGCGCCCTGTTCGAGGCCAAGGGCTGGTCAACGGTCGCCGCCTTCCAGACACGCAACCCGATGCACCGCTCGCATGAGTATCTGGTGAAAATCGCGGTGGAGATCTGTGATGGCGTATTGGTCCACTCGTTACTGGGCAAACTCAAGCCTGGTGACATCCCCGCCGAGGTGCGCAGCAACGCGATCAGCACGCTGATCGACAAGTATTTCGTGAAGGACACCGTGATCCAGGCCGGTTATCCGCTCGACATGCGCTACGCCGGGCCACGCGAGGCGCTGCTGCACGCGCTGTTTCGCCAGAACTACGGCTGCTCGCACCTGATCGTGGGCCGCGACCACGCCGGCGTCGGCGATTACTATGGCCCCTTCGATGCCCAGCACATCTTCGATGAAATCCCCGCCGGGGCGCTGGAAACCAAGCCACTGAAGATCGACTGGACCTTCTGGTGCTACAAGTGCGGCGGCATGGCCTCGATGAAGACCTGTCCGCACGAGGCGCAAGACCGTTTGCTGCTGTCCGGCAGCAAGCTGCGCAAGGCGCTGTCCGAAGGCGGCGAAGTCCCTGCCGAGTTCAGCCGCTCTGAAGTGCTGGCGATCCTGCGCGACTACTACGCCACCATCAAGGATGAAGACAAGGTGGAAGTGAAGTTAAGCGGGCATTCGGCAAAATAACCCTAATGAAAAGTGGTTAGCCACAGAGAACGCAGCGTTCACAGAGAAAAACCGTTTCCCCGTGAAGGGTGCAATGAGGTGTGCGCTCGCATCCGGGGGCTCGTGAAGAATACATCACCTCTGTGAGCTCTGCGGCTTTCAGGGGCGGGGCTTGAGGTCCCGCCCCTGCATTTTATTTCATTTTGCCTTCCAGCGCCCGCACATCCCGCAGCTCATCGGCGGAGTAGATTTCCTCCAGCGCCACGCTCGTACCGCGGTGCGGCATCAGCAGCAGTTCGGCCAAATCCTTGGTATTTTGATCCGATGCGTTCAGCGTGTTTTGCGCCATTTTGTGAAGGGTGGCGGAATAGTCATAACCGCCTTCTGCAAACACCATCTCAACAAACTTTTTGCGCGCCTCTGGGGGCAGGCTCAAGGGGGACATGGAGACTTGCTGTTTCTCTTGTACGCTCTGATAGGACTTGGCAAGCGTTTCCAGTGCCGCTTTATCACCGATGGGAGCGGCTGTTTTCGGGAGTCCCACCATGTCGCAGGCGGCGACGCCCACCACAAGCGCTGCCGCGCACGCCCATCTGTAGAGCTTGCTAAGTGTAATCATAACGAACGGGTCCGGGCCTGTGGCCAAAAATAAAGATCATAAGGAAACACTCTTTCGCTAACGGTTTTGATTCGTGGTTTAGCGGCCTATTCCTTCTTCTGCGCCTTGTTGAGCAGGTTCGCAATATCGGCATGATCCTCCTTGACCGCCATCATCATTGCTGTCCAACCTTCCTTATTTTTGATGTTCGGATCGGCGCCCTTGGCCAGCAGTAGCTTCACGATTTCGATGTACCCCTCGAACGCCGCCCAGTGCAACGCTGTCCCGCCGCTGTCTTCTTGCGCGTTGATGTCGGCGCCACGCGCCAGCAGTGCTTCCACGATGGCGATATGCCCTTTCTGGGCAGCCCGCGCCAAGGGGGTCCAGCCCATGTGATCCTTGACGTTAACCTGCGCGCCACCGGCGAGCAGCAGTTTGACCATCTCCAGATTCCCCGATCTCGCCGCGTGCGTTAACGCCGTCCAATCGTATTTATTTTTTGCGTTGACATCAACCCCTTGCGCCAGCATCTGCTTGACCGCCGCCGTGTCGCCATCCATCACCTTTTCCATCAAGGGGGTATTTTTGTCACCGCCCGCCACCAGCAAAATAATCAGCCCGGCAACCATAAAGGCAATGATGATGAAAATTCTTCGGCGAACCATATTTTTGGTGTCTTTAGTGAAGCGGCCATGAGTAGCCGCTTATGTTAGCAAGCGCGCCGGCAACCCTGCCATGTTGCCGGCGCCTGGCAAGATTAAACAGGTTACAGGTGATAGCCAAAGCTATCCTTGAAGCGGGCGTAAAATTCCTCGCGCTCGAAGCGGTGGTTCTGGGTGCCGTGATGCTCGATCTTGATCGCCCCCATGAGAGAAGCGACGCGGCCGGTGGTTTCCCAATCCATGCCGTTCATCAAGCCGTATAGCAGGCCGGCGCGGTAGGCATCGCCACAGCCGGTGGGGTCCGCCACCGCCTTGGGTGCGGCGCAGGGAATGTCGATGCGCTTGCTTGCGGTATAGATGTGCGAACCCTCGCCGCCAAGCGTGATGATCAGTGCATCGACATGCTCGGCCAGTTCGTGCGGCGACTTGCCGGTACGCTCCTGCATGAGCTGTGCTTCATAGTCATTGAGCGTCACCCAGGTGGCCTGCTCGACGAACTTCATCAGGTCATCGCCGTCAAACATGGGCATGCCCTGGCCGGGATCAAATATGAAGGGGATGCCCGCTTCGGCAAACTGGGTGGCGTGTTGCAGCATGCCTTCGCGGCCGTCGGGCGAAACTATGCCAAGAGTAACGCCTGCGGCGTTTTCAACCTGATTTTCATGGGAAAAATTCATTGCGCCGGGATGAAAGGCGGTAATCTGGTTGTCGTCCATGTCGGTGGTGATGAAGGCCTGCGCAGTGTAGGTGTTGTCGATCACCCTGACGTGCTCAAGGCCGACGCCGCAACGCCCCAGCCATTCGGCATAGGGACCGAAGTCCGCCCCCACCGTCCCCATCAGCGCAGGCTCGCCGCCCAGCAGCTTGAGATTATAGGCGATATTTCCCGCGCAGCCGCCAAACTCGCGGCGCATGTTTGCCACCAGAAAGGACACATTCAGGATATGCACCTTGTCAGGCAGGATGTGATTCTTGAATTTGTCATGAAACAGCATGATGGTATCATAGGCAATGGATCCACAGATCAGGGCTGACATAGGGTATTTTCCGGTTTGGGTTATTTAAGGATACGAAAAGGGATTATACGGGGTTCCCGCACCGCTTATCGAGTGCGGATGGATTGGTGAAAGCCCCGGGCAGGTTTCCGCTTGACTGATAACTCCGCGGATTTTGGCGGCTGCGCCGCCGTCAAGAAAGTCCTCGATTTAGCCGATAAACACAATGCCACTGAATTACAGACGCGCGTATCACGCGCTGACCAGCGACCTGCCGCATAGGTGTTAAGGATGCGCCATAAATGACACGTATTACCAGGATAATCCCGCTCTTGCTTTTATGTCCACTCATGGTGGCAGGGGTCGGCTATGCCCAGGAAATCCCCGCTGGTACTACAGCGCAAACGTTGCGGGGCGAGCTTCTTTCTCTGAACGACAAGGTGCAGTCTCTCCAAAAAACGGCGGTGGACATAAACCGCGACCTCACCCTCCTTGAGGAAGAGGCACAGTTCCCCGAAAGGTCTCGGATAGCCGTCTTTCTGGGTATGGACCGCTTGCCGCGCTTCGATCTGGACGCCGTTGAATTAAGTGTGAATGGCAAAATTGTGGCCACTCATACGTATACACCTGAAGAGACGGCAGCGCTGCAACTTGGCGGCATACATCGGCTCTATATCGGCAACCTGAATGATGGCGAGCAGCTATTATCCGCCATTTTCAAGGGAAAAACGCCGGCTAATCCGCGCTACCGCAGCAACGCCTTTCTTAATTTCAAAAAAGGGCAAAAACCAAAGTTTATTGTGCTGGGCATTAGCGATCTTCTCCAGGACAACACGCCAGCAATGACAGTGAGAGAGGCGCAGTAGGCGTAAATTCCATGGGGTACTCAGCCATAAGGTATTCTCTAGCGCGCGGGATCACATTCCTTATCGCAAGCCTGTTGCTAACGGCAGCTAATGCAGCGGATGATCTTCGAGGCGATCTCTCCTGGAAGGTAAAAGACCCCCATTTCGGCGCAGCATTATTCGATTTCTACCGGGGCGATAACTTCTCTGCCATAACACGGCTAACAGTCGCACAAGAAACCCACGCCCTGGTTAGCCAGGAACAAGAGGGTAACCTTCTGCTGGGCATGCTTTACCTTGCCAGTGACATGCCCAACGAGGCGCAGAAGGTTTTTTCACGTCTTATAAGCGACGGCTCCTCCTCGTCTATTGGCGACATTGCCAGCCTTTATTCCGCACAAATACTTTACGGCCAAGGCGCCTACCCGGCGGCAGAGCAACTTCTCTCAACGATTGAAGATTTGCCAGGAAAGCTGCGCATAAAGCAGGACTTGCTCCTGGCAAATCTCTTGATAGCAAAAAAACAATTTCAGAAAGCAGAACCACTCTTGCTGCGCCTGAACAGCGATACCAGGCAAGGCTATTACAGCCGCCATAATCTCGCGGTGAGCATGCTCAAGGACGGCGTATCATCGCAAGGTGCGGGATTGCTTGATGGCATCAGCAAAGAAATTTTTTCTGATTCTGAACTAAAGGCATTACAGGACAAGGCCAATCTTGCCCTCGGATACCATTATCTTCAAAAAAAAGAGCCTGCTTTAGCCAAGGTGTACTTCCAGAAAGTCAGGCTGGACAGCTATTTTTCCCCGAAAGCCTTGCTAGGCTCAGGATTTGCGGAGGCGGCGCAAAATCAGCATCAACGCGCACTCATCCCGTGGATGGAGTTGGCGCAGCGGGAGATAAGGGATGTAGAAACGCAAGAGGCTTTGCTGGCCGTACCTGCCACCTTATTCAAACTCGAATCTTATAAAGAGGCGCAGAAACACTATCAGAACGCTATTTCCCACTATGACGCGGAAGCATTGCGTGTCAAACAGTCGATAGACGCGATTCGCGCAGGAAAACTGGAAAATAATATTCTGCGTCTTGATGCGGGTGATGATGCGCAATGGCAAAACACGCTAAAAAAGCTGCCGGATGCGCCGGAGAGTCACTATTTCCCGTGGCTAATGGAAAATCCGCAGATACAGGAAGCCGTTTTGCTTTATCGAAAATCTCTCGCCCTGCAGAATATTCTGGAACAGCAGCGGTCACGCCGCATATCCACGGTAAACGCGCGCATTGATCAGGCCTTGGCGGAAGCACATGGCCTGATGCAAAAGCTGGAGGCCTATATACAGAAAACCACCCTTTCCGAGCTATCGCTGCGCGAACAACGTTTGGACAAGTATCTTACGCAAGCGAAACTTGGCGTAGCGGATCTTTATAATCATGCTGCGGCACGGGGAGACGAGTAAGTTGAAACGCTACTGTCGCCTGATCTCATTACCCTTGCTTATTCTTACTGGCTGCGCGCAGGTAAAAGACGATAGCCCAACGCTCAAAAGCCTGGAGCACCGCAGTATTTCCGTCGAAAAGGATACCACCATCCCGGACAGCCGCAGCAAGGCCATCGAACAGTATCAATCCATCGCGGGCGCGACGAATGATAAATCCGTCCAGCGCGAGGCAAAACGCAAGATTGCCGATCTGGAGGTGGATAATGCAGAGGCCATTTTCCTGGAAAAGATCAAAAAATCGGGTCAGGATGCCCAAACCAGCGCGCCGCCGCCCCCCGTTGACAATCGCAATGCGATTAATCTGTACCAGGAGCTGTTGCAGGAACAGACCCCCAAATCCGACGCTGAAGACACGTTGTATCAATTGGCTAAAGCGTATGAGCAAAGCGGTGATTATCAAAACACCCTCCAAACACTGACCCGCCTGGCCAATTCCTATCCCAAGATAGGCTACATGGATGAGGTCCAGTTCCGGCGCGGGGAAATTCTGTTTACATTAAAGGACTACGCCCAGGCCGAGAAAGCCTATGTCTCCCTCTTGCCCCTGAAAAAATCCCAGTTTTACGAGATGGGGCTGTATAAACATGGCTGGAGCCTGTACAAGCAGGAACAGTATTTGCCGGCCCTCGATTCTTTTTTTGCGATTCTGGACAAAAAATTTCCCGTGAACAAAGTCGTAGCCGATGACTTTGTCTTGCCGCGCGGAGAACAAGAGTTTGTAAAGGACACGCTGCGCGTTATCAGCCTCAGTTTTTATCACCTCAATGGCGCGGAATCGATCACCTCGTATCTTTCCGCCAAAGGCTATCGCCCGTATGAGCACCTTCTGTATAAGTCCCTCGGTGACCTTGCCCTTGAGAAAGACCGCGTCAGCGACGCTGTAAACAGCTACAGGGCCTACATCAAGGTGCATCCGGGCCATCCCTACAGTGTGCTCATGCAGCAGAGAATCATCGATGCCTACAATAGGCCTGAGTTCGCCTCCTTGCTACTGCCTGAAAAACGGGAATTTGTCCGCCTCTATGATGACTACAATCAACACCGCATCAGCAATTCCACAAAAACATATGCCGAACACCTGATTTACGGCGACAAAATCGCCCAAGACAAGATTATTCCCTATTTAAGGGGCATCCTTGAGGATTTGGCCCGCCATTATCATGCTGAAGCGCAAAAGAGCAAGACACGCACGGCATACAAGGAGGCCATGGATTGGTATACGAAATTCCTGAAAAATTTCCCCGCGGACAAGGACGCCCCAGGCATCACTTTCCTGCTCGCTGAAAGCCTGTATGAAAATGGACGCTATGCCGATGCGGTCACACGTTACGAAAATGTCGCCTATGATTTTCCCGCCAATAAAAACAGCGCGGAGGCGGGCTACGCGGCCCTGCTCGCTTATCAGAAACAGGGGGAAAAACTCTCGGGTTATGAAAAAAATCTGTGGCGGCGCAATGCCGTGGTGAGCGCGATGCGGTTCTCCGAAAAGTATCCCAAGGACAAACGAGTACCCGCCGTTCTGGTCTCCGCGATGGAGGAGCTGTTCTCCCTGAAGCAGTATGACAAGGCGAAGTCCGCCGCGCGGCTCATTCTGAAAATGGAGCCGCCCGCTGATATCAAGCAACGCGGTCTGGCGACAACCATCATTGCGCACGCAGAGTTCGAGCAGGATAATTTTGAAGGCGCGGAGGCGAGCTACCGCGAGGCATTGAATCTACTCCCTGCGAATGACCCAGGCAGGGTGGATATCATGGAGAATCTGGCATCGGCGATATACCGGCAAGGTGAAAAATCCCGTACTGCAGGTGACATGCCAGCGGCGATCCTGCACTTCCTGCGGGTCGGCGCGGCGGCGCCTGCGTCACCCATCCGCCTCTCGGCGGAATATGACGCCGCTGTCGGCTATATGTCGCTAAACGACTGGAATACCGCGCTGCGCATCTTCAGCCAGTTCCAGAAAACCTACCCTGACAACGCCTTCCAGGCCGACGTGTCGCGGCAAATGGTAACGGCCTACCTTCAGTTGGACCAGCCTGCAAAGGCCGCCGCCGAACTTGAAAAGACCATTGCCAGCACCCAGGATGCCACGGTTCGCCAGGGCGCCGCATGGCAAGCCGCAGAGCTTTATGAGAAAGCCAAGGACACCAAGAACGCCGCCAGAATTTATGGCCTATATGTTGAACGGTTCCCCAGCCCGCTGGAACAGGCCATCGAGGCGCGCCGCCGCCTCGCAGAAGCCTATAAACAGGCTAATGACACGAACATGCAAAATCATTGGCTGAAGGACATCATCAAGGCGGAACGGGAAGGTGGCACGGAGCGCACGCCGCGCACCCGCCAAGCCGCGGCCCATGCCTCAATCACATTGGCAGATCTCGCCTATCAGGCATTTGCCCAGGTACGGCTGGTTGAACCATTGCAACAGAATTTGAAAATCAAAAAGGAGAAAATGGAGCTCGCCTTGCAGGCCTATGGTATTGCCGCTGAATTTGGCGTGGCGGATGTAACAACCGCCGCGACGTATCAGATGGCAAAGATATACAGCGACCTTAGCCATGACCTGCTTGAATCCCAGCGCCCCGAAGGGCTCACCCCCGAGGAGCGGGAGCAATATGATGTGCTCCTGGAAGAGCAGGCCTTTCCGTTTGAAGAGAAGGCCATCCAGATATATGAGTCGAATATCCGGCGCGTATCCTCCGGCATCTATGACGAATCGGTCAGGAAAAGCTTTTCCGAGCTGGCTAAACTATTGCCGGTCAAATACGCAAAGCACGAGAAAAGCGAACCTTTGAGCGGCGTTACGTTGAACAATGACGGCAAGGATGAAGACGAAAAGGCATTGATTAAAGCAACAGAGCAAGTTCCGCTGAACATCGAGACCTATAACCATCTTGGCATTCATTATCGCAACAGGGGGCGCTTCGGTGATGCACGCACTGCCTACGAAAAAGCCTTGGCCATCGACCAGAATCATGCATCGATCCACCTGAATCTTGGCATACTTTACGATCTTTATCTGCGTGACGCCGGCAAGGCGCTGGAACAGTATCGGCTCTATCAAAGCCTGCTGCCGGCCGCAGACAAGCAGGTGGGGCTGTGGATCGCGGAGCTGGAAAAACGCAAAAATGGTGCGGAGGTAAAGGACAAATGAAGCCATCAGTGCTTTTTATCATGGGAATTTTATATTTGTCTGCCGGTGTTTCGGCGGCGGCGGAGTCCATCGATGCTTCGGGCACGAAAATCATCGGTGATTCGGACATGCCAAAAACACTCTACATCGTCCCGTGGAAGAAACCGGAAACGGCCCCGCCCCCGTCACCAAGCCGCTCAATGAACGAGTTCGCCAGCGCAGCCTTTGCAACACTGGAGCGGGATACCCTGTTACGCCAGATGCAATACCACGCGATTTTCAGTACCCGGTAAAGCAGAATTTCTTCTCATCAACCATCAAGATTATTGCCTGAAATGCCGAATACAAGGCAGGCATGACGCAGCATTAGGAGATCAGCATGGATTTTTTCAGTTCCTCAATCCGTTTTTTTCAAGACGGCGGTTTTATCATGTACTTCATCCTCGGGATATTCGCCCTGGGAATTGCTATCGCCATCGAGCGCTACCTTTTCCTGACTTCCGCCCGGAGCAGAAACCGGGAAATGTGGGACAAGCTGCTGCCGGTGCTAAAGCGTGGCGAATACAAAGCCGCGCAAGACATGATGTCGCAGTCCAGCGCCACCATCAGCAACATTTTGTCCTACGGCCTATCCCGGCTTGCTACCAGCCGGCGCCATGACGATGTTGAAACCGCCATGGAAGAAGGGCTCCTGGAAACCGTTCCGCGCCTGGAAAAACGCACGCACTACCTCACCACTTTCGCCAATGTTGCCACCCTGCTGGGGTTGCTCGGCACGGTCATCGGCCTGATTGATGCGTTTACCGCCGTCTCCAGCGCCAACCCCTCCGAAAAGGCCGCGCTGCTTTCCGCCAGTATTTCCGTGGGCATGAACTCGACGGCATTCGGATTGATGGTGGCGATCCCGCTGCTGCTGATTTATAGCGTGCTCCAATCCAAAACCGTTGAGCTGGTAGACAGCCTGGAGATGGCGTCAGTGAAAGTATTGAACATCATCAAGGAGCACACCGACAAGCAAGGCTCAACGCAATGAAGCGCCGTAACCTTCTCGCACGCAACGAGGGTGACGAGCTGGATCTTACCGCCATGATCAACATGATGGTGATTCTGGTATGCTTTCTGTTGACCTCGGCGGTATTTTCACGCATCACGGTGATGGAGCTGAATATGCCTCCCGCCGCCCAGGCATCATCCAGTAGCGCGCCCCAGCCGAAGAAAGAGCTTCTTCTGGAGGTTATCCTCCGTAAAAATGCCATTGAAATAAATGACCGGAACGGCAGCTTTTTTGAACGGATCAACAATTTATCCGGCAGCTACGACATCAAATCCCTGGCGCAGAATCTTCATCAGTTAAAGGCGCGCTTTCCGGAAAAACGGGACGCCTCCATCCTGCTGGAAGATGACATTCCCTATGATCTTCTGGTGCAGGTGATGGATGCGTTACGCGAGGAAAGAAGCGGGGCAACGGGATCCGCCGAGCTTTTCCCTGATATATCCATTGGTGACGCCCCTGCGGCGCGAAAATAATAACAAGGGATACGGATAGCCGATATGAAAATGTCACGGCGCGCCAGACGCATGGAGCGGCACCACGCTCGAACAAAACGAGGCAGCAAACTCAACCTGATTGCCCTGGTTGATATTTTCACCATCCTGGTGTTTTTTCTTGTGGTTGGCGCCTCCGATGTGGAAATTCTGCCCAACACCAAGGTGGTGAAACTTCCCGAATCCATCGTTGAAAAACAGCCCAAGCAAACCATCCTGATCATGGTGAGCGGAACCGACATTATCATGCAGGGCCGCAAGGTGGCCTCCGTGAAAGACGTGCTGAGCGCCCCCGAAGATGTCATCGCGCCACTGAAAAACGAGCTGGATCATCAAGCCGGGCGGCAGGGTGGCAAAACCAGCAGCGACATCACCATCATGGGGGACCGTCAAATTCCCTACAAGCTCTTGAAGAAAATCATGGTTACATGCACACAAGCCAATTACAGCAATATTTTTCTCGCTGTGATGCAAAAACCAAGAACGGCGGGGTAGCAGGCTGTGGCTGTTCAATACCATTCCCCCGGTCTACCCCTCTCGGTGAGCGCGATAAGCGACCAGGACGAACGCCGTTTTCGGGTGATCCTGACATCGGTGCTGGCAGGCTTTCTGGTGATTTCGAGCGTCATCACTTTTATCCAGGTTCCAAAAATCACCCGGGAGCAAGCCGAGGAGGTGCCGCCACGGCTGGCCAAGCTGGTGCTTGAACGCAAGCAGCTCCCCCCTCCGGTTGCGAAGCCCTCGCCCGTAAAGCCACTAGCCGCAAAGCCGGAACAAGCGCCCAAGCCGAAAGCGGAGCTAAAAATCAAGCCCCAGCCCGAGAAGAAAATCGAGCCTGTGCAAGTGGTCAAACAAGAGCCCGCGCCAATACCGGCACCGCTGCCCGCAGAGCCACCCAAGGTCAACATCGAAGCCGCGCGCAAGAAGGCGGCCAGCTCGGGCCTGCTGGCGTTGAGCAACGAGCTGGCGACATTGCGCGACAAGCCCGTCGTACCCAGCACTCAAGCGGACGAGAAACTTGTCCAGTCCACCAAGACCGAACCCTTTGTGCAGCGCTCAATGATCACTTCTGGCACGGCTCGCGGGAGCGAGGGGATAAATACCGCCAGCGCCAGCCGCAACATCAGTGGTACGCAACTGGCGGAACGGACAACGACACGCGTCAACAACCCGCAACCCACGGCGCGCCCTGGCGAGACTGCGGCACCTAAAGCCGCCACGCAAAAAAGCGGCAGCTCGCGCACCGACGATGAAATTCAACTGGTTTTCGATAAGAACAAAGGGGCGCTGTATTCGCTGTATAACCGCGCGCTCCGGCAGGATCCATCGCTGCAAGGTAAGGTAGTGCTCAAGCTGACCATCGAACCCTCCGGAAAGGTCAGCGCTTGCGAGATAGTGTCCAGTGCGATGGACGCGCCCGAACTGATACAAAAGATCGTGGCGCGGGTATTGCTTTTCGACTTCGGAGCCAAGGAAGCCGCCACCACCGTGACCAAACTTCCCATCGATTTTTTGCCATCGTCGTGAAAACGGCGGTTGGGCTGGCGGTACCGATTCTGGCGTCGTAAGTGCAGCGCCCGCCATGCCGCCCTGTCCTCATCCCGGAGCGGCGCAGCCCGAAGGGACGGGGCCGCCCTTTTATAAGCAAGCCCGGAACCACACTACCCGCGATCACCAAGCATCACATAATCCCGAACCCCCTCGCCGGTATACACCTGCGTAGGCCGGAAGATGCGGTTGTCGGCGAGTTGTTCGCGCCAGTGAGCGAGCCAGCCGGCGCAGCGCGAGATGGCGAAGATGGAGGTAAATTGATCGGCGGGGATACCCATTTCCGCATACAGAACCCCTGAGTAGAAGTCCACATTGGGATACACGCCCTTGTGCGCCAACCGCTCGCGGCAGATCTCTTCCACCGCCAGGGCGGTTTCGAAGAGCGGGCTGACCTGGCCGCCTTTGTAGGCCGCCAGCTTTTCCACCAATTTTTCCAGGATGACGGCACGCGGGTCTTTGACCTTGTATTCACGATGACCCATGCCCCAGATCTTGGCCTTGGCAGCGAGCTGTTTCTCCACCCACGGCCGGGCGTTGTCCGGACTGCCGATATCCTCAAGCATTTCCACCACGCGCTGATTCGCGCCGCCATGCAAAGGGCCGGAGAGAGTGCCGATGGCGGCGGCGATGACACCATTGGGGGCGGCCAGCGTGGAGCCGGCCACCAGCGCGGCGAAGGTGGAGGCGTTGATGGTGTGCTCGGCATGCAGCACCAGGCAGGTATCCATGATATCGGCATAGAATGGCTCGGGTTCTTTGCCGCTCAGCATATAAAGGAAATTTTCAGCATAAGTGAGATCCGTGCGTGGCGGCACCGGGTCGTAGCCATTGCGGATGTGCTCCCACATTGCCACCAGCGTCGCCATGCGCGCCAGGATCTTGACCGTCATGCTGTGCACGTAATCCAGGTCTTCGCGGATGTCGCGGCCCGTAAGGCCTTCGGGGCCTGGATAAAACATTCCCAGGCTGGCCACCGCCGTCTGGAGCATTTCCATCGGATGCCCGCTGGGCGGCAGGCTTTTCATCATTTCGCGGATGTTGTATTTGACGCGCCGGTTGCCGCGCAATTGTTCGTCGAACTCGGCCAGCTCCCGGGCGGTGGGGAGGCGTCCGTCGAGCAGCAGTAATGAGGTTTCCTCGAAGGTGCTGTGTTCGGCAAGCGATTCGATAGGGTAACCGCGATACGCGAGCACGCCGCGCTCACCATCAATATAAGATATGTTTGATTTGGTGGCGGGGACGCCCTCCAAGCCAGGCAGATACTCGCTCATCACGCACCTTTTGCAGAAAAAATGACTAGAAAATCAAGAATAACAGAAAATAGGGAGGGGTAAACCCCTCCTCTTTTGGCAGGACGTGAGAAAAAAGCGGGTTAGTTCAGGAAATTATACAGAGAACGACGATCCGCAACCGCATGTGGTGGTGGCGTTGGGATTGCGGATGACAAAATGCGCGCCTTCCAGTCCTTCGGTGTAGTCGATCTCGGCGCCCACGAGGTATTGATAGCTCATGGGATCTACCAGCAAGGTGACGCCGCCTTTCTCGACAAGGGTATCGCTCTCATCGACGCTTTCTTCAAATGTAAAACCATACTGGAAGCCGGAGCAGCCGCCGCCTGAGACAAAGACACGGAGCTTCAGGCTATCGTTTCCTTCCTCGATGATCAATTCTCTAACCTTGTTTACCGCGTTATCCGTGAAATTCAACAGGGCGGGGGTTTCAATGGCAACTGCGTTCATGATGATCTCCAGTAAAACATAGGATTACTTGCGGTTTTTGACACTTAAACGGCAGGAATGGTTCGATTTTCCTGTTTGGCTTGCTGCATGTCAATAATCCGTCTAAGAGAGCGGATTCACCCCCGCCGTTTCGCCGGTGCCGCCGCCGGCCTTACCGGCCCACCGCGTTTGGCGGCGCGATCCGTGCGCAAGGGGTGTTTGACCATGGGGTTGTCCGTTTTGATTTTCCCCGTGCGCCGCACTCCTTCCGGCGCCGCACCTGTCCCTGCGGGTTGCCAGGCGGGGATGAGGTGGTGTTTGCCGTTGCCGATCAGGTCGGCGCGCCCCATGTTTTTTAACGCCTCGCGCAACAACGGCCAGTTTTCGGCATCGTGGTAGCGCAGAAAGGCCTTGTGTACGCGGCGCTGGCGGCCGCCACGCGGTATGACCACATCCTCACTGGAATGCGTTACTTTTTTCAGTGGGTTTTTGCCGGAGTGATACATGGCGGTGGCGGTGGCCATGGGCGAGGGCAGGAAGTTTTGCACCTGGTCGAGGCGGAAGTTGTTCTGTTTGAGCCACAGCGCCAGTTGCAGCATATCCTCGTCCGTCGCGCCGGGATGGGCGGCGATGAAGTAGGGGATGAGGTACTGCTCCTTACCGGCCTCTTTGGAGTACTTGTCGAACAGCTCCTTGAAGCGGTGATACGAGGCCATGCCCGGCTTCATCATCTTGCTCAGCGGGCCTTCCTCGCTGTGCTCGGGGGCGATCTTGAGATAGCCGCCCACATGGTGGGTCACCAGCTCCTTGACGTATTCCGGCGATTCTACCGCCAGGTCGTAGCGCAGCCCCGACGCCACCAGCACCTTCTTGATTCCAGGCAGGGCGCGCGCCTTGCGGTAGAGCTGGATCAAGGAGCTATGGTCGGTGTTGAGGTTGGAGCAAATGTCGGGGTAGACGCACGAGGGTTTGCGGCAGGCGGACTCGATTTCGGGGCTTTTGCAGCCGATGCGGTACATGTTGGCGGTGGGGCCGCCGACATCGGAGATCACGCCGGTAAAGCCCGGCGTGTTGTCGCGGATGCTCTCGATCTCGCGCAATACGGAGCCTTCGGAACGGCTCTGGATGATGCGCCCCTCGTGCTCGGTGATCGAGCAGAAGGTGCAGCCGCCGAAGCAGCCGCGCATGATGTTCACCGAGAAGCGGATCATTTCGTAAGCTGGGATGCGTGCGCCGCCATAGGCGGGATGCGGCAGGCGGCTGTAGTTCAGGTCGAACACGCCGTCGAGCTCTGGCGTGGTGAGCGGGATCGGCGGCGGGTTCAGCCACACGTCGCGGTCACCGTGGCGCTGCACCAGGGCGCGGGCGTTGCCAGGGTTGGATTCGATGTGCAGGATACGCGAGGCATGGGCATAGAACACCGGATCACGGCTAACCTTTTCATAAGAAGGCAGGCGGATCACGCTGCGGTTGGGGTCGGTTTTGACCACACGGCGCTGGAAACGCACCACGTGCGTCCCTTCCGGTGGCGCGTTGCTCTGCGCGGCTTGGGCAGGCTCCATCTCGTAAGGGTCGCGGTGCGGATCGACACGCCCTGGGGTATCCACCTCAGTCGAGTCTATTTCCGTCCAGCCTTCAGGCAGATGCTTGCGCATGAAGGCCGTGCCGCGCACGTCGGTAATGTCGGCGATGGACTCACCCGCCGCCAAGCGGTGGGCAATCTCGGCGATCTGGCGCTCGCCGTTGCCGAACACCAGCAGGTCGGCGCGCGAGTCGGGCAAAATAGAGCGGCGCACCTTGTCGGACCAATAATCATAATGCGCTATGCGCCGCAGACTGGCCTCGATGCCACCGATGACGATAGGCGCGCCCTCAAATGCCTCGCGCAGGCGCTGGCAATAGACGACCACGGAGCGGTCCGGACGCTTGCCTGCCACGCCGTGCGGGGTATAGGCGTCGTCGGAACGGATGCGCTTTTCCGAGGTGTAGCGATTGATCATCGAGTCCATGTTGCCGCCGGTCACGCCAAAGAACAGGTTCGGCTTACCCAGGGCAGTGAACGCCTCGGTGGAGGTCCAGTCCGGCTGCGCGATGATACCGACGCGGAAGCCCTGCGCCTCCAGCAGCCGCCCGACCACCGCCATGCCGAAGCTGGGATGGTCTACATAAGCGTCGCCAGTGACGATGATGATGTCGCACGAATCCCAGCCCAGCTCATCCATCTCGGCGCGTGACATCGGCAACACGGGCGCCACGCCAAAGCGTTTGGCCCAGTATTTACGGTAAGAAAAAATGTTGGGAGCCGCGTGCATAATTGTTGACATTATAACTCAGAAATTATTCACGGTCTCGCTGAAGTGCGCATCGCGGCGTTAAAAATGGCCGAAAAATGCTCACATACCCCCTGTATGCTGCGCTTTTTCGGGCATTTTTGCCTAGCGCTGGGAACCCTTCGCTGCGCTCTTCCCTTGATCGAGACCGTGAACAGCTTCTCCGTCTTTATTCGCTTGCGCTGAAATCCTCCAGCATCACCATCTCCGCCTCACTGAACCCAGCCGCCAGCCGGGCGTTGCGATGGAATGGCGGGCGGAACTGGGGAGCGCTGTATTCGCGCAATAATTGACGGAACGTGGCGATGGGCTCGACCCCGCGCCGGGCGCAGAACCAGGCGTACCAGCGATTGCCGATGCGAACATGGCCGATCTCGTCGCGCAGGATGATTTCGAGAATCTCCACCGCCCTTTTGTCGCCGCACGAGGCCAGCTTGTGCATAATGGCGGGGGTGACATCCAGGCCACGCGCCTCCAGTACGCGCGGCACCAATGCCATGCGTACCAACGGGTCATGGGCGGTCTTCATGGCCATGTCCCACAAGCCATTGTGCGCAGTGAAATCCCCATAATCGAACCCGAGTGCGTGCAAATGATTGCGCAGCAGGGCGAAGTGGCAGGCCTCTTCCGCGGCGACCTGTAACCAGCCGTCATAAAATTCTTTCGGCAGACCCCGGAAGCGGTATGCCGCATCCAGCGCCAGATTGATAGCATTGAACTCGATGTGAGCAAGGGAGTGGATCAATGCCGCCCGACCTTCCAGCGTGGAGACCTTGCGCTGCTCTACTTCGCGCGCGGACACCAGCATGGGCCTATCCGGGCGGCCGGGCTCGTTAATGGGTTCGGGCGGCGCGTGGCCGTCCTCAAACACCAGGCGGCCTTGCCGCCAATCCGCCTCCAGCGCGGCAACCAGTGCGAGTTTGGCGTCAACATCGCGGGTGAGGAGGCAAGTTAATGCGCGGCGGAATAGATCTTCTGGCATAACGTGCTCAACATTCGGCAAGCTTCTTTGATTTTACCTCCAAAAGCAAGGATAATAGGAAAAAATTCCCCCCACTTTTCAGACTAAGATTTAAGGAAACCACCATGCAAAACGGCACTACCCTTAACCAGTTCCTTATCGAAGAGCAACGCCGCCTGGGTGGCACGGACAGCGATCTCCCAGCGCTGATCAACGATATCGCTGTTGCGTGCAAGCGCTTGTCCTATGTAATCAGCCAGGGCGCATTGGTTGGCGTGCTGGGCAGCGCGGGCAGCGAGAACGTGCAGGGCGAAACGCAGAAGAAACTGGATGTGCTCTCCAACGATATCGTGATTGAGGCCGCTCAGCGTGGCGGCTATCTTGCAGGCATGGCCTCGGAAGAAATGGACGACCTTTACCCCATCCCCGCTGAGTATCCGAAAGGCAAGTACCTGCTGATGTTCGATCCGTTGGATGGCTCCTCCAATATCGACGTCAATATCTCCGTCGGCACCATCTTCTCCGTCCTGCGTTGCCCGGAAGGCGTCACCAATCCCGCCGTCGCTGATTTCATGCAGCCCGGTACCCAGCAGGTATGCGCCGGCTATGCGCTCTATGGCCCCTCCACCCTGCTGGTGCTGACCACCGGCCAGGGCGTCAACTGCTTCACATTGGATCACAACGTCGGCGAGTTCGTATTGACCCAGCCGAACATGCGCATTCCCGAGGACACCCGTGAATTCGCTATCAACGCCTCGAATGCACGCTTCTGGGAAAAGCCCGTAAAGCGTTATGTCGACGAATGCCTGGCAGGCAAAGAAGGGCCGCGCAAAGAGAATTTCAACATGCGCTGGGTTGCCTCCATGGTTGCCGAAGTTCACCGCATCCTCACCCGCGGCGGCATCTTCATGTACCCGCGCGACACGAAGGACCCTACCAAGGCCGGCAAGCTGCGCCTGATGTACGAGGCCAACCCCATGTCCTTCATCGTCGAGCAGGCAGGCGGAGCGAGCTCCACAGGCCGCGAACGTATCCAGGAAGTGCAACCCACCGGACTGCACCAGCGCGTCGCCGTGATTCTTGGTTCCAGGAACGAAGTCGAGCGCGTTGTGGCGTATCACAAAGAAGGTTGATGTAATTTCACCGGAGGGGGCAGGGTGCGTCGCCCCCTTCTGTTTTTTCTCTGTTTTTTATAGCCTTAACCCGAATGTTTCATAAATTTGCGCGCTCTCGCTGGTCTTTTGGCAGCCATGTGAATTTTGTTTAGTCGACTGTATGAATCATACGGCGCTCTTTCACAAAATTCCCCTATCAATCAAAATCCTGCGCAATCATCGCGCGAATTTATGAAACATTCAGGTTAAATTCATCCAGTTTGGGAATTTAAGAGGAAATCGCCTTGACAGGCACCTTCCATAGACGGTAAAGTGCGCGTCTAATTTTTGAGGGGCCATAGCTCAGCTGGGAGAGCGCTTGCATGGCATGCAAGAGGTCGGCGGTTCGATCCCGCCTGGCTCCACCAAACTTCAAAGATTAGTCTCACTGCCTTTTTGTTGAAGCCGTATACGTCCCCATCGTCTAGCCGGCCTAGGACATCGCCCTTTCACGGCGGTAACAGGGGTTCGAATCCCCTTGGGGACGCCATTTATATCAAAGGGTTAGAGAAATCTAGCCCTTTTTCTTTTGCCCGTGCCAAACTGGTGCCAAACTAGCGTTGTTGGCAAGGTGGGTGTGACAGCCAGCATCCGCTTTCATGCCGCCGGGTGTCATGAATCGTCCCCTTCCGGATCACGTCCCTGGAAATCTCCACCGCTGGCGGCAAGCTATGGCGCTTTAAATACCGCTTTAACTCGAAAGAGAAACTTCTGGCCTTAGGCACATGCCCAGACGTGTCGCTTGCTACCGCTGGAGAGAAGCATGTTGCCTCATGCCGTGATCGAGCGACAGTTGGCCCACGGCGAGCGCAACAAGGTATCGGCGGCATACAACTATGCGGAATATCTGCCAGAACGGCGCAAGATGATGCAGCAATGGGCGGACTACCTGGACAAGTTGAAAGCGGGTGCGGACGTTATACCGCTGCACAGTCAGACCGCGTAATGTAAGCGCACCCCCGTCGGCACCAGCCTACCCCCATCCCCCACGATAGTTACAGCGTTACAAAACCGCCGTGGGCATACGTTTGGATCAACTGAAAGTTGAGACCTCCACACAGAATATGCTTCTTCAAAAACATGTTTTAAAAATATAATATTCAACAATATCTAATTGTTGTGTTATTTTTTGGATGATCTTGGACTTTTTATCCAAAACTGGACTCTCGTCTTTGATAAATAGCGTTGAAGCGTTATTTTCGGCCACCCTGTAGAGAGCTTTGCATAACATTATTAAGACGATAGGCGTATTAAGATGAGTTTAGATGTTACTGACACCTGTAGCCTACTAAACAATGCAATCCATGCCGTGGCTGAACTTAACCTTAACCGGAGAGTTCAGCACAATGAAAAATATAACAAAAAATATACCAGAAGTTGGCTTTTTACGTTTAAACCAAGTACTTGCAATATTTCCCGTTGGAAAATCGACGTGGTGGGCTGGGGTCGCGTCCGGCAAATACCCCAAACCCGTGAAACTATCACCCAGATGCACAGCTTGGCGAATGGAAGATATTTCAGCATTGATAGCGAGTATCTGAGGAGACTTTCGCGTTGACGCTGACGTTCACAGCAACTGATCTTGCAACCTTTTAACCCAAATAATCCATTAGCCGAATTGGGTCATTCTGTGTAGGATGGTCAACCGCGATTCCTAAATAGTTTCTACGCCACGGAAGCGGCGCTGGACTTTGCCATGCTGGCCCACAACCTGATGAGCGTATTTCGACAGGCCGTGATGCGCGCCAAGATTCAACCGGCGCTGGAAACATTACACCAACAGGTGTTGGCGGCCGGTGCATTCTGGCATCGTAACCCGAAACAGAGCCAATTGTTGCTCGCCGTCTCGCGACGACGAAGGGCGTGGTTCGAGGGGTTATGGGCAAACGCCGGTCATCCCCATTTAGACGAAAATCGGCTAATGGATTATTTGGGTTTAATGGACAGTTAAGAGGAAAAGCCTCCTACTAATCGCACGCCCATGCTTGACGTTTCGACCTATGCTACTGTTATTTATTGGTTTATAACCCATTATCAAGTATGACATGTATAACATGTGCCTAGCTTTGGACAGGGGTAACTCTTATCTGGGTTACCCCCCCATTCAAAATGAAAAGGGAAATTCAGTATGTATTTCCGCTAACCTGCCGAACTCAGGGAGTCCGCTAAATGAAAAAAGAATTTACGTTTTACGAATCACATGACTGCGACGAGATGAGTCGGCTAGTCGCAGAGATGAAAGAAGTGCTGGTGGCCTTGGACACGAGAGAAATTCCGAACCAGACTAATTACACTGCACAAGACCTAACCGACTACTGCACGTCCCTGATCCAAGGACAACTCAACAGTCTGAGCAACCGAGTGGGAACAGCTCGTGGTTCGTGGCGCGTTGCACCCGATAATAAAATGCCAGGGGATGCGCAAGTGGATTTTATCCACATTCCCACTTACATCGCGGTGGCTACGCTATCCCGCGTCTTGCTGGACTTCCCATGGATAGCCATTCAGATCCCCGCTTTTGACCGCTCGCTTAAGCGTGGACTGCAAGCTTGTACCTTTCGTAAGTTGGCGGGAAGCGGCTACGAAAGTATCCGTGGCACTTTCGATGCAATTGAGATTCTGGCCATGGGCAAAGTGCCATTTCTTCTTGATGTAGCGCCGCAATTTTCACCCCAGTTGCGCGAGATTTTTGTTGAAGTGAAACGCCTCATTTTGGAAGATATATCATCCGAGAATACACCGGAAAGGCAAGAGAAACGGAAAAGCTGGATGGGGGATTATTCTCAAGGGTACCCCGCCGCGTTAGACGCCCTCTCGGGAGTGTCCGGCAATGTGGCTTAAACCGTTGTATAACATTGGGGCTCTATTAATTCCAATTCCACCGTCCCCTTAGGAATTCCAAGACGTTTAGCGGCCTCCTCCTGGGATATGCCGCCACCTTTCCCTCCACCGCAAGAGGGCTAAGAAACCGCTCCACATCCTGTGCCGCCAGATTCAGAGGAGCCGCTTCCCATGGAACAATATAAAACGCTTGATCCACCCCAGATAAGCCTCCTCGGTATGCATACTGTAGTGCTTTACCCGGAGCCGTGCCTGGACTTGCTCTAATAATTTGAGTGGATTTTGAGTGTGTAGCATGGATAAAGTCGAATGGTGTGCTAAAAATGGAAATTATCGCCAATAAAACGAGGTTAACATTGATTTTAAATGAAAAATATAGTTAAATCCAGATTTTGATACCTGCCTGATAAAATTTTAGGTATTTTATTGAGGTCTACTTTTAGTTAGGAGCTATTGAAGGAGCGGTTACATTTCAGCGCAGGGGTGTCGTTGCTGCGCGCGCTCGGTCCACTATCAGCCAAGGAGTGCGGCCAGCG